>Ga0209369_1000206_pt1 | contig 122022 bp, 133 predicted proteins | sample EBPBio142010_DNA_FD_185865 | JGI IMG/M metagenome (GOLD analysis project Ga0209369, IMG submission 185865) | Wastewater treatment Type I Accumulibacter community from EBPR Bioreactor in Madison, WI, USA - Reactor 1_10/4/2010_ DNA (SPAdes)... | ecosystem: Engineered > Bioreactor > EBPR >...
GCCTGCAACGAGTGCGGCTGCGATCTGACCGGTAAAGATCGCCAGCGGGAAGTTCCACGGGCTAATGCAGACGATAGGTCCAAGCGCCTTGTGGCCGACGCCCAGCGTACGACGGGTCTGCTCTGCATAATAACGCAGGAAATCGATGGCTTCGCGCACTTCAGCAATCGCGTTCGGCATGGATTTGCCGGCTTCGCGCATGATGAGGCCAAGCAGAACCGGCATATCACGCTGCATGATATCCGCTGCGCGCTCAAGACAAGCCGCACGTTCGGCTGGCGCAACCGCAGACCAACTTGCCGTTGCCTTCTGTGCAGCTTTCATGGCTTTCGCCACATCTTCTTCGGCGATCTCCGTCACCGTACCGACAACATCGTTCCGGTCACCGGGGTTGAGAACCGAGCGGCTGGTGCCTTTTACCTTGGTTCCGGCAAGCTGAGGTTCCGATGTCCACACGCGGTCAGCGCTGTCTTTCAGAATCTTGCTGAGTTCAGCGAGCGTGACTTCGTTCGACAGGTCGAAACCGTCAGAGTTCTTGCGAGCGCCATAGAGATTCTCCGGCAGGGCAATCTGGTCGTGGCGTGCTCCGACGACAGCCATTGAGCGAACGACATCAACCGGATCCGCGATCAGCTCATCGACGGAGACACTTTCATCGCCGATGCGATTGACGAAAGACGAGTTCGCACCGTTTTCGAGAAGTCGGCGAACAAGGTAGGCCAGAAGCGTTTCATGTGTGCCGACCGGCGCATAGATGCGGGCCGGACGGCCGAGCTTTTCGGCACCTACGACTTCATCATAAAGCGGCTCACCCATACCATGCAGGCACTGGAACTCGAACTTTCCGGTTTTGAAATCTGGACCAGCCAAATGATAGATGGTGGCCAGCGTCTGCGCATTATGCGTTGCAAACTGCGGGAAAACAGCATCTGTCGCCGCAAGAAGCTTGCGTGCGCATGCAATGTAGGAAACGTCGGTATGTACCTTGCGGGTATAAACCGGGAAGTCTTCCAGACCGTCAACCTGTGCGCGCTTGATTTCGGCGTCCCAATAGGCACCCTTCACCAGACGAACCATGACGCGGCGCTTGTTCTGACGGGCCATATCGATGATGAAATCGAGCACGAACGGGCAGCGCTTGCCGTAGGCCTGCACCACGAAGCCGATGCCTTCCCAATCTGCCAGATCCGGATCTTCGATCAGGCTCTGCAACAGATCAAGCGACAGTTCCAGACGGTCTGCCTCCTCGGCATCGATGTTGAGACCGATATTATAGGACTTGGCGATAGCGGCCAGCGCCTTCACCTTCGGCAGCAGCTCTCCCATGACGCGTTCGCTTTGCGCGCGGACATAGCGCGGATGCAAAGCGGACAACTTGATGGAAATGCCGGGGCCGTCATAGATGCCGCGACCGGCGGAAGCGCGACCAATGGCGTGAATGGCGGTTTCGTAATCCTTGTAGTAACGCTCGGCGTCGGCAGCGGTGGTCGCGGCTTCGCCCAGCATGTCGTAGGAATAGCGGAAGCCGCGTTCTTCCAGCGGCTTGGCGCGCTTCAAAGCTTCGTCGATGGTTTCGCCGGTGACAAACTGTTCGCCCATCATCCGCATGGCCATGTCTACACCGCGACGAATGACAGGTTCGCCGCAACGAGCGATCAAACGTGTCAGGGCAGCTGACAGGCCGCGATCATTGACCGTGTTGGTCAGCTTGCCGGTAACGACAAGTCCCCAGGTTGCAGCATTGACGAAGAGCGAACGACCACCACCGATATGAGATTTCCAGTCGCCATTCGAAATCTTGTCACGGATCAACGCATCACGCGTCGCCATGTCCGGAATACGCAGCAGCGCTTCGGCAAGGCACATGAGCGCCACACCTTCCTGGCTCGACAGCGAATATTCATGAACCAGGCCTTCGACGCCTGTACCCTTGTGCTTGGCGCGCAGCGCTTCAATCAGCTTGCGAGCCGTGGAACGGACTTGCTTGGCTGTTTCTTCCGGCAAGGCGGCCTGTGCAGCCAGCGCGGAAACGCATTCAGCTTCCGGGCGGCGATAAGCGGCGGTAATCGCCTGCCTCAGTGCGCTTTGCTCGCGGATCGGCGGCGCAAAATTCTGGAAAACCGGATTGATAGGAGCGGGTATGGTGTCGGTCATGGTGCAATGCTCACAAATGAAAACAGCCCCGAGCGTCTTTGCCCAGTTTAGCTCTGCTTTAAGTGGGCGCACACTATCATTTGTGCAAATTGCATTCTGCCTTCATTTGCTCCATATAAAGGATTATCGATCTTATTATAGGCTCCAAAGTAGGCTAAAAGAATGCGAAAGATAGATTCTGTAGACGATCTGGACCAGTTCGATCGGCGTATTCTGGAAGTATTGAGCGAAGACGGACGCATTCCTGTCACGGAACTCTCGAAAAAGGTCGGTCTTTCCAAGACACCATGCCAGGCAAGGCTGAAACGACTGGTCGATGAAGGCTATATTGTCGGCTTTCGTGCGGCCATCGACCCTGAGAAACTCGGTCTCGATCATATCGCCTTCACGACGGTCAAGCTTTCCGACACACGCGAAGCCGCGCTTGAGGCGTTCAACACGGCCGTGCGCAAGATACGTGAAGTCGAAGAATGCCATATGATCGCAAGCTCTTTCGACTATCTTCTGAAGGTGCGAACGCCCAACATCCGGCGTTACCGCGAGGTGCTGGGCGAAAAGATATCGAGCCTGCCCAATGTCGCAAGCACATCGACATTTGTGGTGATGGAGTCGGTCAAGGACAACCGCCCGGTAAGGGTCTATCCGGGCGCATTGTAATTTTCAGTTATAGCGGCTCACTTGCCAGATAACGCTCGAGCGTTTTGACAGTCCCATCCTGCCAGATGCGCAGAAGTGCGGATGAAAAAGCCGCCACATAAGCTGGATTTGAAGCGAGCGAGCCAAAGATATCATCCATCGCAAGCCATGCCGCCGGATTGCTTTTTGCAAGAGCCGCCTGCTTTTTCAGGCGGTCCCATGACGGATCGTTCGGCTCAATAACCGTGCCGCTATCGGTCGTGCCATAGCAGTAACGACACCAGAATGCGGAAACAAGCGCCAGCCCTGTCACAGACTTGCCTTCTGCCACCCGATCAGAAGCAGTGGGCAGAATGAACTTCGGCTGACGGTTGGAGCCATCAAGGCAAAGGCGGCGGATCGTATCGCCGATGCTTGGATTGGCGAAGCGTTCGTCGATGAGGATGCGATAGTCTTCGAGATTGGTATCCGGCACGGGTGGCACTTCCGGAATGATCTCATCCTTGCTGAGCTTTTCCAGATAGCGCCGGATCAGCGGATGCTCCATCGCCTCATGCACGAAGTGAATGTCGAGCAGTCCACCCGGATAGGCAATGGCTGCATGACCGCCGTTCAGAATGCGGATTTTCATCAGTTCATAAGCAGCGACCTGATCAGTGAACGTGACACCGACTTTTTCCAACGCAGGACGCCCAGTGGGGAAATTGTCCTCTACCACCCACTGCTTGAAAACTTCGCAAAAGACCGGCCAGCCATCTTCAACCCCGAAATCTTTCGCAGCGATTTCACGCTCGCGTGCACCAGTGGCTGGCGTAATGCGATCCACCATGGAATTCGGAAATGCGACATTAGCTGAAATCCAGTCGGCAAAGGCCGGATCACTAAGCTTCGCGAGGCCGGTGACGGCATCTTCCGTCACATGCCCGTTGCCCGGAATGTTATCGCACGACATGACGGTGAAAGGTTGAACACCCGCCGTCTTGCGCAGTTTCAGTGCCTGCACGATTAAGCCGAACACGGTCTTTGGCTGGTCCGGATGAGTGGCATCTGCCACAATATCAGGATGAGCAGGATCAAAGGTCTGGCTGGCCGGATCGATATAATAACCACCTTCAGTGATCGTCATGGAAACAATGCGAGTAGAGGGCGATGTGAGATAGGCCATCAAAGCCTTTCGCCCTTCTTCGGTCGATATGGTTACATAATCGATCATGGAACCGGTAATCCTTGCCCCCGCATAATCGGCTTCCTGTTCGACAACTGTGGTAAGCCAGTCTTGCGCCTTGAGCGTGTCCCGCATGGCATCATCACTGCCACGCACACCAGCGCCGACCAGCGCCCAATCGTGCCCCTCACCCATTCCGAACAGATCGTCCAGATAGACAGCCTGGTGAGCGCGATGAAAATTGCCGACGCCGAAATGCACGATGCCCGGTTTCAAACCGGTTGGATCGTAGCCGGGTTTGTGTACCTTGTCGAAGCTCTGGAGCGTTGCGCGCGACAGCTTGGTCATGACGATTTCCTTCAATTCAATCGGGTACGAACTGGACTTTCATCGTAGCTGGATCGCCACCGTGCTTGGTGAAGAACGACAGCATTTCACTGAGCGGCAGCCGATGCGAAACGAGGCGCGCCATTTCGCCCTTGTCCTTTTTCAGGATTTCCAAGGCCTGCGGAATGTTGCGGTTCAGCGAATGTGACCCGGCAATTCGGATCTGACGACGGAAAATGTCGAAAGGCGCAATCGAAATCCGCGCGTCAGGTGCGCAAACGCCAAACACCAGCACCGTACCACCGTCAGCCGTGAAGCCAATCATGCTTTCAACGACCTTGGCGATACCGGTCGCATCGGCAACAAAATCGAAACTGCGCTTACGCTTATCCAGCATTTCCGAGCCCGACACGACTGGCTCAAGGCCGAGACTTTCGACAAAAGTCAGACGGTGTTCGTTGATGTCAGCCACGGCAACCTGTTGCACGCTTTGCGCCTTCAACGATAAGGCTAGCAACAAGCCAATCGGGCCTGCACCGAAGACGAGTGCATTTTCGGCACCTTGTGAGCCGATTTTCAGTTCCGCTGCGCCAAGACCGTTGAGGACACAGGCAAGTGGTTCCGCGAGTGCTGCTACGTCAAAAGGCAGATTGCCAATGGAATGGAGATGGCTGGCATCGACAAGGCTCATGCCTGCAAAGCCACCATTATGGGTTACCCCATAGGCCTTTAAGTCCGAGCACAGATTGGTCAGTCCCTTGAGGCAGGCACGGCAATGACCGCAGGGAATATTCGGATCGACCGCAATGCGGTCGCCCACCTTCACATTGGTCACGTCTTCCGCCACCGCGACCACAATGCCCGCATATTCATGCCCTGGCACCAGCGGAAATGCGCTGGACCCATAGCGGCCATGCAAAACATCTATGTCGGTGTGACACAAACCCGACGCCCTGACGTCGATCAAGGCGTGTCCCGGCCGCAATGCTGGCTCCGGCAGATCAGTCAGTCCGGCTTCGCCGTGGCCTGTAAAATAGATCGCTTTCATTGTGTGTCCCGGCCCTGTCTCAAGCCATCCAGTTGCCACCGTCAACGCCGAAGGTCTGGGCGAGGATGTAGTCGCTATCAGATGATGCAAGGAAAACGGCCATGCCGGTAATATCTTCCGGCGTCGCGAAGCGACCGATTGGAACGGACTTCGCTACCGCCGCTTTTTTCTCACCCGGCTTCAGACCTTCCCATTTGGCAAAATTCGCATCCACCACGTCCCAATGTTCACCGTCGACCACGCCCGGTGCAATCGCATTGACATTGATGCCATGCTTGACTAGCGCCAAAGCAGCCGACTGCGTGGCGGAAATGATGGCGGCCTTAGACGCGCAATAGAGGGTCACCAGCGCCTCGCCGCGACGACCGGCCTGGCTCGCCATATTGATGATCTTGCCGCCGCGTCCGCGCTTGATCATCACGTTCGAGACCGCCTTCATCATGAAAAGCGGTCCCTTGAGATTGATACCGAGCACACGCTCATAACTGTCTTCGGTCAGTTCGTTGATAGGAGCCATATCGAAGATCGCGGCATTGTTGACCAGAATATCGATGCCGCCATATTCCGCGTCGATCTCTGCAACGACCTTGTCAATCTGACTGAGGTCGGTCACGTCAAGCTTTACCGCCTTGACCGATGAACCGATGCCGCGTGCGGCCTCCTCTGCCCGCTCAATATTAATATCGGCAATAATAACCCTCGCGCCCTCGCGCGCATAGGCTTCAGCGAAGCCAAGTCCGATACCGCGCGCAGCACCAGTGATGAGGGCCACCTTGTCTTTAAGTCGCATGGGGATACTCCGGGATATTGCAGCCTGCACTCACAGGTGCGTTTTCTTTTCCGTCAGCAATAATGGATGCCGTTCAAAGCGCTCCAAAGCCTTGCCATCGGGTGTAAACAAATGCGCGTCGGTCGGGTCAAAACCCAGTTTCGCCGTTTCGTGTGCACGTGCTGCGCTGCCACCGCCCGCCTCCGCAACAATCAGTCCGGTTGCGCTTTCATTTTGCACATAGAGATAGGTCTCACCACCAAGGCGCTCGACAACCATGATCTCACCTTCGAGGATACCATCCGCTGCCGGATGAAGATGTTCCGGACGAATACCGAGAACCAGCGGCGCCCCAGCGCTTACGCCTTCGCTTTTGACAGGCGCTTTGACCGAACGTCCATTTGCAAGCTGAACTGTCACCCCGTCGGTATCGACGGCACTGGCTTTGACTTCGATGAAGTTCATGGTCGGTGAACCGATAAAACCAGCCACAAAACGATTGACCGGATGATGATAAAGCTCCAGTGGCGATCCTACCTGCTCCACCTTCCCGTCGCGGAGAACCACGATCTTGTGTGCGAGCGTCATCGCTTCCACCTGATCATGCGTGACATAGATCATCGTCGCATTGAGCCGGTCGTGCAGGCGCGCCAATTCAATACGCATCTGCACGCGGAGCGCGGCATCGAGATTGGACAGCGGCTCATCGAACAGGAAAATCTTCGGTTCGCGCACCATTGCGCGTCCAATGGCAACACGCTGACGCTGACCGCCGGAAAGCTGTTTCGGCTTGCGGTCAAGCAATTGGTCAAGCTGCAGCGTTTTTGCAACCTCTTCCACCTTGCGATCACGTTCCGCTTTGGCAACACCTGCAAGTTTCAGCGCAAAACCCATATTGTCGCGCACATTCATATGCGGATAGAGCGCATAGGTCTGGAAAACCATGGCAAGACCACGCTCATCCGGCGGCGTATCGTTGATACGCTCACCATCAATCGTGAGGTCTCCGCCGGTAATTTCCTCAAGCCCAGCAATCATGCGCAGAAGCGTTGACTTGCCCGAACCGGATGGCCCGACGAAAACCACGAATTCGCGGTCTGCAATGTCGAGATCGACACCTTTGATGACATCAATATTGCCAAAGGACTTGGTGGCGTTTTTCAGTGATAGTGTAGCCATTTCATTCCCTTTATTTCACTGCGCCGAAAGTGAGGCCGCGCACCAGCTGGCGCTGCGTGACCCATCCGAAGACAAGTATTGGCGCGATGGCGAGCGTGGAAGCTGCCGAGAGTTTTGCCCAGAACAACCCTTCCGGTGACGAGAAGGACGCTATGAAGGCGGTAAGCGGGCCTGCTTGCGAAGCCGTCAGATTCAGGCTCCAGAACGCTTCATTCCAACAAAGGATGATCGAAAGGAGCGCGGTGGACGCGATACCCGGAAGGCTTAGCGGCAGAAGCAAATAGCGTATCTGCTGGCCGACTTTCGCACCGTCCATACGGCTTGCTTCGAGGATTTCTCCGGGCACTTCCTTGAAGAAGGAATAGAGCATCCAGACCACAATCGGCAGATTGGACAGGGTGAAGATGATGATGAGACCGGTGCGCGTATCAAGAAGCCCAGTATCGCGTGCCAAAAGATAGATCGGCACCAGCACGCCGACTGCAGGCAGCATCTTGGTGGACAGCATCCATAGAAGAAGGTCTTTAGTGCGCTTGCCGGGGAAGAACGCTGCCGCATAAGCCGCGGGCACCGCGATAATGAGCGAGAGAATAGTCGCACCCAGACTTTCAACGACACTGTTCATGGCATAGCGGAAATAATCAGCACGCTGATTGACCGCGACAAAATTCTCCAGCGTTGGCTCGAAGAACAGTTTTGGTGGTGCCACCGCGTCAATTTCCGTCTTGAATGCAGCAAGCAGCATCCAGAGGATCGGGAAGAACATCAGCAACGCCACGATCCAGCCAATGATCCCGGCAGAGACGGCAGCCTTGTTGATCTTGCGTTTTGCAGCCATCGGTCAGCCCTCCTAATTATCCAGATTTCGTGCGACAGTCCGGATCAGGAACGCGGCAACGATGTTGGCAAGGATGATGGCGATGACGCCGGCTGCGGAAGCGCCGCCGATATCCCATTGCAGGAGCGCTTTCAGATAGATGAAATAGGTCAGCGTCGTCGTGGCGATCCCCGGTCCACCCGAAGTGGTAACAAGAATTTCCGCAAACACCGACAGAAGAAAGATCGTCTCGATCATGATGACGACCGAGATCGGGCGCAGCAAATGCGGCAGCACGATATAATAGAACATTACCGGGCCTTTGGCCCCGTCCAGGCGCGCAGCCTCCATCTGTTCCCTATCAAGAGACTGCATCGCCGTCATCAGGATCAGCGCCGCAAACGGCACCCATTGCCAGGACACAATTATGATGACGGAAGCCATTGGAAACTGTGAGAACCAATCGATGACCGGCAATCCGAAACTGCGTGAAATGAAGGCGAACAGCCCGTTCACCGGATGCATCAGCAGGTTTTTCCAGATCAGCGCCGAAACGGTTGGCATGACGAAGAACGGCGCAATGACCAGAAGCCGCGCTATATTCTTGCCCCAGAAATCCTGATCGAAGATGACCGCGAACAGCACACCTAGGACGACCGATATCACAAGAACCGACACGACAAGGATCAGTGTCTTGGCGATTGCGGACCATAAGGTCGGATCGGATAACAGGAAGGAATAGTTCGAGAAACCGGCAAAACCAGTAATAAATGGATTGATGAGATTGTAATACTGAAACGAGAACCACAAGGTCATCGCCAGTGGAACGATCATCCACAGCAAAAGCAGAATGACTGCTGGAGCGAGCAGAGGTCCAGTGCGGACACTGCGACGAGACTTTGCTGCAAAGCGTGATTTTGTGCCTGCGGCCAACGCATGGTTTGCTGGCATTCGGACTTATCCTCCCCTTCCCGTTTCGGATTCACCGTGGCGAACCTCTACGAAAATCAGGTCTGCCGCCCTCCTCCTACCGAAGGCGGCAGACCTTTATCTCACGGCTACTTGATGTAACCGGATTGCGTCATGATCTGTTCGACCTGACGCTGCGCACCGTCGAGTGCCGCATCAACGCTCTGCTGACCGGCAACAGCCGACGAAATCGCCTGTCCAACCAGCGTGCCGATGGCCTGGAATTCAGGAATGGCCACAAACTGGATGCCGGTATAAGGGACCGGGTCCTTGGTCGGCTTTGTCGGATCGGCAGATTCGATGGCTTTCAGCACCGTATCCGCGAAGGGAGCTGCCTTCTTGTATTCCTCATTGGCATAGGTGGACTGGCGTGTGCCCGGAGGAACAGCAACCCAGCCTTCGGACTTGCCGACGAGCTCGACATATTCCTTGGAGGTCGCCCATTTCAGGAACGACTTAGCGGCTTCCACCTTCTTGCTCGATGCCGGAATTGCGAGGTTCCAGGACCACGCCCATGAAGAACCGTTTGGCGTCACCTCGACCGGCGCCTTGGTAAAGGCAACCTTGTCGGCAACCTGGCTCTGCTTCGGATCATAGATGCGTCCGGCAGCCGAAGTGGCGTCGATCCACATGGCGCAATGGCCGGTCGAGAACAGGGCCTGATTTTCGTTGAAGCCGTTTGACGTAATTCCGGGAGGGCCCGCTTCCTTCATCAGATCGACGTAGAAGTTAATCGCCTTCTTCCATTCATCGGAATTGATCTGGGGCTTCCAGTTTTCATCAAACCACCTGCCACCGAACGTATTGATCAATGTACCAAGGTAAGCCATGTTTTCGCCCCAGCCCGGCTTTCCGCGCAGACAGAGACCATATTGCTCTTTCGACTTGTCGGTCAGCTTGGTCGCGAAATCCTTGATTTCCACATAGGTTGGCGCATCGGGCATCTTGAGGCCCGCCGCGTCAAACAAGTCCTTGCGATAGAGCGTAAACGAGCTTTCGGCATAGAATGGCACGGCGTAAAGCTTGCCATCCACCGTCAGACCGGCGCGAACCGGCTTGATGAGATCGTCATAGCCGTAATCATCACCAAGATCATCGACCGACAGAAGCCAGCCAGCCTTGCCCCAGATTGGCGTCTCGTAACCACCAATGGTCAGGATATCGAACTGGCCGCTCTTGGTAGCGATATCGGTCGTGACGCGCTGACGCAGCACGTTTTCTTCAAGCACAACCCAGTTGATTTTATTGCCGGTGGCTTTTTCCCACTCCGGCGACAGCTTCTGCATGATGATCATGTCACCATTATTGACCGTCGCGATGGTGAGCTCTTCCGCCCACGCAGCCCCGGCCATAACTGCAACACTTGCAGCAGACGCAATAAGCCCTGCAACATAAGACTTGGTCCGCATTTCGTCTCCTCCTTTACGAATGCATAGCAAAATTCTTACATATGTAAAATTTATGGCGTGAGCTTCCGTAGCTTGTCAAGCACGGTTTTCAATTTTGCGTTGCGAGAAGAAACGACCGCTTTTGTGAACAGTTCCAAGGGCCGAAATCGCGGACATTTCCACCTGCCAAATTCACGAACCGTTGTTTTAGCATATATGGATATTCACCGCATCATTCTCTGCGAACACATTTGACTGCTTGACGTTTTGCCCCGCCTTTGACAGTTTGACGGGACTTCGCCTGGAGGAATACAACGGCGAGCGGAGCTGGAGGAACATCCTGAAATCGTTACAGAAGCGGCAACCGGGACCAGACTTTGTCCCGAGAAATCAGCACATTCCAGTTTATGCGGCGGCTTCGCAGAAAACAGCATCGTCGTGTGTACCTAGGCCGCGACAACTGACGAACAGGACGTAAAGACGTGCGCAAAACAATACGCACCATGGAGGATTTTTCGGAGTTTGTTGGGCTTTCCCGCCCGACAGTGTCGAAATATTTCAGCGATCCGTCGTCCGTCCGTCCCAAGACCCGCGAACTGATTGAAGCGGCGATCAAGCAATCCGGCTTTCGTCCCAATCTTTTCGCGGTGAACCTCAATCGACGTCGCACGACAATTCTGGGTATAATTATCCCCAACCAGCTCGATCATTTCTACATGGCGATGACGAAACGATTGCAATCGCTCGCAGAGCAACGCGGCTATCTTGCGATTGTCCTGTCATCCGATGGCAAGCCTGAGCTGGAAAAGCAGGCAATTGAAACCCTGCGTTCGCTCAATGTCGCTGGTGCCATCATCGCACCGCTTGGTGAAGAGTCGCAACATTCGACGCTGGCACGTCTCGCGGAACACGTTCCAATTGTCTATGTCGACTCTCCGCTGGACAGCACCTCACCCTTTGTCGGCACCGACAATCTCAAATCCTTCCATCTGATTGTCGATTATCTGTGCCGCTCGGGCAGCGAGCCTTGTTATTTTTCCATGCCGATGGTCAACAACAATGCAATCAAGCGGCAAGATGCGTATCGACAAGCCATGGAAAAGCTTGGTTATGAGCCACGCATCATTGACCTCGAACAAAGCCGAAGCTGGGATTTCGAACGTTATGCCTTCGAGCAGACCGCGAGAATTCTACGCGAAAAGGGACGCCTGCCGACAAGCACTGTTCTGTGCTCCAATGATCGCATCGCCTTTGGCGTAACGAGTGCACTCTGGCAGGCCGGTCTGAAAATTGGCAGACTCAAGGATTGCGACGTTCGTGTCGCCGGTCACGACAATAATCCGTTATCGGAATATACGTGTCCTCCACTCACTACAGTGGCGCAGGATTACAATGAAATCGGACGGCTGGCGATTGAGCTCTTGTTTCGAACACTGGGCGAAACAACGGATGACCGACTGGAACTTCCAGAAACACAGCGCATTCTACTCAATGCCGAAATCAAACTGCGCATGAGCGCATGAAAATGGCGGGGTAACCCGCCATTTCAGTGTTCGCTTTTTAATTCAGGCCGAGCGTCCCGCGCAGGGTAGAAAGATCTTCGGCAAGCGTGGTCACAGGACCAGCAAGCGCCTTGCGATCATCATCCGACAGCTTGTCGTAGGATTCGTAGCCGTCACCCTTCTTGTACTTTGCAAGAATGTCGTCGACAGTCTTGAAGTTGGCTTCCACCTTCTTCACGAGATCCGGATTTTCCTTTTCCAGCAAAGGCTTGAAGAGCTCGACGATTTTCTGGGCGCCATCGACATTGGCCTTGAAATCCCAAAGATCGGTGTGGCTGTAACGATCTTCCTCACCGGAAATCTTGGTTGCAGCCACTTCTTCAAGCAGGGCAGCAGCTCCGCCAACAACCTTTTCTGGCGGAACGGTGAGGTCTTTTACACGCTTCTGGAGTTCCAGCACATCTGCGTAGAGCTTGTCGGCAACCGGAGCGAGTCCTTCGGTTGAATTCTGCGCAAACAGGCCATACTCGATGCGATGGAACCCGATAAAGTCTTCCGACTTCTCGCCGTTTTCATGGTCATCGGCGCGGCTGTCGATCGAAGCGTCAAGATCGGCGAAAAGCTCGGCAATCGGCTCGATCTTTTCGTAGGAGACGCGCGATGAAGGATAAAGCTCCTTGGCCTTTTCCAAATCGCCTGCTTTGACCGCGTCAGTGAAAGCCTTGGTGTCCTTTACCAGAACGTCGAGGTTTTCCTGCACATAGACTTTGTAGTCAGCAATCGGCTGAACAAGGTCCAGCGGCGAAACTTCAGCCTTGGCTGCGCCGAAGCTGAGCGTGAGGGCAACGGCACATGCCGATGCGAGCAATGGCAGACGATACTTCATGTTTAGCCTCTCCAGATAAAGCGCATTGCGGGAAATGCGCGTCAAATCAAAAACTTGAGATGCGATCCTCACCCGCCAGCATTTTGCGGACCGCTTGCCTCCAAAAGTGCGCGCGCGTAGTAGTCCTTATGATCCTGAACACCAGGCAGCGCGAAGAAATACCCGCCCCCAATCGGTTTCAGGTATTCTTCCAGCGGCTCGCCGTTGAGACGGTTCTGGACCGTGATGAAGCCCTTCTCCAGATCGGCCTGATAGGCGATGAAGAGCAGCCCCATATCAAGCTGACCTGATTTGCTGACCCCGTTTGAATAGTTGAATGGCCGACGCAGAATGAGGTGTTGCTCGGCATTGGCATCCCGCGGATTTGCCAAACGGATATGCGAGTCGAGTGGCGTCACCTTGCCATCCGCATCCTTCGCATAATCGGGAACATCGGCTTCGGTTTTACCGTCGAATGGCGCGCCACTATTCTTGCGGCGTCCGAAAATGGTTTCCTGCTCCTGCAGCGGCGTGCGGTCCCAGCGTTCGACAAAATTGCGAATGATGCGCACAGCCATATAGCTGCCATTAGCGGCCCAGCCCGGCTCTTCATTTTGCTTCTGCACCCAAACGATGCGGTTCATCAATGCATCATCGGCGGAATCCGGATTGGCGGATCCATCGCGGAAACCGAGGAAGTTTCGTGCGCTTTCCTTCGCCCGGGGCGAATGCGGCGGTTGCACAGGAACCGTCCCTTCCTGCTTCCAGCGAACCATCAGAAGATCAGGCATGTTCTTCATGATGTCGCGCAGCGCATGGATGTTCGTGTCCGGCGTATTCGAACAGAACTGAATGACGAGGTCCCCGTGGCAGATGTCCTTCTGCAGGGCGTCGTTGGGGAAACCGGTCATGCGCTGCAGAAGTTTCGGCTTCAACGGCTTCAAACCGAAACGATCATCGAACAATGATGAGCCGAGCGCCACCGTAACCGTGAGGTTATCCGGCGTGACGACAGGTCCAAGAATACCGGAATCCGATGGCGGAAACTTCGCATCAAGCTCCGGTGGTTCTCCACCCTTCATCAAAAATTCTGCCCGCTCGGTGAGCAGTTTGAACATGCGTTCCAGTTCGGCGCGGTCACGCGCCAACACATCAAAGGAAGCGACGAGACCCGCAGCAGGGCGCGGCGTGACGATACCGGGCTGGTGCTTCCCATAAAAAGGCTGACTTTCGTGAATCTTGTCGCTTTCCGGCGCATTGGTCACGCTTTCCGAAGAAAGAGCATGGGCTGTCTGCGGGGCAAGCACGCCTGCAACTGCTCCGGCAACCCCGGTTGCACCAGCCCCGAGGAGCAGTGCACGGCGACCGGCGGAAACAGGCTCTTCTGTGGTAATCTTATCGGTTTTGAAAAATTTTCTGGTCATCAATCTACCCCAAGCTGATCGCGGAGTTTCGTAAACTGTGCAGCGAGTTGAGCCGCACCTTCCTTAATTTTCGTCTTTTCATCAGACGACAGAGCATCGTACGCCTTGTAGCCATTGCCTTCAGCACCCGTACCAAGCAGCTTCCTGATCGAAGCTGCGTCCTTGTCGATGCCTTCAAAGGCTTTCGGATCAGCCTTTATAACAATGGGGCGCAGAACATCGGCAGTCTTGCCAGAGCCTTCAAGAAGGCCAGACAAAGCCTGCAGATCGGTGTGAGCGTACCGGTCTTCACCAGCATCCGACGCCGTCGATGCAAAACGGTTCAATGCAGAAGCAGTGCCCGCCATCATGCGATCCGGCGAAATCCGAAGCCCGCGAATGCGCTCTTTCAATGCAGTGGCATCCTGCTCAAGCTTGCCAGCAACAGGAGCCAGACCATCGACGGATTTCTGTTCGAACAAACCGTATTCGATACGGTGCAAACCACCGAACGCAGGGTCCTGCTCGCGCTTTTCAAAATAATCCGCACGAGCATTGATAGCTGTATCGAGATCGGAGAACGCTTCCGACACGGGAGCAATGCGCGCATAGGCTTCTCGCGCCGGACCGTAGGCGGTTTGCGCAGCCTCAAGATTACCGCTGGCTATTGCCGTGGAAAGTGCCGAAACCGATTTCTGGAATTCGGCAACCTCTGTGGTCAGATAAATCTGATATTCAGCCAGTGCACCAATGAAAGCTGTAAGCGGAAGCTTGCCCTTTTCCGCTTCACTGGCAGCGGTCGCAGTCACGATCAGCTTGCCGCGCGGATTGGAAAGAAGCCCGCAGGTAATCTGGTATTCGCCTGGCGTCAGCTTGGCGGTGATGGTCTGTTTGAAGCCAGGAGCAATATTTTCGCGCTCCTCAAGAACCATTACTCCGTCGAGAATTTCCCACTCGACCGTACGGTCGGACTTATTGACAATTTCGAATACCGAGCGCCCGGCCGGAACGGTCAGTTCGTTCGGCTCGCAGCTTTTTGCGTTGATCGCGACCTGTATTGTGTCACCGGCTTCTGCATGGCGGGCTTTGTCCGATACACGGGATGCATAATAAAACGCAGCGCCAGCGGCGAGCAGCAACAGCACGGCGAAAGCCAGTCCGATGCGGACCAGATTGCGCGACATGGGTTCAGCAGGTTTCGGATTCGTCATTGAAATCTCTTTTACTGTGCGCTTGTTTTGGCCTGGCTTGCCGTTGCTGGTGCATTTGCAGGCATCAGAAACAGAATGAGCGCCGGAACGAGGAAGGCTACATAGGCAACAACTTCACTGACGGTCGGTGTCGCGATGTAACCGAAAATGCCAGCAAGAACTGAACCAAGCGTGCTGTCGAGCGGGAGAATATCGCTCATATCGAAAACGACCGTCTGGAAATGGTTCCAGATGCCAGCTTCGTGCAATGCCATGACCGAATTGGCGAGAATGCCTGCCGCAATGATCAAAATGAAAACGCCGGTCCAGCGGAAGAAACGGCGAAGGTTCAGCTTCAAGCCGCCTTTAAAGATGCCGTAGCCAACTGCCGCAGCTAGCAACACGCCAAGAAGCGCGCCAAGCGGTGCTGCCGCCCCTTCGCTCTGCTGGAAAGCCGCCAGCAGAAAGAAGACCGATTCAAGCCCCTCGCGTGGGACAGCAAAGAACACCATCAGAATGAGGCCGAAACCTTTATGTGTCGGTGTCTGAAAAGCTGCATCGATGGAATGATGCAGTTCCGACTTGATAGAACGGGCCGCCTTGCGCATCCAGAACACCATCGAGGTCAACACAAAAACGGCAATCAGACCAATAATGGCTTCAAACAGTTCCTGCGCCTTCTGTGGGAATTCTGCACTCAGAAGCTGCAGGATAGCGCCGACGGCCAACGACATGGCCAATGCCAGCAATATGCCGATCCAGACCACTGGCATCCAGGCACTGCGGCCAGTCTGATGGAGATAACTGGCAATAATGCCAACGATCAGCGCTGCTTCCACGCCTTCGCGGAACATGATTAGAAAAGGTACGAGCATTCCAACTATCCAAAAGACAGAGAAATCGGCCTGTCCCTCGGTCGCTTCTCTTCAAACCCGGCATGAAGCCTTCGCCATTTGGTCATCTTTTTATATCCGCACGGCCAGCGCTGCAAGCTAAATGAAGTTGACCAACGTAGGAATGTTTTAGAATTATTCTAATTATTTCAGGAGCTTATGAGTCCGTTTGTTAGCGAGGAATGATAGTCTGCCAAGTTCAGAGATGATTGCATAAGTCATTGAAAATGCACTGAAGCCATGGCCCAAGCACTTTTAGACAGCAGTTGATTGCGCACTGAAATCAAACTGATCTAGGTTTCAAATCCCTCGGGCAAACCTGCTTTCCCGGCTTGCGACGGATTAAGCCGGACATAGTCAGCTTTCAAATCTTCGGATGTCTTGCGGCTGCCATCATGGCTCCAGCCGGGAGGCGCGATCATATACATCAGGCGCTGCCGCAAGGTGAGACCTGACGAGAATACGTCTTTAAACATACCAACCCATTCGTGAAACGCCACACGCACCGGATTAAATGTGCCGACATTTTTCACGATGCCATAGCGCGGCATATCTTCCGGTAATTCCTCCACGAAAGTGCCGAACATGCGATCCCAGATAATCAGCGTGCCAGCGTAATTTGCATCAAGATAACGCGGATTGGTCGCGTGATGTACGCGGTGATGCGACGGGGTGTTGAAGATGAACTCGATAGGCCTCGGTAGTTTGTCTATGGCTTCCGTGTGAATCCAGAATTGATAGATCAGATTGAACCCATAGACGAAGGCGATCACCGCAGGGTGAAATCCGATGAGTACCATCGGCACTTGCAACACGAACATGCCCGTCATCTGTCCTGTCCACGACTGACGCAGCGCCGTCGTGAGATTATAGTGCTGACTGGAGTGGTGGTTGACGTGTTCCGCCCAGACCCAGCGCACACGATGCGCAATCCGATGATAGCAGTAGTAGCGCAAATCATCGAAGATGAAGGCGACTACAAATACCCACCAGTGCAGGCCGAGATCAAGAAAGCGGAACTGCCAAACCCAAAGCAGCGCTGTCACGGAAACGAAGCCGAGCAGCAAACCCGCCGCAACATTGCCCGCCCCCATCAACAGGCTTGTAAAAGCGTCTCTTGTCTCAAATTCGCCCTTGCGTTGCCAATATCGGATTGCCACGAGCTCAATCAGGATTCCCAGCACATAAAGCGGGATCGCAACACGCGTCACATCGAAAAATACCGGATTGCTATCCATGTCGGTTCCCCTCCCCAGACGGACCTGAAAGCCAGGCCATCACTCTTTCCCGATCCTCAGCATTACTGAAAAGAAACCGCGCTTTGGGCCAAGTAAAATCCTTCATATGTAATATCAGTTCGGTATTGCCTTTATCCTCTAGAGCAAGGACGTCTGCGGCGGTCACGCATCGCGTCAAAAAGCGGTCCCCGACGCTATGAACGAGCCCTGTGGATGCGCCACGCAACGGGAAAAATGCTGTACGACGATCATCGGTATAACAAATCTCGCCGATTTTGATTTCAGGATAGTCAAGATGAAAGCGCGCTTTGACACTTTCGTCGTCGGGAAGAATACTACGCTTAAGCCCTCCACCCAGAAAATGAATTAACAGAACCCCGAAGCCTATCCCGGCGACAACCATAAGCAGAAGCAGCCGCAAATCCATGAAATCTCCCATTCGCAGCGATGCCAAAATGTTCCCGACGACATCCTAGTCATCAACCAGTGCGAATACATCCCAAAACTTTGCGGGCCGATTTGCTAGTCGCAACCCACTTGGTATTTGCAACGAGCGATTGTTTCGATTTGGAGCACGCCGAAGCCGTAACAGGATACAAATACTGGCCAATAAGCCAAAGAACACGGCCGAAATTCGAAAAGTTTCAGAATTTTCCGAAATGGTCAAAAATTTCGTGTTTCAGGGGTTGAAGATTGGAGCAAGGTGATACATATCACAGTCACTTACCGCTGTGCCTCCTCCCATTGCGCGCGGTAAGTGTTCCCCTCTGGAGGTTTGCCCAATGTGGCACCTTCATAACTTAGCCGGACTTCTCAGTCCGGCTCTTTTTTTGCCCAAAATCTGGATAGCGGCTCATTTCACTAAAAATGTGCAACTTGTGCAACTTGCTGTTTTAAAAACACTAATTCATAAGAATCAGCTTCACTATATTCGCCACTCTGCAAATTAACTTATTCTCAGTTAATCAGCCAAATACACGTGGGTGCAACATAGAAAAAAGCGCCGCGTTTCCGCGGCGCTTTCCATCAATAGACCTACATTTTATCTCAGCCGTAGGCTGCTACTGGCGGACACGAGCAGATGAGATTTCTGTCGCCGCCGACATTGTCGACACGGCTGACCGGCGGCCAGTATTTTGCCGTCGCATCGAAATCGCCATTGATCGCGCTTGCCGGGAATACGGCTTCCTCACGCGTGTAAGGATGCGTCCATTCCGTTGCCAGTGTATCGCCTGCCGTGTGCGGTGCATTGGCAAGCGGATTGTCATCTGCTGGCCAAACGCCGTCGGCAACCTTCTTCGCTTCGCCCGCAATGGCGATCATCGCATCGCAGAGACGGTCGATTTCCGACTTCGGCTCAGACTCGGTCGGTTCGATCATCAGCGTTCCGGCGACCGGCCAGGACATGGTCGGTGCATGGAAACCATAGTCGATGAGGCGCTTGGCCACGTCTTCCACGGACACACCTGCGCTGTCCTTCAGAACACGCGTATCGACGATGCACTCATGCGCCACACGATCATGCGCGCCGGTGTAAAGGATCGGATAGGCGTCCTTCAGGCGATGCGCGATGTAGTTGGCATTGAGGATCGCAGCTTCGGTTGCCTTCTTGAGACCTGCGCCGCCCATCATGCGGATATACATCCACGTGATGACCAGAATGGATGCGCTACCAAACGGTGCAGCCGAAACCGCATGCTTGGAACCGATATCCACATGGCCCGGCAGGTAAGGCACCAGATGCTTGGCAACACCAATCGGACCGACGCCCGGACCACCACCGCCGTGCGGGATGCAGAAGGTCTTGTGCAGGTTCATGTGGCAGACATCGGCGCCGATATCGCAAGGGCGCGCAAGGCCGACGAGTGCATTGAGGTTTGCGCCATCGAAATAGACCTGACCGCCATTATCGTGGACGATTTCGCAGAAAGCCTTGATGCCTTCCTCGAACACGCCATAGGTCGACGGATAGGTAATCATGAACGCCGCGAGATTATCGCGATGCTTCTCGGCCTTGGCCTTGAGATCGTCGATATCGATATCGCCATCCGGACGGCAATTGACCACAACAACGCTCATGCCTGCCATCGAAGCACTGGCCGGATTAGTGCCATGTGCAGACGATGGGATAAGGCAGATGTTGCGATGACCTTCGCCGCGTGACTGGTGATAGTGGCGGATGGCCAGGAGACCAGCATATTCGCCCTGACTGCCTGCATTCGGCTGCAACGAAACACCCGCAAAGCCGGTGATTTCGCAAAGCCATGCTTCGACGTCAGCCGTCATCTTCGCATAGCCTTCAGTCTGGGCCGCAGGCGCGAATGGATGCAGGTTTGCAACCGTATTCCAGCTCACCGGCATCATTTCTGCCGCTGCATTGAGCTTCATGGTGCAGGAACCGAGCGGGATCATTGCACGGTCAAGCGCCAGATCCTTGTCGGCCAGACGACGCAGGAAGCGCATCATCTCGGTTTCGGAACGGTGCGAATGGAACACGTCCTGCGTGAGGAAACCTTCACCGCGCCCCTTGCCGGGAACAAGAGCTTTGTCGCCATCGACCGACTTGGCACCGAACAGAACGGCGAGTGCTGCAAGATCTTCCTCGGTCGAGGTTTCGTCAAAGGTGACACCAACTGTATCCGCATCAATGATGCGGAGCAGACGACCGCCCTTGTCGGCTTCGTCGGCAATCTTCGCAGCCTTACCGGCAACTTTAATCGTTACCGTATCGAATAGGCTATCACCTGCGATCTCGACACCAGCAGCTTTGAGGCCAGCCGCAAAGCGTGCAGCAAGGCCGGCCACGCGTGTAGCAATAGCCTGCAGTCCTGCCGGGCCATGCCAGATCGCGAAAGATGCAGCCATATTGGCAAGCAGTGCCTGTGCAGTGCAGATGTTCGACGTGGCCTTGTCGCGACGGATATGCTGTTCACGAGTCTGGAGCGCCAGACGATAGGCCGCACGACCATGCGCATCAACCGACTGACCGACGATGCGGCCCGGAATGATGCGGGTCAGAGGCTCGGACACCGCCAGATACGCGGCGTGCGGACCGCCGAAGCCCATCGGAACGCCATAACGCTGCATGGAGCCTACAGCCATGTCGGCACCCCAGCTGGCAGGCGCTTCCATAATGGTCAATGCCAGCGGATCGGCAACGGCGATGACGAGGGCGCCCTTGGCTTTCGCATCGGCGATGACCTTGCTGAAATCGCCATAGACACCACGCGTATCCGGCCACGGCACGACGATGGCAGCGGTATTGTCATCGACAGTGCTGCCAGTTTCGATCTCCCAGCCGAGCGGTTCGGCGCGGGTGTTGATCACATCGACGGTCTGTGGGTGCAGTTCACCTGCAAGCAGAATACGGCTGCGCTTGTCGCGGTGGTGACGGCAAGCAACGCCGATGGCTTCAGCAACCGCAGTCGCTTCATCCAGGAGCGATGCGCAGGCAACCGGCAGGCCGGAAAGCTCAGCAACCAGCGTCTGAAAGTGGAAAAGAAGCTCAAGACGACCCTGGCTGATTTCCGACTGGTAAGGCGTATAAGCCGTGTACCAGGCCGGATTCTCAAACAGGTTGCGCTGAATGACGGGTGGCGTTTCCACACCATGATAGCCCGCGCCGATGAAGCTCTTCTTCACCACATTGCGGCCCATGATTTCATTGAGCTCCGCAAGCGCTGCATGTTCGCTCAAAGCGGCTGGCAAATCGAGCGCGCGATTCAAACGAATGGATGCTGGAACCGCCTGGGTGATAAGGGTTTCCATGGAAGGAAGGCCGAGCGCTGCAAGCATTGCGCGCTCGTCTTCCAGTCTTGGCCCGATATGACGGGCAACAAAGGGAAGAACCTGTTGCGTCATTTGTTTATCCTACCAGTTTGTCGTAACCGGCCTTGTCGAGCAGACCGGAGAGCTGGCCTTCGTCGGAAAGCTTCAGCTTGAACAGCCAGCCTTCGCCTTCTGCAGCCTGATTGATAAGGGCTGGATCGCTTGCAACGGCTTCGTTGACTTCGACCACTTCACCATCGACTGGCGCGTAAACGTCGGAAGCGGCCTTGACCGATTCCACAACCACGATGCCTTCGCCCTTGGTGGCCGTGCGGCCGACGTCCGGCAGTTCGACGAAAACGAGGTCACCCAGTTGTTCCTGTGCGTGGATCGTAATGCCGACAGTGGCAACGCCGTTTTCGACGCTGATCCACTCGTGATCTTCGGTGAACAGGATATTGGCCATGGAAATCATCCTTTGCGATAGCGATGCGGAGTGAAGGGAAGCGCCGAAACGTCAACGGGAACCTTGTTGCCGCGAACGTCAGCGAAAACACGTGTGCCGGGGGTAGCGAGGCTTGCCTCGACATAACCCATGGCGACTGGGAAGCCTGCCGATGGACCGAACCCACCGGAAGTAACTGTTCCGATCTGGCGACCGGATTCATCAAAAAGATCGGCTCCGCCGCGAACCGGCTGACGGCCTTCCGGCTTCAGGCCGACGCGCTTGGCAGATGCGCCCTTGGCGATCGCGTCCAGCACGGCTTTTGCGCCGTTGAATGCAGCCTTTTCGCGCACGGCTTTGGTGATTGCCCATGTGAGGCCCGCCGAAACAGGATCCGTTTCCGGCGTGATGTCCTGACCATGCAGGCAGAGACCGGCTTCAAGGCGCAGACTGTCGCGAGCAGCCAGGCCGATCCATTCGACGCGCTCGTCGGCAAGCAGTTTCATTGCAAGCGCACGGGCTTCATCGGCTGGAACGCCGATCTCGAAACCATCCTCGCCGGTATAGCCCGAACGGGTCATGAACCAGCCAGCCTTGGGTTCAAACCCGCTCATGAAAGCAAGCTCGGCACCAGCCAGCCCGGCATCATTGATGACGGCTTCCGCTTCCGGCCCCTGAAGAGCAAGAAACACACGGTCAAGCGGATTGACCTTAACGTCCTTGCCCGATGCGGCTTCCGTCAAATGCTCGATATCGGCATCGGCATTGCCCGCATTGGCGACAACCATGAAACGGTCTTCGCCAAGACGCGTGACGATCAGATCGTCCAGAACGCCGCCATTATCATTGAGGAAGAAAGTGTACTTCGACTGACCTTCCTTCAGCACAGTCGGGTCGAGCGGACAGGTTTCGGCAAGAAGCGCAGCGGCATCCGCACCCGAAACCTCGATCAGCTTCATATGAGAAATGTCGAAAAGGCCCGCATGTTCACGCGTATGAAGATGTTCCTTCATGACGCCCAGCGGATAGGTGATCGGCATGTTCCAGCCAGCAAAGCCGCCGAAGCGCGCGCCAGCCTGTTCATGCAAATCCTGCAAAGGCAGGGTATTCAAATGTGCGGTATCGCCCATAACAACTCCAGAGTCGCACGTGTGCCTCCGCAAAATGCGGTTGCTTCGTGCCCCTCTGTCTCAGGCCTGAGAGACTCGCATGGCTATATAGAAAGCCATACTTACACCTTCGGCGCAGGGTTTCCCCTGACTTTCCAGAGTTGTCTTACCCGTCTGCGGTTCCTTGTACCTGAGAGATTTCGGGCGATTTCCCCTTCGGCGGCCAATTGGCGCTCTCCCGCAGACAGACAGTGCAAGAACGTCATATTATATGGCGTCCCGACACCCGACGGAACTCCCTTACCCCAATCCGGCGCGCAAGTCATGTAGAATTGTTGTCTCTAACCGACGATTTCCCGGACTTTTGCGACAAAATTTTAAGCGGACAGGAGGTCCGGATTTATACTTTATTATACATGCATATTGCGGCACAGACGAGACCGCGCATTTACCGGCAACTAAATCCGTTGGACGTGCCGCTCTCCACCACATTTTGTGGAGCAGTTTTTCGGCCAGCGAATTTTTAAAGAAGTTTTAACCAGTTAGCTGCCGGAGCAGCCTGAATCCAACCGATTTGCCTAACAGGGCATCAGATTGTGATCGCATGATGACCAAGCTGCGCAAAAGGCGTGCAACTGACAAGCTTTAACGCATTGCAGCTATGCAAATCTGTCTCTCCAATTCGAAATGCTTCAAGCCTATATGCTGTTTGCAACAAAGAGATAAGATTTTACTAGGTGAGAGAAATGAACCTGATCCGCTCGTACAACAACTGGCGCCGTTACCGTAACACCGTAAACGAACTGAGCCGCCTGAGCCCACGTGAACTGAACGACCTTGGCATCCTGCCTTCGGAAATCCCGTTCGTTGCACGCAAGGCCGCTGCTCGCTAATAGCGCCTCCGGAAGGCATCAGCCTTCTTCAAGGATCGCGAGTCCCCATAACCGCGCGGTCCTACAGTTTCCAGAATATCACCGGGGTGCTTTCTCCTCCTCCCATTTCCTCGGTGATTCAAGACCGGATGTCCTCCTCCCAAGTCCGGTCTTCCCCATAAAACACCCGTCGCCTCCTCCCGCGACGGGTGTTTTCGTTTATGGGCTGTATTTATGCCTCTTGCGAGGCAGGTGTTGCCGCACCGCGTCTGTCGAATGCAATCGAGATTGCAAAGACCACCAGACCAGACAAGGCAAGCAATGCGCCGACTGTTCCCGTCGACGTCCAGCCATAGCCCCATGCAACCGCAAGACCGCCGAGCCAAGCACCGAGCGCATTGGCGAGATTGAGCGCGGAATGGTTGAGGGCAGCAGCCAGCGTCTGCGCATCCGCCGCTACATCCATCAGACGCGTTTGCAATGCTGGGACGAGTGCAAACCCGCCGCCGACCAGAAGCACGTTCAAGAATGCAGTCACAGGATGCTGCATGAGGACGGGGAATGCCAACATGACGGCCATATCATAGAGCAGTACCAGACCAACAGTTCCCATAACCGAACGATCTGTCAGTCGCGACCCAACTATATTACCAAGCACCATGCCGAGGCCGAACATCGCGAAGACGAAAGGCATCCATTTCACATCGACATGCGAAACCTCGGTAACTGTTGCCGCGACATAGGTAAAAACGGAAAACAGGCCGCCCGTGCCAATTGCACCAATCCCAAGCGTCAGCCAGACTTGCTTGCGGCGAAATGCTCCCAGTTCGCGTAGGGGTGACGCCCCCTCCTCTGCAGGCTGTTTGGGTACATAGATCGCGACCAGCACCATAGTTAGCATTGCGATCAGGCCAACGGATGCAAACATTGCGCGCCACCCGGCAATCTGGCCAAGAGAGGTCGCAAGCGGCGTCCCGCACAATGTCGCAATGGTCAGTCCCATCATGACCCGTCCTACAGCCTGAGCACGCTTGCCCGGTTCCGCCAAAGATGCGGCGACGAGTGAAGCAACGCCGAAATAGGCTCCGTGAGGAAAACCAGCGATGAACCGCATCATGTAAAGACCGGCATAGTCCTGCATGAATGCGCTTGCGAGATTACCGAAAGCGAATAGCCCCATCAGCAGGAAGAGGAGCTTGCGGCGGTCAAGCTTTGCGCCGATCACTGCAAGCACCGGTGCGCCAATCAGAACACCGAGCGCGTAAGAACTGATGAGATGGCCGCCTTGCGGTATGGTCACCTTAAGATCACGCGCGATATCGGGCAGCAGCGCCATAATGGCGAACTCACCGGTACCTATACCGAAGCCGCCGATGGCAAGCGCTAGTTCCGCCAATCGTGCAGACGAACGTAGCGAAGTTTCCGGCGATGAAGCCGAAGGCTGAATTTTGGACATGAATGGGCCTGAAGGGAATGGAGGATGTCGGACAACCCTACCACTCCTTTCAGGTAAAGGCGATACGCATTGCTGCGGCGCTTTGACGGCTCAAAACAAACGATTATCTGGCCGCGACCGCCTCGATTTCGACCTTGAATTCCTCACGTGTGAAACCGGAAACGATCATCAGCGTGGAGGCTGGCGCTGGTTGCGGGAACAGCCTGTCACGAACATCCATATAAGGACGCATATAGGCCCGGTCTGTCACATAGGCGTTGATACGCACGACATCGGAAAGGTCCATACCGCCATCGCGCAAAATACGGCGAATATTCTCGAAGCAGAGTTCAGCCTGAGCGCCTGCGTCTTCCGGCACATTTCCATCCCGCGCGATGCCTAACTGACCGGAACAGAAAATCATTTCAGCACCGGCTTTAACCTTCACGCCATGGCTGTAGGCGGCAAAGGGTGCTGCCATGTCAGCGGGCAGCAGATGTTTCAAACTGTTCATCGTGAATCCTCAAGATTTCGGCGCAGCGGCCAGCATTTCTTTCAGCCGCGCCGCCCCGGCGGCAATATCGGCCTCGGTCGGATTAATACCCGCAGCCAGCAGACGGCGCGCGATCATATGGTCTGCCGGACGATTGATGGAATCGACAGCCACAAGCCTGTCACCGGCAAAATGGAAGATGGAAAATGCATTTTCTTCCGGGTTCCCCGAAAGGATATGCCGATCAGCATCGAAGGAAAGTCCTGCCGTCTGCAGCTTCATATCGCCCTGATCAGACCAGAACCAGGCGACTTCCCGAAACGGCGCTTCGCGTCCGACAATGGTGCGCGCCACATGCTTTGCCTGATCGGTCGCGTTTTGTACCGATTCCAGCCGTACCCGGCGACCAGCATGAAAGTGATCGTAGCTCACGCAGTCGCCAATGGCGTAGACACGGCTGGCAGAAGTACGCAGGTTCTCGTCGACAATAATCCCGTTGTCGATTGCAAGTCCCGCCGTTACTGCAAGCTCGACATTTGGCACCGCACCAGTGCCGATCACGACCATATCCGCCGGGAATATCGTGCCGTCTGCAGCTTTCACGCCGATAACATGGTTATTTTCCCCCTCGACTGCCGCCACGCCGAGACCGGTTAAAAGTGTGATGTTAGCGGCGCGGCTGCGCGCTTCCACATGGGCAGAGATATGAGTTGCAACCGAACGCCCCAGCACACGAGGCGCCGCTTCGATCAGAACCGTCTTTTTGCCAAGCGCGATTGCGCTATGAGCCATTTCGAGGCCAATGAAACCGCCACCGATAATGACGACATTCTCGACATTCGGCATTGCCGCTGCGATACGGCGTACATCTTCCATCCGGCGCAGCGTAAAGACACCTTCGAGCCCGACACCTGGTACATTGGGAATGCGCGCACGTGCGCCGGTCGCGAAGATCAGTTCAGACCAGTTCAACACGTGCCCATCATCAAGCGCGACCGTCTTGTCGGCAATCGATACGGCATCGACGTGATGGCCGAACAGCATCTCGATATTATTGTCGCGATAGGTTGCTTCCGGGCGCAACACCAGGCCACCGCCTTCCGGGGCTTTCAAATAGGATTTGGAGAGCGGAGGCTTATGATAGGGAATATCGGTTTCGTCGTTGATGAGAACGATTTCGCCTGCATAGCCTTCCTGCCGAAGGCTGATAGCGGCCTGCGAACCGGCATGGCCGGCACCAATGATAATGCATCTGTCGTCCATAGGACCTCCGGAAATTTCCGCGCATCATAAACACGTCACGGCCCGTCGCGTGACCGAATAGCCACGGATTCACACCTTAATTGCACGCAATTCGAATATTTAAAACATTTAGTTTGACCGATCGGTCAGATTGTTTAGTAGGATATGTCTAACGCCCTTGGCCCGAGCGTGTAGGAGTTGCAATCTTGAAACGATATTGGTCCGATTATACGAGCGAGGCATTCTCCCGCCTCGATCGCGAGAAGCTCGTGGCGGTTCTGCCCGTCGGCGCAATCGAACAGCACGGACCGCACCTGCCGCTGGCGGTCGATGCCGCGATTGTCGACGGCATGGTGAAGGAAACAATCGCCCGCCTGCCTGAAACAAGCCACGCGCTTTTCCTGCCGACGCAGGCCATTGGCAAGAGCAACGAACACAGTCTTTATCCCGGCACGCTGACGTTCTCGGCAGAGACAATCATTCGCATGTGGTGTGAAATAGGTGGCTGCGTGGCGGCAAGCGGCGTTCGCAAGATGGCGCTTCTCAACAGCCATGGCGGCCAGATCAGTGTCATGGATATCGTGGCACGAGAACTTCGTATCCGCCACAATATGATGGTGGTGAGCATCAACTGGTTCGGTCTCGGAATGCCGGAAGGCGTCTACAGCGACCACGACGCCAAGCACGGCATTCATGCCGGTGACATGGAAACCTCGGTGATGCTGGAAATGCATCCAGACCTGGTCGACATGTCGAAAGCCCAGGATTTCCGCACTCTTACGGAAACTTTTGCACGTGATTTCAAGCATCTTGCGCTGAGCGGCGGCGCGAAGCCTGCCTGGCAGATTCAGGATATCAATCCCTATGGCGCCGCTGGCGACGCAACGCTCGCGACTGCCGAAAAAGGTCGAGCGACCATCGATTTTGCCGCCGAGCGGCTGGTCGAGGTTCTCGCAGAAATCGAACGAGCGCCGCTTTCCTGGCTCGACAATCAACCAGCCTGGTAAGGACAATGAGCGTGGCCCCCAACTCGCAAGCTTCGTCCTCTCTGATCGAGATAGACGGCGTCTACAAGCAATATGGCACTGGTGTGATGGCCGTGAGCGACATGTCGCTCACGATCGAGCAAGGCCAGTTCGTCAGCTTCCTTGGTCCATCGGGCTGCGGCAAGAGCACAGCGCTGCGTATGATCGCCGGTCTGGAATCGATTTCCGCCGGTGATATCCGCGTCAACGGCCATGCTCCCGGCAAAGGTCCTATCGGAGCGCAGGATATCGGCTTTGTTTTTCAGGAGCCGACGCTGATGCCGTGGGCCAGCGTTTTCGACAATGTCTATCTGCCGCTGCGCCTTGCCGGTATCTCCCGCAAGGAGGCGACCCCGCGCGTTGAAGAAGCTCTGGCACAGGTTGGCTTGTCACGCTTTGCCAAGGCTTTTCCACGAGAGCTCTCAGGCGGCATGAAAATGCGCGTTTCCATCGCCCGCGCGTTGGTTACACGTCCGCGTCTTCTCTTGATGGATGAACCTTTTGCGGCACTCGATGAAATGACGCGCTTCAAGCTCAATAATGACGTGCTGCGCCTCTGGCAGGAACATGGCCTGACGGTGATCTTCGTCACTCACAGCGTTTACGAGTCGGTCTACCTGTCAAACCGCGTTATCGTCATGGCGGCAAGACCGGGCCGAGTGGTTGCCGATATACCAATCATTGGTTCCTATCCTCGCGCCGAAAATTACCGCACGACAGACGCATATGCGAAATATTGCGCCAAGGTTTCCGACGCGCTGACCGCGACGCTTTCTTCTCAAGATATAGACCATTGAGGGCGGGAAGATGAACCAGATGCAAAACGAACTGCCAGTTCTCAATTCCGAACAGGATCGCCTCGCCCGGCGCGAGCGCACTTTGCGCATCATGATGCCGACATTGGCAATCATCATCGCGCTCGGCATATGGGAAGGCCTTGTCCGCTACTATCAGGTACCGCATTACCTGATCCCAGCTCCTTCGCTGGTCGCCGAGACCCTGATCAAGGACGGTCCATCCTTAACGGCATCCATGTGGTTCACCGTCAAGCTAACCCTGATTTCGCTGGCCTGTGCCATTATTGGCGGCGTTCTGCTCGGCATGATCTTTGCCCTATCGCGCCCGATAGAAATGGCGTTCTTTCCCTTCGCCGTAATCCTGCAGGTCACACCGGTCATTGCTATTGCGCCGCTCATCCTCATCTATGTACGCGATACATTTTCAGCCCTGTTGATCTGCGCCTGGATCGTGGCGTTCTTTCCGATCCTCTCCAACACGGTAATAGGATTGCGCAGCGCCGACCACAATCTGCGCGATCTGTTCAAGCTCTACCGCGCCTCGCCATGGCAGCGCCTTCGCTATCTGCTGGCACCAAGCGCTCTGCCCTATTTCATGGCCGCGCTAAAAATCGCTGGCGGCCTGTCACTGATTGGTGCGGTTGTAGCTGAGTTTGTTGCCGGTACGGCAGGCCAGAGCACCGGTCTTGCCTCGCGTATTCTGGAATCGAGCTTTCGCAACGAAATTCCGCGCATGTTTGCGGCACTTTTCCTCGTGTCGCTGCTCGGCATCGTGATTTTCCTCATCACAAGCTGGTTGTCGCGCTTCGTCCTCGGACGCTGGCACGAAAGCGAAATCCGTCGTGAGCGCTAAAATGCTGACTGGCGTCGCCATAGCCGGACGTTCCGGACACTACGACATCAAGATCGAAGGTGATCGCATCGCATCGCTTGTTCCGTCGCAGGCAGTGGATGGTGGACTTGTCACCCCGCTTTTTGCGGATGTCCACGTCCATCTCGACAAGACGTTCACGATTCAGCGTATTACAGAAAATGGCAGCGCCACAGTGGATTGCCTGTTCGACGCCATAGACCTGATGGGCACAGACCGGAAGAACTGGAGCGCGGAAGATATCCGCACGCGCGCTAGCAGAGGCATTGAGGCTGCGTTCGAACAAGGCGTCGGCGCCATGCGCAGCCATGTGGACTGGACGACACCGGAAGTTCCTGTTGCATGGCCCGTTCTGAACGAGCTGCGCGAGGAATGGAAAGACCGGATCGACCTTCAGCTGGCGGCACTTGTGCATGGTGATCTGGTGCTTGATGCAGGCTCACAAATCGCGGCCCGTGTTGCAAAAGACGGCGGCGTCTTCGGAGCGTTCTTCTATCGCAACGCCGATCTTGAAGCCAAAATCGAAGAGATGTTCCGCCTCGCCGTGCAGCATGATCTCAATCTCGACTTCCATGTCGATGAAGGTCTGGATGTCGAAGCAAACGGGTTTTCGCTGATAGTATCGGCAACCAAACGCCATGGCATGGCTGGTCGGGTGCTGTGCGGTCATGCCTGCTCGCTATCACTGCGCAAGCCGGACGAACTGCAGCGTATCCTGGACGCTGCCGCGGATGCAGGCACGGCACTCGTTTCGCTACCCACGACAAATCTCTATCTGCAAGACCGGATCGGCGGAAAGTCTCCGCGCCTGCGCGGTGTTGCACCGTTGAAGGAAGCGCGCGCAGCAGGCATGGATGTCATGCTCGGTTCCGACAATGTCCGCGATGCATTCTATCCCTATGGCGATTACGACCCGCTCGCCATTCTTCGTCTCGCAGCGCCGGTTTGCCATGTCGAGCCGCAGGACTGGCTCGACAGCATCACCACCCTGCCCGCCCGCCTTATTGGCAGCGAATGCGTGCAGCAACCGCAGGCAGGTGGCGTGGCCAGTTTTGTCTGGCACGACGCAGCAGACCTGAACGATCTCATCAGCCGCCCGCAGGCCCGCCGCGTCGTCTGGCGTAATGGCGTTGCCGTGCCTCAAATCAACGGGAGAGCCACATGAATTCTGCCGCTCCACAGCGCATCTACGACTGGGCCGCATTTCGCGCCGAAATCGATGGAATCCGCATTTATGACGACCCAAAGCAAGTCGAACTGCGCTCGCGTGATTATTTCTGGTATAGCCCAATCCTCACCGAAGATATCGGCCATTATGTCGGCGATCTCGTCGTCATCCCGAAAGATCAGGATGAGGTGCGTCGCGTAGCGGCAGCCGCTGCAAAATTGCGTATCCCGATCACCGTTCGTGGCGGAGGTACCGGCAATTACGGTCAATGCGTTCCGCTCGAAGGCGGCATCATTCTGGACATGACCAAGATCGACCGCATCGTCTCCATCGAACCCGGCAAGGTTCGCGTGGAAGGCGGCGCGCGCATTTCGCGTCTGGACGATGCCGTACGCGAAACCGGTCAGGAACTGTTGATGTATCCGTCGACCCGCCGCATCGCCACGATTGGCGGCTTCTTCTCGGGTGGTTCAGGCGGCATCGGCTCATTGCGTCACGGCATGTTGCGCGACGATGGCAATGTCTATTCGGTCAAGGTTCTGACTGTCGAACCGGAGCCGAAGATTATCGAATTGACCGGACGCGACATTCATAAAGTCCAGCATGCCTATGGCACCAACGGCATCATTCTGGAACTGGAAATCGGTCTTACCAAGGCAACGGACTGGATACATACTGCAGCCTTGTTCGATAGTTACGAGGCAACGCTCAACTTCTGCCTCAAGGCGCTAGAAGGCAATCTCGACTGCTATCTTCTGACCACTGTAGATCGCCGTTTTGCGCGCTTTTACACCAAGTTCGGCGACCTATTCCCATCCGACAAGGATGCGGTTTTTGCCATGATTGCCCCGGAAGAAATGGCTCGTTTCGAAGCGCTCGCCACTGAATTTGGTGGCAAGATTTCCTTCGCCATGACGCTGGATGAATTGCACAAGAACGGGCTGCAACCCGCTTATGAATGTGGCTGGAACCACACAACCTTGCAGGCGCTGAAAGCCGAGGAAGGCTGGACCTATCTGCAGGTCGCCTATCCGCGCCCGTTTGACGTGGACGTAGTGACACGCCAGATCAAGCGCTACGGCGAAACGCAGTATATGCATCATGAAATGGCGCGCCTTGAAGGAGAAGTGCAGATTTTCGCGCTTCCGCTTGTTCGCTTTGAAGGTCGTGACGAGATGTACCGCCTGATCAAGGAACTGGAGCAGGTTGACGGTTGCGATATCTACGATCCGCATGCCTACACCATCGAGGATGGCGGCATGAAAGAAATCGACAGTGTCCAGATCGAATTCAAGAAACTGGCAGACCCATATGGCCTGCTCAATCCGGGCAAAACGCGCGGCTGGACCGCTGACATGGCTTTGACTGATTAAAACAAGGGGAACCAAATGAAAAAGACACTGGTTGCGGCGTTGGCTGCACTTTCCATGGGCCTTTCTGCACAGATGGCCTATGCGCTCGACAAGGTGACGCTCGGCACCAACTGGCTCGCGCAAGCCGGTCACGGCGGTTTCTATCAGGCTGTCGCAGATGGTACCTATGAAAAATACGGCCTCGATGTGCAAATCGAAATGGGCGGACCGCAGGTCAACAATCGCCCGATGATTGCTGCAGGCCGTCTCGACTTCCTGCTGACCGGAAACTTGCTACTGTCGTTCAACAATGTCGCCAACGGCGTGCCGACGACGGTTGTTGCCGCATTCTACCAGAAGGATCCGCAGGCATTGATGGCGCATGAAGGTGCGTACAAGGACTTCAAGGACCTGGCCAATGCCGAAACGATCCTGATTTCGAAGGACGGCCAGTTCTCGTTCTGGCCATGGCTCGTCAAGGATTTCGGCTTCAAGGACGAACAGCTGCGCCCTTATGGCTACAGCCTCGCCCAGTTCCTCAACGACAAGAAAGTCGTGCAACAGGCCTATGCGACCGCCGAGCCGATCTATGCAGAAAAGGAAGGCGCTAAGGTTACGACCTATCTCCTCGCCGACTACGGTTACAGCACTTACGGCAATACAATCGAAACCCGTCAGGATCTGATCGAAAAGAACCCTGATCTGGTACAGCGCTTCGTCAGCGCTTCCGTGGAAGGCTGGACCAATTTCCTCTACGGCGACCGCAGCAAAGCCTATGAACTGATCCTGAAAGACAATCCGGATATGAGCAAGGAAACGCTCAATGCGGAACTGGAGCGGATCAAGAACCTTCAGCTTATCGACAGTGGCGATACGCTTGAAAAGGGAATTGGCGCAATCTCGATGGATCGCGTCAAGGCGTTCTACGAACTCGCCCGCAAGGCAGGGATTGTCAGCGGCGACGAACTCGACATGAGCAAGGTCGCGACCGATGCCTTCGTAAACAAGGGCGTAGGGCTCGACATCAAGAAAAAGCTGGGGCAATAACCCCTCCTCAATCGCGGCAGGCATGAATGAACAACGGCGACGAGAATGACGACACCGAACTGACCGGACGGGACAAGGTTCTCGGACGCAGGCGGCGCATTCTCGGTGCAATACGGGCTGCCGCGATCGATGAATTTGCCGAAAAAGGCCTTGCGGGGGCATCCACGCAAGGCATTGCGCACCGCGCCGGTCTCACCAAGCCGCAACTGCACTACTATATTTCGAGCAAGGAAGAGCTTTACGAGGACATCATCGTATACATCCTCGAAGAATGGGAAGACATATTCCTCGGGGCTAGTACCGAAGATGACCCTGCCAAGGTGATCCGCCAATATATCCGCGCCAAGCTCGAATATAGCCAGAAAAGCCCCAAAGCCTCGCGCCTTTTCACCACCGAAATTGCCAATGGCGCACCTTATCTGAGCCGCCATTGGAAAAAGCACGTCGCAGCGACCCATAATGCAGTGAAACTCATCCAGTCGTGGGTGGATGATGGTCGGATCAAACCTGTCGATCCCCTACTATTTCAGATGCATATCTGGGCCGTCACCCAGCATTATGCCGACTTTGAAACGCAGGTTCGCAGCATGATGGAACTCAACAAGGACGAACCGCTCGATCTCGAAAGGATCGAGAAAGAGGTTTCGGCGCTGTTTCTGCGGGCCTGTGGATTGGAATAAAACGCGTACCGACAACCCTTTCAGCGTAATCCTTCAAGTTCCGCGATGCGGGCGGCACTGTCTTTTTCAAGCATTCTGGTCATTTCGCGAATGACCGTTTCCGCCAGCACAAAGAGCGCTGCCGAAGAATCCCAGGCTGACGGTACGGCCGTACGTCCCGCCAGAACATGACGCGCCACGCGTGCAATCGGTGAAAGCCACTGGTCGGTCACGAGGATGACTTCCACGCCTCGTGACCTTGCCGTCTCAGCCAGTTTCAAAAGACTGTCCTGATAACGACGAATATCGAAAACCACCAGAACATCACGCTTTCCCATATCGAGAAGACGGTCACGCCACACGCTCTCCTGTCCACCCAAGTGAAAGACATGCGGGCGAATGACCGTCATATGCGCCGCCATATATTGCGCAATCGGATCGGTGAAGCGCCCGCCAATCAGATAGACATTGCCCTTGGCGTCACTCAAAGCCGACACGGCCTGCCGCAACTGCTTTGCACCCAAATGCCGGAAACTTTCACGAATATTCTCAAGCGTATGTTCCACCGCCGGATAGGCTGTGTCTCGCCCGGTTCCCGGCTGTTCGTTGCGGTGGTGCGGTGATTGCAGTTGAGCCGCAAGTTCATCCTGCAAACGCGCTTGAAAATCAGGATAGCTCTGAAACCCGAGCCTGTTCACAAAGCGCAATATCGTTGGGGAGCTGACACCGGCCAAGCCGGAAAACTCCGCGACAGTTTTTAGTCCCAGCATCGGGTAATTGGCGATCAGCGTCTGGGCGGCACTGCGCTCGCCCGCTGGCATCGTGTCGATCCGTTCATTGATCAATTCCGCAACGCTTGCATGCACCGGCACAGCACTTCCCATTCCTGAACGCCCTTTTTGAATTCGGGCGAAATTGTGTTTGACAAATAATCATAGGACGTATCAAATAATCCGCAATAGCGCATAATTGGAAAAAACGTAACATAAGTTACAGCGCGGGGAACGAACAGAATGACGGACGAGCGAGAACATCGCACGGCTTCGTGCGAGCCTGTTTCTGTCTTCAACAAGGATGGGGAAAGTCCCTATCTTCTTGTCTGCGAGCACGCATCCAATTTCATTCCCGAGACTTTCAAGGGGCTCGGTCTAGAGGGAGATGCCTTGCAGGCACACATCGCGTGGGACCCCGGCGCGGTGGAAGTCGCAAGACATCTCGCTACGTCTCTCGATGCGCCGCTCGTCGAAAGCCAGCTTTCGCGACTGCTGATTGATTGCAATCGTCCACTCGACGCTCACGACCTCATTCCGGAAATCAGCGAGACAACCGTGGTTCCCGGAAATCACGCGCTCAATTCCATGGAACGTCTGGCACGTATCGATCTTTCACATCGGCCATTCCACACTGCTGTCGAACACGTGATTGCAGAGCGTGCGCGACGAGGACAGGCATCCTGGATCGTGACAATCCACTCCTTCACGCCCATCTATCGCGACGTCCCCCGCCCCTGGCCGATCGGCATCATCCACGACGAAGATGACCGGATCGGCAAGCCGTTGATCGCTGCACTGCGAAAAGATCCAGCGCTCAATGTCGGCGTCAACGAACCCTATTCACCAGCCGATCGCGTCTATTACACGCTGGAGCGGCACGCGCGTCCGCGCAATGCGCCCTGCGTGATGATCGAACTTCGCAACAATGAGATTGCCGACGGTCCGGCACAGATTGCCTGGGCCGAAAAACTCGCAACGATATTGAGGGACATTGCGAAAGCAATCGACCCTCGCAACACAGAACAGAAAGCCTGAAGGAGCGGGAAATGCCGAAGCCGATCAGACTGTTCGTCAAATATGTTGATGCAGTGAATTACTATGTCGGGCGCTTCGCGATGTATCTCTTCTTCGTGCTCGGTGCCTGCCTTCTATATTCGACTTTTTCGCGTGTTGTTCTCGGAGTACCGGTCAACTGGGTATTGGAAATGTCCCAGTTCTTGCTCTCTGCCTATTATCTGCTCGGCGGTGCCTACGCCATGCAGCAAGGCGCGCATGTGCGCATGGACCTGTTCTTTGACCGTCTTTCACCACGCAGGAAAATGATCACCGACATGATCACCATCCTGTTCATCATCTTCTATCTCGGTGTGATGGTCGCCGGTGGCATTTCATCGACCAACTACGCCATCGTTTACAGCCAGAAGAACTATACCGCCTGGGCGCCGCTTCTCTGGCCGATCAAGCTCATCATGACTGTCGGTATTCTCCTGCTGCTGCTGCAATGCGTCTCCAATTTCTTCAAGGACTGGGCCTCCCTGCGTGGACAGCCGATCAGCACCATTGCGGGTCCTGCCATTGAGGAAGGGCATCACATATGAGTTCGGAATTCATAACGCTCTTCATGTTTGCAACCATGATGGTGCTGCTCATGACCGGGCAGCGCGTATTCGGCGTGATCGGTTTTGTCGGCTCGCTCGCCGCGCTTCTGCTTTGGGGCAAAGGCTCGTTCGAGATGCCGTATAATGCCACCTTTGCGGTGCTGAACTGGTATCCGCTTATCACTGTGCCCTTCTTCGTCTTCATGGGCTACATGCTCTCGGAATCGGGCATTGCCAGCAATCTCTACCGCATGTTCCACGTGTGGTTCGGCGGCATTCGCGGCGGTCTGGCACTGGGTACGATCGGCCTGATGGTCATTATTTCCTGCATGAACGGCCTGAGCGTTGCGGGCATGGCAATCGGTGCTACCGTCGCACTGCCAGAGCTTCTCAAGCGTGGCTACAACAAGGTTATGGTAACGGGCGTCATCCAGGCGGGCAGCTCGCTTGGTATCCTTATTCCGCCAAGCGTCGTGCTGGTACTTTATGCGATGATTGCCCGGCAGCCGGTATTGCAGCTCTGGCTCGCAGGGATTGGTCCCGGCCTTCTCATGGCCGCGCTCTTTGCGATCTATATCTACATACGCTGCCGCCTCCAGCCCGAGCTCGGACCGACTTTGCCACAAGAAGAACTGGACAGGATCACATGGCACGACCGCTTCGTCGCGCTACGCGCAGGCATTCTGCCACTCGTGGTCTTCGGCGCGATGATGGGCCTGTTCCTCACCGGCGTTACCAGCCTTGTTGAAAGCTCAGCCGTCGGCGCATTGCTTGCAACGCTTGCCGCGCTTTTCACCGGACGCCTCAACAAGATTGTCTGGGAAACCACGTCACGGAACAGTCTCACCGTCACCTGCATGTTCCTCTGGATCATTCTGGCTGCACTCTGCTTTTCGTCGGTCTACGATGGCCTCGGAGCGGTGAAAGCCATTGAAAGGGTGTTGCTGAACACCTTCGATCTGTCGCCCTGGACAATCCTGATACTGATGCTGTTTTCGTTCATCATATTGGGCATGTTCCTTGATGACACGGCAATGCTGGTCATCGTGGCACCGCTTTACATACCGCTGGTCAAGAGCCTCGGCTTCAACGCCATCTGGTTCGGTGTGCTCTACACGATCACCTGCCAGATCGCATATATCACGCCGCCTTTCGGGTACAATCTCTTCATGATGCGAGCCTTGGCCCCGAAGGAAGTCACGCTGATAGACATCTATCGTTCAATCGTACCGTTCTTCTTCCTCATGGTGCTGACCATCATCCTTCTGATGATCTTTCCGCAGATCGCGATGTGGTTGCCCAACTGGTACACCGGACGATGACGATAATTACGGGAGAATACGCATAAGCCGGTGACAAGAGCCAGAACGGCCAGACCGGAACACATAAAGGGTGAACTCAAACAAGAGTGGGAGAATGGGCATGAGTGAGAATAGCAAGCTTAACAAACGCGATTTTCTCAAGAAAGCCGGGCTGACAACCGTTGGCGCGCTGGGTGCAAGCACGCTTGCAACGCCATATGTGAGGGCGCAAAGCCCAATCAAATGGCGGCTCCAGACTTATGCAGGTCCGGCACTTGCAGAGCACGTCATCAAGCCGTCTATCGACGCCTTCAACAAGGCTGCCAATGGCGAGATGGTGATCGAACTTTATACTGCCGACCAGCTTGTGCCGCAGGGTGAGCTGTTCCGCGCGGTTCAGTCCGGCACAATCGACGCCGCGCAAAGTGATGACGACTCCATGGCGTCACCAGTCGATGTCGCGGTGTTTGGGGCTTATTTCCCCTTTGCATCGCGCTACAGCCTCGATGTGCCTGCCCTGTTCAACTGGTACGGACTCAATGAAATCTGGGAGGAAGCCTATAAGGAAATTCCGGGCGTCACATGGCTCAGCGCCGGTTCCTGGGACCCCTGCAATTTCGTAACCACCAAGCCGATCCGCAGCGTTGCTGACCTAAAGGGACTTCGGGTCTTCACATTCCCGACCGGTGGCCGCTTCCTGACCAAATTCGGCGTCGTGCCTGTCACGCTGCCTTGGGAAGATATCGAAGTCGCTATCCAGACGGGTGAGCTTGACGGCGTTGCATGGTGTGGCGCGACCGAGGCTTATACAGTCGGCTGGGCCGACATCAACAAATACTATCTGACCAACAATATCAACGGCGCATGGGCCGGTTCCTATTTCGCGAACACCGAGAAATGGGACGCCGTGCCGGATCACCTGAAGACGCTCTTCAAGCTGGCAATGGACTCATCGCATTATTATCGCCAGCATTGGTACTGGTGGGGCGAAGCTCACTATCGCACCACCGGTGGGAAGCTGGAACTGACAACTATTCCGGAATCGGAATGGAAGCAGATCGAGGACGCTGCCGAACAGTTCTGGGATGAAATCGCAACCAAGAGCGAGAGAAACGCGAAGGTGGTCGCAATCCTGAAAAAATATCAGGAAACCATGCGAGGTGCGGGTGCACCTTACCGTTATGCCTAAGGATTTTGGACGCGGCACACTGTGCCGCGTCCATCACTTTTTTCCGTTCTGGAGCGAGCATAAATGGCCGGACAATTGACTTTCGATGCATTGAAAAAAGCTGTTGCGAATGATGAAATCGATACGGTTCTCGCATGTTTTGTGGACATGCAGGGACGCTTGATCGGCAAACGCTTCTACGGGCAGTTTTTCGTGGAATCTGGTTACGACGAGACCCACGGCTGCAATTATCTTCTTGCCGACGATATCGATATGGAACCAGTGCCGGGCTATGAGGCCGCCGGATGGGACAAGGGCTATGGTGATTTTGTCATCAAGCCGGATCTTTCAACCTTGCGCGTCGCCACATGGCTGGAAAAGACCGCCATCGTGCTTTGCGACGTGCTCGATCATCACGACCATCAGGATCTGGCGCATTCCCCGCGTGCTATCCTTAAGAAACAGCTCGCGCGCCTGCACGAGCGCGGCTATCGCGCCTATTTCGCGTCTGAGCTTGAGTTCTATCTTTTTGACGAGACCTATAAGACAGCCCGCGCAAAGCACTGGCAGGATATGGAAACGGCATCTCCTTACGTGCAGGATTATGTCATCCACCTGACCACCAAGGAGGAACCGGTTCTACGCGCAATGCGCAACCAGCTCGCGGCAGCGGGAATTCCGGTCGAAAACTCCAAGGGCGAATGGGGTCCGGGACAGGAAGAACTGAATGTGCGCTATGCCGAAGCGCTCGAAATGGCAGACCGCCATGTCATCATGAAGAATGCGATGAAGGAAATCGCCGAAGCACACGGCAAATGCATCACCTTCATGGCCAAGTATGATTACGGCAAGGCTGGAAGCTCCAGCCACGTGCATAATTCCATCTGGAGCGCCGATGGCAAGGAACCGCTCTTCTTTGATCCGAAAGCCCCATACACTATGACGCCGTTGATGCGTTCCTGGGTGGCCGGACAGCTCAAATACGCCACCGACTACACCTATTTCCTGGCGCCCTACATCAATTCCTACAAGCGCTTTCAGGCAGGCACTTTTGCGCCGACGAAAATCATGTGGAGCCAGGATAACCGCACTGCAGGTTTCCGCCTTTGCGGCGAAGGCACGAAAGGCATCCGTATCGAATGCCGCATCGGTGGTGCTGATCTCAATCCATATCTGGCCTTTGCAGCGCTTATCGCATCGGGCTTGCAAGGCATAGATGAACAACTGGAACTTGATGAGCCCTTTGTCGGCGATGCCTATAGTGCGGTCAAACTCAAGGAAATTCCTTACACGCTCCGGGAGGCCGCACAGGCGCTCAAGAACTCGTCGTTTCTCAAGGAAGCTTTTGGGGAGGCTGTGGTCAACCACTATGTCCACACCGCCCATTGGGAGCAGATCGAATACGACCGGCGCGTGACCGACTGGGAACTACATCGCGGTTTCGAGCGCTATTGACCCGCGTGACCGGTCCCGAAATGAATAACGCAATGCCAGACTTCAGAGGAAATTGCAGATGAGCGGCACGGCCAAGATCATCTCTCCGATAGACGGCTCGGTTTATGCCGAGCGTCCTTTTTTAAATGAGGCTGCAATCGCCTCGACGGTGGCGGCAGCGCGCGCTGCGCAAACAGGCTGGGCTCAGTTGAGTATTGCTGAGCGCGCGCGCTATTGCCGGGCCGCACTGGATGCGCTTGCCGGGATGCAGGAAGAGATTATCCCTGAAATCGCATGGCAGATGGGGCGCCCGATCCGTTACGGCGGGGAGAATGGCGGCGTGCAGGAACGCGGCCAATATATGATCGACATCGCCGAAGAGGCGCTGAAACCTTATGTGCCCACACAGAAGGATGGTTTCCGTCGGTATGTGAAGCACGTGCCGCTCGGCGTGGTTCTGGTGATTGCACCGTGGAACTATCCCTATCTCACCGCCGTCAACACAATCATTCCCGCACTTATGGCCGGGAATACCGTGATCCTCAAACATGCAACGCAGACGCTTCTGGCTGGTGAACGCTTTGCAAAAGCGTTTGAGAAGGCCGGGCTGCCCAAGGGTGTCTTCCAGAATATCGTTCTCGATCACGCATCGACCGAAAAGTTGCTTGCATCCGGCACAATTGACCACGTGAATTTCACCGGCTCGGTTGGCGGGGGGCGCGCCATCGAAAAGGCTGCTGCAGGCACATTCATGACGCTCGGGCTGGAGCTTGGCGGCAAGGACCCGGCCTATGTGCTTCCTGATGTCAATCTGGACCATGCCGTCGCCAATCTGGTCGATGGTGCTTTTTTCAATTCCGGCCAGTGCTGCTGCGGGATCGAGCGCATCTATGTTCATGAAGCAGTCTATGACCGCTTCGTCGATGGTTTCATCGACCTGACGAAGCAATATGTCGTCGGCAATCCGCTGGATAACTCAACGACGCTTGGACCAATGGCGCAGGCGCGCTTTGCCGATCTCATCCGCGAGCAGAAGGCGGAAGCGTTGCGCAAGGGTGCGAAGACCCACGTCAATATGAGCGTCGAGAATGATCGCGCGGGCTCTCCCTATGTCGCGCCGGAAGTGCTCACCAATGTCGACCACCAGATGAGCGTCATGCGTGAAGAAAGCTTCGGCCCCATCGTCGGCATCATGAAAGTACGCAATGACGAGGAAGCTCTCGCGCTCATGAATGACAGCATCTACGGCCTCACAGCTTCGCTCTGGACAGCAGATACGGACCACGCTGCCGCTCTCGGTGACCGCATCGAAACGGGCACGGTTTTCATGAACCGCTGCGATTATCTCGACCCCGCACTTGTCTGGACCGGGGTCAAAGACACTGGCAAGGGTGCTGCCCTGTCACCCATCGGCTACGGCAACCTCACGCGACCGAAATCCTTCCACCTGCGTGAGAAAATCTGATCTGAATTGAATTTCTGGAAAGCAATCGACATGACCACTTTGACTGCCAAATGGAATTTCCCCACCACCGTGTTTTTTGGCCCAGGCCGCATCAAGGAATTGCCTGCCGTCCTCAAGGCCGCTGGCATTCAGAATCCGCTCTTTGTGACTGACCCCGGTCTGGCAAAACTTCCAGTGGTGGCGTCCACGCTCGCTATTCTGGATGAAGCCGGTGTGAGATACGGGGTTTTCTCCGACGTCAAACCTAATCCGGTCGAAAGCAATCTCTATGCGGGCGTTGAGGTCTTCAAAAGCGGCAAGCATGATGGTGTCATCGCTTTTGGTGGTGGTTCAGCGCTCGACCTCGGCAAGCTGATTGCCTTTCAGGCAGGGCAGACACGACCGGTCTGGGATTTCGAAGACATTGGTGACTGGTGGACGCGCGCTGACAGCAAAGCAATTGCCCCGATCATTGCCGTGCCCACGACCGCTGGCACAGGATCGGAAGTTGGCCGTGCAGGTGTCTTGACCAACGAAGCGACCCATACCAAGAAGGTCATCTTCCACCCCAAGATGCTGCCGGTCACAGTCATTGCCGATCCTGAGCTTTCCACCGGAATGCCACCTTTCATCACTGCGGGCACTGGCATGGACGCACTGGCACACTGCCTTGAAGCCTATTGCGCTCCGGGATTTCATCCGATGGCCGATGGCATCGCGGTGGAGGGTATCCGTCTGGTTCTTGAAAACCTTCCCACCGCCTATGCCGATGGCAAGAATATTGAAGCGCGTGCGAACATGATGGCAGCGGCCGCAATGGGTGCAACGGCCTTCCAGAAAGGGCTCGGCGCAATCCATTCGCTGTCGCATCCCATCGGTGCCCTTTATGATACCCATCATGGCATGACGAATGCGGTTTTCATGCCCTATGTCCTGCTTCAGAACCGATCTGCCATCGAAAAGCGTATAGAACGGCTTGCCGATTATCTCGGCATCAAGGGCGGATTCGACGGATTTCTGGCAGCAGTCATGAAATTGCGGAGCGATTTGAGCGTCCCCAATACGCTGCCCGAATTCATCAAAGGCCTCACAATGGATGACGCCCGGAAAGACCTGATTGCCGAGATGGCTATCGTCGATCCAACCGCTGGCGGCAACCCGATTGAATTGACAAAAGAACGCGCGTTGAAGTTGCTAAATGCTGCACTCGAAGGTAAGGTCTGACACGCTGAATTCAGGCTCGGCAAGGGCCATAAAAGTAAGCATCGCACCACCTATGGCGGGGGGCGATGCATTGGGGGAGCAGGTTCTTGGGGAGGAGCCTGCTCCCTTTCATTTTGCGCAACATTCAGTCCTGCCCAAAACAGCGAAAACCCGGCTTTCCGCCTGTAGAAAAGCGGGAACAAATCGATATTTCAAGCGTTTACCTTAATCACCTAAGACGGAGGGTTGCACGTGAATATCTTCAAACAGACCTGTGTCGGTGCGTTGGCCGTGATCTTCGGAGCGACGTCCATCGCGCCGACAATGGCAGCGCCTTTGAATCTGGAACGTCCGGTCATCAATCATAATGTGGAACAGGTGCGCGATCATCGCCGCCCGCCACGTCACTATAATGGCCATAGGCCCCACCGGCCGGGATACTGGAACGGTCATCGCGGCTATCGGCATTATCGTCATGGCTATCGTCGCTATAATGACGGGTGGTGGTATCCGCTGGCAGCTTTCGGCGCAGGTGCCATCATTGGCGGTGCCGTAAGTCAGCCTCGCCCCGTTTATCGTGCACCGAGGATGTCCAACGCGCATGTTCAGTGGTGCTATAACCGCTACAAATCCTATCGCTCCTCGGACAATACATTCCAGCCCTATAATGGGCCGCGCAGACAGTGCTATTCGCCCTATTCTCGTTGATAATTGGAAACGCGCCCTTTGAGGGCGCTTTTTCATATAGTTTACGATGTGCCGAACAGAAACGTGATGAAATTTCCGGTTTCTGCGATAACCCAATGCTGGACGCCTCTCTCAAAGAGGAATAAGCAAGCCCGCGTCATAGCAATGTCGCGGGCAAAATTTTCTTCGTTCCCATTCTTTTGCGACATGACGGACAATATTCAGAACGTGGATGGTGAAAGAAATGTGCTCGACTTTCTCCACGACCAGTTCAGTCCAAAGCCGGCAGTCGCTCTTTAGCTGCGTGCATTGCGCGGGCAACAGAACGATTTCGGCACAACCTTGAGTTTGAGAATGTCGCATACCACCGCCGCAAGCCCCGCTCCTACCAATGCGCAACGTCTGGCGATGACCGCTCTGATCGTTGGCGGAATCGCTATTGGCAGCTCGCCGATCTTTGTCCGACTTTCCGAGGTGGGTCCGCTCGCAACAGGCTTCTGGCGTCTTGCACTCGCAGTTTTACCGCTTCTGCTCATGGATGGTCGCGAACGGCGCGACGAAAAGGATACTACCCCGCTCACGCTGTCCGACTGTTTGCGCCTCGCCCTGCCAGGCCTATTTATCGCTTTTGACCTCGGCGCGTGGCACTTGTCGCTGCACATGACATCCGTTGCAAATGCCACGCTGCTTGCCAATATGGCGCCGATTTTCGTGACATTGGGCGCTTGGTTGCTTTTCAAATCGCGCGTGAGCACGTCTTTCATGATCGGCCTTGCCGTCGCGGTCATTGGCGTCGTCGTGCTAAAGGGTGGACCGGGCGAGCTTCTCCAGTCCCAATCGTCCGGCGATGCGATGGCGCTTCTGGCCGCAGTCTTCTATGCCGGTTACATTCTCTCGGTTGGCCGCTTGCGCAGCCGCTTTTCCACCATGCGCATCATGCTGTGGAGCAGCGCGATTGCAGCCGTCTTTTCGCTGCCGGTTGCGTATTTCATGGAAGGTCAGATACTGCCTGCCACGCTCTATGGATGGCTTATTCTTGCAGGCCTCGCATGGGTAACTCATGCCGCAGGCCAGAGCATGATCGCTTATGCCCTCGCCTATCTTCCGGCATCGTTCTCGTCACTCACCCTGCTTCTGCAACCGGTTGTCGCAGCGTTTCTTGCCTGGACTATCCTGTCGGAACCTATCGGCATGTTGCAGGCTCTGGGCGGTATCATCGTGATATCGGGCATTTTGATCGCTCGAAGAGGATAAGGCATGAAAAAGCCCCGGTTTCCCGGGGCTTTCTTCCGGGGCTGATTACTCAGCCAGCCATTCCTTGATGCGGTCCGGATGGTCCGCGATATATTTATCGACGGCCTTCTCATAGGATGTTTCCTGCGCATCGAACATTGCAGCTTCGAGCTCGCTGATCGGAATGCTCATCTTGGTCAGCAACGAAGCAACTTTCGGATTGTCTTCCTTGAAGCCCTTACGTGCAATGGCGTCGATATGTTCGGCACCACCCAGTGCGCCTTCAGGATCGGCAATATAGCGGAGCTTGTACTTGCCGAACATCCAGTGCGGGCTCCACGAAGTTGCCACGAACCAGCCGTCGGAACGTGTGGCGCGATCAACTGTCGTCAGCATGGCCGCTTCACTCGAAATATTGAGCTTGTAGTCCAGCCCATATTTCTTGATCGCTTCCTGCGATAGACGAGTGAGGCCTGCGCCCGGATCGATGCCCTGAATTTCGCCCTTCAGCTTCTCGCGAACTTCTGGCTTCTTCAGGTCTTCAATGGAGCTGATCTCGCTTTCCGGGATGTAAGCCGGAACAATCCAACCGAGCTTTGCACCTTCATAGAGCGGGCCTAGGTCTTCGACCTTGTCCTTCACACGTGCATAGTAATCGGCGTGCGTTTCCGGCAGCCAGGCCATCATCATGGCATCGATATCGCCACGGCTCACGCCCTGATAAAGTGGGGCCACGTCCGTCTGAACCAGTTCAACCTTCTGGCCGAGATTGTCTTCGATCAGTTTCTTGGCAAGTTTGGTGACGAACTCAGCATCCGACCACGGTGCCCAGCCGATCTTCACCGGCTTGCCGTCCTGCGCAAATGCTGCGCCCATAGTCATCGTTCCCGCCACAACTGCCGCCAGACCGAATTTGGTTAGTTTGCCTAACATAGCTTCTCCTTTTCGATTGGTATCAGTTCCCATTGTTATTATTGGGTTATTCTTGGTTATTTTGGCTTTCTTTATGCTTCCTGCTTGCGAAAGGACGAGGCGGACTGAGTGTCCGCCGCCTTTCTTAAAGATGCGAGCCTTTTGAAAAATCCGGCTCCGCCCTTGCCGAAGCTCTGGGTAATGCGGTCGAGAATGACCGCCAGAATGACCACGGCAAGGCCACCTTCAAAGCCGAGGCCCACATTGAGGCGCTGGATGCCGGTCAACACTGTATTGCCGAGGCCGCCCGCACCGATCATCGACGCGATGACCACCATTGAAAGCGACAGCATGATCGTCTGGTTGATGCCGGCCATGATCGAGGGCATGGCGTTTGGAAGCTGCACCTTGAACAGAAGCTGCCGTGACGTGCAGCCGAAGGCCAGCCCGGCTTCAACGAATTCGGCATGTACCTGCCGGATACCAAGATTGGTCAGACGCACAACCGGCGGCATGGCGAATATCACCGTCGCAATTGTTCCGGGCACGGCACCGAGGCCAAAGAACATTGCTGCCGGAATAAGATAGACGAAAGCGGGCATCGTCTGCATGAGGTCGAGCACCGGGCGCACAATCGAGGCGACTGTATCGCTGCGCGCCATGGCGATGCCAAGCGGAATGCCGATCACGACAGCAATAACCGTTGATGCCAGCACCAGAGAGAGGCTTTCCATCGTGCCCGTCCACAATTCCATGTGGATGATAAGGCCCAATGCGAGAGCCGTGAATATCGCGAACTTCCACCCCACACGCCACAGCGCGAGCAGTGTAAGAATTGCGACCCCACCTATCGGCGGGACTGCGAGAAGAGCGTTTTGAATACCGTCAGTCACAAAACCGATGGCGGCTGCGATCATATCGAGCGCAGGCGTAAAGTGGTCGAGAATGTAGTTGACCACAACATCCGCCCATCCGCCGACACTGAAATTCAAATCCATGTTTTACCGTCCATTTCCGTATTTCTTCTGGATTGGACCAATTCTGCCTTCATCAGGCAAAAGGCCGTTGGCGCGCAGGTCTCAGCCCGCGCGACCAAGCGTTTCAAGCAAGGCCGATTTGCTGATAGCACCGACATAACGGTTCTGGCGGTCAGTGACCGGGACCGGCCAAGGGCTTTCCGCCACCTGTGTCAGCAATCCGGCAAGCGGCGCTTCGGCTTCGATAGCAGAGACGCTATCCAGTCTCTCGCCATCCTGCGCGACAGCACCCTTTGCCAGCGCATCACGACTGACCATGCCGCGATATGTACGGTCGGCATCGATCAACACGCCGAACGTCTTGCCGCTCGCGTCGAAACGCTCGAGCGCCGTCGCCAGCTGTTCGGGTTCAAACACGATCAGCTCGTCGTCGCGAGCCACATCAGCGGCTTTGAATACGCGGGACACGTCGACATTGCGGAAGAAGGAACGAACATAATCGTTGGCCGGTGCGGACACGATTTCGTTCGGCGTTCCCACCTGGACGACCTTGCCGTGCTGCATGATGCAGATACGATCACCGATACGCATGGCTTCGTCCAGATCATGGCTCACGAAAATGATCGTCCGGCTATGTTCAGCCTGCAACCGCTTGAGTTCGTCCTGCATTTCGGTGCGGATCAGCGGATCAAGGGCAGAAAATGCCTCGTCCATCAGAAGAATGGTCGGCTCGCTTGCCAGCGCGCGCGCCAGTCCGACACGCTGCTTCATACCGCCGGAAAGCTGATCCGGCATACTGTGGGCATATGGTTCAAGACCAACAGCAGCGAGTGCTTTCAGTGCCTTCTGGTGACGTTCAGCCTCACCCATTCCGGCCACTTCGAGACCGAACGACGCATTGTTCAGAACCGAACGATTGGGCAGGAGCGCAAAAGACTGGAACACCATGCTCATGTCGCGACGACGAAGATCGATCAGCTCGCGCTTCGTCATTTTGACGATATCGCGGCCGTCCACTTCGATGGAACCGGCAGTCGGTTCGATCAAGCGATTGAGCAGACGCAGAAGCGTGGATTTGCCCGAGCCGGAGAGGCCCATAATAACGAATACTTCGCCTTCATAGATGTCGAAGGTCGCATCATCGACGCCGATTGTTGCGCCAAGTTCGCTGTGAATCTGGGTTTTTGATTTACCTGCGCGCAATTCTTGCATTGCACGCTCCGGGTCATCGCCGAAGACTTTAAAAACGCTCTTCAAGCTTATTTTCGTCTCAGCCGGCGACTTCATACTTTCTTCCTTGTATAAAATACCATGCATTAAGTTTAACCCCGCTGTGCTGGCGGACTTAATCTCCTTTTTAACATTGATAGAACTTCATTCCAGCGCAAAGTGCCCACACGCGATCTGCGTTCCGCAAACGGTCCGCATGGAATGATTATCGATAGATTGCTTGATTCTATATAGGTCATTTCCCGACATGTCCACCCACAGCCGTGAATTCATCTGAATGATCCGTCCAGCAACCGTCCCCTTGAATGATTTTTTTGAAGGGTTGCACGACGCATTTCGAGGGCTGTTCGACACTGCCTAAAGCAGGAGGCAATCGACCAGCTTGAAGACAATAGTAGTCCCGATCCAGTCAATTACCGGAACACCCTGCGACAAATATGCTATCAGCTGCGACATCGTCCGAATTAGTATAATTCGGGATAAAAATGACTATAATTACAGAAAAATAGTGTGATTATACTGTCGCTCGGAATTATCTAGTCTATACATAAAGACGACGCGGATTGAGCAATCCGCGCCGTGATAGACCTGTTTCAAAGGCCTGTTTCTTCAACGATAAGCCATATATCCGACAAAGCCGGTGATCTTCCAGCGTGCCCCGTCGCGACGACAAAAATAAAGCGTCTGCCAGTTGAGGCGATCGATTGTTCCGTCCTTTCTGGCGATCGTTCCATCGAATTTTTTCCGTGCGAGAGCGACGTCGCCGGTAATATCGATCACACTCAGGTTGGTCGCACGAAAGATACCGTCCGCCAGAGATTCGGCATATTCCACCGCTGCACTCTCCGCTGCCTGTCGCAGCCATTCATCGCGATAACTTGCGAGCGTCGGAAAACCGGCGTCCCAATTGTCAGGATCGCGATCATTGTGCGCATGAATGCCAAGGAAGCGCACCTCATCGAAATCATCGGCCACCAATGACCAGTCCTGCGATACGAAGGCCTCGATATCGCGCCGTACAAGCATCTCCCAAATCTGCTCGCGATCCTTGTCGCCAGCAAACGGATTGGCCGCACCCTTCATGCTATCCTCCTGATTATCTTAATTTTCCACGTGCGGCGACCGGCAGGATATCGACGACATCCTCGCCCGAAACAAGATGAACTTCATCAAAGAGATTGGAAACGACGCAGACGTGGTCGGGAATAATTCGGAGCCGCTCACCAACCTTCAGACCCGCGACATCACCAACCAGCTTGCCGTGCTCCTCACTCAGGCCGATCACACGGGCATCGGGACGGCCCATCACTTCACCAAAGTCGCTCAGTCCCAGCGTATCGCTGGATAGTGCCTTGGACCCGGCATCAATGATCGCTCGTTCTGATGTTGGATGGCTGACGACCGTTGAAAGCACCGTCAAGGCGCAGTCATCCACTGTCGCCGCGGCCTTTTCGACCTGATAACGATCGAAATAGATATAGGTGCCGGGGCGATATTCGGTGACGACGCTGTCGCTGGGTTTGCGCCACATATCGGGCGTGCCGCCGCTTGAAATCGTCTCGCAGGGAAGGCCATTCGCCTCCAGCAACTCACGGGCCGAATAAAGCCATTGTTCAGCCTCGTCCGGCTTACCCGCTGCGGGATAGGTCATCAGACCACCGAAACGCAGTCCTGCGCTCTGGTCTATAATGCGTGCCAGCTCCAGGGCTTCGGCTGGCGTCTGCACGCCACAGCGCCCCATGCCCGTGTCGCATTCGACAAGCACTTTCAACGGATGCTTTTCATCAGTGAAACGCGCCGCCAGTCCTGCAAGGGAGGTTCGATTATCGACCGTTACAGACAGGGTGATGCGTTGATGCAGCGTATGAAGGCGATCAAGCTTTTCCTGTCCGAGAATATTGTAGGGCAGGAAAATGTTCGTCAGCCCGGCATCGGCCATGACTTCTGCCTCGCCTAGCTTCTGGCAGGTGATCCCGGTCGCGCCCGCTTCCACCTGCATTTTGGCGAAGAGCGGCAGCTTATGCGTCTTGATATGCGGGCGCAGTTTAATCCCCACCGCATCCGCATGGGCCTGTGCCTTAGCGATATTCGCCTTCACGCGATCAATATCGATGAGGATCGCAGGTGTATCCACCTCGTGAACGGTTTTCGGTCTGGTCATGGATCAGTCTCCCAGCGGCAAGCGCGGATCGTCTATGGTGAGCGTATTGAGGCTATGCTTGATGCGGCGCAGGCTTTCCAGCACCTTCGGGCCACGCGCTTCTGCTGTCGCCGTGGCGATCATGTCGAGAATGGCCAGCAGCGCGAAGCGTGACGATGTCGGCTTGTAGATATTGCCGTCTTCATTGGCCTGATATGGAATGAGCACATCCGCCGCCTTGGCGAGATCGGAACCGGCAGGCGTGATCGCTACCGTCTGCGCTCCATATTGCCGCGCAACCAGCACGGCCTCCACCACCGAACGCGCAAAGCCGGAGACGGAGAAAGCGATTACCGTTGTTTCATGCGTGGTGACGGCGGCATACATGCGCTGTAATTGCCCATCAACCTGTGCGCTGACCGGAATACCGAGCCGGAACAAGCGGTTCTGCATTTCTGTTGCCAGCATGGACGAGATGCCGCCAGACCCGAGACATAGCACAGGGCCACCGGCGGCAAGCCGTTCGGCCACTTTCATCAACACGCCCATGTCGAGCCCGTCGCTGGCGCGCTGGATAGCAGCAACTGCCGCATCGGTCACAGCCGTCGCTATGCGGCTTTCACGCACATCCCGCGCGGGGATTTCAGCCGTCAGATACTGCCCGCCGATGGCCAAGGCCTGCGCCAGAAAGAACTTGAAGTCGCGAACCCCGTCACAGCCAAGTGCCCGGCAAAAACGTGTCACCGTGGGTTCGCTGACACCTGCTCTGGCTGCAATTTCCGAGATTGCCGCCTTGGAAGCATAATCGGGATCAGCCAGCACGAGCGCAGCCAGCCTCCGGTCGGATTTCGATCCGTCCTGCGCCACGACATGCAGCCGCGTGATGATGTCGGCAACCTTGCTCATCGGAAATTTAAAGCGGGAGACCGCTATCCTTGTCGAAAAGATGTATGTGTTCGCTCTTCGCAGTTACAGGCACTTGCTCGCCGGGCGCAAGATGTATGCGCTCGCGAAACACAGCTCGTATAGGCTGTCCTGCAATCCGGCCATAAATATGCGTTTCCGGACCAGTCGGCTCGATCACCTCGACGGTGAGTTTCAGCCCCTTGCCATCCGGCGCGACCGTAAAATTTTCCGGTCGAATGCCTGCTTCCACCTGCCGGATTTCGGATGATCCCGCGCCAACAGCGATTTCCTCGCCCTCTCCGGTACGGAATACTCCGTCTGACACAGTTCCCGGAATGAAACTCATCGACGGCGAGCCGATAAAGCCCGCGACAAACTTGTTGGCAGGACGATCGTAAAGATCCAGCGGCGCACCGATCTGTTGAATCCTGCCCTGATTCATGACCACAATCCGGTCGGCCATGGTCATGGCCTCAATCTGGTCATGGGTGACATAGATCACCGTCGACTTCAGCCGCTGATGTAGCGCCTTGATTTCCGTGCGCATCTGTACGCGCAATTGCGCATCGAGATTGGAAAGCGGCTCATCAAACAGAAATACCGACGGTTCGCGAACAATGGCGCGCCCCATGGCGACGCGCTGGCGCTGCCCGCCTGAAAGCTGGCGTGGGTAGCGATCAAGATAGGAATGGAGATTGAGGATGGACGCCGCCCTGTCCACCTTCGCGGCCGTTTCTTCCGATTTCTCGCTGCGAATGCGCGGACCAAAGCCGATGTTTTCACGCGCCGTCATATGCGGAAACAACGCATAGGATTGAAAGACCATCGCAATATTGCGCTTTTGCGGTGGCAACTCGTTAGCCCGTTCCCCACCAATCAGAAGGTCACCACCGGAAATGGGTTCAAGCCCGGCCACCATCCGCAAAAGCGTGGATTTTCCGCAGCCGGAAGGGCCAACTAGCACAAGGAATTCCCCACTTTGAATATTAAGGTCGACATGGTCGAGGACCGTCAATTGTCCGAAAGTCTTGGTGATGCCGCGCAGAGAAACTTCTTTCATCGGTCAGTTCCCTCCGAGAATATCTTCGATGAAAGGACGGCAGCCCGCAGTCAGCCCGGCATCGACCGGAAGGATCGCGCCGGTAATCCCCGATGCGCGGTCAGAGGCCAGAAATGCTACCGTTTCCGCCACTTCACGCGTGTCAACGATGCGCCCCAGCGGATAAAAGCGCTGTAGGCGCTCCAGCACGCTCGCATCCTGTGCGATACGATGATCCCATGCGGGTGTTCTTATCGACCCCGGACAGACGACGTTGGCACGCACGCCCTTCCTTCCGAACTCAACCGCAATACCACGCGCAAAGGCATTGATTCCGGCTTTGGCAGCTGCATAAGCCGGGTTTCCGAAATGCAGGAGACCGTTAACCGAGGAAATGAAGACGAAAACGCCGTGTCCGCGCGACGCCATGGCCTGCGCCATGACATTTGAAAATCCGGCAACCGCAGTCAGGTTGAGATCGATCTCAGCGTCGATGTTGCCCTGATCCAGCCCATCGAAGGTCTCGGCACGGGTCCAGCCCGCATTGTTGATGACAATATCGGGCAGGCCCGATTCCGCTATTATCCGCTTTGCAGCCAGCTCCAGCCCGTCGCGGTCAAGCAGATCAAAGGCATGACGCGCATGAAAATCATCGCCGGTCATTGCCTCCAGTGTCGTATCGCAACCGATCACGCGGGCGCCGCGTTCAGAGAACAGCTTGACCAGCGCGCTTCCAACACCGCCACCGGCTCCGGTAACCAGCACCGACTTTCCGGTAAATTCGCCTGCTTGCTCCACGCTATTCCCCTTTTATGCGGCAGCTTTCTGCACCTGTTTATTCCCACCAGCGTAAAAGTCAAAATGTAAGTTTGCAACAAAACTTTTCGCTTGAAAGTACGGATTAAGCCGATAATGTAAGAAAATAACAAAAATAGATCGTCATCGCACCAATGCGGGGCAAAACAAGGGAACGGGAAGATGTCTATCAATAAATGGAAGGCCGGCCTGCTGGCCGGATTGAGCGTTCTGGCGCTGTCATCGGTTGCGAATGCAGGCGAAGTGCGCATGACTGTCGCGGAGTACAGCTCCAAGACCGGCCCCTACTTCGAAGAGGTCAAGAAGGCATTTGAAGCTGCCAATCCCGGCATCACGCTCAACTTTGAAGTGGTTCCATGGGATGTACTTCTGCAGAAACTGACTACCGATATTTCAGCAGGCACCAATGCGGACCTTTCGATCATCGGCACACGCTGGTTGATCGATTTCGTGCAACAGGGCATCGCCGAACCGCTCGACGGTTACATGAACGACGAGTTCAAGGGCCGGTTCATCGAGACTTTCCTGTCTCCGTCCATCCTTGAGGGCAAGACTTACGGCCTGCCGATCGCAGCCTCTGCCCGCGCTATGTATTACAACAAGGATCTGCTGGCCAAGGCAGGCGTCGAAAACCCGCCCGCAACCTGGGACGAGCTGAGAGCCGCCGCCACCAAGATCAAGGCACTTGGCGGAGAGAATTACGGTTTCGGCCTACAGGGCAAGGAAATCGAGACCGACGTTTATTACTATTACGGCATGTGGTCCTATGGGACAGAAATTCTCAACAAGGACGGCACGTCGGGCCTCAGCACACCCGGCGCGCTTGAAGCCGCGAAGCTTTACAAGTCGCTGATAGATGATGGCCTGACCCAGCCCGGCGTCACCTCCTATGCCCGTGAAGACGTTCAGAACCTCTTCAAGCAGGGCAAGGTCGGCATGATGATTACCGCGCCTTTCCTTTCCAACCAGATCAAGGAAGAAGCGCCAAACCTTAAATATGGCGTTGCAGCCATTCCTGCCGGACCGTCAGGCGCGCGTGGTACCTATGGCGTGACCGATTCCGTCATCATGTTCCAGAATTCCAAGAACAAGGAGGAAGCCTGGAAGGTGCTCGACTTCCTGTTCCAGACTGAATGGCGCGCCAAGTTCACGCAGGGCGAAGGTTTCCTTCCGGTCAACAAGGAAGAAGCGAAGATGGATTATTACGTCAATAATGCCGATCTTGCCGCCTTCACCGCGCTTCTGCCGGATGCCCGCTTTGCACCGATCATTCCGGGCTGGGAAGAAATTGCCGACATCACGTCCAACGCCATGCAGAGCATCTATCTCGGCAAGGGCGAACCTGATGCCGTGCTGAAGGACGCCGCCGCCAAGGCGGATGCAATCCTGAAGAAGTAACACTCCCCGCCTGCCCGGCAGTGCCCTCGCTCTGCCGGGCTTTTTTCTTTTCAGGGATTTTGATTGCCAATGCAAAGCCGCACCCTGCCCTATTTCCTGATCCTGCCGAGCCTGCTTCTGGCTGCGGTGGTGATCTTCTGGCCCGTGGTGCATCTCGTTGAAATTGCCAGCCATGACGTAAACCGCTTCGGGCAGCTACGCGATTTCAACGACGGCGCAAATTTCACTGCACTTTTCGCAACACCCGATTTTCTGAATGCACTCTGGCGCACCGCACTCTGGACCGTCGCCGTGGTTGGCGGGGCACTTATCGTCTCCATTCCGGTCGCCATCATCCTCAACATGGATTTCTATGGCCGTTCGGTAGCGCGGGTCATCGTCATGCTGCCGTGGGCAGTTTCGCTCACCATGACAGCCATTGTCTGGCGCTGGGCGCTCAATGGCGAAAGCGGAATGCTCAATTCCGCACTGCGCAATCTCGGTATCATCGACAGCAATATTCAATGGCTGGCGAGCGCGGCCACCGCCTTTCCAATGCAAATACTGGTCGGCATTCTGGTCACCGTGCCGTTCACGACCACCATATTTCTCGGCGGACTGTCATCCATCCCGGAGGATCTTTATGAAGCGTCGTCTCTCGAAGGCGCTAGCCTGTGGCAGCAGTTTCGCGAAATCACGTTTCCGCTGCTCAAGCCCTTCGTCAACATCGCCATCGTGCTCAATACGATCTATGTCTTCAATTCATTCCCGATCATCTGGGTCATGACGCAGGGTGGACCGGCAAACTCCACCGATATTCTGGTAACGCATCTCTACAAGCTGGCTTTCCGCCTCGGAAAGCTGGGAGAAGCCTCCGCCGTATCGCTTATCATGCTGGCAATACTCCTCGTCTTCACGGCGATCTATATCCGCCTCGCAATGCGGGGAGAACGCGCATGACCGGCTCGAAGCTGAAACGCACAATCATTGCCTGGGCCGTTCTGTCGCCGCTTATCGTGCTGACACTGTTTCCCTTCGCGGTGATGTTTTTCACCGCCGTCAAGCCTCCACAGGAGGTCCTGTCTCCAACATGGTGGCCAAGCAGCTTCCGCTGGCAGAATTTTTCGGAAATGTGGGTTCAGACCAAATTCGGGCAAGCGCTTCTGAACTCGCTTTACGTTTCGGTTATTGCTTCCGTCGGTGCCATCATTGTTTCCATTCCTGCCGCCTATGCCATGTCGCGCTTCCGCTTTGCAGGCCACGGTGCATTCCGGCAATTCCTGCTGATTTCGCAGATGATCTCGCCCATCGTTCTGGTGCTGGGCCTTTTCCGGCTGCTCGCCGCCTATGGATTGATTGAAAGTGTCTCCGCGGTCGGCGCGGTCTATATGGCCTTCAACATCGCCTTCACCGTGTGGATGCTGCAAAGCTATTTCGACACCATACCGCGCGATCTGGAAGAAGCTTCGTGGATGGAAGGCGCCGGGCGCGGCAAGACACTGATAAAAGTGTTTCTGCCGCTCTGCCTGCCCGCCATTGCCGTCACGGCAATCTTCACCTTCATCAATGCATGGAACGAATTTGTCGTGGCGCTGACCATGCTGCGCAGGCAGGAAAGCTACACCCTGCCCATTCAGGTCTTCTCGCTCGTCGCGGGGCGCTACACGGTCGAATGGCACTACGTCATGGCAGCCACCTTTCTTGCAACACTGCCGGTCGCCATCCTTTTCATCTGGCTCCAGCGCTATCTCATCAAGGGACTGGCCCTTGGAGCAGTCAAATAACCGGAGAAAATCATGTCCAGAAAACAGGTCTTCGGCGCATCACATGTGCCACTTTCCCCCGCCGTTCGCGCAGGCGACACAGTCTATGTTTCGGGTCAGGTACCGGTTGGACCAAACGGCCAGATTGTTGAAGGCGGCATCGAAGCCCAGACAAAACAGGTCCTCGAAAACGTCAAGGCCGCACTTGCGCTTGCAGGCGCCACAATGGAAGACGTGGTCAAAACCACCATATGGCTGGAAGATGCTCGGGATTTCGGGCGGATGAATGCCGTTTACGGCACCTATTTTCCAAAAGAGCCTCCCGCGCGCACCACGGTTGAATCCCGCCTGATGATCGACATCAAGATCGAAGTCGAAGCCATCGCCTACGCACCACAAAAATAAGCACGTCACCTCCCCGCACAGAGTATTTCCATGCGCATTTTCACCGCATCGCTTGCGACAGAAACCAACACGTTCTCGCCGGTTCCAACCGACAGGGCCTCGTTCGAGATGGCTTTTTATGCCGCGCCGGGCAAGCATCCGGAAACGCCGACGCTTTGCTCTTCGCCCATTGTCGCGTTGCGCAAGCGTGCGGCAGCGGAAGGGCTGACCGTCATCGAAGGCACTGCCACCTGGGCGGAACCGGGCGGATTGTTGCAGCGGCAGGCGTTCGAGGAATTGCGCGATGAAATCCTTGACCAGCTGAAAGCCGCAATGCCCGTTGATGCAGTCGTGCTCGGCCTGCATGGCGCCATGGTCGCTCAAGGTTACGACGATTGCGAGGGGGATCTTCTGGAACGCGTGCGCGCCATTGTCGGGCCGGATATTCTGGTTGCCAGCGAATTCGATCCGCATAGCCACCTGACGCCGAAGCGTGTCGAAAACCTCAATATTTTCGCGTCGTTCCTCGAATTTCCTCACACGGATTTTTATGAGCGCGGCGAGCATGTGGTCGATCTTGCGCTGGACGCCCTGAAAGGTCACATCAAGCCGGTCATATCCACATTCGACTGCCATATGATCAGTGTGTTTCCCACAAGCAAGGAGCCGATGCGCTCCTTCGTCGATCGCATCAAGGCGATGCACGGCAAAGACGGGATTCTGTCGATCTCCGTCATTCATGGCTTCATGGCTGCCGATGTGCCGGAAATGGGAACCCGCATTCTCGTCGTCACAGACAACGATCCGGCAAAGGGGGCAGCACTTGCCGAAAAACTCGGGCGTGAACTGATTGCGATGCGCGAGCAGACATTGATGACCATGTTCGACACCGATCAGGGCATCGACCGGGCGCTGGCTGCCCATGCAGCCAATCCCGCCAAACCTGCGGTGATCGCCGATGTATGGGACAATCCCGGCGGCGGGGTTGCAGGCGACGGAACCTATGTCCTTCGCCGCCTGATCGAACGCGGCATCGACAATATAGGCATTGCTACGATCTGGGACCCCATCGCAGTGACCTTCTGTCATGCGGCAGGCGAAGGCGCGGTGATCGATCTTCGTTTCGGCGGCAAGTCCGGTCCGCTTGGTGGCGAACCCATCGATGCCCGCGTGACGGTCATGAAAACCCTTGCCGAAGGCTGGCAGAGTTTTGGCCCAAGCCGCGTGACGCTGGGGGCCTCGGCGGTTGTGCGACTTGAAGGCACCGAGATCGATATCATTCTCAACACCAACCGGACGCAGACATTCGAGCCGGATATCTTCTCCAATATCGGCATCGATCCGATGAAGAAGGATATACTGGTAGTCAAATCCACCAATCATTTCCACGCAGGCTTCGTGCCGATTGCTGCCGAGATTATCTATGTCGCGGCGCCCAGCTCCTATCCGAGCAATCCGCGCACGACCAATTACCGCAAGCTCAGCCGTGCCATCTGGCCGCGTGTCGAAAACCCGTGGTGAACAAACGAAAAAAGCGCGGGAATTTCCCGCGCTTTTTTCGAGCATTTCCGGTTTAAATTAAAACATTGGAAATGCTCTATCTCTTTGTTTTTAAGCATTATCCTACGCAAAACCGCTTCGCATTTTTGCTGAAAATGCTCTAATGAGCCAGATAGGTTGAGATAATCGGCACGTAAGTGACCAGCGCCAGCAGGATGAACAGCGCCATATACATGCTGAATGCCTGGCGGGTGAAATCTCCCACCCTCACCTTCGCAATATTGCAGACCATCAGCATGACCGTTCCGACAGGCGGTGTCAGCGTGCCAATCGACAGGTTGATAATCACGATGATACCGAAATGCACAGGATCAATGCCCAGAGCCTTTACCGTCGGTATCAGAAGCGGCACCAGAACGATCATCAGGGCCGTGCCCTCGATCAGCGCGCCGAGAATCAGCAAGATCACGTTGACTGCCAGCAAGAACGCATAAGGATTGCTGGTGAAGGACGAGATCAGCTGCATAAGCGACTGGCCGGCCTGTTCAAGCGAAAACACCCATGCGAGCGCCGATGATGCCATAATGACCAGCATGACGGATGCGGTCGATTTCGCCGTTTCGATCAGCGAATCCACCACATGCGAGACGCGCATTTCGCGATAGATCACGAAGCCGATAATCAGAACCAGCGTAACGGCAACTGCACCGGCTTCCGTCGGGGTGAAGATGTTCAAGCGGATGCCGCCGATGATCGCGAACAGCAGCAGCACCGCAGGCCATGCCGAAGCAAGCGTCGAGGCAACTTCGGCGCCGCTCATCCGCTTTTCACGGCTTGGCTTGTAGCCGCGCTTTACCGATGTCGCATAAGCCGCGATCATCAGGATAACGGCGCCCAGAATGCCCGGCAGCACACCTGCCATGAACATCTTGCCAATGGAAACATCCGCAATCAGACCATAGATGATGAGCGCAATGCCGGGAGGAATGATCGGCGTAATCAGCGAGCCAGCTGCCGTCACCGCGCAGGAGAACGCTTTGTCATAGCCACGCTTGACCATTTCCGGCACCATCATGCGGGTGAGCATGGCGCTGTCGGCCAGATTGGAAGCGCTGACGCCACCCATCAGGGTGGAAACCATGATGTTGGTGAGTGCCATGCCGCCGCGCATACGACCGACCAGAATTTCCGCGACCTTGATCAGACGTTCTGCAATGCCGGTATGCGACATCACCGTACCAAGCATGATGAAGAACGGAATGGCAAGCAGCGACGTGTTCTGTGCCGGGCTGATGAAGCGCTGCACGGCAATCGCTATCGGCATCTGGTTGAAAAAGGTGAAATAGGTGAAGACCGCAATCAAAATGGCCACATAGAGGCGCATATTGAGCGCGATCAGCGCCAGCATGATGAGAACGATGGTTGTCAGGTTCATGCCTTGCCTCCCGCAAAAGCGGCGCGCAAGGATTTGAATGCGCCTGCAAACATATAAAGAGCGATAATGACGAAGCCGACCGGCACAGCGATATCGATCCAGTAATAGGAGACCCGCAGCACGTCAGTCACTTTGAACTGAGCCGCAACCGAAAGCTTGTAACCGGCATAGGACACGTAAAGCAGGAACAGTCCCGACAGGATGGAGACGATGGCGTTGACGACATCGCGCACCTTTTCCGACAGCAGATCCACGAGCATCGGAATGGCAAGATGCTGGTTGCTGCGTTCTGCGGCGACACTGCCAAGCATCACGATCCAGATCATCAACAGACCGGCCATTTCCTCGGTCCATTGCAATGGCTGATGCATCCAATAGCGCATGACGACGGCGATGTTGAACATCGCAAGCAGGATGAACAGCGGCACAGCAGCCAGCCATTCGATCAGTTTTTCAAAGTATTTCATCGGATTGAGTTCCACGATCGAGCCATGCCGCGGCAAACCGCGACACGGCATTATCCGAGTAAGGATGGATCAGTTCAGTTCGGCTTTGATCTTGTCATAAAGGCCGGGCGACCATTCCGGGAACTGGGTGTAGACCTTTTCAGCAAGTGCCTTGAAAGGAGCGCGGTCGACATCGATAATCTCGACACCAGCTTCCTTCATCTTCTCGATCATTTCATTGTCTTTTTCGATCGTCAGCTTCTGGCTGTAGAGACCCGCATCGTAAGCGGACTCATGGATCATCTTGAGCTGATCTTCCGGCAGCGTGGAGAAGAAGGCTTCGCCGCCGACAATCAGAGCAACGTTGGTCAGATAGCCGACCTTGCTCAGATATTTGGCTTCTTCCTGGAACTTCTGGCCGTAAAGAACCGAGATCGGGTTCTCAACGCCATCAATCACGCCCTGCGCCAGCGCAGGGAAGGTTTCGCCCAGCGGCATCGGGGTCGGCGTTGCGCCCATGGCTTCGAAAGTCTTGATCTGCATGACGTTGTTCGGCACGCGAATCTTCATGCCCTTCAAATCTTCAGGCGTACGGATCGGCTTCTTGGAAATGATCTGACGAATGCCGTAGAGATAGTTCGGCATTACGATGTGAATGCCCTTCTTCATCAGCTCTTCACTCTTTTCCTTGAACCAGGGACCATCATAAACTTTGAAAAGCTGTGCCGGATCATCGGTCAGGAACGGACCGTAGAGTACGCCGAGGTCCGGGTCATATTCGGCCAGAAAGCCAACGTCGGAAATGGTCACGACATTGAGCCCCATCATGGCCTGCTCGGTCACGTCCTTCTTGGAGCCAAGCTGCGAGCTTGGATAGAGTTCGAGCGTGATCTCGCCATTGCTGCGCTTGGCAAGATCATCTTTCCAGTAATGCATCACCTCATCGAAAGGCTCGCCGGGGTTGTTTTCATAGGCAACCTTGATCGAAACATTGGCAGCATAGGCGGCCATGCTTCCTGCCAGCAGCATGCTGGCGGCGATCATGCCGGTAACGAGTTTCTTCATCTTTGTCCTCCCATATGGGGTCATTAAACAATTGGCCCTAGGGCCGGTTTCCTCCGTTAGAGCGCCATGCGTCCAATTTGGACGCTTAAAGGACGCTCTAATTTCTTCAGTTTACGCATCGATTTTCCATCGATGCGTGGCAGCCCACGTCTTCCTTCCCGACGTGGAGCATTTGCTTCGATTTCAGTCGCGTTCGATGATGATCTTCAAAACGTTACGGTCGCCGTCCCAGTAAGGGAGTGCCGCTTCAGCCTCATCAAACGGAAATATCTTCGAGATCAGCTTGTCGGCATCCGCCCCAAGCTTTTCCAGATGCGCAATGACGGCCTCGAAATCGGTCAGCGTCGCATTGCGTGATCCCATGATGTCGAGTTCCTTCAGGTTGAAGAACTGCGTCTGATAGGTGACTGGCGCCTTGGAATAGCCGACATAAACCACCCGGCCCGCAAAGCCCGCCAGGTCGACAGCCTGCGTGAAGGTGATCGGCAGGCCGACCGCTTCGAAAGCAACATCCACGCCGTCGTCGTTGGTCAGTTTCTGAACCTTGGCGACGACATCCTCACCGCCCGGCAATGCGTGCGTTGCGCCAAATTGCAGCGCGAGTTCGCGCTTTTCGGCACTTGGATCAATGGCGATGACCTTGGCACCGCGCGCCAGCGCGCCGATGAGAACACCCATACCGATCATGCCGCAACCGAGAACAGCAACCGTATCACCTGCCTGAACACGTCCGCGCTCGACGGCATGGAAGCCAACCGAAAGCGGCTCGACCAGCGCCAGATGACGGGGCGCCAGTGTCTCATTGAGGATCAATTTTTCGGCAGGCAACACGATCTGGTCGGCCAGTCCGCCATTTTGCTGCACGCCGAGCGTCTTGTTATAACGGCACGCATTGAGCTGACCTTTGCGGCAGGACGAGCATTCACCGCAATTCGTATAAGGCAGCACGATAACCCGCTTGCCTTTGACATAGGCAGCGCTGACACCCTCTCCGGCTTCCATGATCTCGCCGCCGATTTCATGCCCAGGAATGCGCGGCAGCTGCACCAGCGGATTAAGCCCCTTGAAGGTGTTCAGATCGCTGCCGCAGAGACCCACGTGCCGAACCCGCACACGGACCTGACCGGCCAGCAACGGCGCTTCGTCGATTTCTGCAAAACGTGTGACGTTTTCGCTCTCGATACGCAGAGCTTTGACCATCGAATTATTCCTGTCAGTCGTCATTAAAGAAAGGGATCAGGTTACGGCGCCGACCTGCCAAGGCACGAATTCGTTGTCGCCATAGTCGTAGACTTCACTCAACGTCTTCTCGCCGGATGCGACCGCGATGATATGTTCGAAGATGCGGATGCCGGACTGTTCGATGGTCTCGTCGCCGGTGACGATACCGCCGCAATTGATGTCCATGTCTTCCTTCATGTGCTCGTACATTTCGGAATTCGTGGCAATCTTGATGCAAGGCGAAGGTTTGAAACCGGAAACCGAACCACGGCCAGTGGTGAAGCAGATCACGTTACAGCCACCGGCCACCTGTCCAGTCACCGCGACGGGATCGTAACCCGGCGTATCCATGAAAGTGAAACCCTGTTCCGTGACGGTTTCGGCAAACTCATAGACGGCCTTGAGCGGCATGGAACCACCCTTGGCAACTGCACCGAGCGACTTTTCCAGAATGGTGGTCAGCCCGCCGAGCTTGTTGCCATGCGATGGGTTGTTGTTGAGTTCGTCGCCATTGCGCGCCGTGTAATCACGCCACCAGTCGATGCGCTGCAACAGCTTTTCAGCGACCGCAGGCGTTACTGCGCGACGGGTCAAAAGATGTTCGGCACCATAGATTTCCGGCGTTTCCGAAAGAACGGTCGTGCCGCCATTGCGCACGATAAGGTCCGAGGCATAGCCCAATGCCGGATTGGCCGAAATGCCGGAATAGCCATCCGAGCCGCCGCATTCCAGCGCTACTTTCAACTTTGACAGAGGCTGTTTGGTGCGCACCGCCGAATTGACCAGCGGCAGCATTTCCTTGATCTCGGCGATCGCATGATCGATGGTCTTGCGCGTGCCGCCATGCTGCTGGATCGTCATGGTACGCAGGCGCGAGCCTTCTTCCATGCGGTAATGTTCGAGGATCGGCGCGATCTGGTTGGTTTCGCACCCAAGGCCGATCAGCAGGATGCCGCCGAAATTCGGGTGCTTGGCATAGCCCTGAATAGTGCGCGTCAAAAGGCGATAGCCTTCCGACTTGGTGTTGAGCGCACAGCCGCTGCCATGTGTCAGCGCCACGACGCCATCGACATTGTCGAAACCATCGAGACCGCCCATGCGGTTGAAATAATCGGCGATGTAACGTGACACCGTGGCCGAGCAATTGACCGACGAAATCACCCCAATGAAATTGCGCGTGCCGACACCGCCAGCACCCCGGTCATAGCCCATGAAATGACGACGCTCCGCCTCGGGCAGCATACCGCGCTCTTCAATATCGATGGAGAACTGATGCTCGTGTTCGGAGGGCAGCATGGCGAGATTCTGCAAATGCACATGCTCGCCCTGAGCGATATCCTTCGTCGCAACGCCGATCACCTGACCGTATTTCAGGACTTCCTTGCCTTCCGGAATATCGCGAATGGCAACCTTATGCCCGCGACCGATCAGTTCGCTGGCCCTGATCCCGTCAAGGCCGATCGGATCACCGGCGCGAACGGAAACGCGCGCAACGGCAACATCATCCGACGGATGCAGCAGAATAACCGGCGCAACCGCTGTATCAACGGATTCATTCATTTGTCTGACCTCACTCCCAAATCGTCCCGGCTAATTACTCGCTGGGTTCATTATCCATCCAACGCTGCTTGGACCGGTCCAGATGCGTTCGCATGGCTGCCTGCGCCTGAAGCGGATCCCTCGCTTCCAGCGCCGCATAGATGGCTTCGTGCTCGGCCAAAGCCAGAGCCCATGTATCGTTGTCCTCGAAGCGCGTCCTGATATGCGACGTCAGCGGACTATGCCGCTCGTCAAAAAGGTCGCGCACGATGCGCACCAGCACGGAATTGCCTGATTGCTCGGCAATGAGCAGATGAAACTGCCTGTCGAGCTCAATCGCCTTGCGCCCGGCATCGACATTCACCTTCATTGCGTCAATCGTTGCGCGCAACTCGGCAAGCCTTTCAGGCGTCATGCGCGCACAAGCCGTGACGACCACGCTGCCTTCGACCATTTCGCGCGCCTGCATGATTTCAAGCGGGCTCTCGCCGATGGAAGCGCCATGTAAAAGCGAACGCTTTTCCGACTCTGCCGTGACATAGATGCCCGACCCCATGCGGATTTCGACATTACCGGCGATTTCGAGTGCGATAAGCGCCTCGCGCAGCGAAGGCCGCGACACGCCAAGTTGCTGCGCCAGCTCGCGTTCAGCCGGTAGCCTGCTGCCAGCAGGAAACTGGCCGTCCTGGATAAGGCTTCTCACCCGGTCTGCAATCTGCTGATAAAGCCTGCGCGGTTCCGCAGTTGCCGTAAAATCGCTCATAGCGCTCCCAAATCCGCCTCTCCTCGAATTGGCCTTACCATATTTCCAACCGGACAGAAGCGCAATATGCTTAAAAACCCGGTTAATTGCGGCAAATCGCGCATTTCAACATGTGGAACCGAACCAATCGTTCGATAAAGAATCCTACTGGCTTGACCAATTTACCCTGCATCGCTTAGTTAAAACCACTGATTTATGGGAGAAGGTCATGCACGAGAAGCCAGCGATCCTGCAGTTCGGCACCAGCCGTTTTCTGTTGGCTCATGTCGATTTCTTTGTTTCGGAGGCGCTTTCCAAGGGCAAAGCCATTGGGACAATTGCCGTCGTGCAGACGACTTCAAACCCGCAGAGCAGCCAGCGCATCGCGGCTTTGAACGAAAGCAACGGCTATCCTGTGATGATCCGTGGGCTTGTCGACAGCAAGCCATCCGAGACGGAACATCAGGCGAAGGGCGTTACCGCTGCCTATTCCGCACATCACGACTGGGCGGCGATTCTCGACCTCGGTGCCAGCGTCGATGTGATCCTCTCCAACACCGGCGACAAGGGCTACGAACTCGACAGAAGCGATGACAGCTCGCTTCTTGCGAACCCGGATGCTTTGCCGAAGAGTTTTCCAGCCAAACTTCTGGTGCTTCTACATCACCGCTGGCAGCACAATCCCGATGCGCCATTGTCGCTGTTTCCCTGCGAGCTGATCTCGCGCAATGGCGACAGGTTGCGCTCGATCCTCATCGATCTTGCCCATAACTGGAAACTGCCGGACGGTTTCGTGCAATGGCTCGAAACCCGATGCATTTTTGCCAACAGCCTTGTCGATCGCATCGTTTCCGAACCCATCGAGCCAATCGGCGCCATCGCCGAGCCCTATGCGCTCTGGGCAATCGAGAAGGCCGATGGCCTGACGCTTCCTTGCGAACACGAAGATATCGTCGTCACCGACGATCTTGCGCGCTATGAGCATCTGAAACTCTACTTGCTCAACCTTGGCCACACATTCATCGCGGAACAATGGCTCAAGGGCAGCCGTCCGAAAGACGAGATCGTACTGGAAGCCATGCAGGACGAAACGATCCGGAATGAACTGGAAGCGGTATGGCGCGAGGAAGTCCTGCCGGTATTTGCTGCGGACGGCCTTGGCGAACAGGCCGAAGCTTACGTGGCTTCGGTGCGGGAGCGGTTTCTCAACCCTTTCCTCAAGCATCGCATCGCAGACATTGCTTCCAACCATGACGAAAAGAAGCGGCGTCGCTTCGCTCCGGTCATCGCCCGTGCGTCGGAACTCGGCCTCAATCTCGCACAGAGCCGTTTGAAGGCAGCTGTCGGCTAAGCCATTCGTTCAGTTCGATTTCTGCGCGTTCCAGCGCACTGTAATTCAGTAGTTTGCGCAAAAGCGCTACCGTCACGGCACGAGCCCGGAGATTGAAACGCCCTTCCTCCGGCTCGCCTTTCTCCTGATAAACGCCAAGTTTTTCATAGAGTTGCTGCAATCTGTTCTGGACGCTTCTCAGCGACAGATTGCGGCGGCGCGCAATAACGCGATCCGTAAGCCCCAGCGCAATATCGACCAGAATTTCATACTCACTTTCGCTGAAACCGCTGGCATGACCGAGGCTCTTTTGCTGCAGGCCGCGCACCTCGCGGTCGATGACGCATTGTGCTTCGACAAAGATACTGCGCAATGCCAGCCGCAGCTTATCGTCGGACGCCGATTTCAGCACATAGCCATAAGCCGCCCCTTCCGGCACGATGCGCGACACACCGCGCACATAGGCTTCGTCGGCATAGTTCGACCAGAACAGGATGCGCGTTTCAGGATTCTCCTTCCAGATGGTGCGGGCGGCCTCAATGCCGTTACGTCCACTCATCTGCAGGTCCATGACGATATGGGCTGCGCGATGCTGACGGGCCAGCTTCTCACCTGCCGAGCCGTTGTCGGCTTCCAGCACATCGCTGCATTCAGGCAATGCCGCACGCACAGCCTCGCCAAGATAGGCGCGATGCAATGGATCATCTTCCACGATCAGAACATGCATTTTACCCTCCCGTCTCCCGGCACATTTCCACAGGCAGATGGATCGTCACGCTGGTGCCACCGCCTTCCCCATTTTTCCTGATAGCAAAACTTGCAGAAATCAACCGCGCGCGCGTGCGCATATTGTCGATCCCATGTCCGACACCATGCCCGTCACTGGAACGTTGCATCTGGCGATCCATGCCGATGCCATTGTCAGCGACTTCGACGTGCAGGCGACCGCCCTTGTCGCGAAACGTAACCCGCAACCGGCTGGCATGAGCATGGCGGATCGTATTGTTGATCGCTTCCTGCACGATGCGGAACAGCGAAGTCGCAACTGTTTCCTCCAGCCGATCGGCCATGCCGTCGCTGCGGTCGTCCAGCGTCCACTCGATGGACGATCCACTGTCGCGCACCGAACGGTCAAGATGGTTTTCCGTCGCTTGCACAAAACCGAACAGCTGAAGAATTGAAGGCTTAGCTTCTTCAATGATTTGCCTGAGATCGTGCATGCAATGCTGCAGCCCGCGAAACAGCGGTTCAAGCTGCTCGCCCGAGAGGTCCGGTGCATGGGTAAGCCGCTCCACGTGACGCGCAAGGCGTGTCAGGTCGGCCAGCGTCTGATCATGCAAATCCATACCGATGCGATGGCGCTCTGTCTCCAGCGCTTCGGTCAGCTTCAACGCGCCGAAACGCAAGCCTTCCTCGCGAGCGCGCGCTTCCGTTTCCACGATAGCGGAACGCTTGGCCTGTTCCGCCGCGCGGATCGCAAAAAAATATGGTGCAAGCAGATCGGCAATCGACTGGGCGTTTTCCACGTCCCGCATGGTGTAGCAGGCGAGCGCGAGACTGGAGCAGCTGAGCGCGCCGATAATATCGCCCTGCGCCTTCAAGGGCACATGCAGGCGGCCTTTCAGATCATGCTCGATGATCGGACTGGAAAAGGAACCTTCAAAGTGAAAACGCTGATCGGTGCGCGCATCGTCGGTCAGAAGATGGTCGACTTCGCCGGAGAGCACTGTTCGAATGGGACTGCCCGACAACAGGGCGGGAGGATTACGGCTCCAGGCCGTCGATATGCCGCTCTCATAGGCGATGTGGAACTTGCCATCGACCATCTTGATGCAAACGTCCAGATGATCATAGGGCACGATATGCGTGATTTCCGCCGCCACCGCCTGAATAATGGAATCGAAGTCGAGTTGTCCCGCCAGCAATCTGGAAATATTCAGATAGTGGTCGAGCAACCTCTGGGGCACGAGTTCGGCCAAGCGTTTCTCCTCCAAACGCAAATTGCTCCTGAAGCACTATAATACGCCGTCACATCCTCGGCGCGTCTTGCGGGTTCCCGCAATTTTGCTGCGGGAACCCGCAAGACAGTTGCTTCATTCGGCCTTCACAGAAGGCTTGTCTTCTTTCATCCTCGCTTCACCAGAAAATTGCCCGCAAGACAAGAGCGTAAAATCGCGTCAGGTGCAGACTGGTGCCGTTGAGGAGCGGCGGTGCGGGAGGCCCGCATCACAATCAATTCAGACGATCCGAAGTGCCGGGGCGCTGCGGGTCGTACACTGGCAACCGGGAGGAAAGAATGAAACTCGCAAGAATCCTTTTCGCATCCGCAGCACTGGCAGGCGTTCTCGCCGCTGGCAGCGCGATGGCTGACACATCGTCGAAGAAGATTGCATTCTCCAACAATTATGCTGGCAACTCATGGCGCCAGGCCATGCTGCAAAGCTGGGACAAGATTACCAAGGAAGCCGTGAAGGCTGGCGTGGTGGCCGCCGCCGATCCGTTCACGACCGCAGAAAATCAGGCGACAGAACAGGCTGCACAGATCCAGAACATGATCCTGCAGGGCTATGACGCCATCGTCATCAACGCGGCTTCACCGACGGCCCTAAACGGTGCCGTGAAGGAAGCCTGCGATGCGGGCATCACCGTCGTCTCCTTCGACGGCATCGTCACCGAGCCTTGCGCATGGCGCATCGCGGTCGATTTCAAGGCAATGGGCGAAGGCCAGATCGACTATCTCGCAAAGCGCTTCCCCGATGGCGGCAACTTGCTTGAAATCCGCGGCCTTGCCGGTGTTTCGGTCGATGACAATATCCATGCCGGCATCGAAGAAGGCGTGAAGAAGCATCCGAAATTCAAGATCGTCGGCTCCGTCAATGGCGACTGGGCGGCGGACGTCGCACAGCGTGCCGTCGCCGGCATCCTCCCAAGCCTGCCGAAAGTTGACGCAGTCGTGACGCAAGGCGGTGACGGCTATGGCGCTGCGCAGGCCTTCGCCGCCGCCAAGCGCGAAACGCCGATCATCATCATGGGCAACCGTGAAGACGAACTGCAGTGGTGGAAGCAACAGAAGGACGCCAATGGCTACGAAACCATGTCGGTTTCGATTGCACCCGGCGTTTCGACGCTTGCTTTCTGGGTTGCCCAGCAGATTCTCGACGGCAAGGACGTGAAGAAGGACCTCGTGGTTCCGTTCCTCAGCGTCAGCCAGGAATCGCTCGACAAGGATCTGGCCAACACCCGGAAGGGTGGCGTCGCCAATGTCGAATATTCGCTGGAAGACGCGCAGAAGGTTATCGACGCGGCCAAGTAAGCCGGGCCTCACATAATCGAGCGATTGGGGCGGGTTTCGTTCCCGCCCTTTTCCATCGTCTATTCTTCAGCATTTCCAGCAATCAGTTGAGCGTATGACAGAAACAGCAGAGAAACGGGAGGTCGTCGCCGCGCGCAATATTCGCGTGCAGTTCGGTGCGGTGAAAGCACTGGATGGTGCCGAGCTCGTGATCCGCGAAGGCGAATGCGTCGGGCTGGTCGGCCACAATGGCGCGGGCAAATCCACCATCGTCAATGTCATCAATGGCGGGCTGTCGCCACATGAAGGCAGCGTTTCCTATCATGAGGAAGCAGGATACGGCGTAACGATGGCGCGCAAGCATGGCGTGCGCTGCGTCTTTCAGGAATTGTCGCTGTTTCCAAACCTGACCATTGCCGAAAATGTCCGCATCATGCAGCGCGACCTGACGGGCGCTGGCTGGCGCGGCAAGGCCGTCGAACTGATTTCCAAAAAGCTCGACGAGATTTTTCCGGGCCACAAGATCGACAGCAGTGCCACCATCGACGAGCTTTCCATCGCCGAGCGGCAGATGGTCGAAATCGCCATCAACTTTACCGCGCCCGGCACTGCGCCAAAACTGGTTATTCTCGATGAGCCGACCTCTTCGCTTGATGCAGGCATCGCCGCGCAGCTCATGGCCTATGTGCGCCGTTTCGTCAGCACCGGCGGCGCGGTTATCCTGATTTCGCATATGTTGGGTGAAATCCTCTCAACCTCCGACCGCATCGTGGTGATGAAGGACGGAAAGGTGGTCGCCAACCGCGCCGCAAACGATTTCACCAATCGCAGCCTTGTCGAAGCCATGGGCAGCGTCGAGCGCGAAAAGGCTGCGCGCCGCGTTGCAAAGACCGATATGAGCGGCACGCCCGTTCTGTCCTTTGCCAAGCGCGCCAGCGACATCAAGCCGTTTCAGGCATTCAGGGGCGAAGTCATTGGTCTCGCCGGTCTTGCCGGACACGGACAGACCAGGATGCTGCTCGATCTCTACTATGCACGGCGGCCGAACTGGGTTCCGGCTCGCAATTGCGAAATCGCCTTCGTTGCGGGCGACCGCAGCCTCAACGGCACCTTCCCGCTGTGGAGCATTCTGCACAATCTCACCATCGGCTCGCTGGACCGGCTGTCGTCGGCAAAGCTGGTTGACCAGAAGCGGGAAGACGTCCTCGGCAGTGACTGGAAAGACCGCATCCAGATACGCACACCGGATATGGGTAACCGCATCCTGTCACTGTCGGGTGGCAACCAGCAGAAAGTGCTTTTCGCCCGTGCACTGGCAACCAGCGCCAACACTATTTTGATGGACGATCCGATGCGTGGCGTCGATGTCGGCACCAAGCAGGAAGTCTATGAAATCCTGCGCCATGAGGCTGACAACGGACGCACCTTCGTCTGGTACTCCACCGAAATGGATGAAATCGAACTTTGTGACCGCGTCTATGTTTTCCGCGACGGCGGTATCGTTGCGGAACTGACCGGCGAAGACATTACGGAAAAGAACGTGCTTGCAGCATCATTTGAGGGAGGTCACGAATAATGCGCCTTTCCTCTTCCTCCATCCGCCTGCTGACGCCGGTTTTCTCGCTGGTTCTGCTGCTTGCCGCCGTCTTCTACATGCAACCACGCGCCATGAGCTATACCGGGCTGAATCTGCTGTTCAATCTGGCCGTCCCCATTGCGCTAGCGACCATCGCCCAGATGCTCATCATGGCGGTCAACGACCTCGACCTCTCGATGGGCACCTTCGTGAGTTTCGTGGTCTGTGTTGCCGCAACCTATCTCAACACTGCGCCCGTCATCGGAGTGCTGATCCTTGCCGCAGCCATTGCAGCTTATGCGGCGCTTGGCGCGTTGATCCACCTGCGCAATCTGCCTTCCATCGTCGTCACGCTTGGCATGAGCTTCGTCTGGGGCGGGTTTGCCGTTCTGCTGCTGCCCTCGCCCGGCGGACAGGCGCCGGACTGGGCGCGCTGGATCATGACCGCCAAGCCGCCTTTCATGCCGATGGCCATTGTCGCCAGCATCCTGATCGCGGTCGTCACGCATTTCATCGTCATGCGCTCGACCTTCGGCGTGCTAATGCGTGGCGCGGGCGGTAACAGCCGCTCCATAGAACGTGCGGGCTGGTCTGTGACCATGATCCGCGCCGGAACCTATGCACTGGCGGCCTTCTTCGCAGTGCTTGCAGGTATCGCACTCGTGGGTCTCACCACATCGGCCGATGCCAATATCGCGTTACGTTATACGCTTCTGTCTATCGCAGGCGTTATTCTCGGCGGTGGTGAATTCGTCGGCGGACGCGTATCGCCTATCGGAGCCGTCATCGGCGCACTGACGCTGACGCTTGCCGGATCGTTCCTCTCCTTCATGCGCATTTCGCCGGACTGGCAGATCGGTGCACAAGGCGGCATTCTCATCGTGGTGCTGGCATTGCGCCTCTTCCTCAATCGCCTCGAAAAGAGGGAGAAAAAGCAATGAGCGGTCTCACCATCCTGACCAACCGTCCGTGGATATGGTCGTTCATCGCCACTGCCGTCGTCTGGATCATCACCATCCTCTTTACCGGCGGCGCTGGCGCGCACGGGCTCTCCCACGCAGCTTTCACTTTCGCGTCCTTTTCGGTGATTGTCGGCCTCGGCCAGATGTTCGTCATCACGCTCGGACCCGGCAATATCGATCTGTCGGTCCCGGCCAATATGACGCTCGCCGCAACACTGGCGCTCAAGCTCATGGATACGCAGGACGGCATGGTGCTTGCGGGGCTTGGTGTTGCCATTCTGGTTGGTGTTGCCATTGGCATCTGCAATTATACGCTGATCAAGCTTCTGCGCATTCCGCCCATCATCGCCACCTTGTCGATGAGCTTCCTGATCCAGTCCACCGCCATCTGGAGCAATCGCGGCCTGCGCGTGAAACCGCCGGAAAGCCTAGCGCAGTTCACGACATCCTCCACGCTTGGCGTTCCCAATGTCGCCCTCGTGGCGCTGATCCTGTCAGTCATTGGCTGGGTACTGTTGAAGAAGAGCATCTATGGACGCTGGATTTCGGCAATTGGCCAGAATCCTTTCGCTGCGCGCATGGCGGGCGTTCCGGTCGATGGCACCCGCTTCATCACCTATCTGCTCTGTGCAGTGCTCGCTTCGCTCTGCGGCTTTCTGCTTGCCTGCTTCTCGGGCGGTGCAGCGCTGAACATGGGCGCGGAATATCTTTTGATGTCGATTGCCGTCGTCATCATCGGCGGCACGGCGGTTGCAGGCGGTGATTCCAACATCCCTGGTATTTGGGGTGCCGCCCTCTTCATGTTCCTCATAGTTTCGATGCTCAACACCTACGGCTTCGGCGCCGGTGTCCGTCTTGTCCTGACTGGCCTCACCATCATTGCGGTGATCATCCTCGCCAGTGGTCGACGCGCCGAGCGCTAATTATCTTCGGAGTATCTCCCTTGTCTCAGACTGTTTCGATTTACGAAATCCACGACGAACGCTTCAAGCAGATGATCGTGCCGAGCGCCGATCTGGACGAACTTTATAGCGGCTGCCGCTGGGCGGAAGGCCCGGTGTGGTTCGGTGACCAGAACTGCCTTTTGTGGAGTGACATTCCGAACCAGCGCATCCTGCGCTGGGTCCCAGATGGCGGCGTTTCAGTGTTCCGCCAGCCCTCCAATTTCTCCAACGGCAACACCCGTGATCGTGAAGGACGCCTCGTCACCTGCGAGCATGGCGGTCGCCGCGTCACCCGCACGGAACCAGATGGCAGCATCACTGTGCTGGCGGACAGCTATCAGGGCAAGAAGCTCAATGCGCCTAACGACGTCATCGTGCGCTCGGATGGAACGATCTGGTTCACCGATCCGACCTACGGCATCATGGCCGATTACGAAGGCTATAAGGCTGAGCCGGAACAGCCGTCGCGCAATGTCTATCGCCTCGACCCGAAGACCGGCAATATCGATGCGGTCATAACTGACTTCCACCAGCCGAATGGTCTCGCCTTTTCACCGGACGAAACAAAACTCTACGTCGCCGACAGCGCCTATAGCCACAATGAGGATGCGCCCCGTCACATCCGCGTCTTCGACGTTGTGGATGGCGGTAAGCGCCTGACGGGCGGCACGGTTTTTTGCACCATCGACATGGGCCTGCCGGATGGCTTTCGTTTCGATACGGATGGTAATCTATGGACCAGTGCTGGTGATGGCGTGCACTGCTTTTCGCCGGAAGGGACGCTTCTCGGCAAGGTCAGGACGCCGCAAACGGTCGCCAATGTGACTTTCGGCGGTCCACGCCGCAATCGGCTGTTCATCACAGCAACGAAGTCGCTTTATGCGGTCTATCTCACAGTCACCGGCGCCCAATATCCTTGATAAAACAACGGCGGCTTTCCAAAACGAAAAGCCGCCGCTCTTTATAAGTATAATAATTCATTGAAAAAACTGCATTCGCCGCACGTCGCATTCATGCGAACCTGCCAATAAGGTTTCTTTATTTAAAACGGATCTTCCCGGCCCAAAACCGGGGCGACCCGCATATCAGAACCGTGAATGACGGAACAAATCAAAGAATGATCTCTTCTGTCCTTCAGCCTGCACTCAACAAGAAAGGCCACAGCCTTACAAGTGAATGCATGCCCTGATGCGCTGAGGCTGTATAGCGCAACCGTCAACGCGATGGAAACAGTTTGTCAACAAAACCGCTCACATTACTGTGAGTAAACTCTGAAAAAGCTACAACTTTTCATGATGTTATCCGAAAACATCAATATTAATATTAGTAATACCTATTTTATAATCCTATTTATTTCCCGTTTATTAGAAGTACCGCAGCAACCGAAACAATGACTTGCAGCCTGACCGATCATGCAGAATGTCTGAGTTCCAACGGGCGCTGACCTGGAGCACGATAGCGGATGTGACAGCCGCTGATGCCCTGATATTCGACGTCGACATCGACACCGAAGACCTCGGCGATACGCTCTGCCCGCAACACCTCTCGCGGTGTGCCGAGCGCGACGAGATTGCCCTTGTCCATCACCGCGATGCGGTCGCAGAACATCGCAGCATGGTTCAGGTCATGCAAGGCAGCCACGACTGTCAGTTTTTGACGACTGACAAGATCAAGCAACCCGATCTGGTGCCCGATATCGAGATGATTGGTCGGTTCGTCCAGAAGCAAAATCCGCGGCTCCTGCGCCAGGGCGCGCGCTATATGCAGGCGCTGCCGCTCTCCGCCGGAAAGCGTATGCCAATAGCGGTCAGCCAGATGGACCATATCGACATTGACCAGCGCCTGGTCAACGATTGCATCGTCTTCCGCCGACCATGGCGACAGGGCCCCAAGATAGGGCGTTCGCCCGAGTTCGACCGCCTGACGCGCCGTAATGCGCTCGGTTGTTCCCGCCTGTTGCTCGACCAGCGCCAGTTGGCGCGCAATCTCGCGACGACTAAAACTGTCGATGGATGCACCGCAGAGGTTCACTTCGCCCACGCGGCATCTGCGAACACCGGAAAGCAAAGACAGAAAGCTGGTCTTTCCCGATCCATTCGGCCCTATGATGCCAAGAAACTCACCTTCCGCCACTTCCAGCGAAACATCGCGCAAGATTTCGACACTGCCCGCCGACCAGCCGACATTGCATGCTGAGAGGATCATGACGACGCCCTCCTTTGTCCAAGCAACAGGGCGAAGGCCGGCGCACCGAACAACGCCGTAATGACCCCGATCGGCAGAACCTGACCCGGAATGATGATACGCGACAGAATATCGGCGACGATCATAAAGATTGCTCCAATAAGGGCCGCCGCGGGCAACAACCTGCCGTGCCTGACCCCGACCACCATTCGCGCCGCATGGGGAATGACGAGACCGATAAAGCCCACAGAGCCGACGATGGAGACCATGACCGCCGTCATCATGGCGCTGACGCCGATCAGCACCGCGTAGACGCGGCGCACCGGTATGCCGAGAGAAGCTGCGGATTCCGTTCCGAAGGTGAAGGCATCGAGCGCACGCGCATGCCACAGACAGATGGCAAGACCGATCAGACAGGCAGGCAGAGCAAGAGTGACATCGGGCCAGCGCACGCCGGAAAGGTTGCCAAGGAGCCAGAACATGATACCGCGCGCCTGTTCGGCATTTGCTGCTTTGGTGACGATGAATGACGTCAACGCGTTGAAAAGCTGTGAACCGGCAATACCCGCCAGAATGATAGCGCTGCTGCCTCGCCCCGCCCGCAGCGCCAGCAGGGACACGAGACAGAAAGCAACAATAGCGCCAATGAACGCACCCAGCGAGAGTGTCAGCACGCCAGCGCCGATGCCAAGAATGGCAACGGCGACGGCTCCAGTCGAGGCGCCGGCGGAAATGCCCAGAATATACGGATCCGCGAGCGAATTTCGGAGCAGCGACTGCAGAATAACGCCGGATATTGCGAGAGACGCGCCGCAACATGCAGCGATAACCGCACGGCTGAGGCGATAGCTCCAGACAATCCCTTCATCGATGGGTTCGAGCGGATAACCGGCGTTCCACACCCGATTGGCTACGGTTTTCGCAACCACATCGAGTGGTATCGCCGTTTCGCCTATCGCCGCTCCGAGCCAAAGGGCAAGAAGAAGCAGGACAAGCGAAAAGGCCAGGAAGAACACGCCGGAGCGGGCCCTTCCCTTCTGTTTGAAGCCTGTTGTCGCTGCCCGCGCCGTCACTTGTTCAGGTCCGAGGCGGCGATATCGGCTGCAAGTGTTTCGATGCCTTCGATCACGCGAAGCGAAGTGCTCATCGACTGCGCATCCATGTCGAAGACATGTTTGTCCTTGACTGCTGGCATCAGCTTCGTGACCGCATCACTATCAAGGAACTGATGCTTGACGGCGATGTCGTCAGCCGGATAGCGGCGGCGGTCCAGCTTTGCAGCAACGATCATCGAAGGGTCTGATTTTGCAATCGTTTCCCATCCAACCGTTGGCCATTCTTCTTCGCTGTTGATGACATTCTTGATGCCGAGTGCCGAAAGAATGTAGGCGGGCGCGCCGAACTTGCCTGCGACGTAAGGATCGGCATCGACCTGCGTGCTGGAGAACCAGACAACGGCAGACAGCTTGCCGCCAGCAGACCCAATTTTTTCGCGCGCGGCCGCTTCGCGCGCCTTCAGGTCGGCGACGAGTTTCTCGCCGCGATCCTGCACATTGAAGATTTCCGCCAGTTCGGTGATTTCCTGATAGACGATATCCATCTTGAAGGCTGCCGTACGAACACCGTCGCCACCGCCGGAATTGTCCTTGCCAACACAATCGGAAGGCGATGTATAGGCCGGAATGCCCAGTTCCTCGAATTGTTCAGGCTTCGCAACAATGCCGGTCGGCCCGACATGCCACTGAAAATCCGCCGTCACGATATCCGGCTTCTGCGCCAGAACGCTTTCGAAACTCGGATCGTTATCGGCGAGCCGCTTTACCTTGGCATTCACCTCCTCAAAACCTTTGAGAACAGGCCCGAACCACACTGCCGTGCCGACGACCTTGTCGCCGAGACCAAGGCTGTAAAGAATTTCTGCGCTGCTCTGGCCGACCGCAACCGCGCGGCTCGGTGCCTGCTTGAAGGTCACGTCACGACCGCAATTTTTCAGCGTCAGCGGATATTGCGTTTCCGCTGCCTGTGCAGCCAAACCGCCTGCGAGAAATGCAACCGCACAGAGGGCGGCGCGAAACGGCATCTTGCCGAGAATATTCATGAAAGTCCCCGAAATGATGAGAAAAAGACGCCCTGTCAGCTGACGGAAAAAATCCGATACGGAAGACGGACAGGCATATCCGGGGACATGTCGAAATCATGTGATGACGATGGAAGGATGCGTCCTGCGACGCGGAAATCTGTCATAACCGGCTCCTGCTCCGGGCATCCCCGCCCGTGACAATGGACAACACTAGACGGCAGGTCTCCTGGCTCACGAATATCTGCTGTTCATCTGCCTTCCCGCGCTTCTCCGGCACAGTGGCATGACGCTTTCAACGTCACGAGGATGAACGGCAATCCGCTTACAGTTGCGGGGGCAGCCACGGTCTTGGCCCCTTTTCGGGTCGTCCTCACCGTGTTCCCTATTAATCCCCTTCGCTCTCGGTCGGGGAACCGTCGTTACACTATTACGTTGACCCGATGTCGCCGTCAAGCAGGTCTCGATGGCTATTTCCAACACACGGTTTTCAAGCGATTCGAAAGCCCGTTATTTAAATTGCGGCCAAACTATCGTCGCATGCGCTGGCCTATTGAATTTGTTTTCGCTAATCTCCATGTAGTTTTCTCCCGCTAGAGGAGCGGGACTTTGGGGAGGTCCGCCGGGAGGCGGCACACATTCTATCTGGGAGGACATATGCGTAGATTTATTCTGGCCCTGACGTCGGTAGCGGCGTTGGCTATGGCAGGCTCTGCTTCCGCAGAAGACTACAAGGTGCTGGCGCCTGCGGCTCCGGGCGGCGGCTGGGACCAGACGGCGCGCACGATGCAGAGCGCGCTTCAGGACGAAAAGATTTCCGGCAGCGTGCAGGTCATCAACGTTCCGGGCGCTGGTGGCACTATCGGCCTTGCCCAGTTTGTGAACCAGAACAAGGGCGACCCAAGCCAGCTCATCGTCGGTGGCTATGTCATGGTCGGCGCTATCCTGACCAACAAATCGCCGGTCACGCTCGACGCCATCACGCCGATTGCACGCCTTACCGGTGAATATGAAGCCATCGTCGTGCCTGCTTCTTCCGACATCCAGAACCTTGGCGACCTTGCCGCGAAGCTGAAGGCTGATCCAGGCTCCGTTTCGTGGGGCGGCGGTTCTGCGGGCGGCACCGATCACATCACCGCTGGCCTCTTTGCCAAGGCAGCAGGCGTCGACCCGACCAAGGTCAATTACATCGCCTTCTCAGGCGGCGGCGAAGCACTGGCAGCCATTCTCGGCAATCAGGTAACCGTCGGCATTTCCGGCTATGGCGAATTCGACGCCCAGATCAAGGCCGGTACGCTGCGCATCATCGGCATTTCGAGCGACGAGCGCGTGGAAGGCATTGACGCACCGACCTTCAAGGAAGGCGGCGTGGACGTTTCTATCCAGAACTGGCGCATGGTGGCCGCTGCTCCCGGCATCACTGCCGAGCAGGAAGCTGCCATCAATGCCGATATCGAGAAAATGGTGAAGTCGGAATCCTGGCAGAAGGCTCTGAAAGACAAGGGCTGGGCGGATACTTATCTCGCCGGCCCGGCGTTCAAGGAGCAGCTTGCCAAGGACGTCGCTGCGACTGAAACCATCCTCAAGGAAATCGGCCTCGTCAAATGACAGGAACAGAACCGCAGGAAAAGCGCCGCCCGGAAGGGGCGGCGCCAGATTTCGCCGCTCTTGTCATCGCCCTTGTTCTTGCCGCTGTCGCCATCGCCATTGCCTGGTCGACAACCTATGGAAACGACGTGACGAGCTACTCGCCGGTCGGCCCGAAAACCGTTCCCTATGTCGTCGCAGCCGGATTGTTCGGCCTTGCCATCTGGACCGTATTCGAGGCGCTTCGCGGTGATTTTCCAGAGCGAGAGCATCAGGAGATCGCCCCGATGGCATGGATCATCGGCGGTCTGGCCATCCAGATGCTGACGATGAAGACTGTCGGCTTTTCCTTGTCCACCGGCCTGCTTTTCGCAGCAACCGCACGTGGCTTCGGCTATCGCAAATTCTGGATCAGCGTTCCCGTCGGCATCGTCTTCGCCTTCGTGATCTGGTTTATCTTTGCACGCGGCCTGCAGCTATCGCTGCCGTCCGGCTGGCTCGAACAATTCGTTTAGAGCATTCCCAGTTTTGACTGAAACATTGGAAATGCTCTAAGTCCTTGTTTTGTCGCATTATTCCACGCAAAACCGCTTCGCATTTTTGCTGGAAATGCTTTAAAGGCTCAGTGCCATCATGGATACTGTCGCACTTCTCGCCAACGGACTTCTGGTGGCGCTTGAACCATCGAACCTTCTTTACGCGCTGATCGGTGTCACGCTCGGCACCGCCGTCGGTGTTTTGCCAGGTATCGGCCCTGCACTTACCGTCGCGCTCCTCCTGCCCGTTACCTACAAGCTGGATCCATCCGGCTCGCTCATCATGTTCGCGGGCATTTATTATGGCGGCATGTATGGCGGGTCGACCACATCGATCCTGCTCAATACACCGGGAGAAAGCGCCTCCATCGTCACCGCATTGGAGGGCAACAAGATGGCCCGGGCCGGGCGTGGCGGGCCAGCGCTTGCAACGGCGGCCATCGGCTCGTTCATCGCAGGCCTGCTCGCCACTCTGGCGCTTGCCTTCGTCGCACCATGGGTCGTGAAATTCGCCCTGTCCTTCGGACCGTCCGAATATTTCGCGCTCATGCTTCTGGCCTTCATGACGGTCTCGGCAGCATTCGGCGATTCCACGCTTCGCGGATTGACGTCCCTGTTCATCGGACTGGCGCTCGGCCTGATCGGCATCGATCAGCTGACGGGTCAGGCACGTCTCGTCATGGGAACGCCGAACCTGCTCGACGGGATCAATGTCACCACATTGGCGGTGGCGCTGTTCGCCATCGGTGAAACCCTTGCGGTCGTGTCGAAGAAGCTTCGACCAGAGGATGAAGTCATCGCCGTCAAGGGTTCCGTCTGGATGACCAAGAATGACTGGAAACGCTCATGGATGCCGTGGTTGCGCGGCACCGCCATCGGCTTTCCAATCGGAGCCATGCCAGCAGGCGGCGCCGACGTGTCGAGCTTCCTTTCCTATTCAGCGGAACGGCAGTTCTCGAAACATCCGGAAGAATTCGGCAAAGGCGCTATCGAAGGCGTTGCGGGACCGGAGGCGGCCAATAACGCTTCGGCTGCGGGCACCCTCGTGCCGCTTCTGACGCTCGGCCTGCCAACCACGGCAACGGCAGCAATCATGCTTGCCGGTTTCCAGCAGTTCGGCCTGCAGCCCGGCCCTCTCCTGTTCGTGACCAATGCCACGCTGGTATGGGGTCTGGTGGCGAGCCTTCTCGTGGCCAATCTGATGCTGCTGGTTCTCAACCTGCCGCTGATCGGCCTGTGGGTGAAGATGCTCACCATCCCGCGCCACTGGCTCTATGCAGGCATTCTGGTTTTCGCAACGCTTGGAACAATCGGTGCGAATGCCTCCACCTCGATGCTGTTCGGCCTGCCGGTTTCATTCGAGCTCGGCCTGCTACTGGCATTCGGTGTGCTGGGCTACGTGCTGCGGCGCTTCTCATATCCCATCGCGCCGGTTGTTGTTGGCCTGATCCTCGGGCCAATGGCAGAAAAGAGCCTGCGTCAGGCATTGCAGATCAGTCAGGGCAACCCGATGGCTCTGGTGCATTCCTGGGTATCGATCGTGCTGATCGCACTGGCGATTGCAGCAGTCGTTGTGCCGATGATCATGCGCCAGCGTGGCAAGGGTGCCCTGCTGAGCCAGATGGCAACGGACGAAGACTAAAAACAAAAGCCCCGGAAACCCGGGGCTTTTTTACTCAGATACACATACGCTTACTTGATTGCTCAACCCTGAATACGACGGAACTGGTCAACGTCGATGCCAAGCGTCTCAAGGTCCTGGGCAGTAGGCTTCTGACCAGCGCGCACAGCAGCAGAAGCACGAACGGCGCTGCCGAATTGCGCGAATGCACGACCGAAACGATTATGGAAGCGGGTAAACATTTTTCTCTCCATCACGGACACTTCATTGGTCCGTGCCCATGAGATGGGGATCGCACTGACAACTTAGAAGATCGGCATTTGCATGCCAGCCATGCAGTTTCCGCATATTCCTTTCCGCTCAACTTGATCGCGATCAATGCCTTTGGCTCGCTGGCTTGCGAAGCTCTTTTCAACAAAGGAAGGAGCTAAAGAATGTCGAACACCCCCCATACACTTGGAGAAGAGTTTCCCGGCCAGCTCGACGCCATTCACGCATTGAAGGCAAAGGATGCGCATTTTGCCCGCATTCTGGAAGAATACGATTCCGTCAATGACCGCATCCACCGCGCTGAAACGAAGATTGCGCCAGTAAGCCAGGAAGAAGAAACAAACCTGCGCAAACAGCGCCTTGCCTTGAAGGACAGCATCGCCGAAGCGCTCGCCGACGCTTAATCCGTCACTCCGGCAAACTGTTGGCTCGGTAACAGCTCAGGAGGTTTTGTCCTCGACTTTGCTGTTGTCCGGGCCAACCGAGTTTTCCATCCTGCCCACCACGACCAGAACCGTGACGGCAATCAACGTCGCCATGATTGCGATATGCCAGAGGCCCAGACCACTGGCGAGCCCCACTGAGGCCGCAAGCCACATGCCGGCGCCGGTCGTGATGCCGGTTATTTTTCCGCGTGCGAAGATGATGAAGCCCGCCGCCAGAAAGGCGACGCCGCTGGTGATTGCTTCAACGAGCCGCGAAGGGTCCATCCGGATATTCTGATCGTTGAATACCGGCACATTGACCAGTTCCAGCGAAACAATCGTGAAGGTAGCGGAGGCGAGACAGACGAGCATATGGGTTTTCAACCCGGCCGGTCGCCGACGCCATTCCCGCTCCAGACCGATAATGGAACCGAGCAGTGTTGCCAGCAGCATCCGCGCCAGAACCACCGGCAAACTGATTACATTCTCATGCGTAAATTCAGCCCAGAATTGTTCCATGCTTCACAACGGGCACCATTGGGTTTGGTTCCGCTATAGACGAATGTACCAACGACGCGCACTCGCAAGCAAACGATCATTTCGCCGACGCCGGTGGGACCGATTCCGTCGTGGCGGGTGGCAGGGAGTTCTCGCCATTGGGCGTATTCTCATCGGGAGAAATAACGGTTCCGTAGATTTCGACCAGCACCCACACGACCAGTGCCGCCGCGATACTGACCAGCAGCACGATGAGAACGGGCTTGCCTTCGCGCCCCTGCCTTGCCTCAGTCGGGTTGACCTGTTTCATGGATCAAATCCTCCTGTTGGTTTCAGCGGCATAAGATTTGCCGCTACAGACCTAATGGCAGGGTAGGCTATTGGTTCCAATTAAAGCATCGAGCGCGCTATCGCATTCCTGCAATTCGCGTCAAACTGTTGTTTTTATGAATTTTTCTCAGATCTACGAACCAGCGTTTTATCGCTGATTTAAACTCGCAACGAATATATGAGAGACAATGGTACGGTCGGTTGGTATAAAACCGATTCTTTAGATATTGTTTTTATTACGTTATTTTCGTTACATATCCGAAAATGTAGCACAGTTTGTTACACAGTTAGTAGCACCAATTGTTGCACGTTGATGTACGCCATTATAGCGCCTTGACTGCAATCAAAAATGAGAACAAAATAGGAACATCTGTAGAAAACAGGAGAAACCTATGAACGCTCTTGTCCAAAGCTATGATGCCGAAATCGAGGAAGTTCTCGCTTATCACGGTGGAGATGTGCACGCGGCTATTGAGGCGCTTTTGAAAGACCGCGACTTCCTCGTTCGCGAAGTCGAGCTCTCGCGGCTCGCCGTAACGCATGGCCAGCCTGTCGATCTATTTAAGAGGGCAGCATAATGAAAACGTTCCAGGTCGCCCTTCCCGAGGCTTATGCCTTGAAGTTTGCCCGTCGCGAGGTTCACCGCGACGCCGACCGGCTTGGCGCTCGCTTGCCTCATCGCATGGCCCGCAAGTCTGGGATTGATTTCTGCGTATTCAGTTTTCCTACTGAAAAGTGCATGAGCGCTTTCATGCGTCGGCATGGTGGCAAGCCTTTTGGCGACGGCATTTGGCAGAAGACGGTCGTTAGTTAAGCATGACGAAGCACAGGAAATCCACAGACAATCCACCGGCTTTCCACAGCTTCAAGATCGCGATTGACTCTCATTCCCGATGAGAACATTTTAGGAACATCAGCGGGCGGTGCTGATGAAATCCAGACACGTTAGGTGGCGTGTGTGTCTGCTTCACTGGAGCAGGACAATGAGTGCGGTTGCGCAGGAAAATGAATACGAAGACGAAATTGAAATGGTTCTCGCCTACCACAAAGGCGATGCGCGGGCTGCGATCGAGACGCTTCTGAAGGATCGGGATTTTCTCGTCAAAGAGATCGAATATGCCAGTCTGGCTATGTCGATGGGCTTTGCGCGAGGCTGGAAGCCGACGGTGTTCGTGAAATGAGCGGCAGATCACGTGGCGAACCGCCAAAGACGCTCATCAATAAGCAATATCCGTTTCAGGTCGTGCTTTTCTTGACTGATGAGCTGCGCATAAGGCTTTTGGAAGTGATTGCAGATGAACATCGGCTCGGCGCTTATCGCCTGCATGGCTGCGTAAATCATAAAGGCCGTTACTTCTCGATTGTGAAATTTCCGACCAACGAAGGCCAACAAGAGTTCATCCAGCTATACGGCGGCGTTCCTTATGACCCAACGGACAAGAAATCCAGGCCGTGGGAGACGTACTTTGACCGATGAAACCGCGTCCACCTTACCTGACCGAAATGCCGGTATCGACCCGGATCATGGACCTGTTCAAATGGTACGAGCTATACGGGTTCTGTTGCCAGTGCGGGCACATCGGGTCGGTTGATAGAGAGATGCTTCTGCGCAAATACGGAACGCATACCTGGTTTGTCGACCTGCACAGGCGCATGCGCTGTAGGGTCTGTACGACAAAAGGCTATGCGCAATTTGGAATTACGAAAATGCCGAGGTGATAAATGGCGGGATACAAGAACGATAATGCGCACGTGGCGAAGGCTGGAAGCCTGTTCGTACACCTTTGCGATTCGCAGGACTGCAAGGAATGGGGAACCTTTGGTTATAAATTGTCGAATGGCCAGCTTTGGCTTTGTCGCGCCCATAAAAAGGAAGGCGAAGACGCTCTGGCTGGCAGAAAGAAATAGGCGCCTGTATAGGGCGCCCGTTGGAATTACCTACCGGCCTTGCAATTCAAACCGGTGCGGCAGTGCGAATTTGGCTTCCAACTAGCCATTGCGGAAGCAGCCGAGGCGCCAGCCAGTAAAATGGCCATGGCGATAATTGCGTATTTCATTTTGCCCTCCAATTAAGCCTTCCCCTTTGGAAGGCAGAGAGACATTCAACCTATATGACCTAAGTGGGAATACGGCAGATGCCGTATTTCGGCATGACTGGACGACACAAATAACCGCGCTATTCTCTCCTCAACGAGGAGGAGAGCATGTGCAATCTGTATAATATCACCACGACACATGAGGCCATGCGCCGCCTGTTCAAGAAATTATCGGATCTGACCAACCGCGTCGATCCGCAGATGGATATCTTTCCCGATTATCCTGCACCGGTTTTGCGAAACATCAAGGGCGACGAGCCAGAGCTCGCAATGCTCCGCTGGGGCATGCCTACGCCGCCGATGTATGTAAAGGGCGAAGCGGATAGCGGGGTTACCAATATCCGCAACCTCACCTCGCCTCATTGGCGGCGCTGGCAGGGCGTTGAAAGCCGTTGCGTTGTTCCAGCCACTTCATTCTCGGAATACGGACAAGAACCAGACCCGAAGACGAAGCGCAAGCCCCTGCACTGGTTCGCTCTCAATGAGGAAAAGCCGCTCTTTGCGTTCGCTGGCATCTGGACCAGCTGGAAAGGTGTACGGAAGAAGAAGGAAGGCCCGGTCGAGGTCGATATCTTCGGGTTTCTCACGACCGAACCGAATGCCGTCGTGAAGCCGATCCATCCAAAGGCAATGCCGGTTATCCTCCGCACCACGGAGGAAATCGACACTTGGCTACGCGCCCCATGGGATGAAGCCAAGGAGATGCAGAAGCCCCTGCCGGATGCTGATCTGATCGACCTAACGCCAAGCAACGACAACAAGGAAGCACAGGCAAGTTTGTTCTAGGGAGGATGGAATGCAAGGGCCGAAGAAAGACGAAGACTACCCGGAACGGTTCATGGATTGTCAGGAAGCCTTGGCCGATGGCCTGTTCGGCCTGATTGACGATGCGCAAGAGGCCGGATGGGATCGCATCGAAATAGCTCGTGCTATCGCAAGTATGGCCAAGGGCGTACAGATGGGAGAAATGGGCACAGACCCGGAGGAATAGCGTGGCGCTCACAGCGGAACCATTCCCCCTCCCCAGAGTTTTAATGATGCAAGAACGATAACTTCGCGCCAGTTCACCTCTACTGGCACCAGAACCATCGCTGGCGCAGCCCTGCCTAGCTCGTCCCTCGGCAGGGCATTTTTCAGTTATTCGCTGAGTCCGTACGAAGCTCAGCGGATAAAGCGCACGGCAATGACATGCACCTCAACTGCCGAGCGCGGCCCCGGCGTTTGTAGAGGACGTCGGGGCTTTACTTTTTATCTCTTATGAATAAAATTTTGAGCGCAGGCATATGAGACCTTCTTTCTCCCCCGCACTTTCGAGATGCGGGGTTCTTTTTGCCGTTCCAAAATCACGTTTTAATAAAATGAAAGTCCTGACCTTGTAAAAAGCGTTGGTTAACGCTAGATGACACGCATCGACTTTGTTATCGAACGACGCGGCTAAAATTCAAAGCCCTTCTTTTTCTCTCAAATCGTAAAACTCGCAGCGAATTAATTTTCGTTATTATTTAACCGTTCGATTTGAAGGATATTCAATATGACCAACGGAACAGTAAAATTCTTTAATGGCACAAAAGGCTTTGGATTTATTCAACCTGATGATGGCTCGCCGGATGTGTTCGTTCATGTTTCGGCTGTTGAGCGTGCAGGTTTGCATACACTCAATGAAGGCCAGAAAGTAAGCTTCGAACTCGTAGCGGATCGCCGCTCGGGCAAGAAGGCTGCCGATAATCTTCAGGCTCTTTGATAGGGCAATGATATTGTCTCCGGTCTTTGACCACGGATGTACTGGCATTGCTCGTTGAGACAATTGGAAGGTCGGGTCTGCCCGACCTTTTTTATTTGGCCCTGTTTTTCTGACCCGAATGCGGATCCAACAGCCGGAAGGACAGTATAAGATGGGTGAGCCCACCAAAGAAACGCTCTTCAAGCAGCCTCGCACGCGTATGGAAACAAAAAACGCTGTGACCGACAAGGCCGCCAAAGGCATTCTGGAAAACGAAAGAGCAGCAGTTGATGCAAAAACTGCCCGGCTCCGAGCTGCGCGTTTGGAGCGCGAGCGCACCAAATTTTCAAAAGAGTAGGATAGAAATTGCAGGTACTCGTAAGGGATAACAATGTTGACCAGGCTCTCCGCGCACTAAAAAAGAAGCTGCAACGCGAAGGTGTCTTTCGTGAAATGAGAGAACGCCGCGCCTATGAAAAGCCGTCAGAAAAACGCATCCGCGAGAAAGACGAAGCCATCCGTCGCGCTCGCAAAGACGCAAAAAAGAGAGCGCAACGCGAGGGCCTTTTGCCAAAGCCGAAACGAAAGGTCGCGCCGACGCGGCCGAGGCAAACCCAATCCCCGTCAAGCGCGTCGTGAATCTTCCCCGCAGCGATGCGGGGTTCTTTTTTTAGGCCGCCCGTCTCTCCTCCACTTTCTTAAGCCTCTCCGCGAAATATATGATTTTGTTCAGATCATACATCCGACTGGCCGCGTCTTTTTCCCCGAACCGATAGCAAGCCTTAAAGATGTTGCCGAGCGCGAAGGACATGCCTTTGTGCTCGATGAGATCGTTCAGTTCGGTCGCTTGTGGCGGTAGCTCGTAGTAGCTCGTGCTGCCGCCATCAGAAGTAACTGCGCGCGGGTCATATACAGGCTGGCCTTCTATGGCAGCGCCTACGCGCGCCCAATCAGCAATCTCACGATCAATTCGCGCATCTGGAACCATCAGACTTCCTCCCTCACCTTCCGCTTCGGCTCTTCGAACTTCTCGGTAACGGGCCCGCCTGCAAGCAGCCCCCGCATCGAAGACAGCTTATCGCGAACAAGCGGCCGAAACCGACGCACTGCGAACGGCGGATTGTCATATCCGAACTGTGGGCAGATGCCTCGATCGACTCCCTTTAGGCGAACGCCTATGAAACTGCCCTGCGTGTAATGCTCGAACGGACCGATCCAGGCTATCTCGTAAATCTCGCCTTCCTTGATCTCGATGAATTGCTCGAAGCCGACAGTGCTGTCGATGCAGACGACTTTATCGCCAACTTTGAAAGGGATCACGCTGCACTCTCTTTCTGGATATGCCAATTGTCCCCACGCATAACTCGCCCAACCGTACTTTTTGATACTCCAAACCGAACAGCGATTTGCGCGTTAGATGCAGTACCTTTCATGCTGCGTATCTCCGCCGCTATTTTATGCGTTATCTTGCTCCAGTTGTTTAACTCACCGGTGCGAAGCGTCCCGTGGATCGCCATGTCTCCCGCGTTGCCTTTTCGTGTATCCCAACGCAGATGATTCGGATTGACGCATGCCAAGTGCCCGTTGCCACAATTATGCGCCGCCTCATGATTTGGCGTAGGAGCTGGGCCGTGTGCCAGTATACATACGACTCGGCTTGCGATCTGCGGGCGCCCATCATAGGCAACTTGGCCCCTGCCATCTCGACGCCTTGAATATGGCCAGTGTAAACAATCGCCACCTTGGTATGTCAAAGCTACGTTAAACAGGAAATCCAACGCCTCTCCTTGCTTTGTTGGCCCGCCATGCGGGTCTCCATATTTTAGAAACCGTCGATAGTGAATATCGCAGTATCCCCGGGCCTTATGTTTTGCAGAGCACCCATCTACGGAGCATACTTTACTCACGCCCCTGCCCTCCATGCCTCTAGACGCCGATACTCAACCGGCACGCCAAACTGTTTAGCCCGCCTGATGCCCGTTATCATGCCGCCACTTGTTCCCCGATCCTCATAGACGACGCACTTCTCCGCCACCCGATACCATGCAAGGCCAGCCTCAATGCCGAGTTCACGCTCATCGGGGCGCATATCCTCCAACACTTGCGTATGAAGCAGGTGACTCGCAATCGGTGCTTCGCCTCGCTGCAAGCTATCTAGAAGGCAAGCGCGCGCATATTCGGTGTTGCGCGCCACGTCTCCGCTGTATGGACTTTCGATGATGACGAGTGGCTTGTGTGCTGGTTGCTGGGCAACTGGCCATAGATGCGAGGCGGGAATGTCACCGATAAAGAGTTCACCCGCCCTTATCGCCACTCTGGTTACCGGAACATTGTCGTTATAAGGTTTTGGCAGGCGACTTATAACACCGCCACCTGCCCTCATCTGCCGTCCTTCAACAGCCGCTCGCGCAGCGCGGTCTTCTTCCTGCCATTCGTCGCCCGGCTGATGTACGCCGTAAAGCTGGTGTAGCTCCATATTTCTCTCCTCGTGTTTGTGGTGAAAGCGCCGCTTGGTCGGCGGCGCGGTGGTTGGTTAGCGACGGATTAGCTCGATCCAATGGGAGCCTTCCCCGTAAAGGCGGTTCATGCTTCTGACCGTTTCGATAGCCACATTCTTCGTCATGCCGCCGAGATGCCGAAAATCGTGGCGGCCCTGAAGATGTACTCCGTTGGATTTGAAGTCCCACGCAATTTCATATGCATTGATGCCAAGCACATCGCGCAGCCATTTAATCAAGCCACCCTCCTCTCGCTTGCCACGTTATCATTCGCGGCCGCCGGCATACGTGCGGCGCCTTGGACCATTTCAGGCCGGAGAATGTCGCGACCTACTTCGCCAAACTCTTTGCTGTAGGTGATCCGCTTGGCCGACCGCCCAGATAGCCAGCCGCCACCGGCTGCGTAAGCGTCAGGAGCGGCAAGCGTTTCGTGTTGCTCGACATACATCAGCGCGCCTTTACGGGCATCGTCGCTATGTCTGTGCCCGATGTGCACATAGGCTTGGAGCGACCGCCCGAACATTTCGCGGAACATGCCAGCAATCGTCGCCTCAATATTCGCTACGCCGCGTTTGTGCCCATGGTGATAGGCCAGCATCGTGCGGCCCCATTCGAAGGCATAATAGAGAGATGGCGAATTATCGACGGTAATCCGCGGCTCGTTTTCATACATGACTGCTAGCATTTCGCGAAGCCATGCAGACGACGCCGGGTCATGGTTGCCTGAAGCCATCACCACATGCACACGATCATGCTTCTGCAGTAGCATGTCAATGATGCGTCTAATCGTGCGGATGACTACCCTGATTACTTTTTGCAGGCGACTGTCAGCATCAAGAACGTGTTTATGCGCGGGCGTGACGCTTTCCAATGCGTCGTGATGCATGAGGTCGCCCAACTGCGCCAGAATAGCTGTGTGCGCGTCTGGTGCCTGCGCTACGGCTGCAGAGAACCAATCAAGCAGCAGTTGCTCTGCGATGCGCAGATCGTAGTCGCTGCCTGTTTCTTCGCGCCATGACATCATGCCGAAATGGTTATCAGTGATTGTGAACTGGTTCAGCAAATCCTCGCGGCATCCTTTCGGGGCCGGCATAATGCTGACACGCGGCAAGTCTTCTTTGAGAGCGTCAACAATCGCTGTGAGCGCCGCACGCTGTTGGTCAGCATCAGCCCGTTCCATAATGTGCTGAGTAATCACCCTGCCTTCGGCATTCACGAGCGTCGTCTTGCCCTTCAGGCCAAGACCATCAGTCGGCTCGTAAACTGGACCGGCCTCTTTTGTCTGGCGCATGTACGTGCCGCTTGGTGTCTCGGTCAGGCTTTTGATCGCATAGCCGGGCAACGTCGGCGACGGGCCCAACAACCCAACCTCAGCCGCCCGCTTAATACTGTCGTGGAATGCCGACTTCTTTATGCCTAGAGCCGCAGCAGCCTTAACCAGCGTGCCGTGCTCGCGGTAGGCCTCGGCACGCCGCTGGAGTTCTTCGTGTGAAAGGCGCGCACCCGCGCCCTGTCTGTCATGGGACATACAGTCTCCTCGTGTTTGGTTGGTAGCCGTGGTGAGCGGCGCAATAGGAAGGATGGAATGTCTCGATAAATGTGGTGTTAATGGGTGGGCGAGAAATTCAGATGTTCTTTCAATTATAAACCAGCTATATGAAAAATTTGACGTCTTCCGCCATACTTGGAGTGCATGATGAAGTGGCCAATATTCGGTTTATATAGCTACAGGTCAGTTCTTGAGTTACGTGACCACGTTAAACTGGCGAAATCCTCGCGCAAAATAAAGGATCTTCGACCTTCAATAAGCATTATGATAATTGATGACGAAAAATTTCAAGCAAATACTAATCTAACAACATACGGATATAATATAAGAGAAGTACCGGATATTAATTCTGTAACAGACGTTGAGCAATTTGACATTGTTTTGTGTGATCTTATGGGTGTCGGAAAGCGTTTTGACCACACACTGGGCGGAGCCAGCATAATCACCGAAATAAAAAAGAACTACCCTACCAAGTATGTGGTGGCGTATACCGGCGCCCGCGCCAATTCTACTGAAGCAACTGTAGCCAGAAGCCACGCCGACGCCTTCATCAAAAAAGATGCTGAAATTGCAAAATGGGTAGAGAAGTTAGACGAGATAATTGAAGAAGTCGCTGACCCATACGAAAAATGGCTGCTGGCGAGACAAGGCCTGATAGATAACGAAATTGACCTCCGAAATATTGTTCAATTAGAATCCGCTTATGTGGAATCCATTATGAGCAAAGATAAGTCTTTTACGTCAATTCAGAGAATTCTAGATAAAGTTGAACTAAGCGGAAACGCTAAAGCCATAATTCAGGGGCTTATTTCCTCAGCAATATATACATGGATGTTCGGGTAATGTTGTTAGCTTTTCCTTCCATTTACATCGATACGCGCGGAGTTCATGAATTCCGAGACGGCGCCTTGTATTCATTACCCCCTGAATTAACCGATAACTTTCGAATGTCTAAGTACATTACTTTAAGAAAAAACGGTTGGCAAAGGACCGAGTTTGGATATTACGCTCTGGTAAAAGAGGATCGCTTGGGCGGACTGTATATCCTTCCCGGACTTTATCTATCAGATGAACAACCTCCGTTAAAGAAAATCAAAGGATACAACGCGCATTTTACAAAGAAACAAGTAGAAGGTTACTTAGAGCGCCATCTTCAATGGGAGGAGGAAATTCGGCGGAAATCGGAGCTCGAGCTGACCGCGCTTGTCCACGACCTGCGGCACTTGTCAGGCTCGATTTACCATTCAGCAATCGAGGCAGAATCCGCACTAAACGCAATTGACTCGCGAAGGACGGCGGAGGGCATCCGCACGATTATCGCTGCGCAAACAATGCTAAAGGTGCGCATCGACTACTTGGACTTTGCAAATTCGGTTGATCGTTTCGAGGAGGCTGAGAGAATACCTGTCTATAGCCGCGTCGACAAAGTAATTCGCTGTTTTCGTGCCTCAGCGAGACATCGTAACATCGAAATTGAATTGAATGGTGAGTCTTTTCGTTTGGCTGTAGGACCGAATATCCTAGATATCGTGCCGTATACCTTAATTGAGAACGCTATAAAATATGCGCCGGCAAATTCGACTGTATTGGTTCGTGTGGAGGATGCAGACCAAAGTTCCACTGTAACCGTCACATCTAAGGGACCGGAAATCGAAACAGGGGAGCTTGAAGCCCTATTCAGAAGAGGCTTTCGCGGTATCAATGCCTCCAAGCTGAAGTCCACAGGTACCGGTCTGGGATTGGCAGTTGCCTACAGTGTTCTTCAAGAATTTCAAGGCAAGATTACTGTCGGCCAAACCGGAGATGTTAGGATGATCGACGGTATACCATATCGAGATATTTCGTTTAGCTTTACCGTACCTACTTCAGGAGAAGATATGGCACGAAGAAGGCGCCGAATGGACACTCAACAACGAAAGCTGGCAAGAACGAAACGTGCGCGATTTGCTTTTAACAAATAGAAGGTAATACGACTTCGCCTATCCGGTTTCGTTTGTTGTGGCGCTAACTATACAACATTAGAGCCATTCTCAACCCCTCCCTCGCGTCGTCGTCCTCGTCGCCATGATGTTATCAATCCGCTCGGTGAGCCCATCAATGCGATGCGCTACGCTTTCGATGGCTCGCATGATCTGCGACGTCTGCTCCTGCATGCCTGCCTTGGTAGCGAACGTCTCTGCCGCGCGAAGCTTGTAATCGGAAAGCTCCTGCCGCGTCAGGCTGGCAAGAGCGGTTGCAGCGTCAGCTTTGGCAGCGTTGCGCGTTTCAGCTTTCGCGATCTGGCTTTCGACGTACTTCCAGAGGCCAAACAGAAAGCCCATCAGCATTACGATGAAGCCGACCACGGCCATGATTTCAGCGCCGGTCATTGCACACTCTCGGAAGTTATGTTGCAATCGTCTGATCTAAAGGGATGGGGGAGATGTTTGACAATCAGACTATCGGGGTGACTTGCCCTAAATGCAGAAACCAGATTGAGACGACTATCGGATGGCTTAAAACCAGCGACAAGGTCACCTGTACCGGGTGCAGTTCTGACTTCGTCATTGATAAAGAAAAGCTCTTCACCGGAATTAAGAAGGCCGAGGAGGCGTCCGCCAAACTCAGGAGGTCGATCGGAGACATCGGAGAAGACCGATAGAGTTTGCGAGGCGCTACTCATATCCAGGCGCAACAGCAAGATATTCACGGACGCACCCCGCACAGCTTTTCCAGTTTGGTGTTCTCCGCGATGATCTGGCGCTTCGTGCCGTCCGTCAGGCTATCCTCGACACTCGGGCGGACAGGCCGGGCTACATCACAGTAGCTACCGGCCGTCACGCATCCACCGAGACAGAGCAGCGTCAACATCACCGCCGCCAAGCTTGCTGGTTTCATCTTCGATCTTCCTTGCTTTATTGGCGGCCTTCAGCCGGTCGACAGTCACGCTTGTGGCGTTGTCCGCCCTGCCTTTGAGGTAAGCACCCGCCAGAATCGCAAAGGCCGCGACGATTGCCACGGCCCAGCCTGCAAGGCGCGCTTTTATTGTTGCCAGCCAGGTCATACAGTAATCCCCGTCAGTAGCATCGAGACAGTGCCGTCGCTTTCACGGCGAATCAGATAACCATCTCGTGTTTCGGTAATTCCCTGAGCGAAGGTCAGTTTGGCGTCGCGCCATTCCAATGTCTTGCCGCAATACTGGACCTGAGCGGTTTCAGTATCGGTGTCATATTCGACCACCACCGTTATCTTGCTCACGCCGCCTCCCTCTTCAGTTCCAGCCTACCGCTCTTCCAGAGCCAGAAGCCCGCGCCTGCTGCGACCAGCAGGAGCGCGACAGTTGCGAACGCCCATGGGTTCGACACCGCGCCGATAAGGCCGGTAACAAGCGTCCCACCCGTGCCAGCGACGATCGTCTGCACGGCCTTGTCCTTTAGCAACGGCACGTCGTCAGGCTTAGCATCCTCGACGGCTGCCGGTTTCATTTCTCGGGCCGCCACGAGGCTGTCGAGGAAGTTGCGGTAGTAACCGGCAATGAGGCTGGCCTTGTCAGTGCCGTTGACGATTGCGCGGGCGCTTACAGGGTCTTCCTTGCCGCCGCCGAAAAAGTCAGCCAGCCTCTTGCCAGTGAACTTGCCGTTGATCATCCCGTCGAACAGGATGCGCACTGCAGTGCCGTCCTCAAGCGCCTTGTCCGGTGCGTCGCCCTTCCCATACTTCTTATAATTGTCGCGCCCGGTGATCTGCACCAGTCCGCGACCACGAAAACGCCAGCCGTCGTTTGCGCCGGTATTGCCCATGCGCCCGCCATAGACCTTGTTGGCCAAAGCCTGCGGATTGCGCACATAAGGCTGGGCGGCGGCAACAGACGCGAACCGCGATGGCCAGACCTGCCTGATGCGTGCAGCACTGGTGTAGTTCAGGTTTTCCTCGATCGGCTGCATCTTGCCGCCAGTTTCGTGGAATGCCGTGGCGAGCACGTAAGCCGTCTGCTCGTCCGGCAGGCCTCGGCGCTCCGCCTCAGCCAGAATTGCCGACGTGCCGTCGACCTGCGCCTGGCTCAAGCGCCCGCCAAAAGGCGCGCGCCTCGCATATGCGAAGAACGTTGTTTTGTTCATGGGGATGTCCTGAAATTTAGCGATAATAGGTTCTTGAAACCGCCTACGCGATCACTAAATCGAAGCCGTCATTCCAACACACTTCGTTCGATCAAATGGAGGTTTCGATGAGCGACCGTTTGTTTGACAGTCCAATTTTTGTGAAGGACGGAAAATTTCTGATAAGGGAGATTGCAGGCCCGATTGACGCGATCGATTTTCTTTATGAATGGCCAAAGGATGATCGCGACATCATCTATGAAGTGGCATGGAGCGCCTGTTGTGACGCTCACAGCGGGCAGAAACCGCTAATCGTGGCACAAAACGCCTTTGAAGGCTTCGCTCGAAAACGCAACATTCTCGAAACACCTGAAGCTGCTATGCCGTGGATGACTTCCCATAGCAATGGCGGCGGACGCGTTCAGGCATGAGGCAGGACCATGCAGTGGTACTTTCTAATTGAGGGCACGATCCTCGTTGCTTTGTTCTGTGTCATAACTGTGCTTTTCTGGGACACCAGACGGCGGCAATAACTTTAAACCCCGGCTCGTTCCGGGGTTTTCTTAATCGTCGGCATCTTTATACTGGCATTGCGCACCGTTCTTACTAGCCATGTGCGAAGTTGCGTAACCCCGGTGGTCGCGACACGGCGCCGGGGTTTCTTCATTGATAGGTGCGGAAAATGGTGAAATACCGATGTTTTCGGCGGCTTGTTAATTAATCAGCGCTAATAGAGGCGAGAGCGCCCATCATTGCTTTCAGCGTGGTTTCCCAAGGTGCTCGGCCCCAGTTCAGCGAAACCTTACTGGGGCCATTTCCTTTGCCAAGAAAAACCGCCTCAGTGGGCGGCTATGGTTTGTCATTCTCAATGCAATTCGCTAAAGCAATTTCAGTCAGATTTGGGGGCTTGGCATGAAAACAATACTGAGCAAAATTCTTTCGGTAACTGCAGGTCGGAGTAAGACGTCACCTGAGCAAGAACCGGACCCAGTTTTTGTCGCCCGGCATGAAACGGCTTGCGTAACAAACTACGAGAAGCTTTACGCGCAAAACTACTATGCCCATCAAACCGGTTCTACATCGTACGACATAGAAAGGTTCCCACGACTACTTCGCAAATTTGCGGAAGAAATTGGCGCTGACAACCTGTTGGATATCGGCGGCGGTAACGGGAAACTCTCTCAAATCTGGCGCGATGGCGGCGGACGCGCTGCCTCGCTGGACTACTACGACAACCCAGAGGAAAACTGTAAGAAATTTGACCTATCACGCCACGACAAAAATAATACGACTGAAATCAGCTCGTTCATTTCAGCTACGCTAGGAAAGTCCTGGGTATCGACATGCCTGGACGTAGCCGAGCATATCGACAATGAGCACCTAGCCGATTTCATGATGAACCTGAAAAGCATTACAGGTAAAGCTCTTGTTATATCGATCAGTACTCGACCTAGTTCCCAAGCCAATAGCTTTCATTCCACAGTTATTCCGATTGAAACCTGGAAGAAAATTTTTATGGTTTCAGGCTTCGAAATCTATTCCGATCATTACTTCGATGAGTTAGTCCGTGACATTCACTTCTCTGGTACAAGCCAAGAAATTATATCTGTATCTCATTGGCATAAGATCAATCCATTTCATGATACAAAAAATCACCAGCATTACTTGATTGTTCGGAATGACCCAAGAATAAAAGATTTATCCCTGCCGTCTCTGCGAAAAAACATATCTGATATCCTTGATATTTCGTACCGATGGGACAATCGTTCGTCAGAACGGGAATATCCAAAACTCACCTATTCTATTCATTTTGTTCAAGACTGGTCTTTTGCTAGGAGCATCATGAATGTTTGGCCAGCAGATCGTTTGCGTATCACATTGCGTGAAGACTGTATTAGCAAGTCGTATCAGAAAGTAATAAAGGGCTTCCTGACACAAAAAGGCATCGATTTCACAACATTGAACTCAACTCACGACGCACTTTCGCTTATGTCGCCGCCTCCGACCAATAATGAAATATGGATGACCGCGACTGAGGGTAATCACAGCGTTACCCATCAGCTAAATTCGTCTACTATGATGTTGGCCCGTGATGCTGGCTACAGGACAATATCCTTACAGCATGGAATGACTATCTCGTCTCACCTAACCCCTAGCTCTCAAGTAGTCGGTGTATGGGACAGCACCGCCCAGAACGCGTTCGTTGGTGCTATAGCAAATTCGTCATCCCACAGTGTGGCAGTCGTAGGCTCACCACGTAAATCAGAAGCATCATATGCCCAGTGCGATGACGCGATTGCGAACCGGTTCGGAGAATGGACTAGAAGCTTTGGGCAACATATATTGGTCGCCTTAAACCTACATTGGGCGGTGCATCAACATTCAACCTCTGATACGTATGGTTGGCTCTCACGTCTATTAGAAAAGAACTCTGACAAGCTTTTCTTCATTAAGCCGCACCCGGATGATAGTTCCATTTATACCGTTATGGCTAACATACAGCACAAGAATTTCATTCTCGTTGATGATATACTTCTCACATCCATGGACTGGCCTTTAATTAGACTAATCAAGGCCGTAGATGGCGTCATAACGACTTATTCAACTCTTATTATTGACGCGTTAAGTGCAGGAACCCCCGTATCAATTATCCCGGCGGACAAAGACAAGACCTCCAGCCCTATCTTTGTTGATGCATGGTCGCCTTCCGACTACGGAGGCATCCCTCCTGCGCTGACAGAAGAAGAATGGGTGCAAGGAAAAGTCCCCGCTTTCCCGGCAAAGAAAGCAATTACTTCTGACGGCCTCGATGAAGATGACGACTTCTTCACGAAGATACTCCTCATCAACAACACTTGGCAGGAATTAGACGCTATCTCGTCAAAGATTGCTGCGGCTAAGATATTCTACGAGGCATCGCGGTATATCAATTTAAACAAGAACCCTCATCCAGACATATCCGCCTTGGATGAGGCATTAGAAATATTCCTGAGCTAAGCGCTACAAGAACTTAGAAAGTGTGGCTGCAACGGTTGGGAGAACAACTCGCACATAGCCATTGAGCAACGGATGAACACCGTCATCAGGGGCGAACTCGTCAGGATGTAAAGACGGGTCGCCCCAAGGGGTTCGAGTATCAATAAAGCCAATATTCAACTCTTCGGCTAACGATTTATGCGCCTCATCCATTGCAAGAAGATTTGGAAAAAACTCCGCTTCTCCGTCTGCGCGCGGTCTAACAAGAGCCATGATATAGATAACTGCATTGGCTTGATCGGATTGAATGATCTCCACCATCGACCGGAAGTTCGCGACGGATTGACTGACTGAGAAACCACCATCGTTTGGGTTTGCATCATTAATAAATTCAATAATGTAGATATCAGGTCGCAAATCAACCACGGACGGAATGACGGTCAGTCCCCAATCTGACCTCCCGCCGCTAAGTCCCCTTGAATAGACATTGATGCGCTTGTTGCTGCCTGTCTGCATGTAGTTGCGCAACAGGTAGAACCAGCCCCTGTCTTTCGGGCTGGTAATCAAACTTGTCCCGATCAGAGCGATGTTTAAGGTGTTTGTCATGCGAACTCATCCCGGTGGTCGGTCCAGCCGATAATGTAAGACTGTAGGAGTTGCGACGATGGTCGAGAAAATAGCCCGCCCTGATAAACTCTGGCTAAGTTATCAGTCCACGCCTCCAGTACTTCTGTAGTGGCTATACCGTCGGGTTTCCATGCTGCGAACTGGCCGAATGTCGTAGGTATCCCAAGGGCTGGGTCTCTGAACACAACTGCAAAGCCGGGGTTACCGGTATCGTAGTCATTAGCGTTGACCATGTATTTAACTTTTGTTTTTACGCCTGTTGGCCCGAAGGTTTCCCAAAGGGTGACACTTGTTGGCGCAAGCATCGTATGAGGCGGAGGGGGATTAAAAGCGAATTCCCCGTTTGCGTACCACACACCCGGATAGATGTTGGCGTTGTCATTGGTTTTCAGAGCGGCAATACGGCGAAATTGCGTGAACCCGGACGGAAGTAGCGGTGACGAAGCAGAAGCACTAATAAGCACATCAATTGCGCCGCTAGTAGGATTGCGAATTACAAACAGGTGGTAAGTCGCATAAATCGCGACAGTTCCGGTATCTAGACCGCCTTGTCCGCTACCAGCTGCCCAAGCGGCATCAATTCGCTTCAAAATTCCCGATACCAAAACAATATCGACGTCATTCGTAGAGTTTCGAGCTGTTCTAGGTGACACCCCGATGACAGTGAGAGGCGATACCGCGTCGTTATACGGAACAAGTCCGCTTATCGATCGAGAAACTGAATTTGGCGTATAGCTGGCAGCTCTATCGGCTGCGGCATTCGCGTCAGTAACAGCGTTTGACAGTAGCGCTTTATCATCATCCGTAAGCTCACTTAGGGGTATGCCAAATTCGAGTGAAATGCCTGTCGGCGTCGGGGTGGATGTAACAGAGGCAGGTGTGCCCGCGGGTAAAGTAGTTGTTGATCCAACTTCGACATCAGCAGCAGGACCAATTGGCCCCGTCAAAAAGGCCGGATCGGCCCAATCTCCAGTTGCCGCACTCACCTTGGAATACACAGCGGCACGACCATCACCAATATCTGAGACAAGAACCGTAAAACCTTGTGATTGGGCGTCATATGCAGCACGATCCGCGATGGTGTTCACCTGCACATCATACTCAACACCTTGAGTTAGTTCGCGTTTCGAAATCACCGTCATTGCACCCGGTCCGGTGAAGATCGGCATTTCGTCGACTGATCCCTCCAATCCGCCTAAAGCAACGACGTTGCCATCACCAAGAAGCTCAATCAGTTCGGCCGACTGCCCGCTAACACGTGCGCCGTCTGACATATAGCGCATGCGGTACTCGAACGTGCCGCTTGTCCCGGGCCACGGTTCTGTGAATTGACCAGACGTATTGCTTGCGATGGGAAGGCCCGGCTCATCCGCGCCCTTGATAACCATCGTGTAGCCCTGAAGGAGAACCATATCCCCTTCACGGAATCGCATCGTACGCCAAAGCGTATCGGTACCGGTGAAATCGGCCGAGCCTTGGGTAACAGTGATCGTTCCCGACGTGTAGTCGGACAGAACAGCCATTGATTTTCTCCGGAGAACTTAAAGCGTCGTAGCGCTGAGGATGTAGTAACGGACGCCGATAGGGTCAGGCAGATTGTATAGAAAATTGCCTGTCGAGGTATCGATTGTCGTGGGGGCGCCGGGGCTGATGTGGATTACGATCCGATTGGTCTCGACAACGGTCACACAAGACTGGCTTGTTGGTCGCCACGCGTTGGTGTTTGGCAGGCGCACATACTGGTGAAAGCCCTGCGTGATCCGCTCTGGCCAATTACACATCACTTTTGGGAAGATGAACTGACCCGAGCCATCAAAATTCACGATGGCAGCATGAGAGCCATATTGGCTATCCACCACATTCGCGGTTGAGAAGGATGAAACTGGAATCCAACCTTCGCTCATGACACGCATGGAAGGAAAACGGGTGTCGACCAGAATATCGTTACCGGTTGGGTTCGTATCGCTCGATCCCGGCCTTTTGATTTGAACGCCACCGTTCGGCAGTTCCCGAATGGTTTTACCACCACCTGATGAGAACCCATCTGTGCTGGTCGCATAAACCATATAGCGGACATAAACGGCATAGTCCCCCTCAACGCTGAATGTGATGCCATTCGGGTCAATCTTGTAAAAGACCTTCATCTGTCGCCCGGTCTTATTCGCCGTGCGATCGACAGCAGGGATCGTGAAGTCAAGTCCCTGTAACGCCACGATCGTGTCAACGAACATTGTTTCATGCAGAGGAAATTCTGTCGTTCGCGGCACGTAAACCGATGTGTTTGCGGGGATAAGGCCGGTTTGCCCCATCATGACGCACATATTCGGAACGCGTGTACTCGTGAATATACACTGCCGAACGGAAGCAGCATCGACCGTAAATCCCCGGCGCGTTAGGATTGCCACAGACGAATTTAGCCGTAGCATTTCTTGCCCGGGAACAGGCGTGGCGTCAGGTGCGGGAATAGCAGCGTTATTCGCCGGCAAATCCCACTGGCACGTCAGCGCCCGATAATAGCTGCCGCTGTCAGAATTGCTCAACGCGCAGTTATACGGACCTTCGTTGTTATTGATGCGACCCACCCAGCCTGTATAACCAATATCAGGGTGAATGCTTCTGAAACCACGAATACCGTTACCGCCCGGACCTGTTGCGCCCGGTGTCGCATAGCAGATGTCGGAATTATACGATCGGACGGTTTGAACGCGGTCCTTGTTACCTGACGGGCTGTCGATATGTCCGACGCGAACTCGGCCCGCGCTGTCCATCAGTTTTGCCTCATAGATCGGCACTATCGGCATATCGGGGAAACGGGCGAATATTTCATAGTACATGAAGGCATCGACGCGGTTTTGACCGTCGAAGTAATTCTGCACCGTCATTGCTCTGCGCGCCTGCGAAGGAGACGAGCCCTCGATCCCGTAGAGGTTTCCATTCACGCCATCCGATGAAGGATAAAATGCAGGATTGAAGCCTGTGGAGAAATAGAACTTGTCCCAGATATAGGACAAGTTCTGCGTTTCAGAGTTGAAGTAGAAGCGATTGTAAGCTGAGTTTGCAAGCGTGAGAGGGTCGTCGGCTCCGTATTTGAGGATTTTCAGGACAGAGCCGACGCCAGCTTTCCACCCCATGAAAAACAAGCCCATCAGAACGAAATCCTTATGTCTGCGAAGTTGTCGTAACCTCGGATATCGAGCTTGCTATTGTTTGACAGGAGACGATCAAAACGCAGCGTACCAAGCCGGACATTCTGCATGATCACTTCGCCGTTTTGGGCAACGAACGGATAGGTATACGTGCCGTCATCGTTTGGGTTAGCGATTGCGAACTGATTGGCGATAACAATGAACTGACCGCCTGTCGGCGTGACATTCACGAACCAACCGGCCTGTTTCCACGCGTCCCCGATACCAAGCCGAGCAAAGGCAGATATCTTTACCGAACTGCCGCCGCCAGCCTGAGCGGTCATGCGCCACGTAGCGTTGGCCACAGTACCGTCGACAGAAGCATTCACTTGCGTGAGAGCATTCGACACGGCAACCATGTCGCCTTCGACACCATCAACGCGAGCCGATAGTAGGTTCACGACGCTGGCGTCAGCCTTGTCGCCAAGTTGCGCACTAAGCTGGGTTAACTGCTGAGCAATGGCGCTATTCGGCCCAGTGGCGACGAAAATGTCTTCTGTCCATTGTGCCTTGGCAGTCCCAAAGGTGCTGGAGAGCTGCCGCCTGAGCCTCGAAACATTGGCATATGCCTTGAGGGCGTTGTCAGCAGTCGTGGTTGCGTTTTCCTGCCCTTGACGAATAAGTTCGCGGGTGTCGTCGGTAATCCAGTTGATGAGCCCGCGAAGGTCGCTGTCAAGCCTTTCATAATCTACGGGACTATCGTCCCCTGAAGCATCCAAAGTCGTAAAAGGTGTTGCAGTCGACCAAGCTACAGATCGGCCATTATCGACACGCAAGCGCGTTCGAACGAACCAATCGGTGAGCGACGTTAGACCTTCAACAATAGGAACGTTAATTACGTCCCAGGTCACGAACTTAGTGAAGACCTGTGACGGATCATTCGCAGGCCAATATTCAATGTCGACGCCAACGACGGAGATATCGTCGATTTGGTCCCAAATTAGTCGAACACCAGGTAGCTCACCCTGTCCGTCCGCAACTACAAGGATGGGAATGACATCAAAGTTCTGCACTTCTGCCAGATACTGCGGCGGTGGCACAACGATGATATTCGGCGGATTGGTTTCGTATGCGGTCGGATCGAAGACGCCATTGTTGATCTGCTGTAGCGCTATCGAGATGTCGCGGGCGCCATCCGTATTGATCCCGCCAAGCTGGCGGGTCAGCACCTGATATGTGCGGTCACCGTACTTGGCGCTATTCCAGCGAACCCACCGGCCTTCCTTGATCGTGTCGAGGAACTTCGGATGAACGACTATTTCTGCCGATGCCTGATAACGCGCCCCACGGATCGCGATATCAGCCAGCCTGTCCACCTGCCGCACGTCAGTGACAGCGGCGTAAGGGATGGCGCTGGCAAGCGTTTCGCGGTCTTCAGCCAATGCCCCCGCATCAATGCGAGTTGCCGCGTCCTTCGTTTCATAGAAGTCATCCGGCGAAACGTAAGAGGCCGCAACCGTATTGATGAGCTCGGTGCGCTTACGTTTCGCACTGAAGCGAAGCGGCGCACCGCGCTTGATGTCAGCATCGGCGATGGTTGCAACGATGGCCTGCGGAGCGCCAGCAATCGGAAATTCACCATCAACACGTTCCACCCACGAGCCGCACATGGCTTCGAGGATCGGCGTCAGGTTGGCGTCGTGGTTGGCGCCGGGACCATCCTTGGCAATCGCATGGGCGCGATAGCGCTTAGAACCGTCCGGCATGCCTTCGTCGCAGATATTCGCCGCCTGGGTGTATTCTGCCAACGGTAGGCGGCTTGCACGAACAGCCTTGCCGACCATACGCTGGGTTCCATTGAAGAAACCGCGCTCCAGATTGTAAATCTGCACAACCGGATTATCGGAATATTCCCAGGTGCTCTGGTCATCCCATCGATGCGCGCCCGCACCGCCCATCGTGGTGTCTTTGCGCCAGTCATATAACGGTGCGCCAACGACTTCGAACAGCAGCTTTGCTGGCGAGGTCAGGCCATCGCCATTCTTGCGAAGCTCGGAAAACACGATGGCATAGGCAACGCCTGCACCACGATGGTGCGCAGTCCACCGCCCAGCCGGACGGGCATTATTGATCAGAGTCGGCTCGGCCTGCTGATCCATTGTGCCGTAGAAGAACTTGACGCGGACGTTGTCGTGATCGTCGCCGCTCGTGCCCTCGTTCGGCACAAGCCAGTAGCCGTCCGAATCCTGCTGCACCAAGCTCCTCCATTCGCCATTGTAGCGAACACGCGGAACAGCCGTGATGCGGAAGCTCGACAGCACGAAAACATCCTGTATCAGACGCCCGCCACTGCCATAGCTATTGCGATAGATGTGATGGCCTTCGGTTGCACAGGTGCCGAGAATGACCGAGCGCGGGATATTGGCGCCATACTGGGTTTCCAGTTCGGAAGCACGGCTCTGTGTCTTGGGAGGGAATAACGCGTTGACGGCATATTTAAGTGCAATGCCGAATGCGGTCTGAGCAATACCGGCGAGAATCGGACTGGCAGCAGCCCATGCGGCCACGCTCGACACGATGCCGCCGATTGCGGTGAAGATAGGCGCTAAAAATGGCATGCGGCGGCCTCATGCATGCGCAACAAAAAAGGCCCGCTGTTGACGGACCTTCAAAGGTGCTGATTGTGGTGGTGGTTAGCTGCCGACCCTGTAGGCCTGCTCGATGTCGGTCACAGGAAAGAACGTAAGCCCATGGGGCTGCTTGACCGCAAAGCCAGAGCCGCAAATGAAACCGGCGACGTATTCGTCATTGATCAGCATTACGCCGACGTCGCCGCGGCGAGCAGAGAGCCGATTGACCGGTTCTAGATGGAGATAGGTTTCCAATACGTCCTTGACGTTCTCACAGCCATTGACGCGCATCTTCCGGGCTGCCCCGGCTTCGGTCTTGTACTTGCCACGGAACTCTGCAAGTGGGTCTTCGCCGGTTACGGCCTTGATGGCATCTGCGGCCGTCATGAGGCAGTCCGAAACGCCCCATTCCGGCGCGATCGATACATGAGCCGTCGCAAGGTCTTCCAACGCCCGATCCCAACCGGGAACCCTAGCCGAATTTGATTTTGAAGAACTCATTCTTGATCCTCGCGGCGTATTCGAAAAGCATGTCACCGGGCGACACAAGGTGCTGGTCCTCATGCGAAGCGTAGCGATAGCCTTCGCGGAAGTTGTCGACCGCGCCCGTTTCAATGTGGCCTTCCAGCCAGACTTCGTCGCTTTCCTCCCGGTGATCGATAGTATCGACATAGCCGTACCAGGTCGGCTCGGCGTGGAGGAAAGCATTCGTGTCCGGGTCGAAATAGAAGTCGTAGAACGTCACAGGACGGTTCTTGTAGTCTTCCTGCTCGATCATGCCGAGCTTATCCGGCGTCAGGCCAAAGTCGGCAGCAGCCGGTAGTCGCATCGTGACGGGCTGTGCTGCCGTGCCGAGCGCGTACATCGGCTCATCGATGTCGATGATGGTGTTGCCGTGATAGGTCAGGCCACCATAGTCGACGCTGCCCTTACCTGAAAAGAACCCGTAGATGCCGGTGCCGAACTCGAACTTTACGGCAGATGCGATCTTGCCCCTGCCCTCGTTGAGTAGTTGCTGTAGACGTGCTGGGAAAGCCATGGCCTTACCTTGTTTGAACTAAGACGCTAAGGTCCGCTCGCCGATTGGCTACATCGAGGGACTTCCGTATGAAGATTTTGCAATACTGCGCTGCGTTGCTCATTGCGCTCGCCCCCAGTGTTTCGATGGCAAAGGAACCGCCTAGCCGCGAAGAAGCCTTCCGTTTGGCAAATCAGGTTCGCAAGTGTTTTAGGATGCCTCTCAACCAGACCGGAAACGCGGTGATTGAGTTCAGGCTTCACAAAGACGGCAAGGCAACTGATGTTGAGTTGGTGAAATCTGGTGGATTTACCAATTATATCGTTGGGTTGGCGGCGATAGTGGCCGTCCAAAAATGCCAGCCATACAAGACTTCGATAGTGGGTAAGGTGCGGGTGCCATTCATATTCAAGTCTGACACACCAACACCAGAAAAAGCCGCGCCATAGGCAAGTAGGCTGGATTCAACCGCGCCCAGCTGATATCTGGCCGGCATGATTAGAAGCGTTTGCATGTTGATTGTCGGTTTCGGAGCACTCATTCAGGGGTTGCTCCGCCTTGGAAAACCAGCCCAAGCAGTAGAAAAAACGGGCTGGTTATATCAGCAGTTCGGAGACCAAGGCGTAGCTATCGGCATGATAGCCATGGGTGCCGTCGCGCTGGTCATAGGGGTCATTATGTTCAACAACACCTGGATTCGTGCTATTCGCGCTCGGCGCCAACGGTAGGCGTGGCTCGACTTCCGATTGCGACTCGGCTTTGATGCTCGCGTTAACAACGGGAGGCTTAAATGAGTGATTTCGAAGTTCGTTATAACGCTGGCGAGCTCGCACATTTTGCGATGCATGAAGAGATCATCCGATCGATAGCAAAGCTACAAGGCGATAAAGCCCAAGAGTGGCTAAATCAATTTGAAGACGCTGCTGTTAAAAACGCGGAACGAGTGAAACTTCATGGTGGCACAGGTCAGAACTCCACGATCACCGAAACTGCAACATCTATGATCAAAGCAATATCTCAGGCGGCGTCCCGGGACATTTAGTAACTTGCATTGACAGGACATACTCATCGATCCAAAAGGGCGGGTTCATCCCCGCCTTTTCTTTCTTTTCCATCTTCTCTTCCTTCATTTAGGCACCTCAATGAGCTGGAACGACGCATCGGGAAATTTCCCATCGCCAATTTCCCACGTCTTCGGCATCAGCCGCATGTTCATTACTGGGTTCTTGAACTTCACCGTCGCGCCGACGGTGATATAGGACGGCAGAAACGGCTCGATCTTCACCTGCAATGTCGTGCTAGCCGCTGTGGCATTGGCTACGATGCGAGCGATGAAGTTGTAGTCGCCAATCGTGAAGCCGATCAAATCACCGCTCATTAGCTTCAGGCCAACTGCGACCCCGTTAAGCGTGAGCGTGTTGCCGTTGATCGTGCCCAATGAAGCCGTTCCAGCAATGGCCGAGTTATTCGCATCTCCCCAATAGGCTTGCGGGATGCAAACGTGCTTTGGTGTGTAATGCACCGTAACCAGACCGCCGCGACAACGGTCAATGAATGCCTCGAGCAAATTGCGCTTGGCATTCGTCAAATCGGTGACCTTCGCGGTCCACGTCCAGAACGGATCGCCGTTCTCAATCGCTGAAATCGCCCGATCCTCGTACTGAGACATGGAAACCGGGCGATTCAGGACCGGGAAAGTCGGCTGATATCGAAGGCCAGTCGGAAGAAGTTCAGCCATTACTTTGCCAATCCTCTTGAGTTTACCTGCCGTAGGTCGCGCGCTGTTCGAACGGCCCCCGATTTGTCGTAGGAAGCCAGCCCTTGCTTTACGTTGCGCTGCGAGATGCGTTCGACTTCGGCCTGCCAATTGCCGTCGCGGTCCACGAAAACACGAACGTCAGCAATGCCCGCTTGCGCCTGCTGCGACGCAGCAGATGAGCGCAGAATCGGCATCGATGGCGCGCGCAAAGGCGAGCCGCCGTCCTTAAGTCCGATAACACGCCCGCTGTTGATGGCTTCAAGCAGAGCACGGTTGCGCTTCGTAGCCTTTGCATTGACGACGAATTCCTCGTCGCTCAGCATCGCCGGGATTTTATCGCCGCGCGGCCCACCAGGACCGCGAACAATGCCACCGCCTGCGCGCTTTACCGGTCCACCGTTCTTGCGAAAGATGCCGCCCAGAGCGCCGAATAAATCGAAGCCGCCTTTGTCAGTATCGAAGATATTCGCAAGGCCGATTTCAATCAGTTTATCAGCGATTTTCCCGAGTGCGTTGGCAAAGGTTTCCGCAGCACTGGCGCCATTTATAAAGTCGTTAGCAATCCCACCAACCATATCCTTTTGGAAAGCCGCCATATCTTCCGCAGCTTCCTTGATCCGGTTCTGTGCCTCGGCAAGTTTGTTAGCTTCGGCACTGGCAAGCGCCCACTGGTCCGCCGTAGCGGCGATCTGCGCTCGTAGCTCGGGAGTGAGTGCAACGCCCGCCTTTTGTGCCGCATTGAGCAATTCCTGCTCGGTGCGGGCTTTTTCCATGACATAGCCATAGTCGTTGATCAGCGGGTTGACTTGGCGCTGTGCCTCAGTCTCTGCAACAAGTGCAGCCGTGCGGTCGGCGATACGTTGGATGTCGCTGTCGAACCGCTCGGCAGGCGTTTTCTTCGTTCGACCCTTCTTTTTGCCGTCTGGTGTAGTGGCGATACCGCCGCCGAAGCCTGATGGGGTTGAGGCGAGGATCTTTTCGGCACGCTTCTGCTGAACTTCGAGCTTATCGACCGCGCCGGCTAATGCGATAGCATTGTTGCCAGCGCTTTCAGCGGCATATTCAAACGGCTCGAATTTCAAGCCCGTCATTCTATAGAATGTTTTGGCTCTTTCGTCGGCGGCGTCGGCGTCTGCGCTTGCCTGCGTGTACGCCGCCCGAGCCGCTTCAAGCTGCAAACCAATCTGCTTAACCAATTCAGTCTGGTATTGACGTGACGCAGAAGCAGCGCCTTCCAGCGCCGACTTATTGGCGTCAATCGCAGATCCAAACGACTTAGCAGCCCGGTCACCCGACGACATATTGTTGTAAAGCAGGTAAACCGCTCCGGCCGCGGCACCAGCCAGAAGCCCAATCGGGCCGAGAGACGCGCTGAACGCTGCTACAACACTTGTTCCGGTGCGTAGTGCGGTCAGGAATGAACCCAATGCAACAACAGCTTGGCCCAGTCCGACGACCACGCCAGCGATCGCCCGCCCGGTGAACGCGGTAATCAGCACGGTCGCAAAGGCTGCAACAACATCGGCTATTTCTTTGAAGTTGTCGGCAACATACTGCAGCGCCTGTACCAGCTGCCTACTTGCGCCCGCCGACTTATCGGCATTGCCAATATAAGCGGTAAACTCGTTATTAATCTGCGTGAAGGCGTCAGCAATCGTCGCGTTGGTGGCCTTGAACTGAACCTCAATCCCCTTTTGTGCATTCAGGATAGCCTTGAACACGCGATCAGACGTCAGCTTCCCATCAGCACCAAGCTGCTTCAAGCCTGCGATCGTGGTCTTAAACTCGTCAGCAATCGCCTTTGCAATAACCGGAGCGTTTTCACGCAGGGATCGCAGTTCGTCACCTTGCAGCACTCCCGATCCGAGCGCCTGACCAAGCTGGAGAATGCCGGCAGCTTGTTCCTGTGCGGACGCACCGCCAGCCTTAAAGGCTTTCGAGACAAGCGACGTTGCCAATGCAATCTCGTCTTCCGACTTGGCTACAGCGGAGGCCGATCTGATCAGCCGAGCATACAGGTCGGTATAGGCTTCAAGACTTGTTCGAGCTTCGTTTGCCCCATCCTTTAATTCATTCAACGACCGAGCGCCAACACCTGCGGCGGTTGCGGACGAACGAATTAGGTTTCCGGCCTGCGTCCAAGCGTCCGCATACTGCATCAACTCGCGCGTACCCAAAGCGGCAGTAATGCCGGTCAAAGGTGCTGCGAGGTCTCGCATCGTACCTTTGCCGATGCCGCCAAGCGCCGCGTTGATACGCTGTACGCTGACATCTGCGGACTTCTCCATCTGGCGCATCTGCCGCGTGAACTGCCCACGCTGACGATTGATGGCGTTCTCCAATCGCTTGAAATCGGCAGAAAATTGAACGACAAGAGATTCAAGGTTAGTGGCCATGGTGGGGCACCTATGAAAATAGAACAGAGATTTAATGGATTGGGCTGGTTAGGAATCGCATTCCTATTCGCCGGCCCTCTGGTGTCCGCGTATGGCTACTGGGATTTGCTAGCGACGGTCGCGAAGAACGTGCAATTTGGCGGTTATTACAGTCAAAGTATGCTGATGCCGTACATACTGCTGATTGCGGGCGGAATCGCATCACTGGCGTCGCTGCCGCTTATAATCATTGGTCGTGACTTTGAAGGATTTGCCACGGGAGCCGACGGCGCTAGATCAGGATCTCGTGTGAAGGAGCCGACGTTTTAGCGAAAGTATCTGAGATGCCCCCAGACTTAGAGGATCTTTGCTCCGATGTAGATAAGATCGTTGCAATATTGCGTACCCATAATGTGCGTGGATGGGCAAGTGTGCTCGAAAAAGGCGCTTCAGAAATCAGACTTTCTGACTTTCACGGCGTGATACGGATCCTGCACTGCTATGGCGGCATGGGAACGCTCAATGACATCAACCTATATGAGCAAGATGGTAGATTGTTCGATGATCTAAGAACCAGAATCTATCAAAAAGCTGACGCGATCCGAGCGGAAGAAAACATCATTGCGCGTGCGGGTTTTAACCCATTAACTTAGAAAACTGTCCGAGGAGGGGGGACACACATGAAAGCCATCGTCACTATTTGCACCATCATACTCGCTATGTCCGGTTGCGCCAGCAATCAGGCATCAGACCCGGCGAACAAAGAACTAAGATGCCAACAGTTACTCAGTCGAGCCAACTACGCAGGAATACTGGAAGCTGAACGCGCTCAGGCGCAGGCTGAGGCAACGCAGTTGGGTTGCTATTAGCAACCCGCCTTACCCCTCGCTCACCCACTCCCAAAGCTCGTCTTTTTCCGCCTGGCTCAAACCGCCATCGTCAGTCGAGTTGGCTTTGACGTAACCGTCAACAGCAGCCATGAACTGCCACATTGACATTCGCCTTACTTCTTGCGGCGTGAAGCCGAGCGCCGCACCGTTGCCGTAGACCGCGGCAAATCTGACTTTTCCGTTGGGGAGACTGTCAAGCCGTTCTCCGTCTGATTTGCCGCCGCCGGCTCCCCCACCGGCTCCTCTGGCACGCCTTGAATCCCTGCCTGCAGAATAATGGTGGCGAAGACAATGTTCTCAGCAGGTGGGCGCTTCTCAACATAGGTTCGCACGAGTTTCGTGGCGGCGGTTGGCTCCAATCCTCCACCAATCAGTCCCTGCCGGATAACGTGGGCTATATCGCCGACCCGGCATTGTTTGGTGAAAAGCCGCTCCAGAATGACCCAAGGTCCGGCATCGCACGCCTCCTGCAAAGCTTCCAATTCACCCCACCCCAGGCGGAAGGTATAAGTACCATCCGCCCAGTCGAGTTCAACTTTCGCGTCCCGGCTCATTACGGAGCCGTCGGCGCAGACGTGCGAACCATTTCGCCGTCAGACTGCATCGAAACGTTGTTGGTGGCGCGCTCGCCATTGTTGCCGCCGATTTCAAGGCTTTCGACGTGCATTCTGCCCGTGTAAGTGTACGTCGTGGCGGGAAACTCGAGATCAAGCTGGACAGGGACGCTATCAATCGATTCCGCAGCATCAAGCCAATCTTCGACTGACTCCGCAGCCAAAACGCCTTCGCCGTTTACCCCCATAGACAGCGAGACCGCGTCGCGTCCAACCCAGTCGACCTTATCGGGATCTTCGCAATCTGGGATCGGAACTTCGTTCAGGTTTTTGCTAAGGCTAATCGATCTTTGAGTAAAACCACAGGGTGCAGCGTAGGTGATTACGCCTCCCACACCCACTTTACCGATCTTAACGCGGACCTTGCCGCCCTTGATCGTAGTTGCTTGAGCCATTGCGGCCTCCATACGAAAAAGGCCACCGAAAGGGCGGCCTATAAACAGATTTTCGGGGTGATCGGCGCGGAGGCCTTATGGCTGCTCGATGATCGCCGTGTAACGGATCGACGCATGATTGATCGCGCCGTCCTGTATGTAGTCAGTTCGCCAGTAGTCGAACGTCACGAGAGCATTAGATGCCAAAGCAGGCTCCCACCCTCGTGTTGCGAGACGCACTGCGTTTGCGATGTCGCGCATCTGCTTTTTGGCTGGCTCAATCGACCAGACATCCAGTTGGAAAATGATATCGTCAGCGAAAATGCAGTCGGCGTTTGCCTGTTGAGCGCTCGACGCGCCGATGCTGACATACGGGAAGAACGAGGGTGAGACTTGACCTTGGTCATTCGTCGGCGGGTTATCGTAGCTGCGCTGACCAATCAGCGAGACAAGCGCGGGAAAGCTGCGCAATCGCTGAATAATTGCGCCCTGTAGTTCTAAAACCGGGTCCATTAGCGGTCCGCCGCGATCTGTTTGGCTGCCTTGGTGATTGCTCTAGATACCCGGGCCCGCGCGCTGCGCCGCTTAGCTCGCCATGAGACGTAAAAGAAAGGTTGCGCCTTGGACCCAGGGTTGAATGTTCCAGGGAACATGCCGCCGTTCACGTGTGGCGCACTGCCGAATTCGACCAGATGTGCGTAACGCACCTTGGAATTGCCGGCGTAAATCGTGATTGTCAGCTTGCCGTCATTCGACTTAACGCTGCCGATGCGCTGGCTGTATTTGGGGGCGGTACCCCACGTCCAACCGATGCTTTCCATCAGTTCGCCATCATCGACGGGAACAAGGTTTTGCATCATGTTGACGATGTCCTGCGCGCCTTGCTCCATAGCGGCTTTGACAAGTGTTTCAGCAACTTCCGGGAATTTCTTGAGCTTTATCTGCAGGCGATCCAGACCTTTTATCTTAACCGCCATCACGTTTCCTCGCCTTCAACAACGAGCATTTCCAAATAGGCATTGCGCTCGTCCGGATTGACGACAGTCTTGATCCCAAACACCCGGTTCGGCTTGTCCCCTGTCTTCCCAGCCCGAGCGTCGTAAGCCCGCCACGATGCCGTTACCTGCCTTGCCGCGGTGCTGCCGCGAATGGTCAGATTGTACGGCTGCATGGACTGCATTCGTGCGGCCATGAGGCTTTCGGAATTGCTGCCGTATCGCGGTTGCAGCCTTCCCGGCACGGTGAACTGGTCAACCCACTCACCGCGTGTTCCGCCCCATTCATCGCTTATCTGTTCGCGACGCTGAAACATCAAACGGCAGTTCAAGCTGCCGGCACCTGCGCGCTTCGCCATGCTTCGGCCTCGTCTTTCGTAGGGGTTGGAAGTCGCTCGGCTTTGCCAGCGGCAACAGCGCGATTAGCGCAAGATGTGGTCACTAGCCCGACGTAGCCCGCCGGGTAGCGGATCGTTACTGCAGGCTTGGGAATGAAGTCGTAGTTGGCAGTAAATCGGAGCCAGGGCATTTGATCAGTCCGTAAGAAAAGGGCGCCGTAGCGCCCTAAAATCAGTACCCTCTTCTGATGTAATACCCACCGCGATAGTGGTGACGATGGTGATTACGCCAGCCGTTATGTCTGTAATAGCGGTGTGAATGCCACCGTGGCCCCCGGTAATGGCGGTGGTGCGAGCGCCAATGATGGCGCTTATAGTAATGCCGCTTCTTCCAGTGTTTCCGCGAATGATGTCCACGATGATCCCGGACCTGCTCAACATTGGAGCTGATGTCCGGCTTTGCAACGTTGATTGTTGGTGCTGCTTGCGCAGCACCTGCCCCAATAAGCAGCCCGACGCCCAGAACCCCAGCAATAAGTTCCTTAACAAGCTTCATTCTGCATACTCCTTTCAAGACACATCCTGAAGGATTATGCATGAACTTGCGATGAACGGGAAAGCCGAACGCTACTCTTCCACCGGCAATGTGCGCCACACCCGATATGGCGCCAGCAGCGCCCGAACGTGACGTGGCAGAACGGCGTTGCCTTCGGCCTTCATGTCAGGTTCGCGGTTCTCGTACAGATCAGCCGCAACCAACAAGATCGCTGCCGTTATGGGCGGCGTAACAATAATGCCGTCCGGCAGGGTAGGCGTCGCACCGGTAGCAACGATCTCCCTGTCGACATATTCGACGACGATCGTTTCCGCTGCAGACAGATAAACTTCCAGCTCGGCATCTTCGTCGTCATGAAACACACGAAGGTGTTTCTTCAACAGCTCCAGGTCAACCAGTGCCATCGCCACCACCCTCCGGCGGCGTTTCAGGCTCCGGTTCTGGCTCGGGAGCCGGATTTGGATCGACGATTCCCGCCCCGATGTAGCTCGCCACCCGGCGTTTGCGTGTCTTCGTGTCGGCCATCGCCAACCTCCGTAACCTTCTCGACATAACCAAGCGCCAGAAGCGGTCCGGCTTGCCAGTTTGGCAGATTGGCGACCATACCTTCGTCCAATCGGCCGTAATTGCCGACCAAGGTTTTAAGCGCTTTGACTTTCATGATTTCCTCGTGAAAAGGGGCGCCGAAGCGCCCCATCAACGATTAAGGAGTTACGGGCGGATTGACGTCGCCGGTCACGAAGGCCTCTGGACGGTAAACCGCCAGCGCGAGACGCTCTTCGATACGGATCGTGAACATGTTGTTCTCGAAGTCCTTATCGTTCTCGCTGGACAGAAGCACTTCGACGCCCATTCGGTCGAAGATCTGCGCACCGAGATTGAACGCACCGGTCAGGAACTTGCCCGCAGAAATTGCCTGGGTCTGAACGACCGGCAGATTCCACAGCGAAGGACCGATCGGGGACTGGGCATTACCGACGATGTAGTTGCCGCCAAGATCCTTGGTCAGCTCGATCTTGGTCCAGTCCGTCGGATGCAGAACGAAGCCGCTCGCCGGATATTCGGCCAGAATGACCTGTAGGATTGCAAGGCGAAGGCGGTCAATTGCCGTTTCGTTCTCCGGAGTGAACGCCGGAGCGAAGGCAGATGCCTGCGGGAGAATGCCGTGCAGGTTCTGACCAGTACCGTCACCGTTCAGAAGCTGGCCTTCTTCAACGAACTTAAGCCCGTACGTGCCGCGAGCGTTGATATAGCTTGCAAGGCCCGGAGCATCATCGAGGATCTGACGGCTTGCCTTGAAGATATGGGCCAGCGTGCGAACAGGCGTGGTTTCCATGTCAAAGGTCAGGTCAGACTTGGGCTTCTGCGTGCCTTCAGCGACTGGCGCCGCGCTGTTCGTGAAGCCGGTTTCCTTGACAAACTCGACGCTTGCGGCCGAGGTCTGGCCGGGGGCAATCAGGTCGCGGATCGTAAGCTGGCGATTAGGTGGGGCGATGATGCCCGGCACGCGCTGCCCGGGAACGAGTGACGTTCCAGCCGAACGACCTGCGCCAACCGTGGTATTGCCGGACGTGATGTCAGCGCGCTCCATGCCAACACGGATCGAGCCGCGCCAGGCGCCGGACACGTCGGTCGACTTGAACTTTTCGGACGCCACGACGATATCGCCGACGTCCTGCGGCCCCTGCGCAACGTCATCACGTTCACGAGCGGCGCGCTTTTCCAGTTCGCTAATGCGGGTCGTGGTGTCGCCGAGTTCAGACAGCGCCTTGTCGACCTTGCCGGTCAGCTCGGCGGAAACAGTTCCGTGCTGCTGAAGCTGCGTGGTGAAATCGGTCGCGAGATTGCCGACCTTTTCCTTGATAGAAGCCAAAGACTGGCCGAGCTCGCCGATCTTCTCGGCAAGAGAAACTTCGGACATTCGTCCTCCTGATACTAAATGGTGAAAGTGCGTGTTTCGGCTAAAAGCCGTTCTAGGGCCGCCGAAACAGCGGCGTTTTCCGCATCAGCATCAGGTTCCCCCTGATGTTCCTTGAAGTAGAGCGATGCGGCTCGCTCCGCTTCCGAGTTCGACAAGCCGATCAGTCCCCTGATCCCGTTTTCGAATTCGCGTTTGGTGATTACTTCGCCAGAGGCCATTTTGTGGGCCAACAGTTGTGCGGCTTCTGCCTTTGCGGCGTTGGCCGCCTTTACGCGGCGGACATATTCCGGCTCGGTGTTCGCGCCCAATCGGGCCAAGGTCTCGTCAAGTGTGGCAATACGATCAGCCATACCCCGGTCGATCAGCGCTTCAGAGTAGAACACCCTGCCCTGACCAAATCCGTCTTCTACTTTGGATTTCGTGACGCCACGCCCATCGGCAACGCTCTGCAAAAACCGGCCATAGGAGCGGTTTACACTGTCCTGAATGTAGGCCAGCGTGTCCTTTCCGAGCGGTTCGGTTTCATTGCCTTCGACCTTGTGCTTGCCTGCCGAAATGTAGGTGCGCTTGACGCCAGCCTTTTCCAACGCGGCAGAGATATCGTCGTGTGCCGTATAGACACCAATCGACCCCGCACGCCCGGACGGCGTAACAACGATTTCGTCGGCAGACGACGCAATCCAGTAGGCAGCGCTCGCAGCCAGCGAGTTCACTTGCGCTATGATCGGCTTTTCGCCGCCGCGCAGTTTACGAATTTCCGTTGCGAGTTCGTCCGTGCCCGGTACCGAGCCGCCAGGACTATCAATATCAAGAACAACCGCCTTCACATCCTCGTTGGACAGTGCCCTGTGCAGTTGACGCTTGATACCGGCATAAGACGTGCCGCCACTCATAGCGGAGAACAGGTCCATTCGGTCGGCCAATACGCCATAAACCGGGATCACTGCGACCTTGCCGTCAATTTCGGCGATTTCCTTTGCGCGAGCATCAGAAACAGCCGCTGCAAATTCAGATGTGACGAGCTTGTCGCCCGCCACACGTGCCGCAAGAACATCTGCCAAAACGGCCAGTTTTTCGCGCTGAATCGCCCACGGTTCGGCCTCGAAGGCCGTCAAAATGTGTTCGAATTTCATGATTTTCCCTTATCCAGCGCTTGGCTGTGCATCATCCAGCGGAGACCCGCCGTTGTGTCCGACCATGGACAGAGGCTGCATGGTGCCGTTGACGATCAATTCGTCGCCGCCATCCATCTTTGGCTTATTCTCGTAAGCTCTGGCCTCGTTCGGCGTGTAAATGCCGTTCTGGACCATCTTCTGCAGGAACTCCGCCCTCGCCTGACTATCACCACGCAGCAGACCTTCCATATTGAACTTCACGACAGTCGTTTTGCGGGTCTTTGCATCAAGCAAGTCGCGGTAGATCGCGGATTCAATGCTTTTTAGCAGTGGCGCCAGGCAGGTCTTGGTGAACTGCAGGATCAATTGCTCTATCCCGCTGCCCCACGTCGTCGTGCCATTCGCGGCATGCCCGATCATGACCGGCGGCACCCCGAAAATGCGGCAGATCTGCTCGACGCTGTACTGGCGCGTCTCAAGCATCTGCGCGTCTTTGGGGTTGATGGTGATCTGCGACGGGGTGAGACCCGCCTCCAGCACCGCAATCCCTCCTGCCTTGTCGGCACCGGCAAATGCCTGCAACGATTCCGCAATCTGCTTGCGCTGATCGGGCTTCAGAACCTGATCCGATGACAAGACGACTGAAGCCATCATGCCGTTTTTGAACATCCGGCCCGACGTTTTCTCGCCGGCTATGGCGTTGCCGATCACATTGCGCTGGGCGGCAATCGGTGAAAGGCCACGATCACAGCCCGGCATGACCAATCCGCGGACATGAAGCATGTCCTCTTCACGGATTTTGCGAACGCCGCCCTTCTTGCCGTTTTTGTACTGCTCGGTGACTTCGTAGTAACGGTTGTTCCGGTCATCGCGCTTTACATCGACGCAAAGCGGATTGAACGGGTTCAGCGCTACCAGCCGATCGCCATTTTTCTTCTTTTCGGCGAAGAAATTGCCATCAAGGCAGAGGCAAAAGGCAGCCATGCCCCAGAAATCAGACGCACTGTCGTCCAAGTTGGGCAAATCATGCAGCAGTTCGTACAGCGGATTCTCGCGGTCGACGTCAACGCCGTCGCCCTTGTAGACATTGCAGGGCAAAGTTTTCACGGCATTTGAAATCAGGTTCACACACGCCCAGACAGCATCAAGCTGCATCGCGTGCTCATAAGTGACCGTCTCGCCACTTGTCGTCGACATTCCAAAGAATGCGCGCCATGGGCCGGAGAGAAGCCCAAAAGGCTTCCCGACCCAAGTCAAAAGGCCCATGGGCACTCCTACCAGGTTATAGTGATCATGTTGTTGACGAAGTCGTCGATGTCGGCTGTGGCCAGGCCCTCATAGGTACCGGCCATTGCTGTAGCCATCGCGAGCGCAACAGCGCCGTCGATGCGCCCGCGCGCCTTACTTTTATCCAGCTTCTTATTGCCCGACGGGTCCATCTTGACGGCCGTGTTTAACATGCAAGACGTCAGCAGCGGATGATCGCCATGTGCAATGCGCTTATTCAGGATATGGCCGACCAAATCGTGCAAGGCGGGCGTCATCGACGCATACCCCTGCCCAAAAGGCTCGAAGACCGCTGCATCGCCTTCTAACTGCTCGTCTTCAAACCCGACCTTGGAAAGCCAAGGCTTTAGATGCCGCCAGCGCCATCTATCAAAGGCGATTTTCTTGATGTTGTATTCGTCGAAAAAGCCTTTCAGCTTTACGGCGACATACTCATAATCAATCGTTGGTCCCGGCGTCGTTTCCAGAAAGCCCTGTTTGTGCCAAACGTCATACGATACTCTATCGGCCTTCGCCCTATCAAAAAGGCCATCACTCGGCAGCCAGAATGTTGGCTTCACATGCCAAATCGTTTCGCCGCCCGATAATTTTGGCGCCATCAGTACCAGGGAAGTCAAATCGGAAACTTCCGACAGATCGAGACCGCCAAAAACTGGGGCATCATCAAAATCGTCCACTGGTGCATTACATGCGCGCCATATTGCGGGCGATACTAGCGGTGCCGAAGCATCGATACGCTGATTCAGGTGCAACCACCGAAAGCTGTTTTCAACGTCAGGAGCGCGCGACGCTCTGGCCGCAAAATCTCTGACGTCACTGACAGCTTTAAATACTCCGAGTGCGGGGTTGGCTGCGGCCCATTCTTTCTCATCAAGAAGATCGCAGTCCTTCGACGCCGCATAGATATGGCTGACAATACGCGGGTCTCTTGACTTCTCCGCATCGTCAATCCATCGGCTGAATAGATCGTTATCTGTGGCTGCCTGCGTGGAAATGGCGACTAATAACGCCTTTCCTTCATACGCCCCCTGCGAAGTTTCTATGGCCTCCACAAAGCTATCTGTCGGACCCTTAACCTGCCCGACCTCATCAAGGATAGCCAGAATGGGCGATCCGCCGTGAGCCGTGGCAGCTTCGGCAGAGATGGCCTGATATTCGACATTCTTGGCATATCCAAGAATGGTTTTACTCGACGGAACGCATTTGGCTAACTTACTGAGAACCGGCGACATCCAGACCATTTTGGATGCATAATTGAAAACTTCAGCGGCCTGCTTTCTGGATCTGGCGCCAGAAATAATGCGGCTATTCTTATAAGCTTCTGGGCCCACGATGTGAGCCAGAAGCAAACAAGCAATAATTGCCGTCTTGCCGTTCTTTCTGGCAATCGACAAGTAAGCGCGCGAGGTTCCTTGAGGGTTGTCGTATACGTCTAAAATAAAACGCTTCTGAAATTGAAGAAGCTTAACTGGCTTTCCCAGAAGCGTTCCTTCCGGGACAATGCAATACCGCTCGATAAAAGATATAACTCTTTCACCGCGCGTCAGCTTCTTTTTTGCCATTCACTTCAATCCGGCGTAGCTAACAAGCCATCACCAAGTGGGTTGTCACTCTCGATCTCTTTTGCCGCGCCTCTACTCTTGGCAACATCTCTTGCCTCTCCCGCTTGCGCACGCGCGTGAAGAGATAGCGACCGTCTGAATGAAAGGATCGAAGATGCATGCATCTGAACGATACTCTTTCGCGGATTGGCCACCGGAGTTCCCTTTTCCGAGTAGGCAATTCCGCCCTCGTCTCGCAGTAAGGCTTGCTCCCGAACCAGATCGGCCATTGTACGCGCGAGCATTGCTGCGATCTCGAGCTGATGTGATGTCCACTCAGACCGGGCGTATTCGGCAATAACGTTGTTGAAAAAAGGCAGATCAGCCTTGTCTAGCGGCACATTTTCAGGCGCCTGAATTTCAGCCGCTGCCTTCGACATCACGCGCACGGCCTCAGTGGCGCTATCGATACGCGCCTTGCGCTTGGCCATAGAATGTCCTCATAGAAAAAACTGTATTAGCGCTAAAAGTCGATTCCCCCGACGGTCCGGGAGGAGGGAAGCACCGAGTTCGAAGGCCCCCATAGCCTATCCGAACAATCTCATCTGCCCTGCAATGGTTGCGCCTTTCGCCCCGTTGCATTGCCTGCATGCACATTGAGTATTCGTGCGTGTATGACTTCCGCCCATCGCCAGCGGAATAATGTGGTCCAACTCCGGAGCCCGGGGATCCGTTGATCCACGCAGACGTCGCGGCGTCTTCGTGCCGCAAAGCTGGCAGCGCCAACGATCGCGTGTCAGTATCTCGATCGGATCGAAGTTGTCATTCTCAGCGCCTCTGGTTCTTGCTCTACGGAGCGCCTTACCACGTCGCCTGTTGTTCTTAGATGAGCATCTGTCAGAGCAATATCGAGCGTGCGCGCGACCATATTCAGGAATGAATTTCTTACCGCACTCTGGGCATTCCCGCTCACTTCGGTCGATGTCATCTCGCACTGATCTAATTTCTTTAGCGCGCCTTCTTGCCGAAACGTCCCGGCACGCTTGGGAACAAAATGAGACTGAAATGTTCTGCGTATCGAAACGCTTGCCGCACTCACTGCATATGCTTCTCTTCACAATGAACGACACGCGAAACGCAGAAATCACTCCCGAATATCGCTGAACGACAGACAGATTGGAACCTGCCGCGAACCCACATTCTCGCGAACAGAACCTAGCGGCGTTGTGTTTGTCTTTGCGACGCCTGAACGTTTCTCCACAATACTCGCAGACGTGCTCTGGTGCGCGGTCATTAGGGTGCTTGCCATTCTGCTTATCGCGAAGCCGATAGGCTTTCGATGAACAGGCTTTCCCACAGTACCGCTTCGATGCTGGGCCAACCAACAGAATGCCGCACTGTTCGCAAACACGTCGGTTATCATTTGCAGGTGATTGCCAATCTAAAGAATTCATAATGCTCAAGGTCTCGACTCCTTGTCGACCTCATATGAAAGAGGCGGGGAGCCGAAGCTCACCCGCCTGAACCACGCAAGAGGTCGAGAATTGCATGGTTATTCTATAGGGTATCCATCAATTCCAAACGTGACGATCGTTTGCCCGAGCTCTTCACGACGCTTGATGCGGTCATGACATGGAGCGCAGAGGCTTTGGAGATTGTCGGGATCGAAGAACAGCGCCTCGTCACCCTTATGTGGTCGCACGTGATCACACACCGTCGCTGGTGTTACGTCCTCTTGCTGCATGCAGTAGGCGCACAATGGATGTGCAATCAGTTGCCGCTCGCGTAAGCGTTGCCAACGTGCGGTCTTGTAGAGCTTGCGGTACTTGACAGCCTCAAGCGATCGTCCGCTTGATAAACGCTTAGACAAATGGCGGAGGACCCATCATGATACGCGCTATCTTTCTGGCCGTAACCATTCTTGCATCACTTCCGGTGTCAGCCGAAGAGTTGTCACTCGAGCAAACCAATAAGCTCATTGCTTCAACTCTAGCGAGGATAAATCAAAAGAATTTGGAAATTCAGGAAGCGATGCCAGCCAATAAGAATAATCCGACGTGGTACGAAGAGAAGATTAATGGACTGATACAAGAGGCAACTGACCTCGGAACAGCTCTATCAGATAATCCGTATGTGACCATGACTGGCTTTTCAGCCGGCTTTCCTTGGGGTGTAACGTTCGATTTTGAGTTTAAGAAAGGCTCATCGGCGGGGAACCTACCGCAATAGGCTCAACCCGCCGAACCAGCGGCCGGAGGAGAAACGGCGCTGGATTTAGAAGGCCCAGACATAATACCGGACAAGCCGATAGCAGAGGTATGGGCGCTATTTTGGAAAGTTACGCCCGGTTCAGCGGTTGCACCCAACTGCAACATGACCGAGCGTCCGTCGCCTCGCGCACGGAACAGTGCGGGGCAACCGCATAGCGGTTGAACCCCTTCACTATACTCCGCACGAGATCGCAAAAAGCGGCAGTTAGGCCGCAGATTTTTTAAGAGCGGCCACAAGATTATCATTTGCCGCCATCAGTCGCCTTTTCCCTTGCCGCTCTTTTGTGCGCTGATGACCACTCACTCCGATATCCGCCAGACTGCCCGCCTCAATCGCAGCATCCAGAACGTCGCGATCCCTATCCTTCAACTCTTGAAGCGCTTCAAACCACAGGTCGCGATCGATCATCGCAGACAGTGTATCTTCCCACGCTTCGTCTCCTCCACCGGCACACGTTGTTTTGCGCATCCCGAGGAAACTATCGGCCACCTTGGGCGAGCCACACGGCAACCCTTTTGGATATCGTGTGAACGTAACCTTATCCATGTCGGTGTTTGCGTAGGCATCTGCGAGAATTCGGGCGGATTCTTCAGTGCTGTAATCCGTACCATTTCGGCGCTTGCCGGATGGAATATATCGATGCGGCAGTGTTCCAAGCATATCTTCAAAATAGTGATTGCTGGCCTTGGTATCCTTCGGGTCTACTCCGCCGCCCGACGCTCGGTCTGGCTTATCTTTCATGCCGAGCATTGCGCCGGTCGGCATGCGTATGTCGGCCTGAATAACTTCACCGTCTATGCCGAGCACATATCCGACTTCAGTCTGGTTACCGTCACTGAACCGCAGCTTGCCTATGCGGACGATCTGTTCACTCTCATTCTTCTCGATATCGTCAGTAGCTACATTCTGCATGATGGCTTGCACTGACGGTGTTTGTCGCCAGTCTCGCTCATAACGCATGTCGGCAACTTCCTCCGGGTCATTGTCATTCGCGCCGGGCGCAACAGACCAATTGGTCTGCAATGGTTCTCGCTGACCTTCTGGCCGGTTGCGATACGTCATAAGTGCCTTTAGCTGCTCTGCGAGCGATCCATGTCTCGAGTTCTTCATGCTGCTTTCCCCTTCTCTTGTGCAAGCCACCCCAGAACCGCCATAACGGCTTTCTCAGCGGCTTCTGTCGTTGTGGTGGCCCGAATGACCAGAACTGTGTAGCCAAGCCTATCAAGCGCTGCGTGACGGTCTTTCTGGGCCGGCGACAGTCTTCCCTGCCCAACCTTGTTCTCGATCAGCAGCAGGCGACCGTATTCGCCGTAGATGCGGAGGTCAGGTTCACCGCTGGTCATTCCTGTTGCGATTGCCTGGGCCTGCGCTCTTGGTCCACGCTTGCTGGCGTTCATGTCACCGGCCAGCAGGAACTCGCGCTGGTACTGTGGCAGGCGGCGGAGGCTGGTGATTTGTGCCGCCTGTAGTTCCCATTCGAGCGGCAAGGCTGGCTTTGTCGTCACCTTCCCTGCCTTGGTGGTAATCTTGACGCGAGCGCCGTTGAAGCGTGTGATCTGTGTGGTCGTAGACGGTGCGGTAGACGAAGGCGCGCGTGTGCGGCTGCGTGCCATGTGAGCTCCTCGTGTTGATTGCGGTATGCCGTTGGTAGCGGCAAGACGAGTGTGGAATGTCTCAATAAATGTGGTGTTAATGGACAGGCAAAAAGCGAGACGTTACCCTGCCGTGGGGCAAGGCGCTTTGCGGTCCTCCAGTCCCACCATTCACCGGGGGCGTCTTGTCGCCATCCTCAAATCAGGTTGTATTTTGGAATTGGTCAAAATCTGGAAAAGTGCGCACTTCTCCAAACTCGAGAACTGCGCGCCGCGCGCTTTGTGCGT
>Ga0209369_1000207_pt1 | contig 121948 bp, 107 predicted proteins | sample EBPBio142010_DNA_FD_185865 | JGI IMG/M metagenome (GOLD analysis project Ga0209369, IMG submission 185865) | Wastewater treatment Type I Accumulibacter community from EBPR Bioreactor in Madison, WI, USA - Reactor 1_10/4/2010_ DNA (SPAdes)... | ecosystem: Engineered > Bioreactor > EBPR >...
CCTTTACGCAACAAGGTTGTCAAATGTTCTTTATCGGTGGGACTAAGGTGAAAGGTAGGAGTAGCCATAGGCTTATTATAAGCCAAAAGGAGAGGCAGGGGAAATAATTTAAGTTACGTAGTAATAAGATCACCCGATTCCTTGCCATAGAACTGTGAGGGCAACGTAGAATTGTCAGGCTCCTCCCCTCACCTCCGGCCCCTCTCCCAGAACAGGAGAGGGGAGCACGAGCCGCTACATTGCACTCTGCGAGGTGCGCTGAGGAAAGTCCAGCATGCCCCCTCACCCTTTCGGAGAGAGGGCTGAGATGAGGGAAAAAGAACGTTCACATTAACGTCTGGTTGCCACCACTTCTGCATTCATCGTTCATACTTCTGACTTAATTATCCTGTCTACTACCTTCTTGCCCGACAAACAGCAAAGCCCGCCGAAACAATGCGTTTCGGCGGGCTTTCTCTGCTTTTCGACTAATTTACGACAAGACCTGACCGGCGATGAGGAGCAAGCCTTCCACGCGCTCGCTGGGCCACTGGCTGCGGGTCGAGAGGATAGCGCTGTTGACATCGACCTGGGCCTTGGCACGCAAAGCTTCGGTCTGCAGGCTCGATTCACGGGCTTTGACGGTTTCATCGACGAAGCGTGCAATCTGGTTGCGTCCGCCTTCCCAGGCCAACTGGCGGCCCCATTCGCGACCGCGCCACAGGTCGTGCAGCACCATGAGGCGGGCCAGGCGGCTCTGCAACTGGTCGCGGTAGACGCTCGGCTCGGCCTTGGCGGCGAAGTTCCACACACGTTCCAACGTGCTGGGTTCGACAGCGAGGGGAGCGTTGGGGTAGATCATCGGCAACGACTTGCCCAAAGCTTCAAACACTTCCGGGGTAGCCGGCAACTGCAGCAAGACCGGAATAAAGCTGCTATCGTAGCGGGGCACGCCCTGCACGATTTGCGCCACGCGGTCGGCATCGGGCTTCTTCACAGCGAAACCGGCCTGGGTCTGCGCGACGGCAATACGGGCGGTGGCCAGGTTCTTGAAATTCTCGTTCTCGATGCCGCCGGAAACGCGCTGGGCCAGGCCGATATCGAACTTGGCGGCTGCGCCGACAACTTCAGCCAGGAGAGCGTCACGCTGGCCGGTGCGGGTGACCAAACGGGCGTAAGAAGAGGCTTCAATAACAGCCGCTTCACGTTCTGCCGGGTTGAGGGTGGCCATGCGGGTGGCGACATAGGCCAGGGCACGGGCCTTCAAGCGGGGATCGGTTTCCTGACGGGCGGCGCGCTGGGCGAGAGAGGCATATTCAGCAGCCTGTTCCCAACCACTGCGCTCGGCAGCTTCGCTGAGCTGGATGAAGGCGCAGGCGCGAGCGGTGGCATCGGGAAGAGCTAAAGCCAAATCACGGCCGAATTCCAGATCCTGGGCGGTGCCGCTTTGCGAAGCGACATCGAAGAAGGCAGAGAGCGCTGCCAACTGAGCGCCGCGTGAGACGGAGTCGTTTTGAATCTGCACCAACCAGCGTTCGGCAAGATTCTGGCGAGATTGGCCGGCAAGCTTGGGGAGCAATGCTGCCGCGCCGCGCGCCAGGGCCGGTCTGGCCTCGTGATTGCGGGAAGCGACCGTAATAGCCTCATCAAGAAGCTGGGCGGCACGTGCCTGTTGTTGGCTGGGCGCAACGGCAGCAACCGACTCGGAGGGAGCCGGGGCCAGCACCGGTGCAGGCATATCATTGCCTTGGGCCAGGGCAGGAACCACGGTTCCAGCCAGCGTGCTGCCCAGGGCAGCAAAGAGTGCAACTAATTTCAGGTTACGACGCGACGCGGGTTGATAACGATTCACGCGTAGACTCCTTTGACAAATTCGGTGTCAGAAACTTTATTTTACGATGAAATATAAGTAAAGCGCTGTTATTCTAACATACAGAGTTACCAGGGAAAAACCAATAAGGAGAAACTCCCCATGAACACACGCTCCATTACCTCGGAAATTACCATCGGCGGCCAGCCGAGCGAGAGCGATCTCGACGCATTGCAGACCCAGGGATTTCGTACCATAGTCAACCTTCGTACTGAGAACGAAAACGGATACTTTGCCGAAGAAGAGCACGAAGTGGAGCATCGCGGCTTCAATTATGCCGAGATACCGATCTCCCCGGAACTGATTGACGACATGGCGATGCAACGCCTTGCCAGTGCTATCGATTCCGATAGCGCGCCGCCGATCTACGTGCATTGCGCCGGCGGCGGTCGCGCCGGGGTTTTCACACTTTTGTATTTAGCCGTGAAAAACGGCTGGAAACTGGAAGAAGCCCTCGAAACCGGCGATAAGCTCGGTATCGCCCCAAAAGACGATTCACCTTATCGCGCTTTTTTTGAGGATTACATCAAACGCCATTCGGCTGGTGAGAGATAAAAAATAGCCACAAAAAGGCACAAAGAACACAAAAGAGGACTGGGCATTGCGGAATGCTGTCGCCTAACGCTCAGTGTCTTAACGTGGAGAAAGAAATTTTTGTGATGTTTGTGCCTTTTCGTGGCTATTAGTTAAATAGTAGTATTGGGTTTATCCCACACGATGCGAGCCAAAAATGTATCGCCGTTCCAGTGGTTGTTGGGCATTTCCTCACCGACCGTAATCCACGATTCCTGCGGCGAGGCTGCCACGGTGTGGAAATTTCCCATGCGCGCCACGATATCGCCCGGTGCCATGCCATCGCCGCGAAGCGGCAACACCACTTGTTCGGTTTCACGCATGAGCTGATTTTTCTGTGTATCGACCTGAGCTACCAATAGCGGGGCGCGCCAGCGGGCGACGCCGTGGTTATCGTCCAGTTTGCGGGTATAAACCAGAAAGAGGCCATCGCTATGAGGCAACCAGCGTTGCTGCGTGCTCGACATCTCCGGAACTTCGCCGTTATCGAAAACCCAGGGTTCAATATCACTCCAATTCAGGCCATCGGTCGAGGTGCTGAGATAGCCTCGCCCGTCTTCGGCGCGGATTGTGAGATAAAACAGATCGCCAAAACGCACGATACTGGGTTCGAGTAAACCGCGATTGACAGGAAGATTGAGTTCGCGCCCCACTTCCGCCAGGGTGAGCTTTTCCCCATCAAAGGCGTAGCGAATGGTGGTGACAGCGCGGTCGGTGCGACCTAACGGCCCGAAATACATCGGCACCAGCACGTCGCCATTTTCGAAAGTGTACCGCTGGGCACAGCCGCAAACTTTGCTCGCTGTAGTACGTGGGTCGTCCCATTCCGGCACCTGGCGCGATGACCAGTTTCCCTCTTCATCGCGCACGGAGTACACCGCAGTGCGGCCTTCACGCGGAGTGAAGTGGCCACCCTTGTAATACACATTGTGGCCCATCGCCAGCACCGTGCCGGTGGGCGGGTGATACTCCGGCACGACATCGCAAACGCCTTCTTCGTAGTCTTCTTCGATAGGCTTGCGTTCGAAAGCGGCAATCGGTTGTGGCTGCGTCCAGCTTTTTCCGTTATCGGCGGTTTCGCTCCAATGCACCTGTCCGAAATTATCCGAGCCGACTACGTTCTGACAGGTCATTAAAACCTTGCCGCCTGGCAAACGAGTAGCGCGAGGGTGGAACCAGGTGCCGCCGGTTTGCCGGCCGTTCCAAATCGTTTCTCGTTCAATACGTTGAATCATGGGATTTTCTATACGAGGAGAATTTACGACTGGCGGGGACTTTAACAAAGCTATTTATGCAGCGCCATGCTTTGAAAACAAAAAACGCGGACGACTATCAAAGTCGTCCGCGCCATGCATTGTGACGATAAGAACTTAGGCCGACAGTTCGCGGGCCTTGGCCAGCACTTCGTCGTAATCGGGTTCCTGGGCGATTTCCGGCACCAGTTGCGAATAGGCGATGGTGTCGTCCTTGCCAACAATGAAGATGGCACGGGCGTGAGCGCCGAGCGGACTGGCGATGTAGAGACCGTAATCGTGACCGAACTTGTTGTTGTTCTTGTAGTCGGAGAGCAACTTGATCTTCTCCACGCCTTCGGCACCGCACCAACGCTTCTGGGCGAACGGGGTGTCGACGCTGACGGTGTAAAACACCACGTCTTCGGGCAGGTTAGCGACTTCGGTATTGAAACGCTTGGTTTCGATCGAGCAGACCGGGGTATCGACGCTGGGGATGGCCGAAATGATGCGGACTTTACCGGCATCGTCGCTCAAACGAACGGTGCTCAGGTCGTTGGCGGTGAGTTCAAAATCGGGGGCGGGCTGACCAACTTGCGGCAGTTCGCCGCTCAATTCAACCGGGTTGCCTTTCAGGGTTACGCTTGCCATTGGAAAAAATACTCCTTAAAAATTTGGGGAACTGTAAAAAATAAGTCAAACGCAGTTTGGCACAGGAGATTATCTGTCACAAGTTGACTGATATGAGACCGATTCCAACTGCTAAAATAGAAGGTGATGAAAATTTTCCTGACCGGTGGTGCCGGGTTTATCGGTTCGCATTTAAGTGAGCGTTTATTGCAGGAAGGCCATGAGGTTCTGGCCCTCGATAATTTCGATCCCTATTACGATGTTCAATTGAAAGAGCGCCATGTCGCACGATTGCAAAAACATGCAGGTTTCACGCTGCACCGTGGAGATATCCGCAATGGCGAATTGGTTCACCGCTTGATTGGCGAATTTGCGCCCGACCGCATCGCACATCTGGCAGCCCGCGCCGGGGTACGTCCTTCCATCGAATCGCCTGCAGAGTATGCCGATGTCAACGTCACCGGCACCACACATATTTTTGAAGCGGCCCGTCAGCAAAATATCCCGGTCGTGTTCGCTTCATCGTCTTCGGTTTACGGCGATAGCGCCACCGCCCCCTACCGCGAAGACGAAGCCGCCGATTTCCCGGTTTCGCCCTATGCCGCCACCAAGCGCGCCGGAGAGTTGTTAGCCCACACCTATCACCACCTCTACGGCTTGCCGATCACCTGCCTGCGCTTTTTTACCGTCTACGGCCCTCGCCAACGTCCCGACATGGCGATTCACAAGTTCACCAAAGCCATTCTGGAAGGAAAAACCATCACTCTGTTCGGTGACGGTAGCACCGCGCGTGACTACACCTATGTCGCCGATATCGTGGACGGGCTGATGGCTTCCATCGAGCGCACTCCACAATTAGGTCTGGCAATTCTCAACCTCGGCGGCGGCCGTACCATTACGTTGCGGGAATTGGTGGAGAAAATCGAAATTGCCACTGGAAAGACGGCCCAGATTCAGTGGGAAGGCGACCAACCCGGCGATGTGAAGCTGACTTCCGCTGATATTTCCCAGGCGCGGGAGCTTTTAGGTTATAATCCGGGCACTACCATCGACGAAGGTCTGAAGGCCACGGCGGAATGGCTGCAACAGGAGTAAAACCATGACAGAGCGGCAACTGGCGGCTTTGGCGATTCGAGTGCTGGCGGTTTATTGTGTGGTATTAGCACTGACACAAGTCCAACAAGTGATGCTGGCCATTGCTTATTACTGGGGAGCTCTCGAACCACCGCGCGGCGGTTTGGAATACTTATTTGCCGTTCCCTACAGTATCTGGTCGCTGCTCATCGCCACTGCACCATTTGTCGTTTATTCTGGAGCCGCTGTCTTGCTCTGGCAATTTGCCGGAAGCATCGCAAAGCACGTCGCACCCGATGATGGCGAGAACAACATAGCACTTGCACTTGACTCTTATGCCATTCATGTCATTACCTTTTCGGCTATCGGCGTTATCATCGTTGCCCATGCTTTACCCTATTTCATCCAACTGATCTTTGATGCGATTAGTTCACGAGGAGACGCTTATTTCTACAGTTCATTCTCTTCAGACAGATATAGTTCTTTCATTAGTGTGGTACAGATGCTTTTTGGCTTGAGCTTGATTTATGGAAGAGAAAGAATAGTGCAAGGCATTCATACAATACGCGATATCAAAAATCTCGGACGCGACCCGTCATTTCCTTCCGACAACCCGCCTACATCGCAACCATAGCCGGTTATACTTCCCCTCGTGAACCTAACACAGCCATTGCCTGCTTCTTCGGCCTCATTAGACGATGTTCCCGGCCCGCTAACGCCGGAGATTTCGGTCGTTATTCCGGTTTATAACGAAGAAGAAAATATTGACGCACTCCACAAAAAGCTCTACGACGCGCTCACCGCGCTACGGCTTTCTTACGAAATTTTGTATGTGGACGACGGTAGCCGCGACCGCTCTTTCGAGCTACTGCGCCAGATCGCCAGTGGCGACGAACGAGTGAAACTCATCCGTTTCCGCCGCAATTTCGGCCAGACAGCCGCGATGGCCGCAGGCATGGAGTATGCGCGCGGCAAAGTCATTATCCCGCTCGATGCCGATGGACAAAACGACCCCGCCGATATTCCGCGCCTGCTGGAAAAGATCGAAGAAGGCTACGACGTGGTTTCGGGCTGGCGCGAGAAGCGGCAGGACGACACTATCCGCAAAATTCCTTCGCAGATTGCCAATCGACTGATCTCTAAAGTGACCGGTGTGGAACTGCATGATTACGGCTGCAGCCTGAAAGCCTATCGCGCCGAGGTCATCAAGGATATTACCCTGTATGGTGAAATGCACCGTTTCATTCCGGCCTATGCAGCGATGGTGGGTGCGAAAGTCACCGAAATTCCGGTGAAACATCACCCGCGCACCGCCGGTCAAAGCAAATATGGCATGAACCGCATTTTCAAGGTCATGCTGGATTTGCTGGTGGTGAAATTCCTGGGCGGCTACGGCTCCAAACCGATCTACTTTTTCGGTGGTGCGGGCATGTGGTCGGGCGCGATTGGTTTTTTGCTGTGGTTTTTAGTGCTGGCACAAAAACTGTTCAGTCCATCGCATTTAAGTATTAACCGGAACCCGCTCTTTTTCGTGGGCATCTTGTTTTTCGTAGCAGCCTTGCAGTTCGTCATGATGGGGCTAATCGCCGAAATGAACATGCGTATCTACTACGAATCGCAGGGCAAAACGCCTTACATCGTGGCTGAAACCAAAAATATCGAGGAGCAGGTATGACATCTTTCCATAGTAAAAGCGGTCTGGGGATTGCAGCCGTGGCATTATACACCGTTGCACCGTTATGGCTGGGCACGCCTGTTCACGCCGAGGAAGGCCACCATCCCGGTGACGGGCACAAACATTCCGAGCGCGCCACTCCCAAAGAGAACGAGGATACACTCGATTACTTCTGGCGCAAGTCGGATGAAGCGTTTCACGCCGGCGACTATGAACGCGCGGTAGGCTTGCATAAAGCCATCGTCGCCCTCGATCCGACCGATACCGAAAGTTATAGCGTGGCTGCCTGGCTAATGTGGAGCCTGGAAAAGAAGGATGAAGCCCTGGCTCACATTCAGCGCGGATTGAAGGCTAACCCGACAAGCTCCGAAATGTGGGATGCTGCCGGTCAGCACTACGACTTGCAAAAACGAGCCACTCCCGATCTTGCGGCTCAGGCGAAAGACGCCTATGTAAATGCCGTGAAATTCCTGCCACAGGATGCGGATAAAGGCGAAGCACAGATGCTGCGCCGCCGCCTGGCCCATGCCGCAGAAAAAGCCGGAGATATGGACCTTTCCAAACAGACCTGGCGCGATTTGGTGCGTGATTATCCCGAAGACCCCGTCAACAAGAATAACCAGGAACGAGTCGAAAAATTGGCCGGAACACGCAATGCCGCCTTGCCGATGGCGCTGGGAGGCACCTTGCTTCTGGCGGCAATCGGCTCAGGTATTTGGCGGCATCGTAAAACCGGCTGAACTCAACATTTCAGACAAAAGTGAAATGCCTTCTCCACTACAGAGAAGGCACTTTATTTTTGGGCTTTGCTGGTCATTATGGCAGTGACAATAATGTTGCTGGATGCACTGTTGAAAAATAGTTCTCTATTCGTTGGCACTCTTTAATTCGCGCCCCGCCCCATCCAGCCCGAACTCTTGCCATAATGCGGATTGGCGATAAAGGGTTTCAAAAATACCCTGGGCATAGAAATGGTTGTCGTAGATATCTGTAAAAACAACCAACCGCTCTTGCAGCGCTTTTTGCACGTTTTGTTTGCGCTCAGGGGAGCGGGGAGCGAAATAAGCACCAAAGAGGTTGGTCTGCACCCGGGCATAACGTAGCGCCTGTTCGAGAAAAGCAATGCGTTCCAATACGGCCTGATCGCTTTTGGCTTGAGCTTCGGCTTCGTTCAAGATGGCCTGAAGTGCCTCAATTCTCTCCAGCGTATAGGATTGGGCTAATACCTGAATCGCGCCTTTCATGGATTTCACGTCGATTCCATCTTCAGCGCGCGCCGAATCGCCGACTTTAGCGGCCGCTTCATCGGTAAGTTTTTCCAACTCCGCAAAATACTTCTGGATACTGGGAGAAGCCGGGCCAAATCCACTGTCACAATAATCTTTCACCAGCGCATCGACATCCAGCGACGGGTCCCAAGCCAGCTTGGCAAGGACGTAATAGTTCAAGCCACGCCCGGCCCAGTTGTGGGTGAGGGCATCCCAGTCCATACCCACCATACCGGTTTGGTATGCGCGCTTGAAATCTTGCCCTAACTTACGGGTGAAAACCGCTGGCATGCCATAGCCGCCCAGCAAAGCGTTGGGCCTCAAGCGCATTTGCGAGGCCGAGCGCGCCCAATCTTCCCAACCGCGCACATCTTTGGCGCGCTGGTCGTCGTTGAAGTAGCTGAGTCCGACGTAGGAAATCACCACGTTCGGTGACAATTTGGCATAAAGCGGCGGCGAGCTATAGGTGCTGTAGGCCAGGGCCATTAACTGGTGGTTGGGGTATTTTTTCGCTACGCGATCGGCGATTTGGCTATAAAAAATGACGTAACGATCGCTCAGTGATGGATATTCTATGCGCGAGGTTTTCCCGGCTTTATCCATGATGGAAAAAGAGACAGGTTCGCCTTGCGGCGGATCGAGACGACGACATACTTCACACAGGCAAAAGCTGGGATAACTGCCGTCGTTAGGTGCAATGGAAGCCGATGTCAGGGTCGGATCGGCATCGAATTTCTGAATGATTTCCTGAGCGACGAACTCAATCAGCTCGGGATTGGAAACATCGAGTCGTGCCCGCGCCGATATCCGCGCTAAGTCACCCGTCCCGCGCGCCTGGTTGCGGGTACCATCGGCCTGTAGGGCAAACCATGCGGGATGAGTTTCGCTATATTTTCGCCAGTAGGCCGTGAATGGCTCTTCGGTGTTAAAGAGAATCGACTGTCCCAGGCCCATAGCAGTGAACCATTCGTTGGAGTTTTTAGCTTTGTTGACAAGGCTGGTATAGCTGCGATTCAACAGCGGCAACACAGTCTGCTGCTGGCGGCGGCCATAGGCATTGACGCCCTGTTCGGGATAATAATTACGAATGATGCGCTGGGCAATGGCCGGTTCATCGCTTTCATGCAATGGCTGCAGCACGAGGCTCTCTCGCCGGGGAATGATTTCTCCTCCTCCTTCGGCGGGCCACAACCAACGACAGCCGAAGTGGCGCTCCAGCAAAGCATAAGTGCCGTGCAGGGTGCCATTGGCATGGATATTACCCGAAACACCGCTGTTGGCGACGCGCAGTGGCGTTCCCTCATGGCCGGGGCGCGGTGCCCGGTCTTGGCCCACGATGAACAAGGTGTTGCCACTGGTTTGCAAACGATAACCATCGAGCGCTAAATCCCGCGCGTTTATGCCTGCGCTTTGCGCGAAACGAGTCTCGCCAATAGAGATCAGGTTAGCGAAACTTTTGCCCTCGGTTTGAAAGTTATTTCCCTGTGCCTGGATTTTGCTCTCATCTGCCACCAGCAACTCCACTCCTGCCATGACTTTGAAGATGCGCTGCAATAATTTCGCGGCAGCTTGCGACGAAGCGGTGGCATTTTGCGGCAAAGCGACGATAGCCTGTGACTTTCCGGCTTTTGCCAATTCCAACACCTGGCCCTGGGCCGGTAAGACACGCCGGTGGCTCGTCAAAGGGCGTTTTTCAGGAGCAGGCTTCCATTCGGTGGGAGTGATATTGGGGCCGAGGGCAGCGCGGCCCCAATTGTTACGTGGATTATCGGCGGCAGATGCTGCTGATGTCCAATAGGGCAGCACAACAGCGCTAGTTAAAAGAGCAGCAAATGAGAGGTGGACTTTCATAGAAATATGACCTGCTGTAGTCGCAAGCGAATTTACGGCAAAGTGGGATCCCAGGCACGCTGGTTGCTGGCAGCGGCTGAGGCAACACGACACACAGCGGTGGAGCCTTTTTTGTACCACTTGGCATGGCCATCGGCGAATGTCACCGAGCCGCCTTCCATGTGCGGCCACATGATTTTGTGATAGGTACTGGCAGGATTCAGGAATCCACTACTTCCGTTACTGCAGTAATTCGATGGATTCACATCACCCACATAAGGATAATCCAGCACCATCACGATTTCCGAGGCCCTTGCCACATCGGCTAAAGCACGCGGAGGAATGGAAGTAGTAGAGCCGGTGGCGGATTTCCAACCGCTAATGTGCTGACTGTAGCCATAGCTGGGCGGATTGATCCACGTCGCAGGATAAGGATTGACCCATGAAGGGCACACAAAAATTTGCACACTTTTCACGTAAGGAAAAATGAAATCTCGCCACGAAAGATTTCCGGCACTGCCGAAAGTTGCTGCGGGACTGCCCGGAATGAGTGGACTTTGGGCCTGAATCGTGCTGGCCGGTGAGGGCCAGGTGACTTGCCACACCGGTAAAGGGTAGCGCTCGTCGTAATCCTGGGTATATTGCATAATACCCAGGCCAATTTGCTTCAGGTTGCTCACGCAACTGGTGCGCCGGGCATTTTCGCGTGCTCGTGCAAAGACAGGGAATAAGATCGCCGCCAGAATTGCTATAATTGCTATGACAACTAATAACTCTATTAGTGTGAAGCCTGTCTGTTTTTGTCGTGAAACTGTGATCGACTTTTTCATGAGTTCTCCATCAAGTGGTAGGTTCTATTCATATTTACCACTTACATTCGGACATTAAACCCAAAAACAGGTCACGCAGCCTATTTATTGGTCACTTTTTCTGCGGTATTCTGCAGGAAGCAAGCCGGTATGTTTGAGAAACAGCTTATTGAAGTAATCCGGTGCCTTGTAGCCAAGCGAATGGGCTAAAAAAGTAAGAGGGAACTCTGAACTTTGCAGCAGAATTTTAGCCTGCTCCATGCGGCAGTTTGTAATAAATTCATTGAAAGTCTGCCCTGTCTCTGCCCGAAAACGACGAATAAACAGAGTCCTTCCCATATGCACATGACGTGCGACCTGATCCTGAGTGAGGTGCTGGTGAAGATTATCGCGGATGAACTGGCACGCCTTCTCGATGGGATTATAATCTTGCTGCAAGCTATTACGCTCGGAAGCCAGGCGACTGGGGTGGAATGAGCGATTCTCTATCAGGCCACGCTGTAAACGGTGAAAAAACAAACGCAGTAAATCGACGATGATTTCGTTTTGGTTATAACGCTGCTCGGCGCATTCATCCTGAATTTCATCGATCAGGCGCGGCAAATACGAATCTTGCAAGGCCAAAATCTCGTTTAACCCGGCCAGAATATGTTCATTGCCCCGATCGTGGTTCATCCACACCTGCATACTGCCACAATGATTCATGAACAGCATGTTATCGCTGAACCTTTGCGGATTATCGCCATAGTCGATCATAGGGCGCGAACCGCTCCAGTGGGGCACTCCTGAAGGCACCAACACGAAGTAGCCTTGCGGCACACTGATCAGATAGTCGCCAACATGAAGATCGGATTCCCCGTTCAAGACAAAGAGTAGTAATGGCGCTCGCGATTCCAACAGATGATCGTTTGGCCATTTGGCGCACAGATCGCTAAACGTAAAGGTGCGCACCGCGACGCGTGGGCCATGCACTTTGAACGGTTGGAGTTGCACATCCGCTCGCACTTTCATCTCCGCCAAGCAGGGCCAGGCCACGATAAAGCGGTCAAAGCCCGTGCGGCTAATCGTAGGCAGAATTTTTTGAGCGATGACATCGACAAATGGCGGAGGCGCTGACATGACAATCATCTTACCACGCCTATACGACATGGTAATTTCTCCCTGACTGCCAGCGTTCTCTTTAGGAATAGGCTTTCTGACACCATTCCCAATATTGTTGTGGGTTAAAGGGCGGCTTGCCTGCCAGATAATGATTCTTCGCTACGCCCAGAGAGCTTTCCCATTCAATGCCATACAGGCACTGCCCGTTTTCATCGTAGGGCACAACGGCTAAAGGCGTCACCGCATCTCCCTGCGCACAGACGACGCCTTCTTTTACCAGTAGGCCGGTTGCGGCGTTACGCACGCGATAGGCCAGGAAAAGCTCTTCACGCCGATCGTTACAGGCGACCAACTCCAAGGTGCCGTTCTCCGGTTCGCGAAACGTAACCAGCAACGGCTGTTGCGCACGCTTAATGTATTTGTAGGCAAGCTTCTTCACGCCATAATAATCGACCACGGCATCGGAGGTTTGCGGCCAGCCGTCGCGCAAATTCCACCAGATGATACCGGTGCGCCGCCACTTGGCAGTGCGAAAAAGCTCAATGAAGAATTTTTTGGCTTCGGCCTGCACAAACTGGCTTTGCCGGGCGAATTCTTCCAGTGTTTCGGGCTGGGTGCCGAAAACATCGAAAATCTGTTTCGCCATCAGCGGCACGCGGTAATCGTATTGATCGTAGCCGGGATAAGGCGAACTGGCGTGCAGCAGCCATTCGTCATTGTGCGGTGGCCATACATTCTCGGGCGTGATGAATTTGCGAATGGATTCCGGCGAAGGGCAACCGTGATAGCCCATCTCCGAAGCGAAGTGGCACAAATTTTTGCTGTAGTATGCGTTTTTGTAATAGTCGCGCGGCCCCCAGGGGTGCTGCTCCGAGAGGTAATCCAATGTGGTTTGATAGCCGGCTTCATCGATGTAGGGCGATGACGGTAAATACTCCCGCCCCGGATCGTGTTGGCGTAGCACACCGGGCAAGGTCTGCCGGGTAACGATGTTGTGGTTAGGGTTATCAGTCGCACGGCGGCGGCGATGACCGCTCGAATCGCACTCGTTATCGCCTGCCCACAAAGCGATGCAAGCATGCTGACGCAACCGTTTTACAACTTTGGTGGCTTCAGCGGCAAACTTCTCTTGAAATCCTGCATCTTGCGGATAGGCGGCGCAGGCCATAGCAAAATCCTGCCACACCAGAATCCCTTTTTCGTCGCAGAGGTCGTAGAAAAGGTCGCTCTCGTAAACATTACCGCCCCAACAACGCAGCATGTTGCAGCCGAGTTCTTCGAGCATGTCGAAATAAGGCCGGGTATGGGAAAGATCGCGCGAATGATAAGCATCGAGCGGCACGTGGTTGTTGCCCAGGATAAAAATTTTCTCGCCATTCACCCAAAAACAAAACTCACCTTCACCCTGCTCGTTGGTGGTGCTGGTGCGTTCGAGTTTTACGGAGCGAATACCGTGCTTGAACCGCGCCTGGTCGATTTCTTGCCCATCTTTCAATAAGCGCACCGTCACATCATAAAGATGCGCCGCTCCCCGGCCGCGCGGCCACCAGAGTTGGGGTGATTCGACATGAAAAACGATTTGCCCGGCTTCGAAAAAGACACGTTCTTTACGATAAAAAGAAGTTTGGGAGCCTTGGCCGAAAATTTCGACTTCGTAGGTCGATAATCGCGATGCAAAATCCCCTCGAAAAAAGAGGCGTAACTGAGCTTTTTCATCGCAAATTTCCAACGTCTCCAGGTATAACTCTTCTAACCGCTCTGCCGACTTCCATACCAGAGAAACATCGCGCCATAGCCCCGCAGAAAGTGCGCGCGGCATAATATCCCAGCCGTAGCTGTGCGGAGCTTTGCGCACGTGCAAACCTTCGTAATTCGTCGAAAAGGCTTCCAGCCCCGCAGGATACTCATATTTTTTCGCCTCAAGATAAGCAGAGCGAAAATGCACGATCAATTCATTGCGCCCACTTTTTAATAAATGTCCGGCTGCAAACTCTTGCTCTACCAGCGCGTTCTCGCTCTCTCCCAACAATTGGCCGTTGAGATAATAACGTGCGAAACAATCGCTACCCTCGAATTTTAAGAATGGCGATTGTCGCACTTTAATATCTGCTTCAAACTCACGTGCATACCAGACATGATGCGTCTCCAGGGCATACAGTTCCTTCATCGTCATGCCCACGAACGGATCGGCAATCTCACCCGCAGCGAACAAATCAAGCTCAAAGTTTCCCGGCACGTTAGCAGGCAAACGTTTGGCAGAAGCGGCTTGAAACTCTTCCCAGCTTGTAATGGACAGTTCCCCCTCGCTATGCAACATTTGCCAGGAGCCGTTAAGGGAAAAATGGGTCTGTGAGGAAAAGGTCATGAGGAAAAATGGGAGAGCTTGAGAGGGAGACTTACGCAACGTTCATGGCAACCGCCAGGGCAGCGTAATCGCCAATCTGTTCATCGAGCTGCGCAGGGACGATGCGGCAATGATCGGCAGCCACGCCCAGCGCTTCGCGGCGCAAAGCAGCCTCCATTGCCGGGCGGATTAAATCTTCACAACGCACAAAAATGCTGCCTAAGACGATGACTTCGGGGTTCAATAAATCGACCACCAATGCCAGGCCTTCGCCCAATTTTTGTCCGGAAGTGACGAATATCTCTTGCGCGACGACATCCCCTGTCCGGGCCGCCTCGGCCAGCGCTTTGATATCAGTAGTGCTCGCCTGCCTTTGCTCGGCTAACTGGCGCAATCCGCCACCCGAACAAAAGCCTTCGAACGAACCGGCTTTGCCAAAACCAACCGGGCCATCAGCCGCGAGCCGCCAGTGGCCCAGTTCACCGGCCAGGTCGTTTTGTCCGGCGTGCAGGCGTCCGTTAATAATCAATCCGGCCCCCAGGCCAGTGCCGAAGGTGAGGAAAACCGCCGTCTGCGCCCCGCGTGCCGCTCCCCAGTGCCATTCAACCAGCGCCCCGGCGTTAGCATCGTTTTGCAGTTTGGCAGGAATACCCAACCGTTTTTCGATGATTGCAATCACGGGAATATCGTCCCAGCCAGGCAGATTGGGCGGAGATTGAACGATGCCCTGTTTACTATTGAGCGGACCGCCGCAGCTTACACCCACGGCCAGAACGTCTGAAATTGGTATCTGCTGACGCTCAAGCATTTCCAGCGCCAGATCACAGAGGCACCTCAATATCGATTGTGCGCCGTCGAACCGGGCCGTATCGAACACCTGGCGCGCCAGGATTTTCGGCGGCGCACTCTCCACAACGCGCCCCAGCACTACGGCGCATTTCGTTCCACCGATATCGAACCCAAGAATAGCAGGTGAGTGAGGCATAGTTGTGAGGGATATTTTATCGCTCTCACCGGCTATTCAGGGGGTCTATTTATCGAAAAAAAGTAAATGAAAGTAACCTTATTGCAGTGAGGTCATTCTGAAATAACCGTCAACCCTTTCAAGCAATCTTCGAGAACAAGAATTTCCTTGTGCGTTCCCAGATATACGCTGTCGCCTTGCACGAAACACAGATGTACGTCTTCCCCCGGATGCAAGAGCATGACGCATTCCATGCGATTCATATCCCACAATTCAAAACGTTTCTGGATGCGCCAGATGTAATAACCCGGCTTGCCGGTGTATTTCACATAATTGAGGTCGGCATCTTCCAGGGCCGGATGCGTGAGGGGTAAACTTTCAAGAGTCTGGGCATCGACACGATACCAACCGCGATCGTCTTCTGCACTAAAGACTTGCACCAGATAAGTCGCGTCGTTTAATTGCCCATAAACCAGTGATTGCCAGCTCTTTTCGACAATGGACTTCACTTCTAACACTTCCAGAGTATCGGGGCATACCCGGGCCAGAACGCTTTGCTCCTCGGTGGGCGGGCAACTGCGGCAATCGGCGTGGATGGTTGTCCCTGCAATCAGGCAACGACCGGGTTTGTGGTAATGCCAGGTATTGATGCTCAAACCCGGAACCGGATTATGCCGATAAACCACCTCGCCGGTGAGGACATTGTATTTGGTGAGAACACAGCCCAAATGGCCGTAATGATAGCTACAGGAGTAATAAAGCGTCTCGCCATCTTGCGCGGCGGTGATGGGGCGCATACCGTCGGGAGCTTCGGCCACCACGCGCGGGTTCTCGCCAAAATCGACCATTGTTGCAGGGTCATATTCGGTAAGGATACCTTGCGTATAGGAAGCCATATAAATCTTCTGGTTAATATTCCAGGTCAACAGGACTTCACCCACCCCAGGAGCGGCGCGCCCGCAATCGCTGCCTTCCCCAGTTTTGAGATTCGCTTCCCAGAACCGCTGGGTGATAAACGGCGTGCCAAGCAGACGTTCTTCGTCGATGCGGCACAGGCAATCGACCGCGCCCACCACATCGGTGGGCAATATACGTGAGATTTCCTGCTCGCCGGTCAGGGCATCGAAACGCAGGAACTGACCGTAAATTGTTACCGCGACAATTTTATTGTTCCGGCTCAGGCAAACGCCGCCACCTTTGAAGTCGGGAATCTCACAAATATCGCGCACACTGCCGTCATTGAGGTTCCACAGGCTGATCGTGCTCGTGGTGCCGTCTCCTCTCCATCCCCAGGCCAGATTTTCACGGCGTGCAAACCACTTCGCTTCACGTTCAGGGCGTGGCCCATCGGTGAACTGATTCGTTGTGGAATCGAGCCAACCTAAATAAGGCAAGTAGTAATGGTCGGGATTTTCACCGACGATAAAAGCTATATCGCCGTTAAAGTATTTTTCCACCCGTTGCTTTTCGGCTTCCCACCGATGAGGATGGGCATCCTTCAACTGAAAGGGTTCAAGAGTGTCTTTGGCCGGATCCCAACGCAAGAAAACCGCACCAGCGATCATGAGGACGATATTATACGTACCATCGCTATTGGGGAAATGATACCGCATGTAAATGGCTTGCTTTTCCGGTGGGAGATTAGAACCGGCATACACGTCGTCATAGGCCTTCACCGGCTCACGCTTCTCGTAGTCGAAGGAAAATGCCGTGACTTTTCCCGGATAGGCGACAGCAAAGAGCTTCTTGTGCACTCTGTCAATTGCCATACCAGCAAATACCAGCGCTGCTGGCGCACCGGTTTCATAAGCTTCATAATCACCAGTGCTCAGAGTGAGACGCACGACACGCGCCAGGTTACCGCAGAGCCACAATGTATCGTTATCTTCCTGCACGCAGCTATAGAACCCTGCGTGTGGAAGTGGAAAACGATAAATTCTTTCCCGGCCATTCTCATCGACCAGAACACCCTGGGTTCCCAAATTACTATTCCACGATGAAATCCAGAACCGCTCGGCACCATATTCATCGCATCCTACAGGGGTAAGAAAAGTATTGATAAAAGGATCACGCGTGGCCGGAATGGCAACACGCATTATTTCTCTGTTCCACGGAGATGAAAGTGTTTGCATTAATCACTTCTCCATTGCGTTTTCTTCTTTAAGAACCGTTTTAGCTGTCAGCATCAATCCTATCAGTAACACTGCCACGCCAGCCAGTGCGATTGAAAGATTCGTGGCGTGAGCCACGAAACCCAGAACGGCAGGCCCCGAGAGCAGGCCGACAAGGCCAATCGCCGTCACCACCGGTAAAACCTGTTGCGCTTTCATGCCCGGGAGATGGCCTGCGGCGCTATAAAGCACAGGCAGCACATTGGCCGTGCCCAGCCCCACCAGAAAAAAGCCAAATAAACCGCCTCCGCTCCAACCCGGCCACACTGCCACGAGAAAACCTAACGCCGCCAGACCTGCGCCACAACGGAGGACGGCCACGGCACCGTAACGGTTACGAAAATAATCGCCGCTTAAACGCCCGATCAGCATGGCCGCCGAAAAACAGGCGTAGCCTAACACGGCCGCCGAAGCATCGAATCCACGCACGGTTTGCAAGTACACCGCGCTCCAATCCATCACCGCCCCTTCGCTTAAAAGCGCCACAAAACAAAGCAGGCCAATGAGCATCACCGTGCTGTTGGGGCGAAAACGTCCGGCTTTTTCTTCGCCGTCACCTGGCGTTGCTTCTTGTGCTCCCAGTAGCGGCAAGCTTTGGGAAACAAAGACCGCACTGGCCAGCACGCAAAACGCCAGCACACTGGCCGGAAGCGGCCAGGAGGTTTTAAGCAGCAGGCTGATACCCCCCGCTCCCACAATACCGCCCAGGTTGAAAAATGCGTGTACCGACGACATCAGGGCGCGCCCGGAAAGCTTTTCGGCCCGCACCACTTCGGTATTGAGCGCCACCGCCACCAAGCCATCGGTGATGCCCAGCAAAAGGAGTGAAAGGGCAACCAGCTCTACCCGCGGCACAAAGGGGATCAGTGCCAACGCCACGCAGTGCAAAACCCCCGCAATTGCGACCAGGGTGCGGCATCCCCAACGATTCACCGCCCAACCGGATACTGGCATGGTGACCAGAGCGCCGATACCCAGAAAAACGATGAGGCTGCCCAACTGCACCTCATTGAGTGCAAAGGCTTCTTTAACGCTGGGGATGAGAGCCGCCCAGGCCGCCACACAAGCACCGTTCACCAGACAAATCAAGGAAAGGGCGACACGCAAACGAACAAGCTCGCCAAAAGGCTTATCGATGGTAGCAGAAGACGTCATAAAACTGAGAAGTAGGGGAGGTTTGAAAGGCGAGGGGAAAGAACTGGCTCCGCTGAAAAAATGGGATGACCTGATTACTGCGTAGTAATACTTATGCGTTCTGGCTTTTCAAGACCAGGCTAACCATAATTTTTTCAATGAAACGAACTTTTTTCAGAAGTGGATAAAATTTTCCGCCAACCTGTTGATAAAATTGTGAAAAGGGGAAGGAACACTCACGCTGCCAGAGCCGATAAAGCAGTCTTCGTTACTTGAGGGGATCGATCACTTTCGTTATCGATAGTCATCCCCAGTTCCAGCATCGCATCAATAACCTCATTGCGGAAAGCGTAGCGCCACCATTCCAACTTTTCCGGAGGCAGAGGACGCGCGAGAAATTCCAGTTCCCTGTCTGCCAGGAAACGGGCATTCTCCAGATATTTTTGTTCACCCGTCAAGCGAAAGAGCACTAACATCATGCGAATATAAGAGGCGCTGGCTTCACAGGTCCACTGGCCTCTTTCGTTGAAGCCACTTTTAAGTTCACGGGCAGCTTCCATGACACGCGTTGCGAAGAATTCGGCCCGTTCTCGCAGCATTGTATCTCCGGTTAACAACGCCCCCAACGCAATATCGTAGGGCATGGTATTGCCGATACCAAAGGCCCAGCGGCCATCGGTATAAAACCCAGGACCGACAAAAACATCGACCTCCTCCAGAAGAGGATTGTGCTTGACGGCTTCATCCTTTAATTGCTGGGTGGGAAAGGTGTAGCACACTGCCGTATAGTCGAAGGCTCCTGTCTCCAAAGCCATCCACACGGGAAAGATTCTTTCCTCATCGTCGTAACCAAACCTGGCAATCCCCTGCAACAGACGTGTTGCCATCGCCTCGATCTGCCCGGCCAGCGCCTGGCTACCAGGTGTTTTTCTGAGTTCATCGCGCGCCCGCAACAAGGCAATAGCGGTGAGTGAATCGGTGTTATGACACATGGCGGCAGGCGGCATCTCCTGTGAATCGGGTTCACCGTTGCCAAAGTAATAAGGCATAAGACCCGTTTGCGGATTTTGCACCGCATCCCACTTCGCCGCCATACGCTGCGCCCAGTCCAGCACCTTATCATCGCCGCTCCGAGCATAGTGAAAGCTCCAATAGTGGATAAGCGTAGCGGCGATATGGGCAAAACCAAGATGACGGGGATTAAACTCCATCGCAGGCTGTGCCTGTTGATCGTCGAAACCGTAGTGACACCAACGGTTGTAATCCATCGTCTCCGGGCGTGTGATCTGGCCCTTGTACGCCGCTTTGAACATGCGTGCCATCGCAGAAGGCGCGGCTGCCCAAAGACGCTCCAGGGGTAAATCGGCTTGTGGCTTGAATTTTGGCTGAGGATAGCTTCCAATCGCAAGCGGCTGCAAGGCTTCCACATCGAACTGCGCTTCTTGCCCCAGATAGCCAAGGCCGGAGGTGGGTTCGAATCCGCAATTTACGAAAGCGGCCACCATCCCGTCAACCAACGATGCATATCGCTGGTCGCCGGTGGCTACCGTCAACCGATCCAGAATATCCCATAACTTTAAATCCAGACGCTTAGGCTCCATTTCGAAAGGTGCGGCTGGAAACCAGAAGCTCAGGTAGGAATCGCCATCCCTGGCTCCAACCGAACGATACGAATTATCGGTGCGGCGGGTTATCGTCAGGCAAAGAGGCCCCTCGGGGCTATTGCCCCAACGAGCAGATTGCTTCTCGATCAGCGTTTCGACAGCCTGGCGAGCAAACTGAATATAATGATTCATAAAGGTAAGCGACCTCAATTATGATGCGACGTTATCGTGGGAAAGTTGCTCGGGGGCTAGTTTCCTGAGCCATTTTGCATGTCCATCCACGAAAAACACGTTATTACCGTCAAAGTGCGACCCCGTATTCGCAGGTGCCTCATTCATCATTCTCGCCATGACGGTGGTATAGTTCCCTCCCCAGTAAAAACGATCACAAGTACCAATCGCCGTGCATTGTTTGCGGTCTAGCCCGAAGATTGTTTCGGCGGGAGCAACAAATTCTGCCAACAACCGCCCCACCGAACCTGTCACTGGAAACACGGCGGTATAGCTTGATACGGGAATGGGAGGATTTCTGTCGGGGCTGCCCTCGCTATAGCCGCTCTCGTTCGACCAGGACGGACAGACACAAGCCTGGCTGCTTTTGACATAAGGCATAATTAGCGCCATCCAGCTATATAATTGCGTGGTGTCACTCGGAGCACCATTGTATTGATAAGCCGGGGGCATGCGCTCATCGTAATCCTGGGTATACATTTGCACCCCCAACCCCAACTGTTTGAGGTTGGAGAGGCAGGAAGCACGCCGGGCATTCTCACGCGCCCTTGCAAAGACAGGAAAGAGAATCGCCGCCAATATTGATATGATCGCAATGACGACCAAAATTTCAATGAGCGTGAATCCAGACTTTTTTCGTTTTTTCATAACTCTTCTCTCCACCGCAGATGCGTGATATTTTGCATGAATCTTTCAATGAATGGTGGTGCTTGCAGATTTGTTCTTGCAGGCGCTCTTAGGGTTGGCGCTTACCGTCTACCACTAAAAGCATTACGCCTTTATTGATGCCGCTCATAAATTTATCTTTCTTCACCCGCACTGCAATTTTATTTTCACCCCGGGGGATAAGTGCGCCGGTGATATCGAAGTGCAATGGCTTATCCCAACCTTCGTAATTGGCCCCCAGGTCACGGCGGCCCACTTCTTTACCATTGACATAGATAGTGGCATCGCCATCGACAGCGCCCAGATAAAGGAATACGCGTTGCTGGTTTTTATAGAGCGGGGTTGGAATTTGGCGGCGATACCAGGCAACGCCGTTGTAGCCTGTGTAGCCCTGCTCCTGCCACCAGCGATCGGCATCTATCGTCGGCCAAGCGGTGTCGTTGAATTCGGCTTTAAACCAGCCCAATTCACTTCCACTCTCTTTGGGGTCGGGCTGAAAATGCCATTGTTTATCGTAATTCCCGGCGATCTGTGGATTATTAAACTGCTCGAATAAAACCATCAGACTGTTCAAGTCGGTCCTGAATTCCCGTGTATACGCCATAACCGATTCAAACATTACCGGCCCATTATCAAAGACATCGCCCTCTTTGTAGCTTTGAACGAACCTCTCCAGGCGATCGAAGGCTGCCGCAGCCTCCATTAGCTTACTCTCGCCCCGAATCCGAAAGAACTCATTTAAAAGGCGCACAAACTCATAGCCCGCCCAAACACCTTCCAGGCGTTTTTCATAGGGTGCTTTGCCCTTCACCTGCGCGCGAGCTTGCTCGATATAGATACCCATTTCACCGACTAATGATGGTGTAAACAATTTTTGCAAATTATAACCACCGCCGTAGTAGATGGGGCCTTTTTGCGACTCTGCCTCGATTAGCTCGTGATACTTCTTCATCGCAGCGGCTGCTGGCCCATAGTAATTTTTGTAATACAGATCGAGTTCTTTTTGCACGTCCATATCCGAGTTCCACAGCAGCCGGGTGTACATGTAAAGGTCAAGCCCTTGCGGTCCCCACGAGGGATGCGCTTCCAGATAGACACTTTCGACATTGAGCTTGCGATACTCACGCAAACGATCGACCATGACGCTTGTAACAGGCAAGGGGCCAAACCAGGCATAGCCCGACCAGTATTCATAGACTCCAAGTGGCGCCATTTTTCCATAGCCCTCTAACATGTGAAGAAAACGGGCGTTTTGCGCACTCGATGGGTCGCGAAGCTTGCGTGAATAGTCGCTATAGGCGGCGGCATAGGCCGCGGCGCGCACGATGGTATTAGGTTCAAGATTTTTGACCAGAGTGGGCACTTCGGCATGCTGGTTATAGGCTAACCAGCCAACCTTGGCTCCCGGCACTGCCTGAGCCAGACGCCTGGCAACCAGGTTATTGAAAGCCGCAACCCGGTTGGCTTTCGATACCTGGCCAGTAGCCGCATTGATGAGATGCGGATCATCCATGGCCGTGCATAATTCACACTGGCACCAAAGATGCCCGTCGTTGGGCTCCAGCGAGAAAATCTTCTGCTCAGGATGTTGTTTGGCCTGCTCGATAATTTTCCGGGTTACCAGGTCTTGAACTGCCGGATTGCCAAGGCACAATTGCGCGTGCGACTGGGAACTACGTACGCCATCGATTAGCGCGAAGTATTCGGGATGGGTAGCGTAATACGCTCCATGCGGCACCAAATATTGGTAGTTGTGGTCGAAACTGACGGTATAATATCCACCATGCTCTGCGGGTGTCCACGTGTTGGTATTTTGTCGATTCCGTGTGGCCCAAAGCCGGGCTTGCTGACGCTGCTCGGGCGACTCATCCCGCCACCAGCGATAAGAATTTATTCCTTCGCGGTATTCAAAACCAGGCGTCGAAGTTCGTTTTCCTATTTTCAATTGAATGGTGGGTGTATGGGGAACAAATTCTCCCCACGGCTCAGGGCGATACCAGCGCACCCCCAGCTCATCCAGAAGGTTATAAACACCGTAGAGCGTTCCCCGATCGTTGACGGTAATTTGTTCATTGCCGTCTTTATCTTTTCCAAGACTCACTGCCGGTTTCATTCCACCGACAATGCGCACCCGATTGGCTTCAACGGCAACCACCGACTCCTCAACGTCCATCTTCTCCGGGAGTAAGTCGGCATTAGCAGGATGATGCCCAATAATAACCACGGGTTTATCGGACGGAACCGTTGCACTTTGAACCACAGCAATCTGCTTGCCGCTCATTTTACTGAGATATGTCGTTAATTCCTGAGCGGCAAACAGCTCTGAAGGAGAGGCGTTGGGCATGACAACAATCGTTGGAACCTGGCCTGGCGCGACCAGAGTAAACTCCTGGGCATTGGCCATTGCCGGCAAAAAGCCCAAAGTGCATGAAATCATTGCCGTCAGAACCAACACAGACGCCCGGCTAATTTTAATACTCTTCGTTTTAATAAAGAAACAAATTCCCCCACCGGATTACGGACGAGGGAAATCTCATATCCAGCTAAACACAATTGACTTGCCTTCTCTCTACCCCTTAAGATGCAGCGGGCTGCCAGAGCCGCCAGTTGGCCGTAGTCACGCTGCTTGGTTGTGTCAGCATTTGTTCGATTTTTTGCCATTTAACATGGCCGTCTGCAAATAACACATTGGGACCGTTGAAATGCTGGCCGTTTGGAACATACAATGCATAGTCGAAAGGCCGCGATGCAGCGACGTTGGTGTACCAGGTCGAGTAGTTGCCAACCACAGTGCCACAAGCCAGGGTGGAAGCATGGTTTTCGGTGAGCAGCAGGAGTTCTGCCGGAGTGTTGATAGCGGCCATTGAAATAGGAGGCGTGTTCTCGTTTCCGGGCTGCAACGCCACATTCATTCCATAAGAGGGGTAGCCATCCTCAATTTTACAGGTGCCCAGGTTGCCCAGATTGGGGCATTCGTAAATCTGGCTATTCTTGACATAGGGAGCCAAAAGCTGTGGATACACAAAGTAATTAGCTCCAACTCGATTCAGCAGAGGAACCATTTTCTCGTCATAATCCTGCGAATATTGCATGATTCCCAATCCAATTTGCTTCAAATTGCTCTGACAACTCGAACGCCGGGCATTTTCGCGAGCGCGGGCAAAAACCGGAAACAGAATCGCCGCCAATATTGCAATAATAGCAATTACGACTAATAATTCTATCAAAGTAAAACCATTCTTCCTGAAACGATTGGTGAAGGAAAGCTGCCTCATTGTAACTCCTGAACTATTTGATAAATGTTCCTGCGATATTCAATTTTCTTGAACAGTGATTCCGTTAACGATAATTTTAGTATACCCACTACATGTAGCCTTCTAACCTGATTTTGAGAGTATAGAGGCAATATTTTTGTACTTTTCTAAACATGGCGTTACATTGAGTGGGTATAAGTTCCACTCTCGAAAACCGGCTATCTAACACCTTGCTACAATGGGTGTAGCGTTAACTCATATGGAATTTAGCCGCTCGAAGTCGGGTATAAATCCAGTCATTGACCATACCGATATCACATGAAACCGGAAAAATCACGTCGCATATTACTTGCCGATTTGCGTGAAAAGCTCATTCCGTGGGCTAAACAGCACGGTATTAAGCAACTTGTGCTCGCCAAACCACCCATCACTGCACCCGAACCTGTAAAGGTATGGCACCACGAGGGAAGCCCGCTGCAAATATTAGAGAATCAACCAATACAAGACCGCTTGCAGACCTGGCGTGACAGCCATATGCTCGCTTCGCGCTCGCCACGCCTATGCTGCGTCATTCAGGGAGAAATCGATTGGAGAATCGGGATTACCAGCGAAATGGCTCATACGCTTGAAGGCGAAGGCGCGCAGAGCGATTTCCATGTCGTTTCAATGCCGAAAGGAACTTTCTTTCTCATTCCTCCCGGTGTTCCCTACTCAGACGGCCGCTATCCCCACTGGGAACGCGAAAACCAGGACCAGGAAGAATCGTTAGTATTTTGGTTGCAAATATTGCCACACGGAGTTTTTTGCCACCGCTGTTGCAGCGCTCACTCTATTCACACCAATTTGACACCCATCTATTTGATTGGCAACACCCCGGGAATACTGGTCAGGGAGCTGCTGGAACTCGTTTCCAGCACTATGCGGCAAAAAGACGAGCAAACCGCACAATCGCTATTGGTGGATATATTCCGATACGTTGAGCGTGCCCTATCGGCGCAGCATATTCCGCAGGTGGAGTTCACGAACGCCCTTTTAGGCACTGAACCGATAGAATTCACCATGCCGGGGAATATGAGTCCCATCCTACAGCGTGCCAGTGAATTCATCTCCATTAATCTCCACCACTCCATCGAGCTGCCGCAGATTGCCCAATACGCAGGTACATCACCGACGCATCTCAACCGGTGCTTTCAGAGTGAATGCAACCGAAGCGTGATGCAATTCGTCCGCGAAAGGCGCGTGCAAATCGCCAAGGCACTGCTGCGCGATTCGGAACTGTCGATGCAAGACATCGGTGAACTGGTTGGTTACCCCAATCAATCGCATTTTGCGCGCTTATTCAAACAGATGCAAGGCACTTCGCCACTGCAGTATCGAACCTTCGCGCGCCAAACGGATAAAGAATGATAATGATTGCCAAACTACGAGACGATCAAAACACACTCCAGATATCTAACGAGGAAGAATACTGAGTTCTTCGCCCTGCTCTAAATAAGGAGGATAGTTCTGGGAAAGATCACTATTCAGATCTGAAAGCGGTAGCCTTGCCAGATAGATCGAACTCTTGCCCTCGTGTCCCGAATAATAACTCACCCACAATTCGCCCTTATACTCCACCAGACCGGGATAAGTGCAATCGCCACCGCTGGGCAGTTCCAAAATCGGACGCAGAGTTTTAGCCTCTCTATCGAACTCATAAAGCAGCATGAACGGGTCTTTATAACCGTTTTCCGTGGAAGGCTGCCGGAACAGACGCGCACCGGCGATGATGCGGCCGTTGCTAAGTTCGATGAGATGCGGGCCACCGGCGAAGTAGCCGGTTCGATACCAATTCCAATCGGTGTAGGGAAAGTGGCTCTCCCCAATCAGGCTGTTCCAGCCGCGCAGCCACACACGCATGACGCCGTCGCTGCCCGCGACGATGCTGGCTTCGTTGCCGTCCAATCTTTCAGCGATCTGTTCCCATTCGATACCGTCGCGACTGCGGAACAGGCGAAACGGCTGGGGCTGCGAAACGCCGGGCAGGTTCTGCTCGCGCACCCAGGAATAGGCCACGCCATCGACCCAGGCCACGCGCCAGAACCAGTGCTCGCGCGGGCCGGTTTCCTGCAACGCCGACCACTGGCGGCCATCGGAAGAAAACGCGCAAAATGACTGCAAGGTTTGAAACTCTCCGTCCCGAAACACCCGCCCGGCGCACGAGAGCATCAAACGGCCATCCGGCGTTTGCGAGAGGTGCGGGTCGCGCAGGTCGAAGCCATCCAATTCAAACGTGGCTGCCGTTTCCCAATTCCCACCGCCGCCGCTCACGATGATGCGCAAAATACCGTCGCGTCCACGGGCGTGGTTATCGGCCTCGCGAAAACAGACGAACCATTGCTGTTTGAAACGAATGAGGTCGGTAAAGGCGCTGTGTTCGGCCTGGTTCCAGATGCAAGTGACGGCAATTTCCTGAGAATTCATTCTCTTCCTTTCGATGGCGATAATAGCAAAAAGCAAGGGAAAAACGGCAGTACCCTTAAATGGATATTACACACCTTTCTCCAACATTTTCTTCAAATTTTGATATATTTGACTGCAAGAAATGAGAAGAATCGCATTGCTGGCAGAGCTTGGGGCGAATCGTGAATTCTACTTCGAGAATTTGCCCGACGATTCGCCCGGCCAACTCCTGCGTGGCGGCATAGGCATTCCCCGCAGGCGGAACGACATGAGCGATACGCGGGAGATGTGGGCGTATCCCTATTACGTGTTGGAGATGATGCAGGAAGAAGGCAGCGGCTCCTACCGCAACGAAAACGGTTTCGGGTGCCAGCTTGCCTATGGAAATTTTTTCTTCGTCTATCCTGGTTTCAAGCAGTATTACGGCCCCGGCAAGGACGAAAACTGGTCGGAAATCTGTGTGAGCTTTGCCGGACGCATTTTCGATCTCTACCGCGAAAACAACATTCTCCATCCCCATCAACCCGTTTGGCACCTGTCCGACCCGGCACCGTGGATTGAGCGGCTGCGCAGCCTACTCCAAACTCCCCGCCCTACCGTCGCGCTTGATAGAGCCGTGGAAGCCACCCGGCTTCTTCATTTCCTGCTGGAAATGATGCAGGAAGCCACTCCGGTGGAGAGCGGCCACGCGCCCAGCGACTGGTTTACCCAGGCCTGCCTGATGCTAACCAGCGACCTTGCCCACAAATCCGACTTAAACCGCGTCGCGTCTCAACTCGGCATGAGCTACCATACTTTCCGGCTCTATTTCACACAGCGCGCGGGGATGTCGCCCTTGCAATATCGCAATGCCAAGCGCATCGAAGCGGCGAACGGGTTGCTCATCGGCACCGACAAATCGTGCCGTTCCATCGCATTTATGCTGGGCTACTGTAGCGGTGATCATTTTTCCGCCGATTTCAAACGCCACACCGGGCTTTCACCGCGCGAATACCGCCGGGAGCAAGCTAAAGGATAGGCACAAAAGCGCCTATCCCCGGAGAACGAATTGCAAGCAATTACTGTCTCATCAGGCTGACGCCTTTCGTGATACCGGCGATGGCGAACTCCTTCGTTACCTGCACAGCAACGAGATTTTCGCCTGCCTTAACCTGGTCTGTGATATCGATTAAGAATTCATCATTATAGCCTTCGAAATTGGGCCCCAGAAGATGCTCTCCTACTTTGGCACCGTTCAGGTAAATTACTGCATCGCCATCGACGGCGCCGAAAAACAAAACGTATCGTTTGCCCGGTTCTTTTTTGTCCAGAGAAAATTTCTTGCGATACCAGGCGGTGCCCCAATAATTATGGCCTTGTGACGCCCAGTCGGCATTAGCCCTGATGGGCGACCAGTTCTCATCCTTGTAGTCGAATTTGAAAACACCTTTTTCTACACCTTTCTTTTGCGGGTCGGTGCAGAATTTCCAGTCGTCATCTAAATTGCTTATCAAGCTCGCACTGGGGTTTGACTTCAACTTGTTCACCTGGCTACGCAAACCATTGATGCCATATAATCGCTCCTGCACGCCCCAACTCGTCTTGAAAAACACCGGCCCCGCGTTGAAGTTTTCGTTTTTGTCTTCCTGCTGAATAAACTTGCCGAGTTCATCCCATGTGTTGAGCGCTGAAACGGGCTTACCGGCTTTTTTATAACGCATCACCAGATTGAAACGCCTCGCCACTTCATAACCCAGCCAATCGCCGTGAACACGGTGCGCATAAAGTTCCTGATCGGCAACCGCCTTGCGCGCTTCTTCGATAAGCGGCGTCATCTGCTCGATCAATGCATCATTGTCGAACAAATTGCCGATAAACGTGCCAAGCTGGAACCAGGCCGGGCCTTCAAGCGAAGCTTTCTCCAACAAGCGATGATACGCCAGCATCGGCTCCACCGCAGGACCGTAATAATTGCGGCAGAATTCTTCCATCTCCTTATCCAGATCGAGATCGGGATTCCACAATAAACGCCCGTAGAAATAATATTGAATCGTTTGCGGCCCCCAATTGGGATGAAATTCGGTATTGACCAGGCGAGTGCCGTATTTACGATATTCGGTGAGGCGATCCTTCATCACTGTCAGCAGCGGCAAAGGCCCATACCACCACCCACCCGACCAGTATTCGCGCGCTCCCAGCATCGTTCCCAGCTTGCTGTAGCCTTCAAACAACTCCACCAGGTTGGCATTGCCTTTGGCAGCCGGGTCGTGCAGGAGCTTGGAATAATTACCGTAGGCCGCAGCCATGCTGGTGGGCAACACCATGGTATTAGGCTCCAATTTGGTCAATTTAGTCGGCACTTCCGAATGCCAGGCGTAGGCCAGCCAACTGAGCCACACGCCGGGAAGTTCTTGCCCCACTTTTTTGGCGATTATATTATTGAACGTTGCCACCCGGTTGCCCATGGAGGCATTGCCCAGACGCTTGATACGCCCATTGCGAGCCAAAACCAGGGGGGCATCCATCGCGCGACACGGCTCGCACTCGCAAAACAGGTCGCTATCGTTGGGGGTGAGGGAAATGCCCTCTATATGAGGTTCTGTTTTCGCGTATGCGATGACATTTTCGGCGAAGATTCTCTGAACCTCGGAGTTACTCATACAGGGTTGCCCCTTCTGTGCACGTTGGCCGTTCACCAGTGCGAAGTATTCCGGGTGGGTTTTAAAATATTTGCCGGGATGCATAAAGGTGCTGTAGGCGTGAGGCAGCCACAATTGATAGCTGCCGCCGTATTTTGCCCCGCCGATATTGACGTTTTGTCGGTTTCGCACCGCCCACACCGGCATCTGTTGCTTGTGTTCTTCGGTCCGGTCGGGCCACCAGCGCTGGATATTCATCCCCGTCCGGTATTGATACCCCGGTTTATCCCGTGTCGTTCCCTGCTCGAGGACGATGTCCTGGCGACGGGGAACATGCTCTCCCCAGGGTTCGGGGCGATACCAGCGCACGCCCAGGTCGTCCAGAAAATTGTATACGCCGTAGAGCGTGCCGCGATCACGCACGAAAGTCCGGTTTTTCGTACTTTGTATCGATGGCAATTTGCCACCGACGATTCTAACCCGGTTTTCTTCGACAGAGATAACCGATTCTTCAACGCCCAATTGATCGGCATTTAAATCGCGGTTGGCCGGGTGATGCCCCACGATAATAACCGGAGACTGAGCGGAAGCCTTAATCGTTTCACTGGAGGTGATGGTTTCAATCGTCTTGCCCGTGATCTTGCCCAGATATTCGGCGAGCTCCTGGGCGGCGTATCGCTGCGATTCACTCGAATCAGGCGCAACGAGGACGCGCGGTGTCACAGTATCAGCAGCGAGAACTAAAGGTTTCTTTGCCACGGCAAAACATTGGGAAATAATTAGCAGTGTTATACCGGGAATAATAAACAGTAATGAACGGAGAAACACTCTATGCAGGGAAAAACGGGATTTCGTTATCATCATTCTATAAATGCGTTTGGTGCTTTTTACGGAGTAAAAGGGTTCCATTCTCTGGCATTGGCACAGGCAGCAACATAGGCGCTACCGCTGCAAGTGGAGGGGATTGCGCTGCGGAGGCTTTCAGCCGAACGCCACTTGGCATGGCCATCGGCAAAGACGATGTTGGTGCCTCCCAGGTGCGGGGCAAAACTTTTATAGTCGGCGTGGCTCGGAACAGCACGCGACCGGTAATAGGCTGGATTATTGGGATTGTTGGTCCAGTTCATATCCATGTTCATAATCAGCTCGGACGGACGCTGCACCATGGAAAGTCGAAGAGGCGTTAACCATCCCAGTGGCCCTCCATAGCTAAAATTCACGTTGTAAAAACCGGCGTTCATGCCATAACTGGGATACGGGCCGGAGGTACTGTTAAACGGTGGGCGCGTCGCACTCGGGCAGATAAACGTTTGCACGCTTTTTACATAGGGGAAGATAAAATCCATCCAACTATATCCGTGACCGGAAGAAGCCGCATCGTAGCTGCAATAGAAATAGGCACCGGGAGTCCCAGGTTCTGTCTGAAGAGTTGATCTGTTACTGGCATTTCTTTTAAAAATCGGAGGATATATCTCGTCATAATCCTGTGTATATTGCATGATTCCCAGGCTAATTTGCTTGAGATTGCTCAGGCACGAAGTGCGGCGCGCGTTTTCCCTTGCCCTGCCGAATACAGGAAACAATATTGCAGCCAATATTGATACTATTGCAATTACAACTAATAATTCTATAAGCGTAAAGCCATAGGAGCTTGTTTTTCGTTCAATCACTTTGTTCCTCTTAAAAATGGGGAGTCCTTATTGCCGTACGCTGTATTATACCCCTCCCTTCTTCCGGCTAAACCCTAATGCCGCCAAAAAACTTACACCAGAATGATCTACGCGTTCTTTATTTCGACAAGTGCGTAGAGGCCATCCGCCTATAACGGCGCGGGCTGACCCCGGTGTGGCGCAGGAAAACCGTTGAAAAAGTATGGATGCTGGAAAAGCCCACCAGATTCGCAACGTCGCCGATTCGCTCGTTGGTTTCACTTAACATTCTCTTGGCTGCGCTCAGGCGGGCCTGGGTCACAAAACGCATCACAGACACACCAACGACCTCCTGAAAAGTGCGATTCAAGTAGGCATAACTGACGTTGCAGACGCTGGCGATGTCGGTGCCGCTTAAAGCGCTATGTAAGTGAAGCTGGATATAGTCGATAGCCCGATAGCAGAGTTGTGCTTTTAACTGTGACGTTAATTTGTGCTTGAAGAGCTGCCTATCGAAAGCCGGCCATGCTGTGTTGCAGACATCGACATATTGCGAGTGCAAGTAGCTGCTGAGCAGACGCATGAAGTAGAGCAAGTGAGCCTGCATGGTTTTGGCGTCGCCTTCAAGCAATGAGCCAATGTAGGACTCTTTCGCTATTGTCAGGGACGGATCGAAAATTTGCAGACTGTGTGTCGCACTTTGCTCATCCACCAGACGAATAAAGAAATCCCTCTCGTCTGATTGCACAACCAACATCTGTAGCGACTCCGATTCTTGCCGCACGATCTCCCTGGGGAGCATATCGCTATGGGGGACGTGCGGTGGCACGTAAAAAGCGGCAGGCGCGGTCAAACGTATCGCGACTATTCCCGGCGGTATTACCCGGCCGCTTGCCGCGAACTGATGAGCCATTTGCCGTGTCAAACCGATGCGTTCTTGCGAACTCCCCTGACAAATAAAACTGAGTTGCGACATGCGGCGGGCCATAAGATGCTCGTTCTTCCATTGCACCCTCATATCGAGCGGCTTGAGTGTTCGATTCACGAGCGGCTTATCGCGAATTATGTGATGCTCAAACGCGGAATAATCGAGAGAGTGATCCAAAAGCACCTGGGAAACGATTTGGGTTTGGAGCGCCGGAATAATTTGCTCATCCAATCTCTGCAAGAGAGCTTTCCGTATTTGCGGGGCAGAGGGCATGAAGGAAAGTATAAACCATTGAGGAATATCCATTACCTGCCAATGCTCAATACATAAAATAGGGCACAGACAGGTGGTAATATTCAACTGCGCCCTTGCTGAAAAGTGCCGTCATTTACAACTGCATCAGGCTCACGCCTTTGAAGATGCCGCCAACGGCGGAGTTCTTTGTAACCTGCACCGCAATCAGATTTTTGCCGGATTTGAGTTGATCGGTGATATCAACCGTGAAGTCTTCATCCCAGCCTTTACCGGCCTCGCCCAGCAGGCGTTTACCCGCTTCCTGGCCATTGACATAAGTCACAGCATCGCCATCCACGCCACCAAAAAAGAGGGCGTAACGCTTGCCGTTTTCTTTCTTCACCTCAATGGTCTTGCGATACCAGGTGGTGCCAAAGAAGGTGTGGCCCTGCTCCTGCCAGGTGCTGGTGGCGTTGACCGTATGCCAGCGCTGGTCGTTAAAAGTGGGCGCTATCACGCCTTGCCGCAAACCGTTCTTTTGCGGATCGGTGCTGAACTTCCAGTCTTCGTTCAGATTTTGCAAGATGCGGGCACCAGGGTTCTCTTTAAGAGTAGCCAGTTGCTTGCGCAAACCGGGAATACCGGCCTGTTCACTCATCACTTTCCAGGTATAGCTGGTCAAGTTCACATTGAAGATATCGCTTTCTTTGTTGGCTTTGATCTTCTCGCCCAACGCATCCCATACCGTGACGGCAGCCAGTATGTTTTTCTCTTTCTTATAGCGCTCTACCAAGTTGCGCACCCGCGCTACTTCGTGCCCGGCTTCCATGCCTTCGAAACGTTTGGCGTAGGGCTGCTGGTCGCCGATGAGTTGTTTCGACTGGGCAATCAGCCCGCTGAGCTTCTCGATGAGCTTGTCGTCGAGAAATAAGCGATCAATGAAACGGGCCGAGAAGTAATAGGCCGGGCCTTCAAGCGAAGCTTTTTCCAACGTGCGGTGATATTCCAGCATTGGCTTACCAGCCGGGCCGAAATAGCTGTTGCAGAAATATTCCAGTTCTTTTTCGACATCAATATCGGGGTTCACCTGCAAGCGCACCGCGAAATAATGCGCCATGGTCTGCGCGCCCCAACTGGGATGCACTTCATTGATAATGCCCTGTATCTTATGTTCGCGATAATTGCGAGTGCGGTCGGTGAGGAAGGTAAGGTAGGGCAACGGGCCATACCAACAGCCACCCGACCAGTAATCACGCGCGAAAGTTTGACTGACGTATTGCGACCATCCATTTAATATGCTCAGAAACCGCGCATTGCCGGGAGCCTTGGGATCGTTGAGTAATTTGGAGTAATCGCCGTAGGCAGCACCGATTGTCGTAGGTCCCACCAAAATGTTGGGTTCCATGCTCTCGACTTTGGTTGGAGCTTCAAAGTGCGTGGCATAGGCATACCAGGAAATACTGAGATTTTGGCCTTCCTCACGCAGCCGGCGCGCCACGTAGTTGCCGAAAATCGCCATACGATTGCTCATCGAAGCTTTGCCCAGCCGCTTCTCACCTGCCGGAGTGGTGAGGTTTGAGTCGTCCATAGCGCGGCACAGTTCACACTCGCAATAACCATCCAGGCTATCGTATGGTTCGATAGAGCGCACCGTTTGGGTGGGGTTGTCCTTGGCAAATTGAATCAGGGTTTGAGCCACTTCTTCCTGCACCGCCGGGTTGCCCATACAAATTTGTTGCCCTTTACGCTCACCGTTGACCAGGGCAAAATATTCGGGATGCTCTTTGGCATACTTCCAACGCGGCATCAGGTGATTGAGGTTGTGGCCGACATAAATGCCATACCCGCCACCCGGATGACCACCGGCTGCATGGCGATTACGAATCGCCCAACGGTTGGCCATTGCCGCCTGTTCCTTGTTGGCCTTGTAGCTATAGACATTAAAACCACCCCGGTATTTATAGGCCGGTTTGAAGGTATTCTTACCCAAGGGCAAAGTTACCGTTGAGCTTTGCGGTACATGCTCGCCCCATGCCTCGGGCCTAAACCAGCGCACGCCAAGCCGGTCGAGCAGTTCATAAACGCCATACATCACGCCGCGATCACGCACGAAGACCACGCCTTTCGAGTTGGTCACGGTCGGGTCCCAGCCACCGGCGATGCGCAGGCGGTTAGGCTCCACGCTGATGGTTGCTTCCTCTACTTCCAGTTTCTCGGGATGGAGATCGGCATTGAGAGGGTGATTACCCAGGATAATTTGAACCGTATCTGCCGTAGCCTGGGGGTTGTCTGCTGAAATGACGGGAATGGTTTTGGAAGTGATTTTGCCTAAGTAGGTGGAAAGCTCTTCGGCTGCAAACTTTTCGGCATCGGTGGGAGTAGCAGAGAGGGCGATCTGAGCAGTGGACTTCTCGCCTACTAACGTTAAATGCCCCTGATGCTGAGCCTGCACAGTTTCAATGCAATTCAGCAAAGCCAGAGCGACAATCAAACAGATGTGTGTAATGTAAGAATGTTTCTTCATGAAGTCAAAAAAGATTTAATCGATAAAGGGATTCCAATCGCGCGCATTATTACAATAGCCAGGAGCACCAGCATAAAAGGTGCTTCCTGTGCATGTTGTAGGAATCGCACTTCGCACACTGGCCGCTGAGCGCCACTTCGCATGTCCATCTGCGAAAACAATATTTGTTCCATGCAGATGACTAAAAACGTATTTGTATTCACCACTGGTTGGTGAGGCATAGCTATTAATAGAGTTAGGAGCTGCGTTATTCCAGGTGAAGTGAAAGTCAAGAAACATGATTAATTCACTGGGACGCTTTATTGCCGACATCTTCAATGAAGTGAGCCAGGGTTGTGAACCGGTATAGGCGGTGTTTGCTTGATAAAATGCCGCGTTGTAGCCGTAAGGTGGGTTAATGCGCCCTCCCGATTCCGGCGGACGGATGAAACTTGGGCATTTGAATAGATCTATACTTTTGGCATACGGATAAATTAAATCCATCCAACTGATGCGGTAACCGGCAGAACTCCCACCATAGCGGCTGTAAAAATGTGCCCCAGGCATAGAAGGATCGGTTTGTGTTACAGGATTATTAGTTCCAGGCGCCTTCTGGAAAGCGGGCACGTAAGAATCATCGTAATCTTGGGTATATTGCATAACGGCCATTCCAATCTGTTTAAGATTGCTCAAACACGAAGTGCGCCGCGCATTCTCTCTGGCCCGGGCAAAAGCCGGGAACAGTATCGCCGCTAAGATTGATATTATAGCAATGACAACCAAAAGCTCTATTAGTGTAAAACCACTACTTCTTTGCACTTTCATAATATGAGCACCATCCTCAATGAAATCAACTATAAATCATTGTACCCCACCCCATGTCATTCTAAACGTGAAAACCACCAAAAAAAGTAACTCAAAACAACATCTCATCTAAAGAGAGGTGATTTTTCTCATCTTCTACCGCATATTCTCACGCCGATAGGCCAAAGGACTTATTCCCATATTTCGCTTGAACACTCCATCGAAACTCTGCGAGTTGGCAAAACCGGCCAGTTGGGCGATATCGCCTACCCGCTCGTTCCCCTCGCGAAGCATAGACTTGGCCGCTTCCAGTCGACAACGGGTGACATAGCGCATTACCGTCAGGCCAATCTCCTGCTTGAAGACACGATTGAGATGCATGCTCGATACGTTATTGGAAGCTGCCAGGTGCTCTAAGGTGAGCGAAGTGTGCAAATGGCGCTGGATATAATCGATAACGTTATGGCAGAGTTGGATATTTTTTTGTGAAGCATCGGCCGAAATCGTGATGGCCTGGTCACCGATGGTAGGCCAGGCGCTGTTGCTGATATTCACGCTGTGAGCCACAAGATACTCTTTCAAATGGCGCATTGCGGTCAGCAGGGTAAGTTGCGCACCTTTCAACTGGCGGCTTTGTAATAAATCGACGTATTGATATATCAGTTCCAGCACAGGGCGATGCACGATGTGCAGATGATGGGTCGCACCGGAAGCCGGAGAATAATAGCGCAGGAATAGCTCGTCGTTGTTGTAGTCGAAGACAAGAACGTGGAGCGGTGAATGGGGGTTTTCAATTTCTTTCCCTCCGTGTGGCAAACCTGCAGGAATGTGAAAAACAGCGGGAGCCTCTAATTGAAACGCAGTAATGCCGGGCGACACCGGAAGCCCTTGCACCTTCAAGCCTTGGACCATTTCGCGGGTAACACCAAAACGCTCTATCGATGCCCCCGCGCAGACGATTCCAATGCGCCCGACACGCTTATAGAGCAAATCTAATTTCTCCCAACGTGTGAGGAAATCGAGCGGGTGAGCAGGTGCATCGGGAATGGGCGATTTCCGCACTACCCAGTGTTTGGCTCCATCAAAATAAAATGGTAGTTCACCGCTCACTTGAATGAGCGTATCTCGACCGAGTGCCGGAATGGCATATTGCTCTAAAACAGCCAGCACTTGTTTACGGATTTTAGGAGCAAAAGGCATAACCACAGTTTATGCGAACCGGCTCTATTGCTCTTATCAGCACAAAAACGGGGCACTTTGGGCGAAATTCAGTTATTCTGTTATCTCCAAGTAACAGGAGGGAAATCTATTGGTAACGTTCGATCCTAAATTAGAAACTATTTACCAGCAAGTCATCCAAAGAAATCCCGGTGAAAGCGAATTTCATCAGGCCGTACTGGAAGTCTTTGGTTCACTGAGCCAGGTGATTCGTAAATATCCCGATATTCTCGATAATAAAATCATTGAGCGCATCTGCGAACCAGAGCGCCAGATCATATTCCGCGTGCCGTGGCAAGACGACAAGGGCGAAGTCCATATCAATCGCGGTTTTCGCGTTGAGTTCAACAGCGCTTTAGGCCCCTACAAAGGCGGGCTGCGCTTTCATCCTTCGGTGTATCTGGGCGTGGTGAAATTCCTGGGGTTTGAACAGATTTTCAAGAACGCGCTCACCGGCATGCCGATCGGCGGTGGTAAAGGCGGTTCGGATTTCGACCCCAAAGGACGCTCGAATAGCGAAGTGATGCGTTTTTGCCAGAGCTTCATGACCGAGCTTTACCGGCACCTGGGCGAACATACCGATGTCCCGGCCGGCGACACCGGCGTGGGCGCGCGTGAAATCGGCTATTTGTTCGGGCAGTATAAACGCATCACCAACCGCTACGAATCGGGCGTGCTCACCGGTAAAGGACTCGACTGGGGCGGTGCCCTGGTGCGCAAAGAAGCCACCGGTTACGGTCTGGTCTATTTCGTGCAGGAGATGCTCAAAGCCAAAGGCGAGAGCTTCGACGGCAAAACCTGCCTGGTTTCAGGTTCGGGTAACGTCGCGATCTACGCTATTGAGAAAGTGCATCAGTTAGGCGGAAAAGTCGTCGCCTGTTCGGATTCGGCCGGCGTGATCTATCACGAAAGCGGTATCGACCTGGAACTGCTCAAAGAGTTGAAGGAAGTGCGTCGCGCGCGCCTGACCGAATATGTAGCGCAGTGCCCCGATGCCAAATACATCGAGGGTGGCAATATCTGGGAAATTCCCTGCGACGTTGCCCTGCCCTGTGCCACCCAGAACGAGTTGCACGAAAAAGATGCCGTTGCATTGGTTAAAAACGGCTGCAAAGCTGTTGGCGAAGGAGCCAATATGCCGACTACGCCCGAGGGCACCCGTGTGCTGCTGGAAGGCAACGTGGCCTTTGCGCCCGGCAAAGCCGCCAACGCCGGTGGCGTGGCCACTTCGGCGCTGGAAATGCAGCAGAACGCCAGCCGCGATGCCTGGAGTTTCGAGCACACCGAAGACCGACTGGCCGAAATTATGTCGGGCATTCACCAGCGCACCTTTGAAACCGCCGAAGAGTTCGGCACGCCGGGCAACTACATCAACGGTGCCAATATCGCCGGTTTTTTGAAAGTAGCTCGTGCGATGGATGCGATGGGTTTGATCTAAAGTTGGAATCGCCGCACAAAAGCCGCAAATACCATACTCCGGTATTTGCGGCTTTTGCCCTTTTGGAGTGCGGTGACTTGCCACCGCGTCGTGTCGGCGTTTAATTGAAAAGAAAGACGTCATTGTTATGTCTTCGCGGTGACAAGTCACCGCACTCCAAAATTACAGCACATAAACACCTATCGCCGGGCCGGTGTGTTGGATGATGTGGGATGCGCCATGTTCGATGCGATAGCTCACCGTTTCAGTTAATCCGGCAAAGGGATAGAGAATGATAGCCACCTTCCCCGCCGTGCCACTGCCGACTAATACAATCGGCTTGCGGTGTTCTTCCTGATTGATGATGTTGAACTGGCCGGTATTAGCATGGCCCAGGCGAGAAAGTTCGGCGTTTCCCTGTTCCCCTTTCACCGGTTCATTACCATTGTAGTAACCGCTGTGCGAAGTGCCTTTGGTTGTATAGCTGAAAGCGGCATAAGCCAGCGTTTGATCGATACGGTTTTTAATCTGGCTCAACAGCCAGGCTCCGCAAAAGGCTCCATTGTGTCCGGGCGCGGCGCTATCGCTCCATTGATACGATCCGCCGCTGGGTTGGGGGTGCGTGGGGTCGGCGGCGTTGTATTGCACCATCTGCCCGCCACGCGGCTGCCACTGGTTTTTCCAGTCGGCCGCACCACCGATATGGGCCAATCCAAAATTCGAAACATCGTTGCCGTAGAAGGCGTTATCATCCCATAAGGTGAAGTAGTCACCGATGAGCAGCGAGAAGAAAGCCTCATATTTCATCTGCTCGAAGGAGGCATAAGGCCGGACAGTGCGGATGAGGTCGCCATTCTGCAAGGGCAAACGCTGCTCCGTAGCGGCGCGCTCGACGGCACAACCGACGCCTTCAAAAGCAATCCAGCTAAAGGTGAGAACTTTGCGATCGGCCATGGCAATGTATTGCCGTTCGAGATTGGCGATATGATAATAAATCCGCGAGGCATCGAGCAGCCGCGACATGCCATCGAGGTAGCCACCGACGAAGCGATGCCGATATTCGTAGGCGCGCTCGGTGTAATACTGGCTGGGGCCTTCATCGATTGACGATTTACGCGCATTTTCGGCACTGCTCAGGAGTTGTCGCCTGGCATCGAAAGATTGATAAGGCGACATATCGGTGCCCCAGCCATAGAGGTTGGCAAAATAATCACTGACCAGATTGCTTTCCTCCACCCCGCGAATGCCATCGCGCTCCACCTGTAACTGGTAAACCCGTTCATAGATGCGCTCGACATCGCGAAAGGGCACGCCGTTTTCACAAAACTCCGCCGTGGTAACGGTACCAGCCCGGGCATAGCCATTGTAAAAATTTTCTGCCTCTTCATTCACACTTTTAAAGAAACTGGCGTAGAATGCACCGCCCTCGATCTTGAGCGGGGCTGCTGTGGAATTGGTGACTTTGAAGCGAAAAAGCTGGGGCTGGGGAATGCTGTACTCCACCTGAATGCCGGGCGGTAAATTGGCCGTGTAGCCTTTGTGGATGCTGATGATGTCATCGGACTTGCAGCGCTCATCGGCCTTATCGAGCGTAATACTTTGCCCGGCTTCCAGTGTTCCGTTGTAAGGCACTTCCACTTTGCCTTTGGCATAGGCGCGGTGGCAGATCCAGGTCTTGTCATACGGAATGAGGCCGTTATTCACATCGGCAAAAACCGCTTGCACGACAAGATCTTTTTCGACTAATTGCTGCGGCGATACCCCGGCAACACGCTTGGTGATGCCAAACACTTTGTTGGCGGGTAGGCTGAGCTGGTGAGGCGTCTCCTGATATTGCGTATACCAGGCTGCGGTTTGGATATCGGCTGGCGTCTTCACCTCTTTAGTGGGCGCTGAAGCCAGGTTCTTCACTTCCAAAATTGTATATTCCATCGCCGCCGAGTGCTGCTGGTAGGTATCGGGGTTCATCATCACCTCCCACCATCGCGCGCGTAACTCACTGACCGCAGTGACACTTTGATCTATCCAATAGAAATAGATCGTATGATTGCCTTCGGGCAGGGCCAGCCCTTCGCCTGAGAGCGCTTCGAGTTCGGCAGGCTGCACCGGCACCATGAACGAATTCATCACCCAGGCTTTGCACTGCGTCTGGCCGTTGAAACTGGTTTTCGTGGCCGGGTAATTCAACCGTACTTTGCCTGCATCCGTGACTGAAGCAATGACATTGCGGCTGTTGATAACCGCAAACCGTTGGCGCGCGCTTTGGTATGTAATGCGCCCGTCTTTTATCTGTAATGAAGACGCCCTCTGCGCCCAGGCAGGCGTTAACCACTCAGGAATAGAAAGTGCCAGGGAGGTGAGGGCCGTCTTTTGAATGAATTCGCGCCGCTTCATCATTACTCTAAATATTAGCTATTAAATAGCCACGAAAAGGCACAAAAAACACAAGATTTTAACTTGGGGTTTTCATATTCTCGGAATATCTCTGAGGCACTTTCTACGGAATCGTTTCAGAAATAACACCAACCCCAACCCCACTTTTGTGTCTTTTGTGCCTTTTCGTGGCTATCAATTACAACCGCGGATCGACCGGTTCGCTTTCCAGTGCCAGCACACCAAATGCGCACTCGTGTACACGCCGCAACGGTTCACCGGCTACGAAACGCTCCAGCCCTTCGATGCCCAACGCAAACTCGCGCAAAGCCAGCGAGCGCTTGTGCCCCAGACCACGCGAACGCAACCGCTTGAGATATTGCGGCATGGAATATTCCGGGCCGTAGATGATGCGTAGATACTCACGCCCGCGACACTTCACCGCAGGCTGCACCAGGCCTTTTTCGGTATGGGAAACAAACGTCCACGGCTTTATCACCAGTCCCTCACCGCCACCGGCAGTAAGCTCTTCCCACCAGGCAATGGCGGCCGCGCATTCACTTTCATCGGCTAAATCGACAACGCGATGATTGGTCGCCAATAAAATGCCGTGCGCATCTTGCTCGCAAATGCGCTTGAGCTGTTCCATATGCCATAAATGGTCGCGGTCGTGATGCACCTTGCCTTCACTGGCCAGCAGGTGGAATGGTGCCAGCTTCAAATCTTCCAACTTATTCACATCCCACACATAGTGGCGGTAAGCCGCGCTATACTGTTGCGATAATTGCAAACGCTGCTGCCATTTTTCTTTCATCTCGGCAACCTCGCCGCCGTTTTGAAAAGCCTGTTGGAGAATGGCGTTTGCCGCTGTCAGCGAGGCCTGCGAAGCGGCACCGACCGGGGCATACTGGCGGTTCAACAGTTCCTGAGCCTTCACCGACCACGGCATCAGTTCGCAATCGAGGCAAAACCAGGTGGTCTCAAACTCGTCCCATAAACCGGCTGCCGTGATCGAGTCGCGCAATACTTCCAGAAGTTGCGCTTCGAGGGCTTCGTCACTGAAAAACGGACGCCCGGTGCGCGAGAGAATGACGCCGATTTTTTCTTCCTGCGTGCCGAAACGATGCTGGGCCGCTGCTACATCGCGGCATACGATAACCACCGCGCGCGACCCCATGTGCTTCTCTTCGCACACCACCTTTTGCACACCGCTTTCGCGGAAATAGTCGAGCGCCTGCTGCGGGTGTTCGAGCGTATCGTCCAAACTACTGGTAGCACACGGCGACATGGTAGGCGGCAGGTAGATGAGCCATTGCGGCGCGGCGGCAAAGCGGCTCATCACTTCCAGCGCGGCAATGGAGTTTTCGGCGCGCACCGTCACATTATTGGCCAGGGTAGTGTGGATGATTCGCTTACCGGTGACATCAGCAATATCGAGCACATCGTCGTGCACCTGCTGCGCCGAAGCCTCGCCCTCTTTATGCAGGAACGGCCTGCCCGGCACGGCATATTCCTTCGCCGATGGCACTTCCACCAGGTCGCGCTCGGGCCAGCGTAGCGCAGTAAGCTTACCGCCGAAAACGCAACCGGTATCGATATCGAGGGTGTTGTTGAGCCATTCGGCGCGCGGCACCGGCGTGTGGCCGTAGATGACGGCCGCCGGGCCGCGATACTCGCGTGCCCAGTCGAAGCGCACCGGCAAGCCAAACTCATCGGTTTCACCGGTAGTTTCGCCATAGAGCGCAAACGAACGTACCACACCCGAGGCGCGGCCTTGTAACTCTTCTTTCATGCCGCCATGAGCCACCACCAGTTTGCCGTCGTCGAGCACGTAGTGGCTAATCAGCCCATCAATAAACTTGGCGACTTGCTTCTGGAAATCCGCCCGTTCTTCATCGGGAAGCACCGCTAATTGGTCGATTGTCTCCTGCAGGCCATGCGTGATGGAGACTTTCTTGCCGTTCAAATAGCGTAGCAACTTGGTATCGTGGTTGCCCGGCACGCACAGCGCCTGGCCGCCCTGACACATCGCCATCGCCATTTTCAACACATCGACCGTGCGCGGGCCGCGATCGACCAGATCGCCCAGGAAGATCACACGGCGGTTCTCGGGATGTTTCCAGGTTTCACCTTCCGGCACATAACCCAACTGCCCCAGCAGTTGTTCCAGCTCGTCATAACAACCATGAATATCGCCGATGATATCGAACGGGCCGTGGTCGAACTTGCGGTTATTCCACAACGGCTGCCGGGTGATTTCGACCTCTTTAATCTCTTCCGGCGAGAGAACATGGACATGTCGAAACCCTTCCCGCGTGAGTCCCCTTAAAGAACGGCGCAATTGCTGGGTGTGGTTGCGCACCACGTGCGGCCCGAAATTACGGTCAGGCCGCGATTCGTTACGCTCACGGCAGGTGCCTTCAGGCACGTTGAGAACGATAGCCGTCGCCAACGTGTGATATTGCTTGGCCAGACCAATCAACCCGGCCCGTGCATTGGGCTGCACGTTGGTGGCATCAATGACCGTCAATTTCCCACGCGCCAGGCGCTTACCGACGATGTAATGCAAGACGTCAAACGCATCATTGGTAGCGTCGAGGCTGTTTTCATCGTCGCTGACCAGGCCACGGCAAAAGTCGGAGGAAATAATTTCCGTCGGCAGAAAATGGCGACGCGCAAAAGTCGATTTACCCGCACCGGAGGCACCAACGAGAACGACTAAAGAAAGTTCAGGGAGTGTGATTTTCATTTATTAATTTGGCAACATATGAAATTCGGCAACGTGACTGGGGTACTGGTGCTCTATGGCATCTCTTTTTTTCACAGCATCCAAGTATTGCGGCACCCTAGAACGGCGATAAATATAAAACCAGTAAGCGACCAGTGCCAGGATCAGCATTAAACTTGGAAGTGCAAAAGCCAACAACCAAAGAACCGCCGGAGTCAACAGGGTGAGGAGACAACCTGCAAAAACAAACTCACCATTCCTTTGACAGATGCGCCGTTCCTGTGGCGACAAGCCATTTTTTATCTTGTCTTCGACATAGTTTTCCGGATACTCCATAAACATAATACGCACTCGATAGGTGCCTTTAGGAATTTCCAAAACACTGCCCACAACCTGCCCCTCTATAGCATCGTCCCGCGCAGCGTATTCTGCCCCTGTAAACCATAAATAGCCGCTGGGAACATGAAAATTTGGTCTTTCAGTGACTTCAACAGCATATCTTTCCAGCTCTTCAGGAACAGGTTCATCCTGATAAAGACAGAGTGTGTACTCACCATCCGCGTGCGTTTCATGATAGAAAAACCGGCCTTGCGGTTCTAACACTTCGACCAGTTCGGTAGGATCTACTTTATATCGCTCGTCAAAGTCTTCCGGCAATGCCAAAGGATCAAATATCACCATTGCAGCAGCATCAGTTCCGGCCTCGGCGATCAGCTTTATGACACGCCTCCCTGTAATTAAACTTGAGCCGTCTTAAAAATCGCCATCTGCGAAGGCGCTCCGCGTGTTTCGTCTTCTTCACCAACCGGTGCCAGTGTCACCGTATAGCCACGACGGGCCGCCACGCCATTGGCCCATTCTTCGAACTCAGCGCGGGTCCATTCAAAACGATGGTCCTTATGCCGCATCTTCCCGGCGGGCAGGGTTTCCCAGACCGAGTTGTATTCGCGGTTAGGTGTGGTGAGCACCACGGTTTTGGGCGCGGCGAATTCGAAAAGCACCCGCTCGAAGGCCAGTAAGCGGGTTTCATCGAGGTGCTCGATGACTTCCACCACCGCTGCGGCATCAAAGCCGTTCAGCCGGTCGTCGCGGTAGGTGAGTGAGCCTTGAATCAGCTTGATGCGCTGCGCCTGGTATGGCGGCATGCGGTCGAGCCTGAGTTTATCGCGCGCGATTTCCAGCGAGCGGAACGCCACGTCCATGCCCACGATTTCGTGGAACTGTTTTTCCCTGAGCAAGCCGCGCAGCAAGCGGCCTTCGCCACAACCCAGGTCGAGCACGCGAGTCGCGCCGCTTTCCTTGAGCACTTCAAGCACTGCTTTCAGACGCTGCTCGTGCAGGCTGATGGGCTTTTCGATTTGCTCTTCTTCGGCATCGTGCCGGGCGGTTTCTTCTTCGGCGTTGGGACTTTCGTTTTGCAGCAATTGCTCGGTCGCCACGCGAGTGAGGTTGCGGCGGCGCATCAAATAGCGACTCACAATCAGCTCGCGTTCGGGATGCGTCGCCAGCCAACCCTCGCCACGCTTGAGCAGCTTTTCGACTTCATCTTCGTTGACCCAATAATGCTTGTCGTCATCGAGCACCGGCACCAACACATAGAGTTGGGAAAGCAACTCGGCAAGTGTCTTTTCTGCTTGCAATTCGAGGGAATAATAAGAACTCTGGCCCCACTGCGGATAGTTTTCATCCAGCGCGTGCCCCGTTACGGAGACGGTATAGCCCAGCGGCTCGAACAATTTGCGCAAGAACTCCTCACCGCCACGGCAGGGCACCACTTCCAGCCGTGCGGTCAGTGGAATCGGGGTCTTCGCCAGTTCGGGGCGGTCCTTGCTTTTGCCACCCAGGGCTTCGCGAAAAATCTGGGCAATCGCCACACTCAAAAACGACGAGGCCACGTAGGGCCGGTCATTGACGTATTGATCGAAGCGCCCTTCATCGTGGCCTTTACCGCGCACCAGCGAAATGGGGTCAACTTCCAGCAGTAAAGCCGCCGTGCAGCGCTCTGGTGTCGCTTCGGGAAAAATCACATGAGCTTTGCCAAACGAGAGGTCGCGCTCATGCACACGCGCGGGATGCTTGTGCAGCAAATAACCTAAATCCGTCGCAGGGGCGTGGGTTGTAGTGATGGAGAGCAGCATGGGAGCAGTTTAACCCCAATTTGTCTCCCATCTCATGAAAATTATTTGTCCTTAATCGCCGCATCCGCCACGCGACAAAGCACGGTTTCGATGACGTGGGCTTCTTCTTCGCTGATATGCTGGGCAAAAAGCTCCACCAACGCCGCGCTTCGGGCAGGCCAGGCCTCTTGCCGCCATTTTAAACCGGCAGGGGTGATGGTGGCATAACAAACGCGACGGTCGCCCGGGCACATTTCGCGGCGGAGCAGGCCTGCAGCCTCGATTTTATCGACCAAACGCGTCAGGCCGCTGTAGCTGAGCAGCACCTGCTCAGCCAGTTCGCTCATCCTCAGGCGGCCATCGGGCGCTTTTTCGAGGGTTACCAGCACATCGTACCAGCCGATAGTCACCGGTTTAGAGCCTTTATCGAAGCGCCGCTCCATTTCACGGCAAATCGTAGCATGTGTGCGTAGCAACTGATACCAAGCCATATGCTTGGCGTGCGTCAGTTCCGATGCTTCATCCTCTCGTCCACACCCCAGATGCAACTTCTCTTCCGCGTTTTTTGTAGCCATATAAAAAATTTTACTCCAAATTACTTGCACATGCAAATAATTTGATTTATAGTTAATTTAATTGCTTGCGCAAATATTGTTCTAACAATTAATTACTGATTATTCACAGGAGAAAAAGATGATTAAGGCGATTTACGGGGATTTTGCAAAAGGACGGGCTGCATGGGGTTTGTTAGCGATACGGCTGGTGTTTGGCGCAGGATTGATACTGCATGGCATGCAGAAAATCGGTAATCCCTTCGGCTGGATGGGCGAAGGCGCACCGGTGCCGGGCATTTTCCAGTTTTTGGCGTTTCTGAGTGAGTTCGGTGGCGGGTTGGCTTTGATTTTCGGGGTTGCTTCGCCTCTGGCGGCTTTGGGCGTGGCCTTCACCATGTTCGTGGCAATGGCAACGGCCCATGCGGCGAATCCTTTTGTCGCAGCGCCCGGCGAACCCTCCAAAGAGCTGGCCGCAACCTACTTTGCTTTCGCTTTACTGGTGCTTTTCAATGGACCGGGCAAACTTTCGATAGATGGACTATTATTCGGACGTGAGAAGGTCCAAGAGGCTAACGCGCCACAAACTTCACTCACCAATGCAACCAATGCATCGGTGTAAGAGGCTCTTTAAGAAGCCATTGAATTCAACACAAAGGCCACAAAGCTGACACAAAGATCACAAAATTCTTCTTGTTCTTTGTGTCAGCTTTGTGTTCTTTGTGTTTAAAAAATTAGGAAGCACAATGCCGGCAGGATGCCGGCGGTCCATAAGAGGGGAGACGCAGAAGAATAACGCTTCGGTTGCCTCCCGTTTCCTGTCTACTACCTACTATCTACCGTCGTTTAAAGCGCCATCCGAGCTTTCAAGTCGAGATAGCGATTAACCGTCGCCACGGTGAGTTCGCGCGCTTCGACATCGAGAATACCCACTCCGCGCTGGCGCAGCTCTTCCAGAGCGCGGGAACGGCTCTGGAGCATCTGCAAGGCCATAGCTTTGGAATACATTTCGTCGGATCGTTCAGGATAGGCGCGTGCCATTTCGAGAACGTCTCGGTTGTTGATCGTCACACAGAGCGGATTATGGTGACGGCGAAGCGCTCCACTGGCCAGCAGTAATTCACGCGAGGCTTCGGCATCGATAAGATCGGTGAAAGTCACCACGAGCGCGCGTCGCACCTTGCGGCCAATGAGATATTCATAGGCCGCCATATAGTCGGGTTCCACCAAAGTGGGTTGGGCAGCGTAGAGCGCTTCGATAATCACTCCGGTTTGCACCCGCTCTTTACGTGGCGGCACGAATTTTAATACCTGGTCGGAAAAAAGCAGTAGCCCCACCGCATCGCCCATTGAGGCGGCGACATGAGAAAGCAGCACGGTGGCGTTAATGGCACAGTCGAGCTTACTCAGAGGGACTGAAGACTGGAGGCCAGAGACTGGGGAGTTTTCGCTACTATTTCCAGCCTCCAGCCCCAAGCCTCCAGCCTCCCTCGAAGAGGCCATCGCCGTCATCATGCGGCCGCAGTCGATGGCGATCATCACTGTCTGGTCGCGCTCGATTTCGTAGTCGGTGGAGATCAGCTTGCCGCGCTTGGCGCTGGCTTTCCAGTTGATGGATTTATATTCGTCACCGGTGGTGTATTCACGCAAACTCTCGAACTCGGTGCCCTGACCGCGCAAACGAAGCAGATGCAAACCAAGATCACGCAAACGTCCCTGGCGCAGGCGAAGTTCGTAACGAGCGACTTCGGTGGTATCGGGATAAACCCGCACAGCTTGTTTGGCCTCGCGCCGAAATTGACGATGCCACAATCCTAATAAGGTGGGATAACGCGCATTCAGATGACTGAACTCGAAATCGCCACGACGAGAGGGAGTTACAAAATACTCGGTGCGGGTTTCCTGACGCGGCTTGATCGGCATGGTCACTCGCGCCACGTGCATGTTTTCCCGTTCTTCGTTTTTGACCTGCCAGGTAAGTGGGGATTCATCGCGGATGGTAAGCGAAATCGGTTTGGCTAATTCACGCTGCCCCTTGAGACGCGCCGAAATCCCCACCGCGTTGGGCACCCCCAAATTCATGCGCTCGGGAATGTGCCGCTCAATCTCCCATTCTGCGGGAGTTGGCGAGAGCAAGAAGTCGAGCACTGCCGCCAGAATGAGCACCAGGTTATAAAGCAGCGCCACCACCACGAACCCCGGCACCAGCAATGCCGCAATCCAGAAGAATACACCAAAACCACAATAAATCGCCAGCCGCAGGGATGGTAGCATGATGTTTAAATGATCATAAAAACATAGCGCATAAGCAAATGCTTTCTTGCCTATATCCACCAAACAACAGGGGCGAAGCAATCATTTTATCCATACGATATTATCGCCGACGCCGTTTGTGACCGACTCAAGTTCGCCTGTAGATGTGACAAGATGGGGTGTAAAGCCATTGTCTAACAAGATGCGGGGAGCATCCGCCCCGTCGCCACCAAAATGTTCCATCACGATAGCCAATCTCTCAGTTTGCTTCAAAATACTGCTTGCACCTAAGAGGACTTCTTTTTCGTGACCTTCGACATCGATTTTAATGAGTGATATCGTTGCATCGGGACAAAGCATTTTCACCTCTTCATCCAGAGTCGAACTAGAAACCGTCAATCCCCTGAACTGTTGTGTCTGCTTGACACTGGTTAGCCCGCGATTGCCCATATTTCGATTCAAAGCCAATCCTCCACGCTCCCTGGAGATGGCACAGTTTCTTAAAATGACATTCTCAAACCCATTCTTATGCATCCCTTCATCGAGGTAGAGACAAATTTCAGGATCTGCTTCAAACGCTAAAGCTAAACCGTCGCTTGCTAAACCAGCCATCTGGAAAAGGTGGGTTCCTACATTCGCTCCAACATCGATGACGGTGTCTCCTTCACGAATCCATTGGCTGTAAAAACGATAGATTGCCGGATCTCGATATCCGTGGAGAAACGTAAGTAAAGAGGAAAGGTTATTAGGCGGTGATACGTATTGATATCCCAGAGCATCTTTAAATTGAACGGATCGCCCACCAAAAATCTCCTTTAAAAGATATTTGCAGAAACGAGTCCAGAAAATCATTTCGGGCAAATCACCTTGTATCGCTTTTTTATCTCTTAAAAATCCGATTTTTTTGAGGATGAGGACGATTCGACGCGGCGACTTATTCATTTTTCGTTATTCGAAGCATGGGCAGACTATACGCTCTCAATGATAGATTGGAACGATTTTATCCCGACTATAAGCAATTTCACGATTACAGCGGGGTGAGTATAGCACGGGTTCAACAGATTTAAGGAAATCAACGATATGCACCAACTCATTGTTCTTCGAGAAAATTTCCTTCTCGTATAAGTCGAAAAAAAGCTTTTTTGTTACTGACGCACAGAGCGCTGGAAGCAGTTCCTGGAAATACTCATGAAATGAAATCTCCTTCCGCAAAACATCTCTTTCATGTTGCGAAAACCCTTCAGGCTCATGAATGGCTCTCCGTGCATTAACGACAACACATCCCTATTATTGCGATGTTATCCTCCCTTTTCACCCCCAATCCGTTGCAGAATTAATGACGCTGTAAAAAATCTGAGCATTCCATGCTTGACAAAAAATTTTCAGCGATTATAATTCCTTACATCTCCTATGCATGACATAGGAGATAGTATTTAGCGACTGCCATGCATTCCCTCACAACGGCTACCCATAAATCCACAACGCATGCACAGCAAATGTGTATGTGTTGCTGTATGTTGCCGGGCGTGAAGCGACGGAGAATGCATTGCCATTCGATGATTGCGCGATAGAATTTCGCGATCTTTCTCCGTCTTTAACCCTTCATGCACCGGCTCCTTCGAGTTCGGTGTCTTTTTTTGCCGGACTTCACGGCTTTCCCTCGCGCCCTACCCACAATTTCAACCGGCGTTTTCTCTTACGCCACACATTTTAATTTAGAGGTTTCCATGCAATACAAATCTGTCAAACGCACCGGCTTTACACTGATCGAGTTACTTGTCGTTATAGCCATCATAGCTATCCTTGCCGCCATTCTCTTCCCGGTTTTCGCCCGCGCCCGCGCCAGCGCCCGCCGCACTTCAAGTTTGAGCAATCTCAAACAAATCGGGTTGGCGGTCGCTCAATACTTGCAGGATAACGACGGACGATATCCTGCCAGCGTAACCGAACGCCAGGGCGACAATCCGACAACGGCTGAAGGAGCTGCCGTTTGGTCGATTCGCGCCAAACTGCAACCCTATGTCAAGAGCCACCAGCTCTTTAAAGACCCCTCGGCTCCGGCTTGGCCCGCTAACGCGGGAACCGCCACCGGCATTTTTTATCCGTCTGACTATGGTTTCCATAACAACGATGGAAAATTCGCTTCCGGCCACGCCTGGTACAAAACTCCCGATTACGCGACCTCGGACAAAAGAACCTTCGGTTTTAACGACGACACCACGGAATCGGCTATCGAGAAATCAGCCGAATTCATCATCGCAGCCGATGCGGCCCGCCCCGGAGATCCCAACAACCCCTCACGCGGTGGCCTTTATCCCCAGTATGGCGGCAATATTACGAGTAACCCGTCTGATGGCCAGTTTCCCTTTGTCGGCGGCGTAACTTATGCGCCGACTCAGGCCGCGCCTTCGATTCGTCATCTGGGCGGCACCAACTTCCTCTTCGCCGACGGTCATGCCAAGTGGCTCAAGCTTGAAAAGACCTGGACTTCCGTAACCGACAACTACTGGCGTTACGACCGTCCGTAATATCCCTCGTGAGTGATGGGATAAGCCCCTCTTATCCCGTCACTCACCACGCACCTTGACAATCTGTTCGCAATGCCCATCTTTGTGGTAGGCTTTAATCTCGAATGTAGAACGCATGAAAATCGCTTTCGAGAACGTCACCAAAACTTTTTCTGGGCGGGCGGGGCATGTACTCGCCTTAGACACCATCAATCTCACGATTGAAGAGGGTGAATTCGTCTGTTTTGTCGGGCCGTCGGGCTGTGGCAAGAGCACGCTTTGTAATATGCTGGCGGGTTTTGAAAAGCCATCTACGGGCCGCGTCACTCTTGATGGTGTCGAAGTTTCAGGGCCTTCGATCGAACGCGCCATGATGTTTCAGGAACCGGCGCTCTTCCCCTGGATGACTGCCCGGGCCAATGTCGAATTCGGCCTGAAAAGTTTAAAGTTACCCGCTGCCGAGCGGCAGGAACGATCGGATAAATTCCTCAAGATGGTGCATTTATCGCAGTTTGGTGATGCCCAGCCGCATGAGCTTTCGGGCGGCATGAAGCAGCGTGTCGCCATGGCCCGCGCCCTGGCCGTCGATCCCAAAGTGTTGCTGATGGACGAACCATTTGCCGCACTGGACGCCCAAACGCGTGACCATTTGCATATCGAACTGCAAACCATCTGGCGTGAAACTCGAAAAACCATTGTTTTTGTGACCCATAATGTGCGGGAAGCTGTTACTCTGGCTACCCGTGTTATTGTGTTTAACGCCCGTCCCGGTCGCATTAAGCAAGAATTCGATTTGGAAGACCTGGAATATCCGCGTCGTCCGACCGAATCGTTGGTGAGTGAAACCGTAGCACGCGTTCAAAGTGCCCTGCGCGATGAAGTCGCTAAAGTCGAAGCCGATGAGTATGACGATGAAAATAGCGGCTCAGCACGCAACGGGGGCAGTCGATAAGTAAGATGAGTAAACCGAACGCTGCCACTCTTAGCGAACGTAAACGGAACGAACGACGAGCCTTACTGGCCGATGTTGCGTTGCGTATTGTTTTTGTATTTTTACTGCTGGCAATCTGGCAGGCTGTACATTACTTCACCGTAACCAAACCGCAGGATGTCTCACGGGGCGCTCTTTTCCCGGCACCGGCCGAAGTGGTGGAGTGGCTGGCTGATGGTTTTGCCCTCTCCTGGTTCATCATAGATGAAACCGGTACCCGCGCTTATCAGCCACCGCCCGGTGCGGAAATGCCCAAGAGCTTTTTAGGAGCCGTGGCCCAGTCGGAATATCCCTCCAACATCGGCATCAGTATCTGGCGTTTGTTGCAGGGTTATTTTCTGGCAACCATTGTCGGTTTTCCCCTGGGGTTGTGGGTGGCACGTTCGGCGCTGGCCGAAAAAACCTTCGGCTGGCTCTCGGTTTCGCTGCAATCGCTGCCTTCCATCTGCTGGATTCCCCTGGCGTTGTTATGGTTCGGCCGGGCCGGTGTGACCGCGCCGATTCTCTTCGTTACGGTGATGGGTTCGCTGTTTGCCACTGTTGTAACAGTGGCCGATGGTATTCGCAATGTCTCACCCATCCTGGCGCGAGCCGGACGCACATTGGGAGCGAGCGGGCCACGCCTCTATTTCTCGGTACTACTACCGGCCGCTTTGCCCGGCATCATCTCGGGACTTAAAGTGGGCTGGGGTTTTGCCTGGCGTTCATTGATGGCTGCGGAACTGATTGTCAACTTCGGCGGACTGGGCTTTTTGCTACAGCGCGACCGTGAATTCGGCGATGCTGCCGGTGTGCTGGCCACGATTCTGGTCATCATCGTCATCGGTTTGGTGGTGCAGAGCGTGCTCTTCAAACCGGTGGAGCGCAAACTCCAGGCGCTGTGGGGCCTCACCGGCGTCCGTTCATAAATAAAAATCAAATCTTTGGAGAAGGCAAAACCTGTCCTCTCATTCTTTATCAATTTAAGGAAACCATGAAATCTCGTTTGAAATACCTTCTGACTTCTTTATCGTTGGCAGTTGTGGCGAGCATCGTCGTTGCCGGTTGCGGCAACAACAGCGCACCGACCGAAGCCGGAAATGAAGCTCCATCAGCGGCTCCCACCAGCAGTGAAGCCGCACCCAAACTCGAAAAAATCACTGTCGGCTATACCCCCACCATCGTTTTACCCCAACCGCTGGTTGGCACCGAAGACGGAGAATATGAGAAGAAGCTGCCGGGCGTGAAGGTCGAAAAGAAACTATTTGGTGCCGGTTCGGCCATTCTCGAAGCCGTGCGCGCCGGAACCGTGGACATCGGCTTTAGCGGTCCGCTTCCGGCCATCAAAGCCTATGCCAAAGCCGGCGACATCGTATTGCTGGCCAACGCTGCCAACGGCGGCACCGAATTATCGGTGCTGGAATCTTCTCCCATTAAATCGGTGAAAGACCTCAAAGGCAAAATCGTTGGTGTGAACCAGCCCGGCTCTACGGTCGATGCCTTCGTGCGCCACAACCTCATCAAGGCCGGTCTCAAGCCCGATACCGATGTGCGTATCATCGAAATCGCCCCCGGCGAACAAGCCGCTGCTCTGCAAAGCGGGCAGGTCGCAGCCGTGGCAGCCCCCGCACCGTGGCCTTCGCAAGCTGCTGTTATCGCCAAAGCCCGTCCGCTGCTGAGCTGGAAACAGATTCTTTCAGACGGAGAATACTCGGCTGGTAGCGTGTGGGCAACCAAGAAGTTCGTCGAGGCCAACCCCGAATTCGTGAAAGAGTTCCTGGCCGCTCATAGCCAGATAACCGATGAATTGAACGCCGACCGCGCCAAGGGCGATGCCCGCGTGCTGGCCGCCTGGAGCAAGGTTTCCAAGAAAACGCTTAAGCCGGAAGTCGCCAAGAAGGCGTTTGCCACCATCGTCTACACTGCCAAGCCCGATCAGAAGGATCTGCAGTTGCAGGCCGACCTGGGCTTTGAAACCGGCGGTTTGAAGAAGAAAGCCGATCTCGCCGGATTCATCTACGAAGCCAAATAACCGCTCATCACGGTTTTTAGAGCGGCGCGTTCTTCAGGGAACGCGCCGTTTTTTTGTTCGTGCTTTTCCAGGTCTCTCCCTCGTTTCAAGGAAACTTGCCATGTCACGGTTACTCCGTCTGGGAATCGGCGCGTTGGGAGCCGTCGCGCTTTTTACCTTCATTGTCACTCGCCCTCAACCCACACCCTTTATGCCTAACGCTCCGCTGACATCCAATATTCGCGCACCCGAATTCCCGACGGGTGCGGATTGGCTCAATACCGATAAGCCACTCTCGGTGCGGGGGTTGAAGGGTAAAATCGTGTTGCTCGATTTCTGGACCTACTGCTGCATCAACTGCATGCACGTTCTGCCCGACCTCAAGAAGCTGGAAGAAACCTACCCCAACGAGTTAGTGGTGGTGGGCGTCCATTCCGGTAAATTCGATAACGAAAACGACCCCAAAAACATCCGCAATGCGATTTTGCGCTACAAGATTACTCACCCCGTAATTAACGATCCTGAGTCGCAGGTGTGGGATGAATACGCCGTGCGCGCCTGGCCCACTTTCGTGTTGATTAACCCCAATGGCTACATTGTGAATCAGCTTGCAGGCGAAGGCCACTATGAAGTCCTCAACCGGCAAATTGCCGCCCTTGTGACCGAGTTCAAAGCTCGTGGCGAGTTGAACTCCTCGCCGCTCAAGTTCGCCCTCGAAGCCGCCAAAGTCGAAAAGACGCCGCTCCGCTTTCCCGGCAAGGTACTGGCCGATGCAGGAACCGGGAAATTGTTTGTGGCCGATTCGAACCATAATCGTATTGTGGTCTCTGACCTCACCGGCAACGTGCAAGCGGTGTTCGGTAGCGGGGCAGCCGGTTTGGATGACGGCCCGGCCGCCAAAGCGACTTTCCGCAATCCGCAGGGTATGGCGCTCAGTGAAAACGGCGAGGTACTCTATGTGGCCGATACCGATAACCATGCTATTCGTGCGCTTAACCTCAAAACCCGCACTGTCGATACTATCGCGGGAACCGGAAAACAGGCTGCCTGGCGCAGTGGCGGCGGTATCGGCACCAAGGCCGCGCTGGCTTCGCCGTGGGATTTGCTGCGCGTGAAAAACGCGCTCTATGTAGCGATGGCCGGTTCGCATCAGATTTGGGAATTGAATTTAGATACCAAACTCATCGAGCCGAGCGTCGGCAACGGTGCCGAAGCGCGCTATGACGCCACGCTCACGGAATCGGCTCTGGCCCAGCCTTCGGGCCTGGCGACCGACGGCAAATTGCTCTACTTCGCCGATAGTGAAAGCTCTTCCATTCGTGCCGTGGATTTTGGCAAGGATATCGTCAGCACTCTGGTTGGCGGCGATGCCAACCCGCGCAATCTGTTCGCATTCGGCGATAAAGACGGCACCGGTTTCGAGGCCAAACTGCAGCATCCGCTTGGCGTGGCATTTGCCAATGGCAAACTCTATGTGGCTGATACCTATAACCACAAAATCAAAGTGCTGGAGCCACAGAGCGGGCAAATTCAGAGTTTGCCATTGAATACTACCTTCAACGAACCGGGCGGAATTTCAGCGGCTGGTAATCGTCTTTTCGTGGCCGATACGAATAGCCACAAGATTAAAGTGGTGGATTTGAAGACCAACAGCGTTTCTGACTTAACATTTAAGAATTTACCGAATTAAATGAATTAACCACAGATGAACACCGATAAACACAGATGAGGATTCAGGGAGCGGCTGATGAACTCCGAACGCATTATGTTTTTCGCTGTGATATTAACATTACACGTTACATGCCTTTATCTGTGTTTATCGGTGTTCATCTGTGGTTAATTCCCCGAGGAAAATCATGGAAAAAGTTACCAAGAACGAAGAACAGTGGCAGCAGGAACTCACTCCGGAGCAGTATCATGTGCTCCGCGAAAAAGGCACCGAACGGCCTTTTACCGGCGCGTTGCTGGAAAACCACAAGGAAGGCGTTTATAAATGTGCGGCTTGTGGCGTTGAACTGTTTTCCAGCGATGCTAAATTCGATTCCGGGAGCGGATGGCCCAGTTTCTATGAGCCGGTCAACGCCGAAAATATCGAAGAAGAATCCGACAATTCCTATGGCATGCGACGCGTGGAAATTTTGTGCGCCAAGTGCGACGGTCATTTAGGGCATGTCTTTGAAGATGGGCCTGACCCCACCGGGCTGCGTTACTGCGTGAATTCCGCATCTCTGGAATTCGAGGAGAAATAATGGCTAACCCGCCGATTCACCCTCAAACACGCATCGGCCACGTTCATCTTAAAGTGGCCGACCTTGACCGGGCGCTCGCCTTTTATTGCGGCGTTCTCGGCTTTGAGTTGACCCAGCGCATGGGAAGGCATGCCGCTTTCATTTCTGCGGGCGGCTATCACCATCACATTGGCCTCAACACCTGGGAGAGCGCCGGAGGCGATCCCCCCGCCCCCGGAACGACCGGGCTGTATCACCTGGCAATTCTCTATCCCACTCGCGCCGAGTTGGCGGATGCCCTGCGCCGGGTCATGGATGCGGAGATTCCCCTCGAAGGTGCCAGCGACCACGGTGTGAGTGAGGCGATCTATCTGCGCGACCCGGACGATAACGGGGTGGAACTCTACTGGGATAGGCCCGAAGCGGAATGGCCGCGCACCGCAGACGGTGGAATTGCGATGGTGACCAATCCGCTGAATCTGGGGGAATTGCTACATAGCAGTGAAGAGGCTTCCCCTTAACTCTATTCTCGCACTAAAATCACCCGGTCGATATAGATTTCATTGACTGGCGACGATGGCACAGGCACCATCCAGAAATACATGCCGCCATCGAGCGTATGTATCCCCAAATCGACGAGGCGATAGCCTTCACCTATCACCTCTTCCAGGCGAATGTTGCGGCGCGCACCGTAGGTTTTGCGGGAGAAGTTATAGACACCGAATTCGATACAGTCGCTTTTCACGTCAACGCCAGGTTTCGCATCGACGCGAATCAGCCCGTAAACTCGCCACTTCTGCGGGCGATCCAGCGATTTGCCGAGATGAATCTGCACCGCCCATTGAATGGTGTTGCCCGTCATGTTCGCGGTTTTGCCGTCCGAAGCCAGAGGGTCATCAACGGTTTGGGCATAGCCTTGATAGAGTGAAAAATCACCTTGTTGCAAGTCGATGACCTGATGGGCAGACAACGTCCGCGCAAATTCGGGCAGTTCAACCGGCTCCGCTGCGAACATGCGCCTCAGGTTAGGAATTTCCACCGTAAAGCCGCGTCCTATCGAAATATCCGCAATGCCAAAGCGTTGCGCTGTGGCAATATACTCCTCCATCGCCAGCCGGGGATCAGGCGGCCCCAGAAAGCGGGCTTTGGTTTGGGACTGTTCGCGCTGCAAGATTTTATAGCGATACAGCCAGGCATAATCCAGCACCAGGCGCGCCCGCCGCACGCGTTGCGCCAGCGTTTCATCACCGGCAACGGCCTGCCCGGCTCGGTCGAAAAGCTCGGTGGCCCGGTTCATCACATCGAGGCTGAGATAAGAAAAGTCGAGCGTATATTTAGGCAACCGCCGATTGTCGGCCAGAAACGCTTGCTGAATCAGCAGCAGATACTCCTTGAGCGGTTGGGCGGCTTCGCCATAATAGCCTTGCAAAAACTCGTCCATCAGCGATTCCTGGTCGAGTTGAGGGTTCCACATCAACTTGCCTGTCACCCAGTCGCGCAGTTGCACGAAGTCGCCCACGCCGTTGGTGTAACGGTCGCCTTGTTGAAACACGCCTTTGACCTTGTTGGCGGCAAAGAATCGCAGGTCGGGACCAAGGCCGTCCCAGTTGGGATGCGGCATCGTGGGGGCCACGAAGTTGGTGACGTAATTCCAGATGAACAACTGCGATGAGATACGTGCCCAGCCTTCGAGGTTGTGCCGTTCCCGGGCATTGAAAGGGCTTTCGAGGGAATGCCCACTGTCGATATCGTCAGGCGCAAAGCGCACGATGACATTAGCCGCCGGACGCAGGTTTTTCGGCGGGGTCTGGGTTTCATGATAGGCCAAAGTCTCGATAAAGACACCAGGATATTTTGGGGCGATGCGCGCGGCCACTTCATTGGCGAGGTAGAGAATGGGGCCGGCGACCGAGCCTTCGTCTTCGGTCATTTTTTGGCAACGCGGGCAGCGGCAATAGTTGGTGTTATCGTTCTGGGAGATGGAGATAAAGCCCGCTTTGGGGTTGGCGGCAATTTTTTCCAGCGCCACTTTCGTCAACTCTTCCACAACTTCGGGGTTCGTGGTGCAGAGCTGCGTGGTGTGCTCGACAGGCATTTTCGAGTTCTTCGTGCCCGGCAAGTTATTGTTGGCCAAATCGACATACCATTCGGGATGCCAGGCAAAATAGGTTTCGGGCGGCAGGAACTGGGTGTAGGTGTGTACGAAACCCAGCAACGAATAGTGCCCACCCCAATCTTCACGCTGCTGTTGATGGTGGCCGTTTTGCCGGAGTTGGGTGGCGAACACTCCATCCATCACCGACGTATTGTAATGCTCGCGATAGAAAAACGGTGGTGTGTAGTTGATATTTTGCGGCTTGATCCTCAAGGTAGGGCGTTGCGGGATGCTGCTTTCGGTGGGAGTCCACCACCGGCACCCGACTTCGTCTTCCAGGAACCCAAACACCGCATACAACGCCCCGCGCGGCCGGTCACCGGCCAACACCAACTGCCGCCCCACGGTTTTAATGACGATGCCGTCCTTACCGATCCGCTGCCACTCGCGCGGCTCCAACAGGGCGCGGGCGCGCCCGCTGTTGCCGACCAGGATTTGCGGCACGGAGGCTGTCACCTGCGATTCCTTCAGCACCGGCAGCCTGGCCGTGGTGACACGCTGCAAATACTCCTGTAATTGCGTGGCGGCTGTCGCTTCCGCCGGAAGAGCATCGTCGGGCAATACGATGGAATAGGGTGAAATACCATTTTCTACAATTAGTAACTGATTTTGATTATCGGCAGCCATAGTTCCTTGTAATGCGGATACGAGCAATACCAATGCGAATAAGAAAAGAGGTCTTGTTTTCCAATATTTCATGACTTGAGTTCACTCCAAATCCCACATCTCCACCGCACTGATATTCGCAGGGGCACGATACCATTTCACATGCCCATCGGCAAAAGCGACGTTGGCGCCTTCCAGGTGAGCCGGGCGCGGCAGGTAAGTGACGTATTCATTGATCACGTAGTTATTGCCATCGTCGATGGCCTTACGATCACCGATCATGATGGTGGACGAAGGGCTGGTGACGCGGGCGATAGAAATACCGCCACAGCCATAGCCTGCCGGAGTGCACGCCAGTTGGGTGAGGTAGTAGAAACTCCATCCGTAACTGATTTGCGTTTGCGAAATGACGCCGATATCCAGCACCTGCGAATACTTCGGGTCGCTGGGACAGTAGAACACCTGCTTGCTTTTCAAGTAAGGTTGCACATGGTCGTACCAACGGCTGGGCCAGGTATATCCGGGCGGAAAAGGCGAAGAATAGGCGTGATCCAAAGACGGCGGCAGCTTTTCATCGTAGTCCTGGGTATATTGCAAAGCCGCCAGTGCCAGTTGCTTGAGGTTACTGGCACAACTCGAACGCCGGGCATTCTCGCGGGCGCGGGCAAAGACGGGAAAGAGAATCGCCGCAAGCAATGATATAATCGCTATGACAACTAATAATTCTATCAGGGTAAAGCCCCGTCGTGTGCGCGTCCTACTCGCCTGGCAAACATTCTTTTGTTGTTGCATTTCACTCCTCTGTTTTTTGTTTTTTTAATTTTTAGGATAGGGGCGCCGCAACCGAACAACCCGGGCGAAGCTGCATGGGCAATATCTCAATGTGAGAGGTGCGGCTACCTTGCCGAATCTGCCCGTATAATTCACGCGCTGCGGTATAACCGATTTGATCCAGCGGAACCTTCATGGAAGAAAGCTGCGGCGTGACATGCTCGCATAAATCGGTTCCGTCAAAGCCCATCACGCTCATTTGCCGGGGCACCTGGACGCCGGCCTCCTGCAATGCCTGCATCACACCGATGGCTGCCGCGTCGTTTTGGGCCAGAATAGCGGTGCAACCCGTTTCCAGGAAACCTTCGGCTATCCATTGCCACATCTGCTCACGGCCCCAATACAAATAGGCCGGTTTATCCTGGTGCGACATGATGATGTCGGTCAAGCGCACCCATTCGTCGCTGCGCTCGATGCCTGCCGCTTCCAATGCACTGCAATATCCGGCAAAGCGCTGCGTCGGAACATAGAGTCCTCGTTCCATCAAACAGGCAATGCGCCGATGCCCCACCTCCAACAAATGCCGCATCGCCATCTGCGCGCCATTGTAATCATCAACCAGAACATTGGCCGCATCTTTACCGCGCGAAAACAAGGAGACACGCGGCATGGCAGCCGGTAGCTGTTTCAAGCGGCATTCCTGGAATTCCACATCGCAAAGCAAAACGCCATCCACTTTTTCCAACGCCGAGGCGTCAAGTTCCTTACAACTCCCCAGTAAAATGATGTGCTGGTCGTGTTGCTGCGCAAATTCGCTCACTCCCTGCAAAACGTAGTGGTAATATTGGGACGCCTTGAGGTGAGCGTGCTCGATACCCACGATGCCGATATTGCCGGTGAGGACGTGCGAAGGCTGCATCACGAAAATCCCGACCCCGTGCACACTGCGCAAAAACCCTTGCTTTTCCATTTCGCGGACGGCCTCGTTGAGCGTGTGCATGCTCACACCCAGGCTCTCGCGGAGCTGCACCATGGTGGGCAGCTGTGCGTTAGGGCCAAGCTCCTGCGCCATGCGCTGCAACTGCTCGCAAGCATATTTCATCCGTGGCCGGGTTTGTAAATTGTCGGTTGTCATTATGTTCCCAAAACCAGAACTCTGCCAGAATACTGGTTAGTATGCCCCAACCAAGAGGGCCTTAAACCTTTTATTGATAATTATTTCTTATGAATTATACGAGGTCTAATTTATGGTGGCTCCGGCCTCCGTGCCGGAGGGAGCGCGCAACATAGAGAGTGAAGAGTGGCGGCTCGAACTCCCCTCTCCTGTTTTGGGAGAGGGGTTGGGGGTGAGGGGAGAGCCCTTTTAAGTTTGGTGTCACCTTCTCAGCCTTGCGAGGGAGGGGTTGCCGAGTTCCCTCCGGCACGGAGGCCGGAGCCACCATTAGTGACCCTCAACCCTGCAATGGCTTATCGACCTGCGCTAACGGACGGGCGGGAGCTTTGGCAGCAGGTGCCGGTGTCGGCGGAGTGCTCCGCTCGGGGAAATTGCGTTCGCGCAGCAACGCCACGCCACCCAGCAAAATGGCATCGTCGCCCAGCGAAGAGCGCACGATTTTAAGCGGTTTGCCATTGCCAGGCAACGCGACTTTGTGCGCCGTCTTTTCAATCAGGGGCAACATAAAGTCGCCGCAGGCTTCGATGACGCCGCCGCCGAAAACGATCACTTCAGGATCGACGATATGCAACACACTGGCCGTGGTGAGGCCGAGCAAAAACGAGGCACGGCGCATGACATCGACCACCAGCGGGTCTTTGCGGCGGAGCGCCTCTTTAAGTGCCTTGGAGCGAATGCGTTCAAGTTTCTTGTCGCCGGTAATTTCAATGAGGCTCGATTTGCGACCCTCCTTGAGAATGGCGTGGCGCAACTGGTTTTCAATTGCGGTGCGTGAACACAATTCTTCCAGACGGGTGTGTTTTTTGGTGAGCATACCGGCGATTTCATCGGCATCGAGGGGAATGATGAGGTTGCCGATTTCGCCGCCCAGAGAGCGAAAGCCTTCGATAAGCTTGCCATCGAGCACTAAACCGCCGCCGATGCCTGTGCCCACGAAAATGCCATAGGCCGACTGCGCTTCGCGCGCCGCGCCTTTCCAGTATTCGCCGATGACGCCGACGTTGGCATCGTTACCCACGATGGCCGGAACACCGTACTTTTCGGTGATATGCGCCCCTAACTGCGTATCGGTGAGCGGAGCGTTGGGGGTACTGATGACATAATTGGCCTGGGAATCGACCACGCCCGGCACCCCAAAGGCAATACCGGAAAGGTCGGACGCCGTGAGGTTGGCAGCTTGCAAACAGTTATCGATGACGCGCTCTGTCTGTTCGAGAATCTTTTTTTGCTGCCCCTTCTCGGTTTTTTCCTTGCAGCGCGCCAACACGTCGCCGTGCTCGGTGACTACGCCGCCCAGAATTTTAGTGCCGCCAATATCAACGGAAAGGTAATGCTTCATATTCGTGTTTTCAGTTCTCGGTTTTCCGAGCGGTGCGCTTTTTGGTTGTTTTTGAACTTGCTTTGCCAATGGAATTCCGTTTAGCGGGAGGTGACACGTCATCGGGCACGTGTTTTTCGGGATTTAACAATTTTATGTTTTCCGGGCCAGACCCGTCAATCTTCCCTGTCCGCGCCTCGTCTTGCTCACGGAGTGTTTCCCGCAACGAAACCAAAACTGGGTCGGCCTCGGTTCCGGCACGCCCATCAGCGGCTAACAGAGCCTCTTCGGGCATGGTGCGTTGTACCTGCGGCACTTCGTGCGTCAAGGGCGAGCGCACTTCCAGGAGTGGAGTTTGTGCAACGGCTTTTTTAAGTTTTTTCTTCTTTTCGCTCATCAACTCCTGAAAGCGGCGCGGATGCACCGACTTGCGCGCCCGGCGATATGTGCCGTCTTCCTGCAGGATTCGGGCCTTCACGTTATCTGCCAGCGCACCGAGCAAGATTTCATCGTGCATACGCCTCTTAAGCGACTCTTCTTCGACCGGAAATACCACTTCTACCCGGCGGAAGAAATTGCGCGGCATCCAGTCGGCCGAACCGGCATAAATCTCAGATTCGCCGCCGTTACTGAAATAAAAGATGCGGGAATGTTCCAGGAAACGATCGACGATGGAAATAACGCGAATATTCTCCGACAACCCCGGCACGCCCGGACGCAAACAGCAAAAGCCACGAATAATGAGGTCGATTTGCACACCCGCCTGGCTGGCCCGATAGAGCGCTTTAATGACCTCCGGCTCTTCCAGTGCATTCATCTTGGCAATGATATGGGCCTTGGGAAGTTTGGGATTGCGCGCGCGTTTTTTGGCGTGGGCAATTTCGCGCTCGATGAGCTGCAAAAAGTGCTCCTGCAAGCCAAACGGTGCCATATGCAGCTTGTCGAGTCCGGGGAACTGGCTCATGCCGGTGAGCAGATTGAAGATTTTCGCCGCATCTTCACCGATATCCTTGCGGAAAGTCAGCATCCCCAGGTCGGTATAGAGACGCGCCGTCACTTCGTTGTAGTTGCCAGTGCCCAGATGCACGTAGTGGCAGATGCCTTTCTCTTCGCGCCGCACCACCAGAGTGAGCTTGGAGTGGGTTTTGAGGCCCACCAAACCATAGAGCACGTGTACCCCGGCTTCTTCCATCGCCCGCGCCCACTGGATGTTGTTTTCCTCGTCGAAGCGCGCTTTTAACTCGACGACCGCCGTCACCTGCTTGCCGTTTTCGGCGGCGCGCATCAGTGCTTTGATGATGGGAGAATCGCCCGAAGCGCGGTAGAGCGTCATCTTGATCGCCAACACCTTGGGATCGTTGGCGGCGCGGGTGATGAACTCGGCCACGCTGGCAAAGCTCTCGTAGGGGTGATGCAACAAAATATCTTGCTGCCGAATAGCCGCGAAAAACTCATCGGTATCTTCGCAATTTTTCAAAGGAGCGACGATAAGCGGCTTGTGGGGGGCATCTTTAAGATCGGGACGGTGCGCCGCGACATACACCGTCATCAAGCGCGTGAGATTGACCGGGCCATCGACTTCATAAAGATCGATCGGTTCCAATTCAAGCGTTTCCAACAGCATCGCCACCACCGCCGGGTCACAGCCGCGTTGCACTTCAAGCCGCACCGCGTCACCACGCCGGCGCTGCTGCAACTGCTGGCGCACGGCATCGAGCAGGTTATCGGCTTCATCTTCATCGAGATAAAGCTCGGAATTGCGCGTGACACGAAAAGCATAACAGCCCTGCACTTCGAGGCCGGGGAAGAGTTGGCCGATGTATTGCGAAATGATCGACGATAAAAAGACAAAGGTGTGGCACTGCTGCGCATCGCCCTTGGGCGAACACAAATCCGGCGGTAGCTCCACCAGGCGCGGTAGCACACGCGGCACTTGCACCACGCCGAAACGTTCATGGTCGTGCCTGTCGTCGTGACGCAAGCCGTCCATCTGCCCCGGCGTGTCGGGGATGTTGAGCACCACAGCGAGATTCAGGCTCTTATTGAGCAACTGCGGAAACGGATGCGAGGGGTCGATCGCCAGCGGCGTGAGCACCGGAAAAACCTCGCGCTCGAAGTGCTGCGCGCACCACTGCTGCCCGGCGGCGTCCAGTTCGTCGATGGTTGTCAGCACGATACCTTGCTCGGCTAATTGGGAAATGACTTGCCCGTAGCAGCGATACTGGTCGGCAATCATCTTCTGGGTGCGCGCACCGATGGCGGCCAGAATTTGCGCGGCGTTGCGCCCGTCTTTCCCCACCCGCCCGGGGTCGCTTTCGGCACGTTGCTGTAAACCGGCGACACGAATCTCGAAAAACTCATCGAGGTTGGAAGAGACGATGGTGAGGAATTTCAACCGCTCGAGCAGCGGATTGGTTTCGTCCTGGGCTTCTTCCAGCACGCGCTGATTGAATTCGAGCCATGACAGCTCACGATTGAAAAAATGTTCGGGACGATCGAGATCGCGAATAAGGCGAGGCGCGGGGCGAGGAGTTCTCTTGGGCGGAGCGGCTTTGCTTGGCGGCATAACGCTTATAATAACGCAAAAATCGGGTTTTGTTGTTAAATACTTTTAACGGAACTCTATCTTTAATACGTTGTCGTTAGTACCAATAATTTTTTGACAATACCACAGGACATGCAACCTATTGAGACTTCGTTTCATACTGGAGTTCTTACCCTTCTTGGCATAAGCACCTTTTGGGCCTACTTTTGGTGTGTGCCACTTGCATTTCTTCTGGAAACCATCTTCTGGGTGTGGTGGAGCGTAAAAGAATGAAGCTTGCACCCTGCAAAGGGTAAACAAATTCACCTATCGCTTTTCGTGTGTGAACTACTCCTTCTTTTACTCCTCGACCAACCAATTCCGACACTTTCTATCCGGTTTCATTAAACTTCATACCGATGAAACGTTTTTTGATTTTCGACGCCTACGGCACACTCGTCGAATTGGATGATTTTTACGGACGCCTGCAGCGCGGTTTCGCGGCGGCCGGTGCTGTGTTGTCGCCTGACACCGTGATCAAAGCTGCCCGCGCCGAGATGCATCACTACGTCTCGCGCACCATAGAAGCTCGCACCGAGGCCGACTGGATTACGCTCAAAGCTGAATGCGCGCAAGTGCTGGCCGATGAAATTCGTAAACGTGAAGGCTCGTTTTCGCTCGATTCTAAACAAGTTCTGCATATTCTCGAAGATGCCCTGGTCTTTCGCGTGTTCCCGGAAGTGCGGGAAGTGCTCGACAAACTGCAGTCCCACGGCTTTAAGATGGGCGTGCTTTCCAACTGGGATTTTTCATTGCACCACATCTTCGAGCAGATGGGACTCTCGAAATATTTTTCATTCGTGTTGCCTTCTTCAGAAGTGGGCGTGCAGAAACCGGCCCGTGAGTTCTTCGAGCACGCCCTGCATTTAGCGCGCCGCGAGCATAAAACTCTTAAAAGTGAAGATTGCATTTATATCGGCGATCACTACGATGGCGACGTAGTCGGCGCGCGCGAAGCCGGTATGGTACCGGTGTGGCAGGTGCGTGACGAACGCGACCTGCCTTCGGGCGAAATGCGCGAAGATAAACACGTGCTGCGCATTGCTGATTTGCGCGGTTTACTGTCATTGGCGGTTTAGGCGCATTGCCGGGCGCGTTGTCTGATAGAATTTCCTTTAATGGAAAACGTCGCTCAAGAAAAAATTTTAGAGGCCCTGCAAGGCGTCATGGACCCCGATTTGGGCCGTTCCATCGTCGATTTAGGCTTCGTGCAGAACCTGCGCGTTTGCGGCGGCAACGTCGCTTTCAGCATTGAACTCACCACACCGGCCTGTCCGGTGAAGGAACAGTTGCAACAGCAGGCCGAAGACGTGGTGCTGGCTGTCGATGGCGTGGAGCAGGTTTCGGTCACCATGACCGCCCAAACGCGCCGTCCGCCTTCGATTCAGAACCTGATTCCCGGCGTCAAGAACGCCATTGCGGTGGCAGCGGGTAAAGGCGGCGTCGGCAAAAGCACAACTTCGGTCAACCTGGCCATTGCCCTGGCACAAACCGGGGCTTCGGTGGGTTTGATGGACGCCGACATCTACGGCCCTTCCATCCCCATCATGATGGGCGTACCTGAAGGCGAACAGCCCGATGGCGAAGAATTCGCCGATGGCACGCAGCGCATCTACCCTATTGAGCGTCACGGCATTAAGCTGATTTCAGTCGGTTTTCTCACCGAAAAGGGCAACCCTATTATCTGGCGCGGCCCGATGATCGGCAAAATGATCCAGACTTTCCTGGGTTCTGTAGTGTGGGGCGAACTCGATTACCTGATTATCGACCTGCCACCCGGCACCGGCGATACCCAGCTTTCACTAATTCAAAATGCGCCGCTTTCGGGTGCAGTCGTCGTGACGACACCGGAAAACGTGGCGCTTGAAGATGTCATTCGCGCCGGACGCATGTTCGAGAAGATGGCAGCCGCCGGAACCCCGGTCCCCATTCTGGGTATCGTGGAAAACATGAGCTGGTTCGAAACCGATGGCGGCGAGCGCATCGAGCTCTTCGGCTCGGGCGGTGGCGCTCGGGCTGCTGAAACTTTCAACGTGCCGCTGTTCGGTCAGGTGCCGCGCGTGCTCGACATCACCAAGGGCGGCGATTCCGGCGCACCGCTGTCGGCAGCCCAGCCCGACCACCCGGTAAGCGAAATTTACCGCGAAATCGCTGGCGGCGTCGCACGGCGTGTGGCGCTGCTATCCATGCAAGAAACGGCCACTTTTGAGGAAGGACGTCCGCTTAAAACGATGGAAGAATTGAAACGTGAAAAAAGCTAATAAGCGATTTTTGGAGATTTCATGGCCATTACAGGGATCATAAAAGCATTATTGCCAGCCGGTATTCGCCAGCGCATCCTGCTGGCTCGCTATGCAGGCGATAAACAAGAATGTCCGTGCTGCACTAAAACGTTTTCCATGTTCTGGCCGTCGGGAGAAACTGCCGATTCGATGCGCCCCAATACCCTTTGTCCCCACTGTTCTTCATTGGAACGCCACCGCTTACTGTGGCTCTATTTACAGGACAATCGCCATTTATTAAGCGACGGCATGAAAGTTCTCCACATCGCTCCTGAGCCGATTATTACCCGCTTGCTGCAATCCTTGGCTAATATTGATTATCTCAGCGCCGACCTGGAAGCTCCCGAAGCAATGGTAAGAATGGATATAACCAATATCCAATTTCCCGACAATATTTTCGATGCCATCGTCTGCTACCACGTCCTCGAACACGTGCCAGACGACCGGCGCGCAATGCAAGAAATGAGACGAGTCCTGAAACCCAAAGGGTGGGCCATTCTGCAATCGCCACTCCGACTGGAACTCGCTCAAACTTATGAAGACTTTACCATCACCAAACCGGAGGAACGTGAGCGCGCCTTCGGTCAACGCGACCACGTTCGGTTATATGGGCGCGATTACTCGCAACGCTTACAAGAAAGCGGTTGGAATGTTGAACAAAGCGAATATGCGCGTCTCATGAGTTTGGAGTTACAGGCTCGTTACAGCATTGATGCGAACGAAGATATCTATCTTTGCCGTTAATGCTATTTTGCATCCAGGATTTATATTATGCTTGATCTCACCCCCGGTGAAGCAACCATCTTCTACGGCTCCATTATCTTTGGACTGATTGTTTTCTTCTCCACCGTAGCGGGCATTATCTATTTCTTTAAACGAATTGCCCGCGAAGACAAAGCCGAAGAAGAAAAATTTTCTCAACCCACGCCACAAGATTCCAACAAGCCATGATCTACTTCGACAACGCTGCCACCACGCCCCTCTGCGACGAAGCCTTCGAGGCCATCCAGCCGTTTTTGCGGGAAGCGTTCGGCAACCCCTCATCGCTGCACCATAAAGGTAAAGAAGCCAAATTCGCTGTGGAAATGGCGCGCGAGCAAGTCGCGGCATTACTGGGCGCGCGTCCTGCTGAGATCGTGCTCACCAGCGGCGCGACTGAAGGCAACAACCTGGCGCTTCGTGGCGTCACTGAGCGCTACGCCCACAAAGGCCGTCATATCGTCACCACGCAGATCGAGCACGATGCCACCATGCATCCCTGCGCCTCACTGGAAAAGCTCGGTTTTGAAGTGACTTACGTCGGGGTTGATACCGACGGCATCGTGCAATTGGATGAATTCGTTGCCGCCCTGCGTCCCGACACCATCCTGGCTTCGGTGATGCATGCCAACAACGAATTGGGCACGCTGCAGCCAATTTCTCAAATCGGTGCCATTTGCCGCGAACGCGGCGTTATTTTCCATTGCGACGCCTGCCAGACGGTGGGCCACGTGCCGATTGACGTGGGCGCACTCAACGTCGATCTCTTAACGCTTTCGGCCCACAAATTCTATGGCCTCAAAGGTGCCGGTGCGATTTATATCCGGCGCGGTATTCGTCTCAACGCCCAGATTGAAGGTGGCCACCAGCAAAAAGGCAAACGCGGCGGTACCGAAAACGTGCCCGGCATGGTCGCCATGGGCGTGGCAGCCCAGGTTGCCATGCGTGCCCTGCAAAATGGCGAAGAAGCCCATGTCGCCCAGTTGCGCGAGAAATTCATCACCGGAGTGGAAACCCGCATTGAGGGTGCCCATTTGAATGGACACCGCACCCAGCGTGTGCCCGGCATCGTCAATTTTTCCTTTGAAGGCATCGAAGGCGAAGGCCTCATCCTCGAACTCGACGCTCACGCGGGTATCTGCTGCTCCACCGGTAGCGCCTGTGCTGCCGGTAGCCTTGATCCTTCGCCCACGCTTTTAGCCATTGGCCGCGAACTGGGCCTGGCCCGTGCCGGGACGCGTTTTTCGCTAGGACGTGGCAACACCGAAGCGGAGATTGAAACCTTCTTGCAGTTGTTACCGGAAGTGCTTTCTTCGCTGCGCATGCTCTCACCCGAAACGCGTGCGGGTTTGGTGGGGTAAATGCACACGAAGAGCTATGTTTGACTACAAAGGTTGGGTTGAGCGCGCTCAAAAATTTGTTACTGAAGTAGCTCCTCAAGCTCCTCACGATGAATGTCGTGCGTGCGCGAATATTGCACCGCCTCTCACGGAATTGCAATTGCAACAATTGCAAACTAAAACAGGGCAACCTCTGCCGCTGGAACTTCAGCGATTCTGGTTAACGGCTTCGCAACATTGCGATTGTAGCTATTACCTTGAGATCATAGAAGACAAGAGATATTATGGCGGTGCGGCGTTCATCAACGCTCTGACATTGGCGCAGGAAATATCTAACTGCCACGACTGGGCAGATGGATTGGATGATGACCCGGAAATGCAAGCCTTCTGGCTCCAATCAATTCCCTTCCTTGCAATGGATAACGGCGATTATCTGGGGCTTTACACCTCCGTCTCGCAAGATAATCCACCCGTCGTTTATCTTTCACACGATGATGAAAGTAGTATTATTGCTGAAAGCTTCACATCATTTTTGGAAAACTGGGAACAACTTTGCTATCTCGGTCCGGAAATATGGATGATAGATGATTACCGCAATAGCAGTGGTTTTCTTGAATCGAACAGCCGCCATGCTCAGGCGCTCCGTGATTTTTTTGCCGCTAAGAAACCTATTCAATCGACGTTTTCGCCTCATGAGCTGGCAGAGTTGTGCATGAGACGTTTAAAGCAAATATGTCTGATTGCAATTATGTATGCACAAGACAATGATGAGCAACTGCCTGACGCACAGCAATGGCAGGACGAATTCAAACGATATCCTACTTATTACGAACGCCTTCTCCATTGTCCGGCAACCGAAACCGGCGGCGGTTATGCAATGAATGCCAATCTCAGCGGTGTATTAAGCGACGAGATAAAAAACCCGGAAAAAACCGTATTGTTTTTCGAAAGCAATTTGAATGCACCTAATCCCCACGGCACCTTTGAAGCATTCCCCTCAAATTCCCGTCATTCTCGTGGAAAATTCGCAGTCGGTTTTGCAAATGGTGACGTTCGCTGGGTAACGGAACAAGAGTGCGAATCGCTTCAATGGACGGCTTATTGACACTTTGCTTTTTATATTTTTCTTAAAAATCTCAGCTTTTCGAAACTTTACCTACAAGGTGACGTCATATTACTTCGTAAACGTAGTATTTTTACGATTACAGAGAGAGATTATTGTCGAATAGATGTGGACTCAAGGAGCAGAAAAATGCAGAACAAACGTGGATTTACCCTCATCGAACTGTTGGTCGTCATAGCTATTATTGCAATATTGGCATCCATCCTCTTCCCGGTATTTGCGCGCGCCCGCGAAAACGCGCGGCGCGCCTCATGCCAGAGCAACCTCAAGCAAATTGCGTTGGGTGTCTTTCAATACACCCAGGATTATGATGAGCGCTATCCTTTGCGTTTGGTGAATGCGAGTGGTGATCCAGTCGTTTCCAATGGTGCGAGTCCCTCCAACCCCTTTGGTTGGGCCGATTCTCTGCAGCCGTATTTGAAGAGCACGCAGATTTTCCAGTGCCCCAGCGAAACCGGTGCACCGGCGACCGCAGCTTCAGGCGCTTTTAGCGGTCAGGTCGATCCGACTGCAACCGGCTATACCGATTACTGGTTCAATAGTCGTCTCTCAGGCCAGAGCCAGGCCGCTATCGATTCGGTTTCGCAAGTCGTGATGAACGGCGATGGTAATGGTAGCCCTTCCTACTATTGGTATAACGGCTGCAACGCCAATGGCAACATTGCAAATGAGTGCGATGTGTCCGTCCCTAACATCATGGGACTGGGACGCGGACATAGCCGCCATCTGGACGGCGGCAACTTTGCCTTCGCCGATGGGCATGTCAAGTGGTACAAAGGCATCGTGACGACCTCGCTTACCGAAATCGGGAGCAGCGCAGTTGTCCATTCAGGTATCAACGTCGCCGATGCCGGTGGCAGGCCCACTTTCAGCCGGAATTAAGCCAAAGTAAATGCCTCGATTCAGGTGCTACCTGAATCGGGGCATTCTCATTTTTAGGAAGCTGTGCGAACCTGTGGCCTCGGCAAACGTCTGGTAACTCATAAAATGTAACATGCATGGTTGCGTTAAGAACCCAAGCTCGCTATAATGGCGAGTAGAGTTGTTGGCAAAATTGTAAACTTACAAGAAAGCTTACTCTCGGTAAGTATTCCGGTTTCAAGGACAAAAAAATGGTAACACTATCAGATCGCGCAGCGGCAGAAGTAAAGGGACTGTTGGAGCAGCAGCAGAAACCCGACGCCATGTTACGTGTTTTCGTCGCAGGCGGCGGCTGCTCGGGTTTTCAATATGGCATGAGCCTGGAAGAAGAGCCCAGTGAAGGCGACCAGACTTTCGATATCAACGGTGTGAAGGTCGTTGTCGATCCCCGTTCGGCTCAATATATCGAAGGTGCCGAGATCGACTATGTCGATTCGATGATGGGCGGCGGTTTCAAAATTGAAAACCCCAACGCTTCTTCGAGCTGTGGCTGCGGCCAGTCGTTCACCCCCAAAGAAGGCGAAGAAGCCGAACCGGCTGCGGCCGGTGGTGGCGGATGCGGCGGTTGCTCAAGCGGCGGCTATTAATTGCGTCTCATCTCCGTTTAAAATGTGGTAAAAAGGACGATGAGCGTAATTTGCGCTCATCGTCTTTTCGTTAGCGAAAGCGTTTTTGCCGGGAGGTTTTATGAGAGGAATTGGAGTACTAAGCGTTCTGGCCGGAATTGCGATTTTCGTTTTACCGCTTTTGAATGTGCATCTTTCACTCATATACGCACTCGGTGAATTTCGCCCCATTGCGGCAATTATCCTTATCCTCATCGGGATTGGTATTTTCTTATTCAGCAGTGGCGATTAAATTCGAATCCATCGAATAAGCGCGGCGCTTTCCTGAAGAGCGCCGCTTTTTTTGGTTGACCCGGAGACTTTTATAATTTTTAGATTTTAGGTCTTGGATCTTAGACCTTAGGAGGGATTTGGTAGAGTGAGAGGCCTCAGTCCTAAGCTCTGCCGTTCCCATCTGTGTTTATCTATGTTCATCTGTGGTTAATTTGTAGGATGGTTATTAATATTCGATGAATCTTGAAATCTGGCAATGGCTGGTTGTGATGTGCGGCGCGGCTTTCATCGGTCTTTCCAAAACCGGTATTCCGGGAGTCGGGATTTTCGCTGTAGCACTCTTCACCATGGTGTACCCGGCGCGTGAAGCGACTGGCCTGGTGCTGCCGTTGCTCATTTTAGCCGATATCGTGGCTGTGAAAAGCTACCATCGCCACGCGGTGTGGTCGCATCTCTGGCGCATGTTTCCCTGGGCGGCTTCAGGCATCGTGATCGGTTATTTCACGATGGAGCACCTCGATTCCACCACCATCGGCAAGCTCATCGGCGGCATTTTGCTGTCGATGGTCGGGCTTCATATCTGGCGCAAATCAATTAAGGAAGAAGAAATTCCCGACGGCATTGCCTTCGCGGCCGCTATGGGGCTGATGGCCGGTTTCACGACCATGGTCGCCAACGCCGCCGGGCCGATTATGATTCTCTATTTGCTGGCAATGCGCTTGCCCAAGATGGCATTCATCGGCACCGGGGCATGGTATTTCTTCATCCTTAACTCGTTTAAAGTGCCGTTTGGAGTCGATCTGGGCATTATCAATGTTTCCACACTCCAGGTGAATGCCATCCTCTCACCTTTTGTAATCGGTGGAGCGTTGTGGGGCCGGATGTTATTGCCGAAAATTAACCAGAAACTCTTTGAAAACGTAGCGCTTGGCTTTGCCGTCGTTGCCGCCATAAAGCTCCTGCTTTTCTAACCCAAGCAAAGGCCCTTTTAAAGGGAGGTCACCGAACGTTGATAGCCTCTCAAGAAATTTAGCCACAGATTGACACAGATTTCACAGATGGTAGGCAGAAGTAATTTAAACGTTTTACCTCGTCATCTGTTGATGCAAGCCTAATACGGATCGTAAATTTAACCTTAATCCGTGTAATCTGTGTCAATCTGTGGCTAAAGAAAAAATTGCGACGAAGTTTGTGTAGCCGAAGGCGTTGCGTGCTATGAGCACCGGGAAATGGTTAGGGTGTTAATTTGTAGGATTGGTATTAGTTCGTGGTCACAATAACGCGCCGAATATTCACGTCGCGGACACCACGCACCGCCAAGATCAGGTTTTGAATGTGTTCCATTTCCTTCTTCATATTCAACTCACCGGTGTGGCCGCGAGGCGGGCGCACACGGCCATAAAGCTCGATCGTGCCGCCGGAGAACGCGATATTGAGTTCCGAAATATCGAGCACCGACTTGGCAATGGCGTGACGGGCACTCTTGGCGATCGCGTTGTTTTCCTGCTTGGTGTTGACTTTAACTGCCATTGTATTGCTCCTGAAAACCGTTTCTACTGTTAATTATGCCACGCTCGCCGCTCTCACAGCGAGACGTCGCTCTTGAATTGAAGGAAATTTAACATGCCTCTCGGCGCTCATCTTCCCACATCCAAAGGTTTTGTCGCGGCCCTGGAACACGCCCAGCGTTTAAACTGCGACACCCTGCAAATTTTTTCCAAATCGCCGCGCACCTGGTATGCCGCGCCGTTAGACGAAGCTAAAGCCGAGGCTTTTCGCAACGCTTGGACCGTTTCAGGCTTTACGCCGTTGGTGGCACACGACTCTTACCTCATCAACCTCGCCGCTCCCGACCCGGTGGTGCTGGAAAAATCCATCAACGCCATGATCGACGAAGTGCAGCGCGCCGATTTGTTAGGCTGCGACTACCTCGTCACCCATTGCGGTGCCCATATAACCAAAGGCGATGCCGAAAACGGCGTCAAGCGACTGGCCCAATCACTCGAAAAAGTGCTCGAAGCCACCCCCGATGCGCGAGTGAAAATCGCCCTCGAAAATACCTGCGGCCAGGGCACCACTCTGGGTGGGCCATTCGAGCATATCGGCGAGGTGCTGCAAACCCTTAAGACCTCGCGCCTGGCAACTTGTTTCGATACCTGCCACGGCTTTGCCTACGGACACGACCTGAGCAATGCCGAAGGCATTGAAGCCACCCTGCGCCATTTCGATGCCATCATCGGCCTTCATAACCTGGCGGTGATCCACCTCAACGACAGCAAAGGCGAAGCCGGGAAGCATCTCGACAGACACGAACACCTCACCCAGGGCAAAATTGGGCGGGAGGGGCTGGAGTATTTTGTGAATCATTCGCGCATCAGGAATTTGCCGATGATTCTGGAAACCCCGGAAGTGGAGACGATGGTGGAGACGAATTTGAATGTGGTACGTGAGATGCAGAAATCTGGCACAATAAGGGAGTGAGTACCTCTTCTTCGAGCGATTTTTCCGAACCTGACCAACCATCTCACCCTTCAACGAATGAGGTGGTAGTTGGGCGTTGTCCGCGCTATATCTACTGGTATGGCCTGGGGTTCGTGGGCTTTGGCCTTGCCATGGGAATCTGCTTCTTTTTCGATCAGGAAAGGATGCGTGACTTTTCCTCACGCCTCACAATAGACAGCCTGCTTCTGGTGTGTTTCGTTCTTCCGGGATTACTTACCATCTGGGCAACATTGCGCATCCGTGTCATCGCCGATGCCCAGGGCTTACGTTGGCGGGGGATTGCAGGCTGGAAATCTGCCACCTGGCCTCAAGTATCCAACTACTACAATATTCCTCTCCCCCAAAACCGGATCGGTTCTGTTGTAGAAACCGAGAACGGCAAAATCAAACTCGAGGACCTCGATCATGGCAAGCATCTCAAAGAAATAGTGCAGATGCGCGCAAAGTGGGCCTCGTCCCAAAGTTGGGAGACGAAAGAGCATCCGAGACTGTCACCACAACTCACCGGCCCCGAAACCTTTACCGTGAACCGCCATGCTATGCGCGATTTCTGGTTGTGGTTAATGTACGCAGCAGTTTTTCTACCGTTAATAATAATCTATGCAGGTGTAGAACGGTGGGATGCCCACTTGGTTCTGCTTCAAAACCTCGATCAAACTCGTCGAACTCTGGGCCTTTGGTGGGCAGTCGGCACTTTCCTGACAGGGCTGCTGCCTTACCTCGGTTTAGTGGCATTAATCGCAATAACTTGGCCACAGGCCCGTGGTGCCCGGCAACGACGTGACGAAAGCATCACCGTATCACCGGAAGGCATACTTTGGCAAAACGCCGCTACTCGTCGTACAGTATGGTCGCCCTGGCAAGATGTGATTGACTACTATGTTGCTGGATTACCAGGTTGCGTCGCCACTGATGTGCGCTACGTTATAAAAACCGCACACGGCAATTTTGACTTCGTCGGATATAAAAATGATGAGCGGCTCAGAGCCGTGATTAAAAGATACTGCGCCGCGCAAGGTCTTGAACAAGAATGGGAGTCGCAACGTTATCGACAACAACAGCCTCTCAATATTCTGGCAACCAATACCTTTACCTATCGTCATCGTCTGTCCAAAACCATGCTATGGTTTGGATTGGCCCTGACTGGCGGCGTGTGGGGTTCGATCATTCAGCAATACTACGGTTGGGCGCAACATAATGAGTTCAGCGATATCTTAGCCGGTTTATTCTTTGCAATTCCGCTTTCCATCGGCATATTATGGTCATTCTGGCGCTATTTCAGCTTTCAAATCATTACTGATGACAAAGGCATCACCCAACGCAACGGCCGCCGCACCAAATTTATTGCCTGGCCCGAGGTTGAGGAATACGAATTCGATTCGATGAACATCGTCATCCGTTCTCAGAGGCAAACCCTTCGTTGCTTTACTTTGATAGGAAACAAGAAAGCCTTAATGCAAATTATCGAAACCCGAGCCGTCAATAGCAAAACGCATGGCTGGTGAATAGCTTCCTTACCTGGCATGGCGCAAACAAAAACTTAACCACGAGCAGTCGAAGACGTGCGAAAATACTGTTTGCGGATAGCGCCTCTATGAAAGAAGAACCTTCTTCCACCACTAAGCCAACTTCTGTTCGTTGCCGTCCCCTGCCAGGTTTCTGGATCATGGTTTTGCTATTTGGCGGCATGGGAATCTTCACGTTTTGCTTGTCCTTTACTTCTTCACCCCCTAATTCGTCTCTGGAAAAATATTTTTTTTACGGCATCGTAGCCCCTGCCTGGCTCGTGCCTGCCCTTTGGGGCGCTGCGTGGTTGATTCGGGCCACTATTATTGCCGATGAAAACGGCCTACGCTGGCGCTCGATAGGACGCTGGCACCAGGCCGACTGGCAACAGGTGCAGGATTATTACGATCGCTTTCGATTAAAGCCCAGTCGCATCTATGCTTCTGTAGAAACATCAACCGGGAAAATCGAACTGGATGAACAATACTTCAATAATCTCGTTGCTCTACGCGATATCATTCAGGAAAGAGCCCAATGGACTAAAACCAAGCAATGGGACGTCAAGGGATTACGTCGCGAGATCGATTGGCCCTATGTTTTCGGCTACGATAGACAGGGAAAACAAACGTCACACGCCATTCTCCTGCTTATCTGCACGCTGTGGGTGGGCGGTGGATTGTGGTTATTGTTGGCAAATAAGCAAATCTTCATCGACGTAAGCACTTATGCCGGTCCTGCCATGATGTTGGCAGGATTGGCTGCTTGCCTGTTTTTTCTTGCCGTGGCACCGTTAGTTGCTCACATCACAATTTCAATCGATCGTGAAATCCAGAAGCGTCATCACGAAAAAGTGACCGTGTCGGCGACAGAAGTAGTCTTTGAGAATACGAGCGAACGAATTACGATTCCCTGGCACGAGATCGAAGATTATTACTGCAACCCAATGAACAGCCGCCAGTCGTTCGACGACCACTACGTAGTTGTTGGACAAAAGGCGAGTTTCGATTTCACATTAATTCATGAGCGCTATCTTTTAGTGCATCTCATCTCTCAATTGGCCACGCATACACCTTTTCAACAATGGCGAAAATATTATCCAAGCCCGGAAGCGAAAAACGTCACTTTCAATTATCGAAATACAGGCTTTCGCGCCATGCTGTGGATTCCCACTGCGTTTTGCATATTGTTCTTGTTGATGGCATACCACGCACAAACAAGCCCGATGATGGACGATTTAGATTCGCCCCCCACTCCACTCCCTTTCTGGATTATTAGTGCCCTCACCGGTATATATTGCCTCTGGTTATGGTTAGGCTACTATTTTAATACCATCACATTAACCGACCAGAGTATCATCCAACGAAGTTGGTATGGAGAAAAATCGCTCGCGTGGACGGAAATCGAGGAACTATACGGACCTGGAGCCTATAACGGCACCAATCGCGTCATAGGACAGCGAAAACGACTAACTTTCGGTTCAATGATCACCACACCGAGATTATTGAAAAAAGAAATCCAACGCCGCGTCATCAACGCAGAAATTCATCCCTCCTGGAACCGCACAACAACCTAATCACGGCACGCTCATTGCCATTGCACGTCGTTAGAACAAAATCTATGACTAACGAAGCCTATACGATAACCGATAACCTGGACGACCTGTTGGCGATTCTGCCCAACGGGCTGAAAGAAAAGATTGCGCCCGAAGAGCGCGCCGATCTCCTGGAAATTGTGCTTGATCTGGGCCGTCGCCCCGAAGCCCGCTTCCAGAATCGGTATGAATATCTCAGAGAAACCGTCGTCACCCGCGAAGAACTCGATTTTGTCGAAGAACATTTAGGTGCCTTTGGCGACGATAACCGCGCCGGATTGCCTGCCACACTTCATCGCATTTCAGCCATGCGCAACCGGCGTGGCGTAGTCGTGGGCCTCACCCTGCGCGTGGGACGCGCCGTTTCGGGTATTGTGGATATTCTGCGCGACCTGATTGAAAGCGGGCAGAGCTTACTGGTCATGGGACGTCCCGGCCTGGGAAAAACCACGCTTTTGCGTGAAATGGCGCGTGTCCTGGCCGATGACCTGGATAAGCGCGTGGTGATCGTCGATACCAGCAACGAAATCGCCGGAGATGGCGACGTGCCCCACCGTGCCATTGGGCGCGCGCGGCGCATGCAAGTCGCCAAAGTGGCAGCGCAACATGATGTGATGATCGAGGCGGTGGAAAATCACATGCCTGAAGTAATCGTAATCGATGAAATCGGGCGCACCGAGGAAGCGTTGGCTTCGCGCACCATTGGTGAACGCGGGGTTCAACTGATTGCGACCGTTCACGGCAACACTCTGGAAAACTTGCTCGCCAACCCCACCATGAGCGACCTCATCGGCGGCATTCAGGCGGTGACGCTCAGCGACGAAGAAGCCCGGCGGCGCGGCACCCAGAAAACTGTGCTCGAACGCAAGGCACCGCCGACTTTCGATGTGGTGATCGAGATGGTCTCCCGCAATGAAATGGCGATTCGCCGCCCTGTTATCGACGTGGTCGATGCCATCCTACGAGGCCAGACTGTGCCGCCTGAAACCCGCGCGCGCGATGAGAATGGCGATATCGTGGTTCATGCCGCGCCAGAGATCGCTCCCCCGGCCCATGCCCCGTTTCATGAAGAGCGCTCGAACTCACAATACGACAGGCGTCGCTACGGGCGCACTCGCAACGGACGCAATGCCAAGAGTTCGCGTAGCCGTCGTTATGAACGCAGTGACGACGATTCCGACCGTCATCGAGAGCCAGAACGGGCTTCCAACGGCTATGAAATCGACACCTCCTTGCCCGTTATAGAGCCGCAGGAGCAAAAACCGCAAAAGCGGGATATTGAAATGGTGCCACCCATTGAAGCACCTATCGATGTTTCGCGAGTGCGTTCCATCTACCCATTCGGAATTAGCCGTTCAAGACTGACGCGAGTGGTAAAACAGCTCGGATTGCCGGTTTCGGTCGCAAGGCGCTGGCAAGAAGCCGATGCGGTGGTGTTGGCCGTTACAAGTGATGAACCCGATCATACGCCGTTTTTGCGCCAGGCGCGTGAAATCGGCCTTCCGCTGATTGGCGTGCGCGGCAATACCTACGCCCACATTCTGGCGCGCTTTAATGCGCTCTATGGCGAGGCCGATGGGCCTTCATCGCCTCGCGAACTGGCTGCCAAAGAAGCCCAGGAGGCTGCCCAACGGGTGTTGGCTTCTAATAACCCGACAGAATTGCGGCCTCAGATTAAGCCCCTCCGGCGCTTGCAACATCAAGTCGCTGAGAAATTCCACCTCCGTTCTTATAGCGTGGGCCGCGAACCTAACCGGCGCGTGCGTTTTTTGCCGCGATTGGCAAAATAATACGAATCCGCCCGCCGTGGTGAAATAAGTCTTTTGCCTTGCCGGTTGCCTTCGATTAAGATTATTATTCTTAATCATCTTCGCTTCATTCTTAATCTTTCAGGAGTATTTATGGCTTTTGGCATTGGAAAAAAGAAGGACAACGCCGGCGACGACTGGTCGAATTCGGCAGCCACACCCAGTAGCGACCCTGCGGATTCTTTTACCGTGAGCAATACACCAACTAAGAAAAACCCGCCCCCTGCCGTCTTGGCTGGTGTCGCCGTACTGCTGCTGGCTGCCATTGGTGCCGGCCTTTACTTTTTCGTGCTCGCTCCAGGGGAAGTCGAAGATACGGGGACTGTGGCACCTCCTACTGAGGTAGCCACCGCGCCGGTAGATCCGGGAGATCCCTCCTCGGGTGCTCCAGCAGATGACCCCGCTGCTCAACCAGGTGCCCCTGCACCGGCTCCAAAACCTGCGGCGGCTCCTAAACCGGCAGCGGCCCCCAAAGCTCAAGCCCCCGCCCCTGCGGCCAAGCCGAAACCGAAACCAACCCCCACGCCAGGTGTTCGCGAGGGCCTCACCGGGCAAGAAGGCAAAGGATTGGAGCCGGGTAATACCGTATTAGCCGTCCAGGCCATCTCACCGGCCTTGAAAGCCGAACTCAGCCAGTTATGGCTACAGGGTGCCAATGCCAAATGGCGCAAAGACTACGCCGGCGCCCGCCGCGCCTGGACCAAAATGCTCCAACTGCGTCCTGGACACCCCGGCGTGCAATCGGCCATCGACAAACTGCCCCGATAATTAAGAATGGAAAATTGAAAATGGAGAGTGGAAAATGAGTCGAGCGCCATTTTCCACTTTACACTCTTTTCTGATGTTCATTTCTTTTGAAGGTATCGACGGCTGCGGTAAAACCACTCAACTCCAGCTCTTGGCCAAACGGCTGGAAGCGGCCAGGCATATTATTTGCCTCACGCGCGAACCGGGCGGCACCTCCTTAGCCGAAGCGATTCGCGATTATCTCCTTCATTCTCCCGACAAACTCGAACCCCAGGCCGAACTCCTTCTTTTTGGGGCTTCGCGCGCCGCTCACGTTTCGCAGGTCATCCGTCCGGCTCTCGAGCGCGGCGAAGTCGTGCTCACCGATCGTTTTGCCGATTCGAGTGTGGCCTATCAAGGCGGCGGATTGAAGCTGGATGCCGACTTTATTCGCGCCATGAACGGCTTCGCCACCACCTGGCTCCACCCCGATGTCACTTTTCTGCTCGATATCGAGCCGGACGCCGCTCAGGCCCGTCGCGCCAGTGAAAAAGAAGACCGCATCGAAGCGCGCGGCCTCGAATTCCAGACCCAGGTGCGTGAGGCCTATCTGGAAATTGCCCGCCTTGATCCTGCGCGCGTCGTCGTGCTCGACGCCAGGCAGTCTGTAGAGGCCCTGCATGTCCACATCATCGGTGTTCTCGAAGAACGGGGACAGCGCCTGTGAGCGCTCATCCCCTGCCCGAGAACCGCCTCCTGGGCCACAGCGCCCGCTGGGCGGCGCTGGCGCGCGCTTTCGCCAGCGGTAATATTCCACAGAGTTTGCTGCTCAGCGGGCCGCCGCAAATCGGCAAATGGACCCTGGCGTTGCGTTACGCCCAACTTTTATTGTGTCCTTCACCGATTGAAGACAATGGCTTGCCGGCACCTTGTGGCCAGTGCAAGGTTTGTCATCAGGTGAAGATCGAGACTTTCCCCGATTTCAAGGTCTATCGCCCGCTGGTTTCGAGTGTCGAGGACGAACGCGACTGGGTGATTGCCCCCAAAATGATGAGCGGCAGCATTTTGCCGATACATGTGGCGCGTAAATTCGGCAACGAGGCCATGCGCAAGCCACTGATTGGGCCGCGCAAAGTGATGGTCATCGTGCAAGCCGACCGCATGAACGACGAAGCGCAAAACGCCCTGCTCAAAACCTTTGAAGAACCGGTCAGCGGCCTTTCGATCTTTTTACTGTGTGATAATGCCGACCAGTTGCGCCCCACCATTCGCTCGCGTTGCTGGCACGTGCCGCTCGGACTCGCCTCCGATGACGAAATTACCGACTGGCTGCAGGCAACGGGAGCCGATGCCACCCAGATCGACCAGGCGGTGCGAACGGCGGCAGGGAGGCCGGGAGTAGCGAAACGGGAAATCGAGCGGCTCATAGCGGCCCAAAACGAAGAAGAAGGCCAGCCTTTCGTCTCTCGCCAACAACAGGCGGAAGCTTTCCTGCGCCGTTTAGAAAAAAGCTCGCCGGTGGGGGCGCTGGGTTTTACGGAAGAAGCCCTGCTGCTGGGCAAGCAGTGGTGGGATGAAGACCAGAGCGTAGGCACCGCCACAACCGGCAAAAAAGAGCTCAAAAAGGGCGATGCCAAGGTGGTTCGCTCGTCGGTAGCCCTGTTTTTAGATGAATTGGCGAGCGTGTATCGCGCACGATGGATTGGGAATGTTACCTCGTCCAAAGCAGTGCGTTGGAGCGACGGTCTTGACCAAATCCGCAAAACGCGTCAGTATATTCTGAGAAACGCAAATACCAACCTCGCGCTGGATGTGCTTTTTGGGCACCTCATTTCCGGTCAAAGTCAGCGGTTGCCGGAACGCATAGCGAGGTAATTCGTAAATCCTTATTGGAAATTCAACCGCAAGTGGAGGATCATCATGGCGGAAGTTGCAGCTGTCGGATCAGGCAATTTTGAAAGTGAAGTCGTTAACTCGGAGCAGGCCGTCGTCGTCGATTTTTGGGCCGAATGGTGCCAGCCCTGCAAAATGTTGACGCCTGTTTTAGATAAAATCGCACAAAACTATAACGGTCGTCTCAAAGTAGTCAAATGCAATGTCGATGAGAATCAGGACATCGCCACCAAATATGGTGTGATGAGCATCCCGAACCTCATTTTCTTCAAAGACGGTCAGATCGTAAATCAAGCCGTCGGCTATATGAATGAAGCTCAGCTTTCCACGAAAGTAGACGAAGTTTTGAACTCGTAAGCCGTCTGAGCGAGTTATCAATTGTATTTCGTCAATTTTTTGTTTACGGTTAGCCTGTGAATTCATCCCCCTCTTCCTCGCCGGAAGTTTTGAGAGCAGCAGCCATTGTCCCGGCCTATAACGAGGCCGGGCGCATTGGCGATGTTCTGCGCGCCATTGCCGCTTCGCAATTGGTAAACGAGATTATCGTCGTCACAGACGGCTGCTCGGATTCTACCGCTGAGGAAGCACGTGGGGTAGCCGCTCGCACCCAGGAACTCGTGGGGCGCGAGATGCCGTTTCGTATCTTTGAACTGCAGCAAAACATCGGCAAAGGCGGTGCGATGGCCTATGGTGCCCATCGCACCGATGCCGATGTTTTGTTGTTTCTCGATGCCGACTTGATCGGCCTCAAATCCGAGCAAGTCGATGCCCTGCTCAAGCCCACCCTGGAAGCCGAGGCTGATAAACGTGCCGACATGACCTTAGGCCTGTTTGGAACGCCTCGTGGCGGCGTTTTCGGCTGGTGGCTGGGCTTTTGCCATCGCAACGTCGCCGCCATCACCGGCCAGCGCGCCATTCGCCGCGACGTGTTTCTCGCCATCCCCGACCTCACCCGGTCGCGTTTCGGCGTGGAAATCGCCATTACCCGTTATGTCCACGCCTGGAAGCTGCGTATGGAAGGCGTACCACTGCATAACGTGACCCACCCCATTAAAGAAGAAAAAATCGGTATCTTCAAGGGCATGCGCCATCGCGTCAATATGTATGGCGAAATCGTGTTTTATGTCATCGCCGATACCTTGCGCAACAGCCTTTCCGAACCCCATCGCCACCAGACACTGAAGATGCGCGAACGGTTTGGAAGCGATGGCGATTAAAACCACACAGCCTTTCTCTTTCTATCGAGTTCTATCGAGAAACGACTTTATACCAATAGGTTTATTGCCTTCTACACTCACTTCGCCGCAAGTGAGCGCGATTAACGACAACGAATAGAGATGCGACTTGTCGCGCCAGGGACGCGTTATTACACCAATCCCAGAAATTCTCTTCCTGATTGTGCTACCCTTTTCAACACAAAGCTCACAAACATCTTTCATTCTTTATGATTCCTTGATGTCCTTTCTGTTAAAGCCGTGCGGACAATAAAATGGCTGTCGAGACGGGGAATACACCAAGTCTGCTTCAAGTGGGGTTTGAGTTGGTTTTTTTAAGTATTAATCCCACTTGACTATGCGAAATCTGCTCCACGAACTCCAGTTCAACGGCCCGGTCAGCCAAAAGACGTAATGACCAACTACCATAACCCTCGGGAGGAGCACTACAGGCCAAAGCTGTGATTTGGGCACGTGCTTCATCACTCAAAGCCGGAGGACGGCCTGAACGGGGCTGGTCTTTCAGCATGGCCACCCCGCGGGTATGATAGGTATCGCGCCAACTGGCTACCGTTTTGGGAGTGACATGCAGGGTGGCGGCAATATTCGCCAGAGTCTGACCCCGATCCAATTCAAGCAATGCGGTGGCACGCTTGAATGCCTGGGAAGATTGTTGGCCTTTGCCAAACAATTCCAGGAGATGGGCTTTGTCGGCTGGGCTGAGTTGAAAGTTTCGTTTAGCCATGCATCAAGTATCGGACAAAATAAAGAATCTGTAAAATAATTAGTTGTCTCTTTGTAAGCGAGGAGTCCGTCATGAAGAACCGCGCGCGTCAGTGAGTCGGGTATGGTCAGGCATTGTAATAAGCCAAATACAGTCTCAGAATAAGCAAGAAGTCCGAGGATACCTGGCTTGCTTACGCGCGCGGTTCTTCAGACGAACCACAGACGTAACAATTATTTTACAGACTAATTCCTCTGTAAAATAAGTCTTTTCTTATTGCAGCCTGTGTAGGACGCATGGCAATGCGCCCGCGACATGTCGCATTTATCCACCAGTCCGGTCAAGGCAATGGCCCGTAGGGGCGTGCGGCGGCACGCCCGCGACATAACTTATCCCGTAGCCCGCGAGCGTGGGGAACGCGTCAACACCAAACGATAATAATCGCAAAACGCACCCGGGCGTGCCGCCGCACGCCCCTACGGACGCTTATCAAAGCTCGACTCTTACTACGAACTCATTCGCCGAGAAAAGAAAATATTTATTTTACAGACTAATTATGACATTTTTACAAAAATAGACTCTTCTCGAGGTAGGGAGGCGGTATACAGACGGACAACGAGGCATTGATGCCAGACAAGGCGGCCATTAATATTAGCTTTCCTCTTTTTGTCGCTAATCGTGTAATTTTGAGATTGATTTAGCATTAATAAAGGCTTTTTGTGCTATTAACACGGGAGGTGAGGTTGTTGATTCGCGGGAATGGGATTAGTATCGCACCATAAGCTTTAACAATTGTCAGCTAATTATTTACATCGTACTAAGATATATTTTTCATGAGAGTACATATAAACTATCCTCTAAATCATATTTCGCCCTGTCATATAGCACTACTTAATCGCAGTTATACTCTCTAATAAGAGTACCGTATTTCTCCGGTAACAATGCTATCTTACCTTATGATTATTCCTCGCTCAGCCAGACCTTTTCTCCGCCATCATTTTCAAAAAATCTTTCTTTGTAGTATTCTCCTTTTGCCAGTGGTTCCTTCTCCTGTGTTGGCTGCGCCGCTTGCAACGGCGGACGCAGTCCAGGACGCCTTCGTGCGAGCTGCAGAACGGATTACCCCCAGTGTCGTGACGATTTATGTTGAGCGGCGCACCGGTGAAGCCAACGGCACTCCTAATACCGCTGAGGAACCTACAGCACCTTTCCGCATGCCCGATGGCGAAAGTTCCGGACTGGGCAGCGGGGTTGTGGTGGAGCAGGACGGCACGATTCTCACGAACTATCATGTTGTGAAGAATGCCACTTTGATTCGCGTCCTCTTTAACACCAATGAAAATCGGCCTGAACGTGCGATTGCCAGGGTCCTTGGCTTCGATGAAGAAAGTGATCTGGCGGTTCTCCAGCTAATCAACCCCAGCACCCTCCGCACGCCGTTAAAACCAGCTATTTTCGCCGATTCCGACAAGGTTCGCGTGGGAGACTGGTCGATTGCCGTCGGGGCACCGTTCGACCAGGCCCATAGCGTCACGGTAGGCGTTATTAGCGCCAAAAGCCGCCATCTGGATAAGGATAACCGCCTTTCCCTGCAAGATTACCTTCAGACCGATGCCTCGATCAATCCCGGCAACTCCGGCGGCCCCCTTCTGAACCTGGATGGTGAAGTCATTGGCATTAACACTGCGATTCTTTCCCCATCTCGTTTCAACGTCGGTATTGGCTTTGCCGTGCCATCTAACGCTGCACGCAGCTACCTGCCACATTTAAAAGCCGGAGAAGCTATCCAACGCGGTTTTCTGGGTATTCGCTACCTTCCCGTAGATGGCGAAGTCGCCAGGGAACTCAATATTCCCGGCGGCATGCAGATTGGCGGCCTGGCCCAGCGTGACGGTAAGTTTTTAGGGCCAGCCCAGGCTGCCGGGCTAAGTGAAGGCGACGTTATTACTCAGGTGAACGATCAAAGCGTAACCACTACCCAAGAATTTCGCCGGGCCGTCGCTACTTTACCCCCAGGCTCAAAAGTTGTCTTTACAGTGTTACGCCCCCACCTTCCAGGTGACCAGAAGCAAACTTTCACCGTGACCCTGGGAAACTGGAACGATCAGTTTGAGCAGAAGCCAAAGCTCCAACCGCCAGCCCCCTCTTCGCGCACAGGCTTCACCCGTTCTGGTTTGCGCCTGGGAGATATCGAGAAGCTCACGCCTGCAGTGCGCACTGAATTAGGGGTTGAGGAGACAGAGAATGGCATTATTGTTCTGGAAGTTCTTCCAGGCTCACCTGCCGACATAGCTCAGCTACAACGAGGGCTTCGTCTGGAAAAAATCCGCTACGACGGCAAAAATTGGTTGCCTCTCACGAATAGTGCCGCCTTCAACACAGTAGAAGAGTCTCTCCCTTCAAAATCGCGCATACTATTTCAAGTGAGAGACCGGCAAAAGACTTTTATCTACAAAGCAATTGAGTTGCCTTGATACTGCAGAGGGTATGTTTCACGTGAAACATACCCTCTCTTCTTTGCTTGCAACCGGTGTTTCACGTGAAACACTCACATTCTTCTGCGGGCGGTTGTTTCACGTGAAACATTCGGCATGAGTTAACGATTTGCGTTAAAATATCACATGACTTCTCCCGCACTCTATACGTCTCGCACTACACTTTACACACTTCTTCGCAGCAATGATTATTAGCGTTATCAATCAAAAAGGCGGTGTCGGTAAGACGACAACGGCCATTAACCTGGCGGCTTGCATCGCCCAACAGCAACAATCTATTCTCATGGTCGATCTCGACCCGCAGGGCAATGCCACCAGTGGCTTGGGCGTGCATACTCCCTCCAGCCCATCCCTCTATGAGGCCTTAGTAGTCGCTACTGCCCGTTATAATGAAGGGAACACCGAGGATGCAGGGACTTCCGAGATACTTCTCCCGCAAATCAGCCCCAGCCTCTTGCCTGAACTTGGAATTGTAGGGACTTCGCCCGAACTTGCCGGTGCGGAAATCGACCTGGCCGGCAATCCGGGGCGTGACGATCTAAAATCCATATTGGATACATTCTCCAAAGAATACCCGATTATTGTGATCGATACCCCGCCCTCATTGTCACTTCTGACGGTGAATGCCCTGGTAGCGGCCGATTATCTCATTATTCCCGTGCAATGCGAGTATTTCGCCCTCGAAGGCTTGGGGCATCTGCTGCGCACTCTGGAACTGGTCAAACGCAGTTTGAATCCTTCTCTGCAAGTTTTAGGGCTGGTGCGCACCATGTATGACGGTCGCTTGGGCCTAAGTGCCCAGGTTTCGCAGGAAATGGAACGACATTTCCCGCAATTACTCTTCCAAACCCTTATCCCGCGCAACGTGCGCCTGGCCGAAGCGCCCAGCCATGGCCAACCAATTACCCTGTATGACAAGCGCTCACAGGGTGCCGATGCTTATCGTCGCCTGGCGGTGGAAGTGCTCCAACGCCTTGGTGCCACCTACGATCGCAAAGAATCGCGCTACCGTCTACCCGACCCATCGAACTCGTAATTAGTAATCAGGAGCCAGCAATAATATGCAAAAAGCACGCAAAGGATTGGGAAGAGGGCTTTCCGCGCTCATCCCTGAAGCCGATATGGACTTTTTAAGCCGCGTAGCCCGTGGTGACGATAAAACTGTCGAGCCAAAAGGCAAAAAGGCATCTAAAACACCTAAAAAAGCACCTGTAGCGGCCGCACCTACGGAACCGGAAAAGGAAGAACATCCTATCGCCGCTTTAGCTGTACATATTCCCATAGATAGTATCGAAGCCAACCCTTATCAGCCACGGCGTATTTTCAGCCCGCAGGAAATGCAAGAGCTAGTCGATTCGATCAAGGAACATGGGGTTCTCCAGCCTATCCTGGTGCGCCCCAATCCCGCTGATGAGACACGTTACCAGCTCATTGCCGGCGAACGACGCTGGCGAGCGACGCAGGCAGCCGGTCTCAAAGAGGTGCCAGCGATTATCCGCCAGGTCAGCGATCAGCAAGCGCTGGAAGTGGCAATCATCGAGAACGTGCAGCGTCACGATATCTCTGCTCTCGATGCTGCCATCGCCTATCGTCGCCTGGCACAGGAGTTCTCGCTCTCACAAGAAGCAATCGCTCAACGCGTAGGTAAAAGCCGCGTCTCCATTGCCAATACCATCCGTTTGCTCGATTTGCCCCAGGAAGCCCAGAAAGCCATTGAAGAAGGGGCCATGACCGAAGGACATGGACGCGCCATCCTGCTTGCGGGCACCGAAGGGGCACGGCGTGCGGTTTTTCGGCGTGTTATCCGCGACGGGCTTTCGGTGCGCGAGACCGAAGAACTCTCACGCCGTATTCTTGACGATGAAGAAGAGGACAAGGCAAGCAACAACGACGACCTTCCCGCCAGTTCCCGTGTCGCGCCGGAAGTGCGCCGGATCGAAGAAAGCCTGCAAAAGCAGTTGGGAACCCGGGTGCGCTTACGTCCAAGGCGCAGGGGCGGCCAGGTGGTTATTCAATATTTCTCGAACGAAGAACTCGACCGCTTGTTAAAATTATTGATGAAATAGGGATAGGGTGCCGGTTCGTGATTGTTTCACGTGAAACAATCGCTATTAACGACCGTGCCCTGACGAGATTGTTATGAAGTGTCCTCATTGTGGAGCCAGCGATACACGCGTTGTCGATTCTCGCCCGGCGGAAGATGGTGCGATTTTAAGGAGACGGCGGAGCTGCGATGCTTGCGGTATGCGTTTTTCCACACACGAACGTGTTTTGGAAAGCGCACTCATCGTTGTTAAAAAAGATGGAAGGCGAGAAGAATTCGATCCCGAGAAGTTAAGAGGTGGCATCGCAAAAGCCTGTAATAAACGCTCGGTTTCGACCGATCAGATTACGCAGCTTCTCCGCGATATTGAAAGCACTCTGCGTTCAGAAGCACGCAGTGAAGTCGAAGTGGAGCGCGTTGGTGAACTGGTCATGGAAAAGCTGTTTCATCTCGACCAGGTAGCCTATGTGCGCTTTGCCTCGGTCTATCAGCGCTTCGATGACGTGAAGCGCTTTGCCCAGTTGCTCGAACGAATGTCGCGCCGGGGACGCCGGGGAACGGCTACTTCAAAATCGACTTCCAAACAAGCGACAGAAGATAACGATTTAAAATCATAGAAGCAAGTCGTATCCGCTTCATTCACGTAAAGACGAATGCTGTGAAAAGTTTCACAAACTCTATGTCAGATAATCACATTAAAAACCCAGCGATAGCCAGGCAGTTCTTAGCACCCATCATCGCTCACGCCGAGGTGGCCCCCTCACACTTTCGCATGCGTTTGGAAGCGCCTCACCTGGCCCGGCATGCTGTGGCCGGACAGTTCGTGCATGTCTTGCCGCGCGACGGCAGCCTGACCGACCCCATGTTGCGCCGCGCTTTTTCGATACTCAGCATTGATGGCGATACTTTTGAAATTCTTTACCGGGTTATGGGACGCGGCACAAAGCAGATGAGCGGCTGGGCCGTTGGCCGAGAAGTCGATGTGATCGGCCCGTTAGGACAACCTTTTGCGCCTCTGGCTGAAAATGCGCTGTTGGTAGGCGGCGGTGTCGGCGTACCGCCGATGGCGATGCTGGCTTCGCGCCCCGACCGCCAGCAGATAACGGCACTGATTGGCGCACGCAGCGCAGATGACGTGCTTTGCCTTGAAGATTTCCAGCGGCTGAACGTGCCGGCAGAAATCGCTACTCAAGATGGCAGCATGGGCCACCACGGCCTGGTGACCGAACTCCTTGAACAACATCTTATCCAAGCCGAAAAAGATAAGACTGCCGTCTACTCCTGCGGCCCGCTGCCGATGCTGCGCGCCGTCGCTGCACTGTGCGAGCGTTTCGATATTCCCTGCCAGGTTTCGCTGGAAGAGAACATGCCCTGCGGTGTGGGCATTTGCAACGGTTGCGTGGCACCGGTAGTAGGGCATGGCGACGATTACAGCCGTTATCGCCGCATCTGTATCGACGGGCCGGTTTGCTGGTCTAACGAAATCGATTGGACACACTGGGAGACGCCAAGCCCATGACATTGAATACGACAATCTCCTCATCCGTGAAGCCGGTAGTTTCACTGGAAACCCGCATCGGCTCGCTCACTTTGAAAAATCCCGTGCTCACCGCTTCGGGCACCTTCGGCTATGGTGAAGAACTGGCCCAATTCGTCGATCTCTCCCAAATTGGGGCTATTATAGGAAAAACCGTAACTCGCGCACCGCGGGCGGGCAATCCACCGCCACGCACCTGCGAAACGGCTTCGGGTATGCTCAACGCCATCGGTTTGCAGAATGTGGGTATCGATCGCTACATCCAGGAGAAACTCCCATATTTACGCGCTCTGGAAACTCCCGTCATCGTCAACGTGGCAGGCGAGACGATTGAAGATTTCGCCGAACTGACGCGCCAAATCGGTGAGCAGCCGAACGTGGCGGCCATTGAGCTGAATATTTCCTGCCCCAATGTCGCTCACGGGTTGGATTACGCCACCGACCCGCACCAGGCCGAAGCCGTGTTGAAGGCGGCGCGGCGTGTCACCAATCTGCCGTTGATTGCCAAACTCTCGCCCAACGTCACCGACATTTCCGTGATCGCACGCGCCGTGGAAGCGGGCGGTGCCGACGCCCTCTCAGCGGTGAATACCTTTGTCGGTATGGCCATCGATATCCGCACCCGTCGTCCCCGCCTCTCCAACGGCACCGGCGGTATGAGCGGCCCGGCGGTTAAGCCTTTGGCATTGCGCGCCGTCTATCGTTGCGCCCAGGCGGTTAAAATTCCCGTGATTGGCATTGGCGGCATCACTACCGGCAACGATGCGATTGAATTCCTCCTCGCCGGGGCCAGTGCGATGCAAGTGGGCACTGCCACCTTCACCCAGCCCAACGCAGCCGCGCGCATAGTCGATGAGATCGCTACTTATCTGGAAGAAAACCACTGCTCCAGCGTACAAGAGATTATTGGCGCGTTGCGGATGTAGGGGTTTGTGTTATTGCGCCTTTACCTTAATTTACGAACCCCAAGCGTGAGCGACGGGCACGATTTCTTTGCTTCACTGAACTCATTGCCAGTGCCCGTCGCTCACGCTCGGGGTTCGCAAATAAATGCGTCTGCCGCGCGGTAAGTGCAGAAAGAAATTTGAGTTACGGAGTAGTAGAGGCAGCCGGGGTGGCCTGTTTCACAACCGGGCGGGGCGCGACGTAGACCGAAAAGGTGAAAGCGCCGGGGCCGTAGTCGTCGGCGTAAAAGTCGGTGCGCACGCGATGGCGGCCCGGCTTGAGGGCGAAAAGGCGCAAGCGCAGAACGCTTTCACGCGGTAAAGAATTGTAATTCATATACCGTCCGCCGTTGGTGACGAGAATTTCGTCGGGCGGCGGGTCGACTGAAACGAAGGCAAAGGCATTGCCCAGAGTGCGAGGCAAACGCATTTTTACATTTTGTAAGGGCATGCGGCGTTGCGCGCGTGTTTCCGAGACGGCGTCCACAGTCATCGTCACCACCACCGTCTGCTGCAAAGCCACCTGGCGTGAAGCACTGCCGTATATGAACAGCCGGGCATTGCTTTCGGCAGGTGTGCTGAGGTAATCAAACGCCAGTATCAGAGCCGCCACGACACCGCCAATCCCTAAAACCCACAGGATAGCATGCAGTTCGCGCCGAAAAAACGACGGCTTACTCGACTTGGGGACGGGCAAAGTACTGCCACAGCCAGCGCATTGAGGAAAAGTGAGATACTTTTCCAGATTAATGACGCCGCAACGCGGACAGCGGATTTTTTGCATTTCCTGAAGAGATGCCGTCGAAGTTGTTAGGAATTAGCCTGTAAGGCCGCCCGAATCGCGCTGACATTCTGCGCTACCGGCGACTTCTTGTTGAAAACGCTGCTACCGCACACCAGCACGTTAGCACCGGCCTGCACCACCTGTGGCGCGGTGGCCGGGCCAATACCGCCATCGACCTGAATCAGGAATTTCAAACCTTGCTCGCGACGCGTGGCATCTAATTGCGCAATTTTATCGGTCGCCAACGGCAAAAACGGCTGGCCGGAAAAACCCGGGTTCACGCTCATCACCAATACATAATCGAGTTCGGCTAAGACGCATTCCAGAGCACTCACCGGCGTGCCGGGATTGAGCACTGCACCGGCCATTGCACCCTGTTCTTTAATGCGCGCAATCAAACGATGCAGATGGGGCTGGTTTTCGGCGTGTACCGAAATGCTGTCGGCTCCGGCTTTCACGAAATCGTCGATATAATCGCCCGGATTGGAAATCATCAGGTGGGCATCGAAATGCAGCTTGGAATGCGGGCGCAGAGCTTCCAGGAACATCGGCCCCAGTGTCAGGTTGGGCACGAAATGACCATCCATGGCATCGAAATGCAGCCAGGCACATCCTGCTGCCTCGGCATCTTGCACCTGCGCGGCAACCTGCCACCAATCGGCGGCAATCAGCGAAGGCGCAATGACAACGTCACGATTCTCGTTTTGGTTCATCAGTTAAAGGTGATTGGGAATGGCTAATAATTGGAGACGGTGCAGATGCAGGCGAAACCGGCGGTGGCACCGGTGAATGCGCCAGATTCGGCGGCACAGGACTCACCGTCGGCGGCTTTTGCTGGCTCTGTAACTGGGCATTCTGCTGCGCCACCCAATCTTCCATGGCATTGGCCATACGATCGAGTCCCGACGCAGCGCGGCCCAGGCAAAACATCATATAAATGCCGCCCAGCACCAACGCTATCGTGACAATGAGTTGGAGGAACATCCAAAAGCCAAGCAGGCCGAGCGCCGGATTCGATTCCATAATAAAAAAGGTGATAGGTTATGGGTAATAGGTGATGGGATTCATCACTTATAGGTAATGCGTTTTTCCTGGTCTTCGATGAATGCCAGGGTTTCGTCCAGCGAGCGGATGCCGTCTACAGTTCCTACTTTAGTTACGCAGCAGGCACCGGTGGCGTTGGCCAGTTTGCCGGTTTTTTCCAGATCGTAACCGTGCATCACACCGGCCAGAAAGCCGGCCGCAAAGGCATCACCGGCACCGGTAGCGTCCAGGGCTTTCACCCGGAACGGCGGAATGCGATATTCGCGGTAATCTTCTTCTTTACCGGCGCGGATATAGCTGCCGACTTCGCCCATCTTGAGCGCCACAACGCCCACGCCCTGGTCCTGGAAGAAACGCGCCACATTCTCGGGTGAATCGCGGCCTTCGAGGTTCTCCACGCAACGGCGGGCCTCGGAGTAGCTGGGCACGAAATAGTCGATATAGGGTAGGGTGGGGCGCAGGGTTTGCAGCCATTTACCGCTGGCATCCCAGGCAGTATCGAGTGCGGTGGTCACGCCAAGCTCCTTAGCTTTGCGCAGCACATCAGCACAGGGCTGGCCGTCGAAACCGGGCATCAGGAAATGACCGGCAATGTGGAGCAATTTGGCTTTCTTGACCAATTCCCAGTCGATGTCATCGGCGGTGAAGGTTGCATTGGCACCCAGGCAGTGGATGAAAGAGCGCTCGCCGTCCTGCGAGACCATCACCATCGTCGCCGAAGTGCTGGCTTTTTCGTCGCGCGCCACACCGGTGGTGTCGAGGCCGTGTTCATCCAGAACATCGCGCACGAAATCGCCAAAACCGTCGGTGCCGGTGTTACCCATGATGCCGGTCGATACACCCAGCTTCTGCATACCGATACCGGTGTTGGCGGCGCAGCCACCGATAGACGGCTTCATTTCCGCGCACAGGGTCAACTCGCCACGCTTGGGGTACTCGTCGATGGGACGAGCAATCACATCCGCCACCAAAATTCCCAGACAAATTGCGTCAGCCATGACTTACTCTCCTCGTCTCCCTACCAATCGATTTTAAAACTGATTGCGGGCTTCAATACCCAGAGCGCGCAGTGTATTCACAGCCACCACATGCCCGGCACGTAACAATTCTACCGAAGTATTCCGGTTGGGGCGCATCTCCGTCAATAGCAAGCGCACAACCTCGGCCAATTCCAACACAAAACGCGCCACCCGTTGCGGACGTCTCTCCTGAGCTGCCTGAGCGGCTTCATCGGGCCATAGTGCTATCAGACGCGCTAATTGCCGCTCGGCTTCACTCCATTGCGCCTCATCAACAACCGTCGAGGCAGTGGCCGCATCCTCCAAAGTCTTCAAACGAGAAGGCAACAAACGGGCCGCATAGGCCGGGTTGCTTTCGTCGTCGCGGCGGGCTTTATCCAGCTCGATTGCCACGAACTCATTCCACTCCGGCAAGAGCCAGAGAAAACGCAGCGATGCGCCATCCACTTCCTTGAGCGCCTCGTTCAGCGTCAATTCCGTGTCGGAGGTTGCGCCATCGCGCTGGAGCAGGGTGCTTTCGCAGACCAAAACCTGCAAATTATCCGCAGGATAGCCCGCAGCCTGCAACGCGGCGTGGGTGCGTGCCAGATACTGCTCATGCTGCGCGGTCCAGATATTCACCAGTTGATCGAAACCACGCTCAAAACGATAGGCATGGTAGGCAATATCCCAGGCCAGATAGGTGTATTCACCATTGGCGCGGCGCAAGGTGCGGTCGGCCTCGTCGCCCAGATCGGTGGTTTTTAGCCACAGCGCTCCGGCGTTTTCATAGAGATAACCGGCATTTTGCAGACGCTCGATAATCGCGGCGATGCGGCCTTCGCGGCCCAGTGAGCTTTCCGAGGTCCACACATCGAAGGCTACGCCCAGGTCGCGCAGTGTTTCCTTCTGGTTTTCGACGGCCGCTTCGCGCGCCTCGTGGGCAAAAACGGCCAGCCGCTCTTCCTTGCTGCGCAAAAAGAAGCTTTCGCCGTTATGCTTGGCTAACCGGGCAGCAATATCACGCACGAAAGCATCATCGAGCATGCCTTCGGGAGCCTCTTCGGCGCGGCCGAAGCTGCGGTTATAGTGGGCGGCTACGCTTTCACCCAGCAGGCGCAGCTTGGACGACTTTTCGTTGTCGTTGAGAAAATATTCGCGGGTGACATCGGCTCCCGCTAAAGCCAGCAGATTACAAAGGGCATCGCCGGCAACGGCGATGCGACCGTGCGCTAATTGCAGCGGCCCCGTAGGATCGGCCGATACGAATTCGACGTTGATACGTTGACCCTTCAGCAGATCGCTATTACCGTAACGATCGCCTTCGCTCAGTGCGCGCGTGAGGGAGTGATGGAGTGTTTCGTCGTTCATGCGAAAATTCAGAAAACCTTTGGACGCCATACAATCGACGCCCTTTAACAAAAACCCGTCTCGCAGCTTCTCTGCGATATGATGCGGGTTACCCTTTAGTTTAGCCGCCAGCACGAAAGCGATATTACTGAAATATTCACCCCGCGCCGTAAATTCATTCACAGCTTGCCGCCGTATTTCAAACTCGACCGCTTCACCGGCACAGGCCAACAACGCCTTTCGCAAGACCTGGCGCATACTACAGACCCAGAATCCAGTGTGCCGCTAATTCCAGCAGCTTACTCAGCACCCAAAGTCCCAGCAGCATCCCGGCAAAAGAAAAGAGCATGCCGGAATTCAACAGACGAAATACCAGCGGTGGCATAACCTGCGCCTGAGACTGATATTTTGCCATAATTTCGCGCCCGGCTTTAATACCACTCTCCAACTGCGCCCGGGTAGCAGGGCGGGTGGTTAAATGCTCTTGCAAAGCCGTGCCGAACTGACGCCAGAAAAAGAAGGTAAAAATGAAGGAAAACAAGATCGTTACACTGTCGAACGACGGCATATGCTGCAGCCAGATCGTTACCAGGCCAATCAGTGCGATCAGATTGGTGCCGCAACGCGGATGGGCGCGCGGCATCTGCTCCACGATTTCAGGCGTCAGCGGTAAGCCTCGTTCAATAGCCCATACCGTCTGGTGCTCAGCAGCATGAATACCGGCCAGCGGTGTGAGCCGCATCGCCAGCAGGAAGAGAAAACCCTGTGCCCCGGTCACCAGCAGGCTGAACAGCCCGCCGCCACCGGCATCCAACCCCACCCGGCCCGAAGCGAACTGCACCGCCCACTGGCTATTGATGGCAGCCAGTGCCAGCAGCAGCACGAAATGCGCCAACGCATAACAGGTCGCCAGCATCAGGCCGGAAAGAAACAGGCCCAGGGGCGGCGCGCCACCGGTCAGGCGGCCATCGGTCAGCCACACGCCCAACGGGGTGGCCATGCCGCCCACCACTGGCGGACGCACATTTTCTCCCAGAGCCGCTACGGCATCAGATCGTGAAAACATGCCCAGATAGCGGCCTTCACTATCGAGCACGGGCAAAGCCGACGCTTCGTAACGATCGAGAGTCAGCAAAGCGTTATGCAGGGAAAATACCGCCGGGATAAACCCAAAATCGGTGCGCATCACTTCGCGCGCCGTCACGACTGCAACGCTAATGGGTTGCTCGTGCGCCGCTAATGGCGCAGAAGCGGGCAAGGCAGAGGGTATCGGCTCACCGGGCAACACCGCCACGGCGCGCGCCGGGTTGGCATTGAGTATGGGAAGGACGGCACGGGAAAGATCGCGCTCGTCAATGAGTCCCAGCAGGCGGGGCGGCACGAAGTTGCGGGCGGCGCGCTGGGCCTGCCCGTATTCCCCCTCGACGGGGAAAATTTTATCGACCACGGCAATGGTGCCGTAGTTCGAGGAGCGCAGGTTCTCAGCGACAAGCCCCAGGGAATCGTTTTCCAGGGCCGTCGGCGCAGAGCGCACCAGTTGTCCGGCTGTGACGAAAGGCATTATTAAGTGCTACGCTGCAAAATGCTCGGTAAAAATCAAACGCGCGCCGTTAAAAGGCGGCGCGCGCAAAAAATATTGCTGGTTGGAAGTATAGCTTTTTTACCATCCAAACGGCGAAAACGGCACCTCGAGTTGCAAGATACCGTTTTCATTTGCCGTCCAAAGCCTGATTTTACACTTCGCCTTCGATGGTACCGACTTTGATGTCGACTTCCGAACGCTTCCTGATACGAGCGATTTTACCGTCCGAAATCCACACGATGCGGTCCGAAACGTCCAGCATTTTGTCATCGTGGGTCGCAGTGATGATGGTCACGCCGCTTTCACGGTTGAGGCGCTTGAGCAGCTCGATGATTTCCATACCGGTTTTCTGGTCGAGGTTACCGGTCGGTTCGTCGGCCAGGATGATGGCAGGGTCGTTGGCCAGGGCACGAGCAATCGCCACACGCTGCTGCTGACCACCCGAAAGCTGGCTGGGCTTGTTGTGCATACGATGTGCAATACCCACCGCTTCCATCAGCTTGCGGCCTTTTTCCATCTGGTAATCGAGGTCGCGGCCCGCGAAAATCATCGGCAGGGTGATGTTTTCCAAAGCCGTCATAACCGGGATGAGGTTATAGCTCTGGAAGATGTAGCCGATCTTGCGGCAACGCATCCACGCCAGTTCAAACGCGTCTAACTGGGCGATATCGACTTCGTCGATAAATACCGTGCCTTCAGTCGGCTTGTCCAGGCCTCCGACCATGTTGAAGAGAGTACTCTTACCCGAACCCGAAGGCCCCATGATCGAAATATATTCGCCACGCTTGATGTCGATATCGACGCCACGCAAGGCATGCACCGAGGTGCCGCCCACTTCGTAGGTACGCTTTACGCCACGCACGCGCACGACACTTTCGTGTCCACTGTAATCGGTGTCGACAGTAGTGTCGTTGACCTCGTTTTCGTTCTCGATGATTTGGATTCCGCCACTTCCCATACCAGATACTCCCCGCAAAATTCAGAAGTTGTTAATTAAAGTTTAGATTTCAGCGCGCATTGCTTCTACCGGCGGCATTTTCGCCGCACGCATGGCAGGAGGAATTGCCGCCAGGATGCTCAGTATTGTGCCGAGAATGACGCATGCACCCAACCGCATCAGCAGCCCTACCCAGTCGATGCTACCCAAAACGCCCAGGCCGGTCAGTAGCATGAAAAGCATGCCGATGAGCGAGCCGATGAGTGAACCGAAGAAGCCAAGCAACCCCGATTCGATCAAAAACAATTTCACCACGAAATTGTCGAGCGCTCCCAGGCATTTGAGAGTGCCGATTTCCTTATAACGCTCGGTCACGCTCATCAACATGGCGTTGGTAATACCCACTACCGACACCAGCAAGCTCATGACGACCAGCCAGGTGTTTTTCTGTTGTTGCTCGGGAAGAATTTCAATTCCCTTGGCCACCTGGATTGCAGTCGAAGTGAACACGCTCATCAAGAACGCGATACCGAGCATCGTGCCTGCGCCGGTAATGGCCGCACGCCCCAAACGAATCGTGATATTACGCAGTGCAATTTTAAATGCTTGCTCGGGCGGCAACGATATTTGCCGCTCGATTTTTGCTGGTCCCGCGCTCATGCTTGCCATGTTTATTAATGATGAATTATGAATGATGAATGATGAGTTGACTCATCGCCATCGCTTCACTTCCCATCGTTCTCCTTAATAAATCCGATATAACCGCGCCGTCCGAGTTCTTTGAAATACTGCTGCAAAGAAAGTTCGGCTTCGCGCGACGATAATTTATATTTTTTCGCCAGTTCCTTGGCGATCTGTCCCAACGTATTTTTTCCGTCGATCAGATGCCACACGTCACTGCCGATGGCATCCAGGCCTACCCGACGATCTTCCGGTAACGATACGAATAAACGCAGGAACCGCGATTTCCAACTTTTTCCCAATTCGTGCCGAATCAGTAAAACAACTTTACCCTCTTCATCGACCCAATCCAGGTTCGGATTACGCGTCGGGCACAACTGCAACATCTCGCGCCACGTCGATTGTTGGCGCGCCCCTTTGTTTTTTCCCAAAGAAGGCAAGCCGATGTCTGGAATTTTCATCCGTAAAACCTATCGACGAAAAGTGGATTAATTATACCCTCTTCGCCCGTTTCCTGTTTTTCCGGCGCGCGAACCATAGCTGCGCTGGCTGTCGCCATAGCCGCCGGAACGCTCATTACGGTCGTTACGGCCGCGATAACGCTTGCCGCCGCCACGATCGTCGTTGCCACGACTGGGACGCACACCGGCCGGGGTCACGACAACCCGGCGCCACGGTTCGCGGCCATCGCTGGAGGTGGTGACACCCGCATCCTCGAACAACGCCAGGTGAACCAGACGACGCTCATGGCCCGGCATCGGCTCCATGCGAATCGAGCGCTGCTCGCGCTTGGCACGTTCGGCGGCTTCACGGGCGGCGCGTTCGAGCGCTACGGCGCGGCGGCCGCGATATTCACCGGCATCCACCACGACATGCACGCCACCGGCACGCACACCATCGGCGGTGGCTTCTTCGTCTTCAGTCGTATTGTTAAGGCTCAAGTTAAGCAGGTATTGGAACGATTGCAGCGTCTGGCCATGCTTGCCGATGAGGATGCCCACATCTTCGCCTTCAATGCTCAAGAAAGCGCGCGGCACGTCGCGCACGCGCTCGGATTTATCGTGCGAAGTCGGCAGGCACCAGGCCGGGAGATCGCCGGCTAAAACTTCGGCTTCCAGGCCCATGTGATCGAGCATCTCCTGCGCCAGGGCACGTGCATGCTCGACAACTTCGGTATCGGCCTCGCGAACTTCAGGAGCCTGATTCAATTCTACGGCCGGGGCAACTTCTTCTTCCTCTTCGCCCTCATCCGACGTGATTTCTTCTTCCTCAGTGGCGTCGAAGCCGGCGTCTTCCTCGATCTCTGTTTCGGATTCGGGGGAAAGGACGGGTGCTTCTTCTTGTGCCGGGGGCTGGGCCGGGGCGCTTTGCGCTTCGGCAGCCGGAGCGGCACTGGCTTCGCGGGCGCCCAGAGTGCCCAGAGGAGCGACGCGAACGGTCACGCCTTTCTCGGTTTCTTCCACGACTTCAACGTCAACCTCTTCGCGAGCGGCACCCGTCATCTGCAAAGCCTGGATAATAGCTGCTTCCTGGGTTGCTGCGCGAACACGGACGGGGCTGAATGTCTTTTCTGCCATATATGGTTCCTTATCGCTGGAATAGTTTACCGGCGGCGACGGCGGGCGCGTTGAGCGCTCGATCCGCCCCGGTTATTTTTTTTCGATTCTTCTTTCACTTCACCACTTGCCTGGGCTGCCGGCTTCTCGCCGTCGGCCACAGATGCTCCGGCCAGGGCCGCTTTTTCGCCTTTCTTGGGGCGCGACGGCAATGCACCGGGGGCAGGCGTTTCACTGCTCAAATTAGTTGCCAGCGGCGGTGCGCCGCCGATGAGCGTCTTGACCAGGTTTTTTTCCGGCTCGGCCTTTTTCATCATACGCCACTGGAAAATCATCGAAAGCACGTTATAGGCCAACCAATACAGAATAAACGCCGAAGGATAGCTCCATAAGACAACCGCAAAGAGCGGGGCCATCAAGGTCGTCATCTTCTGCATCTGGCGCTGCTGTTCATCGGCGGGCGGCGTCGAAGACAGACGCACCGAGATAAACATCGAAATCGCATACAACACCAACAACGGGATATCAGGACGGGCCAACGACTGCACCCAGCCAAAATGAGCACCAACCAGTTCCAGTTTAGCTTGATAATGGTTGATCAGTGGCAAAACGAAGAAGAAAAACACCGGCATCTGCACCAACATGGACAGGCCGCAGCCCATGGGATTGACGCCATGAGATTTTTGCAGCGCACGAATTTCCTGCATCATCTTGCGCTGGGCTTCCGCATCGGACTTGTTCTTGTATTTCTCCTGAATCTTCTTCATTTCAGGAGCAATCACGCTCATACCCTTCATGCTGTCGTACTGCTTTTTGATGAAGGGCTGCATCAAAGTGCGGGTGATGATCGCCAGCAGCAAGAGCGCCAGGCCGTAGGAGTAGCTCGGCTGTGAACCAAAGAGCCTTACAGTAGCATCGAAGAGGCCGTGCAAGTCGACCAAACCCATCAACGCCGGTGTATTAGCGTAATATTCATCGACACGCGTTAAGATGGCACGAGGATCGGGGTCTGATAGATCGCCACGCAACTGTGTCAGAGTGAGTTGTTCCCAACTCGAAGGCGGTGCCATCGGATCGCCATGGTAGGCCGATGCGGCAGGAACATGGATTTTTTCATTGAGAAAATCCAGATGCCCACGGGCACGAAGCGAAATTTGCTCCAGAGCCGAAGCGGCCAGCCAAGATTTATCTTTGATTTGCTGCGCGGTGATTGACGGAGCTTTCGATGGATCAGCAGTCTTGGCGGTTTCTTTTTCCCGCTCCACCTGACGCCATAACAAATCGCCCTTCTGATAGAGCGCCTGGGCGTCAACATTGGTGTTCTTGTGACGGTTGATGACGCCGTCATACGCTTTGACCGCCTCTGTATCGTTGCGCAGCACATACTGCTTTAAAAGGCCCATGCGCAGATGCGCCCAGGCCGCATATTCATCGGATGAATTCGCTTCAATCTCTTTTTGGAGCTTAGTAACTTCAGTAGCCGCTTGTTCCTTGCTACCGCTGTTTAAACCGGCAAAGGCCTTGTCCAACGCGGGCGCTTCCCGCGGCTTTACCGAATCCGTATTCTTTTTCGACCCAAAAAAATATTGAGAGAGCTGAAAACCTACTAAAGCCAGCACTACGACCAGCAAAAATTGCTCGATCGGCGAACGTTTATTGTTCATCCAATTCCTTGTGACTTAATTCCGTCTGTTCTTGTGACATTTGATGTTGCGGCGAAACTTTCTCAGGGACCGGATCGTATCCACCCGGATGCCAGGGGTGGCAACGGCAAAGGCGTTTGAACCCCAGCCAACTTCCCTGCAATAGCCCGAATCGATCGATGGCGTCGTAAGTATAATGCGAACACGTGGGAGAGAAACGGCACGACGGCGGTTTAAGCGGCGAAAGGACGCGCTGATAGAAGCGAATTAGTTTTAAAGCAAGCTGTCGAATCAAAGAATGGTAATCAGCTTTTTACGCGTCCGGCTAATTGGGCCAAAGCCTGGTCAATCTGCACCATCGTCGCGGTTTCGCTTTGCGCACTGATCAAAAAAATTAAGTCGCAATATTCGAGCGTCCGGGCCCATTGCCCATCCTGACGCAGGATACGATACCGTTCACGCACACGCCGGCGCAACCGGTTGCGCCAAACCGCCTTGCCCAGTTTTTTCGGAACCACAAAAGCCGCACGCGTCGCCGGGTTTCCATCGCGCCGCCGATACAGACGCATCTGTAACAGTGGGTGGCGAAAGACTTGCCCGTTCTCAAACGCTACGGCAAATTCGCGAGTGCTTAAACGCCCTGAACGAGGCAGCACCAATAATCTCAAGCTGAAACCGCTTCGCCTTCGCAGCGAAGCGGTTTTCAACCCTGTTTCTAAACCTGTGTCAGCTTGCGACGACCCTGACTGCGACGGCGCGCGATGACGGCGCGACCACCACGAGTGGCCATACGACCACGGAAACCATGTTTGCGCGCGCGGCGGCGCTTATGCGGCTGATAAGTACGTTTCACAAAAACTTCCTCTTCAAACAATTTCGACGAAATTCGGCTTAGAAGAACAATCTACGCCAAACTCCGATGATAAACAAAAAAACGGCTTCAAGTCTACCACGCCGGAGCAGAGACGCAATAGAGCCATTCGCCGGAAGAAAATCTGCCCCCAAAACGCAAAAAATTCCCGACTGTAATCACTCGTACATTACCCTATATAAGCCAGAATTTTTCTCCTGTGAATTTAGGCCACAAAAACCCTTAAAAGCCTTATTTTAAAGGGGTTTGTAGCCCAAAACCCCTGTTAAGATAGCGTTAATTCCGATGCCCCGAAGATTTTAAAAAGTACACTTTGCAGCCCTGGAAATCGTGCTATAATTCTTCATCACATCCATGGCGCGAGGACAGCTCCGCCGACATTTTTGTTACATCACAAGCGGCATATAACATCACTTTACGGTCGACAATTTCCTTGTCCCGACCACATCGCAGGCCGCGAAACTTAGTTCGAAAACGACGTTCACAAATTAGAGACAACCTAAGCGTGTGTCCCTGGGGATTTTGCCCCGCTCACGCCGACTTCAGCGCCACTATTTTTTTCACTGCAGCCCGGCGCTCTCACTTTTGCTGCCACTTATCCACAGGTGTGGATAAGTGTATGGATAACTTTTTATTGCTACGATGAATACATCTTCGGCACTTGTTGATAACCATTATAGACAGGACGAATCGTCACAAAATTTGGCAGATCCCTCTCCTCAACTCGGTATCGCTCCCCCTGCCCACTCCGCACAAGCCAGTGGCGGCGCGCCGTTGATGAAAGCCAGCGATCTCAAAGGGGTCGGTCCTCAAGACCTGATGATCGTGGCCTGGGAACAGGCAATGGACGTGCTCCAAAACGAACTCTCCGCACCGGCCTACAGCAGCTATCTCCGCCACATTCAGCCGATCGAACTGCTGGAAGACCGCCTGGTGCTGAGCGCCCCTTCGGATTTCGTTAAAGATTGGCTGGTTCGCCGTTTTGGCCAGCGCATCGAAGCCGCATTGCAGCAGTTTTTCGAAAAGCCGATGGTGCTGGCGTTCAAGATTGTCGCAGTCGAGTTCACATCGGAAAACGACGGTAATGCCAATGGCACCCCTGTGCCGGTAGCCAAACCCGCAATGCCGGTTGCTCCCTCGCCTCGCGTAGGTATGCCGCAGCCCGAATCGCAGCGCATTGAGCTGCCCAAAAACGAGCCGGTGCAGGCTTCCCCGGCCCCCCGTGCGCGCGCCGTGCGCGACGTCAACGATCTCGAAGACTTCTCCAGTTCACCGCTCAACCGTAAATACACTTTCGACGACTTCATCGTGGGTCGTTCCAACTACATCGCCCATGCCGCCTCCTGGGCCGTGGCCCACTCTCCCGCCAAAGGGCAATACAACCCGCTTTTCATCTACGGCGGCGTGGGGTTGGGCAAAACCCATCTCATGCAGGCTATTGGCCATTATGCCAGTGCCCAGAGCGCCAAACCAATGGAAGTGGTTTACGTCTCGGGTGAAAACTTTCTCTACCAAGTTGTGCGCTGCATTCGCGAAGACCGCATGACGGCCTTTCGCCGCATGTATCGCAATGTCGATATCTGGCTGGTCGATGACATTCAGTACATCTGCAACGCCGAGCGCACCGAAGTCGAGTTCTTCCATATCTTCAATACGCTCTACGACCAGGGCAAACAGATCGTAATCTGCTCGGATAAACCGCCCAAAGAACTCAACCTCACCGAAAGCCGCCTTATTTCACGTTTTGAATGGGGCCTCATCACCTGCGTCGAACCGCCCGATCTCGAACACCGCATCGCCATTTTGCAAAAGCGCGCCCAGGCCGAAGGCGTTCATATCGATGCCGAAGTGTTGCAATACCTGGCGGAAAAAATTCGCTCCAATATCCGCTCGCTCGAAGGCGCTCTCACCCGTCTTTTAGCGATGGCCTCACTCGATAAACGCAAAATCAATATCGATCTCGCTTCCGAGACGGTCCGCCATTACTCCACCGCCGAGGCCGAACCGGTGAAAGTGGAAGTCGATACCATCATCCAGGTCGTCTCCGATCACTATAAAATGGCTATCAGCGACATTCTGGGCAAAAAGCGTAACAAGGAAATTGTGATGCCGCGCCAGGTCGCCATGTATTTGGCCCGTGAAATGGCCCAGATGAGCTATCCTGACATCGGCCGGGCATTCGGGCGCGACTACACCACTGTGATCCACTCCTACGAAAAGATCAAGAGTGAAATCAAGAAAGATTCCATCCTGAAGAACTCCATTTCAGAAATCCGCTCCAAAGCCCACGCCAAGGGTTAAATCAATTCATTCATATATAAAGGAAAAACCAGCAATTGGTTTTTCCTTTTTTTGTTGCCCTTATACACGCCTTATCACCTGCCTCCTCCTACGCTGTTCCCATTACTTTAAAGCGCTTCCCGGGCCTCAGGGCGGCGTTTTAGGACTATTCCCTACATCTTGGCTCTGGTTCCGCTCAGACGCAATTACTCACCGCGCCTGAGCGGAATTGAGGATATTTACGACGTTTTCTCAACACGACTCCAACCCAAAAACTGGCGCGGTCTTGACTTCAAAACTCCCCATTCTCTTCTATTCTTTAAATTTATCTCTATGGAAAATCAGTTAAAACCGATATTTCTCGCCTTCTCCATCTCGGAAATCAACCAGAATTCTAAAAAAAGTTTTCCAGCGACCCATGGAGTAAGTACAAGGAAATTTATGGATAACTTTGTAAAACTATGCGCGGTAGGGAAAACCCGGAAAAACCCGATAATTCATACAGTGACCTATGGAAAACTTTTTATGCTCCAATTCTCGAGTAAATCAGCCACTTCCAGCTCTCAAATGTCGAGTTATCCCTATTTCCACAGCCCTAATAATAACCATAGTACTAAATAAATTTAGTCGTACACGGCTCTATCCATTTTGGACAAGTATGGATAACAAAAAAAAACGGCAGGAGGATTACTCAAAACCTGCCGAATCTTCTAAAATAGAAATCCCCATCCACTCATTGGAACAGGCCAGTCTCACTTGCCCTAATTGTGGAAGTGCTCTCGAAAGCCGCAAATGTAAATTACTTTGTGTTCGTCCTGGTTGCGGCTATATGGTCACTTGTAGTGAATGGTGAGGAAATCGCACAAAAAACAAAAACGTCTTATCCCTGAATCTTAAGCGGAGAAATTATCCACACATGAAAATTACTTGCGAACGTAGCTTTTTAGCCAATGCTCTGGGAGTTGCAGGCCGCGCCGTTTCCAGCCGCAACACTTTACCAATTCTCTCCAACGTACTTTTGGAAACTGAAAACGACCATTTACGGCTCACTGCTACCGACTTGGACACAGCCATCCGTTGTGTTATTCCAGCTCAAGTTGCAGAAAACGGCGCAACAGCCGTTCCCGCACATCTTCTGGCCGATGTCGTTTCAAAATTACCCGAAGCACCGGTTACTCTCGAAGCCCAGGACGGAAAAGTTTCCGTTCGTTGCGGCAAGAGCGATTACACCATCTTGAGTTTGCCCGCCGAAGATTATCCGGTAGTCCCTGAAGTCGAAACCGGCACTGAACTCACTTTGCCCCAGGGCACTTTGAAGGAAATGCTGCATAAAACGACCTTTGCCGCCAGCAAGGAAGAAACCCGTTCACTGCTGATGGGCGTGCTTTTTGAAGCGCGCGGCGGCAACCTCACCATGGTCGCTACCGATACCCACCGCCTGGCATGGAAACAAACTCCCATCGGCACAGAACTGGAAAATCCCATTTCCGCCGTGGTCCCAGCCAAACCATTAGCCGAATTGGAACGGGTTTTGAAAGATTCCAGCGAAGAAACCGTATTGGTTCGGATCAGTGGTTCACAGGCCCAGTTCCAAACTGCCGACGTTACCCTGGTTTCACGTCTTCTCGACGGCCAGTTCCCCAACTACGAAAAAGTCATTCCTAAATCGGCTGAACGTAAAATCAATTTCGACCGCACCAAACTGCTCGAAGCCATGCGCCGCGTTCATATCGTCGCTAAAGGCAGCGCTGAAAAAGCCGTTCTCACCACCAAAGGCAATTATGTCGAAATGACCGCCGAAAGCCCCGATGTTGGCAAGGCTTTTGAAGAAGTGGAAGTTTCCATGGACGGCGGCGACATCACCGTGGCCTTCAACGCCCGCTATTTAGTCGAAGTCTTGGGCATTTTGGGCAGCGAACAGGTTTCACTTGAACTCACCGGCGCACTCAACCCCGGCATTTTGCGTCCCCTGGGCACTGAAGACTTCATCTACGTCGTCATGCCGATGCAAGTGTAAAAATTAGGAGATGGGAGTTGGGAGGTAGGAGATAGTAGCCCCGACCTTCCAACTTTTACATTTTCTATCTCCTTATGCTCGTTCGTTCGCTTCGTTTGCAGAATTTCCGGAATTACTCCGCGCAAGAAGTGGAGTTACCTTCGGGACTTATCGCCTTAATTGGCGAAAACGGGCAGGGAAAAACCAATCTTCTCGAAGCGTTTTGCGTTCTGGCGACCACTAAATCGCCTTTAGTGGAGCGAGATCGCGAGTTAATGCGCTGGCAGCAGATTGAAACCCGGCTCTTAGCGCAAATTGAGTTAGCCGAAGGTCACGCCAACCGCCACGATCAACGCCGTCTCGAATATTCCTGGCGTATTTCCGGTAAATCGCTTACTCGCGAGATGAAAGCCGACGGCGTACCGCAATCGCAACTGGCACATTGGTTGGGGCAATTGCAAATAGTCGCGTTTTTCCCCCACGACCTGGTGCTCATCACCGGAGAACCAGCCGAACGGCGGCGGTTTCTCAATATGGAATTGGGAAAAGCCCATCCGCTGCACTTCACCGAAGTCGCTCGCTACCGCCGCGCACTCCAACAACGCAACGCACTGCTCAAACAGTATCTCGAAGCACGTTGGAAACGCAATGTTCCCAGCCCCGAACCCGGTGCTCTGAGTGAATGGAACCGTCAACTCATCTCCTATGGCGCGCGGGTTTTGGCGGCCCGTGCCTATTTCCTCAAGGAATTGCAGCCGTTAGCCAACGCCACCCATCGCAAACTTTCCGGACTCGATAAAGAATTCGCCATTGAATATGTACCCGGCATCAAACGTCGGGACGATACTCCTCTCGATGCCGAGGGAACCGACTGGACCCGACTGCTCACTGCCTCGCTCGATCAAGATCACGAAGCCGATTCCCGCCGTGGCACTACCAACTCCGGCCCGCACCGCGATGAAATCGTCTTTACACTCGATGGCATGGACCTGCGGCGTTACGGCTCGCAGGGACAACAACGCTTGGCGATTCTCTCTACCAAAATTGCTCTTGCCCACTGGGTCGCCCAGGAAACCGGGGAAGCTCCCATCCTTCTTCTTGACGATGCTTTGAGCGAACTCGACGCGAAACGACGGGCCTTAGTGCTTGAAGAAGCGCTGAAATTTCCTCAAAGTGTGCTCACTGCAACCGATTTACGCTTCCTCGAAAACGTCCCCGCCACAGTTTTCCATGTTGCGGAAGGCAAGATATCCATAGGCCCAATCTCCAATTCACTCTCAGAAAATAGGGAAATCCCTATGTTATCCATCTCTTCAGAGGAGTAATCCCGGGTTTTCCCTATATTTTTACCCACCTATGGAAAACTGGTATTAAACCGACATAGGCCCGAATATTGCGTGAGCAGGTAAAATAAAATGTGAATCATGGACGCAGTCAGCAATATCGTCAACGACGTTTTAGATTCACGCGGTTGGCGTGGGAAGGTGCTCGAACAGATGGCCGTCGAGCTATGGCCCGAGGTCGTCGGTGAGACCCTGGCACGCAATACCATGGCCCAGCAATATAAAAACGGCGTGCTAAGCGTTCGCGCCCGCTCACCGCAATGGATGCAGGAACTGCATTTTCACCAGGCCCGCATCATCGCCCGTATCAATGGGCGTCTGAAAAAACCCATCGTCCAGAAAATCCGTTGCTACGTCACTCCGCCGCAAGGCATTAAAGTGGGCACGCTCAAACCCAACTGGGAAGACCCCACTTTTCCCGAAGTTGCCCCACTGCCGCGCGATGCCAAACCCGATCCCAACGACGAAGCCGCCCAACAGGCCCATGTCATGGCTGCTAAAATTGAAGACGCCGAAGTGCGCGCCATGATGGAGCGGCTCATTGCCTCGTCTAAACGTGCCGCTAACAAACGCAAAGAATCTTAAAAATCTGCTTTTTCCACAGGTTTTTATCTTCTTTGTGTCATCTTCGTGTACTTTGTGTTTTAATTTTTCCCGCTATGCTCGATATCAAAGTCCTTCGCGCCGACCCTGGTGCTGTCAAAACTGCCGTTGCCCGCCGTGGCGATGAGCAAACCAATGCCGCCCTCGACCAAATTCTCCAGTTAGATACCCAGCGCCGTGAGCTGCTGGTAGAAGTGGAGCAGCTCAAAAAACAGCGCAATGAAAACTCAGCGCAGGTACCGCGCCTGAAAAAAGCCGGGGAAGACGTCTCGCAGCTCATCGAACAAACCCGCCACCTGGGCGACCGCATCACCGCAATCGACGCCGATCTGCGCGAAGTGGAAGCCACTCTCGAACATCGCTTGCTCGAAATTCCCAATGCGCCTCACCCCAGCACCCCCGATGGCGCTGACGAGAGCGAAAACGTCGAAATTTCAAAATTCGCCGCTCCGCGGGAGTTTGAGTTCGAGGCTCGTCCTCACTGGGAAATCGGTGAAGAACTGAGCATTCTCGATATCGAACGGGGGGCAAAAATTTCAGGCTCGCGTTTTTACGTCCTCAAAGGCGCCGGTGCCCGGCTCGAACGCGCGCTCATCAGCTTCATGCTCGATGTCCACACCAATCGCCACGGCTATGATGAAATTTTGCCGCCACACCTGGTGCGCAGCGAATGTATGGTCGGTACCGGCCAGCTCCCCAAATTCGGCGAGGATGCCTATCATGTGCCTTCAGACGATCTCTGGCTCATCCCCACCGCCGAAGTGCCGGTAACCAACCTGCACCGTGACGAAATCCTCGAAGCCAGCCAACTGCCGATTAAATACACCGCCTATTCGGCCTGTTTCCGCCGCGAAGCCGGCTCAGCCGGGCGCGATACCCGCGGCATCATCCGCGTTCACCAGTTCAATAAAGTGGAAATGGTGAAGTTCGTCGCACCGGAAACCTCGTATGACGAACTTGAAACCCTGCGCCGCGATGCTGAAACCATTCTGGAACTACTGGAGTTGCCCTATCGCACCGTGAGCCTGTGCGCCGGGGATATCGGCTTCACCTCGGCCAAAACCTACGACCTCGAAGTGTGGTTCCCCAACGCCGGGGAATACCGCGAGATTTCGTCGTGCTCGAACTTTGAAGCCTTCCAAGCGCGCCGCGCCGGTATCCGCTACCGTCCGCAAGGCGAAGACGGTAAACCCGGCAAGCCGGAGTTCGTACACACCCTTAATGGCTCGGGGCTAGCGGTGGGGCGTACCTTTGCCGCTATTCTGGAAAATTACCAGAACGCCGATGGCAGCGTCACCATCCCGCAAGCCCTGCAGCCTTATATGGGCGGCCTCGAAAAAATCGAAAAGAAGTAAAAAATCAAATAAAAACTGAATAACCTCCACTCATTCTCATGGCAAAATCGCTCGCAGAACTCGACTCGAACTTTCAAGTGAAGACCGTAGAAGATGGCCAGGCGTGGTACGCCCTTAACCCCCGCGATGCCGAGGGTATCGGGTGGGTGGAGGAATCGCAGGATTTCACTCGCTACCCCGACCGCGCGCAGGGAGTAGTACGCGACCCGGTTTGGGAACTGAGCCGTCGCAGCGCCGGAATTTTGACACGCTTCATCACCGACGCCCCGCAAATTTCCGTGCGTTGGGATGTGCGCTTCGAGACACTGGCGATGGATCACATGCCCGCCACCGGCGTGAGCGGCCTCGACCTCTACTCCAGAGATGGCGATAAGTGGCGCTGGGCCGGAGTTGGGCGTCCTTTGCAGTTCCCCACTAACCAGCAGCCGATTCTGGAAAACATCATCCCGGCTGGTGAGCGCGAATACTTACTCTATTTGCCGCTCTATAATGGCACCGCCAAGCTGGAAGTCGGCGTCCCCGAAGGCTCCACTTTTCAATTCGCGCCGCGCGAGGAAAAACCGGTGCTGTTTTACGGCACCTCCATCCTACAAGGCGGCTGCGCCTCGCGCCCGGGCATGGCTTATCCGGCTATCGCCGCGCGCATGCTGGATGTACCTCATTACAACTTCGGCTTTTCCGGCAACGCCCTTTCCGAACCCGAAGTGGCCGACCTCTTAGCCGAACTCGACCCCTCGGTTTACGTTCTCGACCCTCTGCCCAACATGCAAGCTACCGAAGTGACCGAGCGTATCCCCCACTTCGTACGCACCCTGCGCGCTGCCCATCCGCAGACGCCAATTGTGCTGGTGGAAAACATCGTCTACCAGAGCGCCTGGATCAACTCCGCCCGTGCCGAGCGCATGAATACCAGTAACGAAGCGCTTAAAGCGGTGTATGCGGAGTTGAAAAATGAGATTAACGATTTGCACTATATCGAGACCATGGATTTGCTGGGCGATGATAGTGAAGCTACGGTGGATGGCACGCATGCGACAGATATTGGGTTTTTGAGGATGGCGGAGGTTATTGCGCCGGTGGTGAAGCAACTTTTAGTATGAAGAAATCAGCCAACTAACTATTTTTAAGAAATGGGCAAGATTTAGCAGAAAATCATCCATCAATAATGATCTATAGTTTATGTGACCATGAGCGGTATATTTATCACTATACAAAAGCGTCTATGGCCCGTGATTTCATTCTAAAAAATCAGACTCTTAGGTTAAGTAGCTTTACTAGAACTAATGATCCAAAAGAATCTAAAGAATGGAAATTTGATATTGGTACTAATCATCCCCAAGACTTAGATGTTGACGATTTTCAGAAAAAGTCTCAATGGTTATCATGTGCTCTCAAAACTAGGACAAAATTAGCATGTTTTTCACTGGATAGATCACCGCTCACAGGTGATCATACTCTGGACATACTTAATCGCGGGTTAGCAAAACCTCGAATGTGGGCTCAATATGCTGATAATCATCAAGGAGTATGTCTCGTCATTGATAAGGCGAAATTACTTGAAAAAATTAAAGAGGATTTTCAATTATGCCTTTGTTTATTTGGCCCAGTTCAATATCGAAACCGAGACATCGTGCGTCCATTGGGTCCACACGAATTTATGATAGATGGAGATTTTTTGGAGGAAATTGGCCCTGAGAAATATATTCATAATCATCTGCAACGATATTGCAAGGAACTTTTCTTCGAAAAACTCTTAGATTGGCGGGATGAAGAAGAATGGCGAATTGTGATTTTTGCCGAAACAGATGCGGATTTATACATATCTATTAAAGAATCGTTAGTGGGTGTAGTCCATGGCGCATGCATTGAGTCAAATGAATCGGATCAAATATTAACGATGACAGAACCATGGGATATTGAACACATGGGGCTTACATGGTCCAATAGCTGTCCCTGGTACGACATAGGTAATTTCAAATGGTCGAAAGAAAGCCGACTTATGCTAAAAAGAATGCAACAAAAATGAGTGCTAAATACATAGATATTTATTAAAAGTAATAAATATCTATGTTATGTGACATATGGAACTCACCAATTGGTTTCTCGATTCCGACCCCGCCGGGCGAAACACTAAACATCGAGAACCTGGCATTCTCCCCCGACAGCAAAAAATTAGCTGTGGGCTACACCGATGGCAGCATAAAACTCTGGAAAATCCAATAAAAATACCATGACCATCACGCTTTAATCTCGCCTTTTCATATCATGCTGTGCGGCCTTTAACTTGCAACTTGACTTAAAAATCAACTTGAAGTTATAATCAACCACCATGCCGCTACGCAATATGTTCGTGGATTTCAACGCCTACTTCGCCTCGGTCGAGCAACAGGCTCAGCCTGAGCTGCGGGGCCGTCCGGTGGCGGTGGTGCCGGTGGAGAGCGATAGCACCTGCTGCATTGCGGCCAGCCACGAAGCCCGTGCTTACGGCATCAAAACCGGCACCCGTGTGGGAGATGCACGGCGCATGTGCCAGGAGTTGGAGATTGTGAGAGCACGGCCTTCGCTGTATGTGGACTACCACCACGCTCTTCGAGAAGCGATCGAGCAATGCATCCCCATCAGCAAAATATGCTCGGTCGATGAGGTCGACTGCGAATTGATGGGTTCCGAGCGCAGCCGCGAACGCAGCCTGGCCATTGCGCGGCAGATTAAGCAAAGCATCGCGGAAAATGTAGGCGAATATTTGCGCTGTTCCATCGGTATTGCGCCCAATACATTCCTGGCCAAGACCGCCACTGAAATACAAAAGCGGAATGGTTTGGTGGTGATTGAAGAAAAGGATTTGCCACATTGCCTTTACGGATTGAAGCTGCGCGACCTGTGCGGTGTTGGTTCGCGCATGGAGCGCCGCCTCTACCTCAATGGCATCGTCACCGTGCGCCAGCTTTGCGAGGCCAGCCAGGAGCAGTTGCACCTGGTGTGGGGCAGCATCGAAGGCGACCGTTTTTACAATGCGCTGCGCGGCAAAGTCGTTTCTCGCCCACCCACCCAGCGTGCGACTCTCAACCATTCTCACGTACTCGGCCCTGAACTCCGCAACGAAGCAGGTGCTTATGCTACGCTGTCGCGTCTGCTGCAAAAAGGGGCCACCCGCATGCGTCAAGAAGGCTTTGCTACCAACAGCATGGAAGTGTGCATCAAGTTCACCGATGAAACCTACTGGTGGCTCAAGCGCGAGTTCGACTACACCGATAATACATTAGTATTGGTGGATGAACTGCGCAACCTGTGGCGGCAAAATCCCCGCCGACGCGACGGGCCGAAGCAAGTGAGCATCACTTTGCAGCACCTTAAACCCATCAAGGAATGCAATCTCTCGTTATTTGAAGAGCGCAAGGCTCCTTGCGAGGTGGTGGATTATTTGAACGCACGTTTCGGGCGAATGAAGGTGTATCTGGGCGGTGCCCACCAGGCCCGCACCGAAGCAGCGCAGCCGATTGCTTTCAATTTCGTGCCGGAGTTGGAGAAGCGGGCAGCGGCGAGGAAGAAGGAGGTTGATAGAGTATCGTTGAGTTTGTTTCCATGAATGGTATCCTTAGATGAATCAAAGCATCCTAAGTCTTACGTCAATAAATAGTAATTAATTTATAAAACTATGTGTAATGCTAAGAATCATTCAACTGGCTGCACCTGTGGTTGGGGAGGCGAAGGTCATCTCGGCCGCAGGGATGGTCAATATGCAGACTACCTATCGAGCGGAGAGATTTTTAACCATCTAACCAAATGTAGTTACTGTGGGGAGCTTGTATATTTTGTTCAATACAATGGGGGTAAAGTTTATTTCGATAGTTTAGGCATCCCTTGGCCTAAGCATAGTTGCTATTACGAAAATAATGACTTTACAAAGTGGGAACGAGATGTTCATTACGGTATCAGTCAGTGGATAGAGAAATTAAAAAATCCTTATCTGGGAATCGTTATGAAAACCGAGGAAAATGAACTTGGAGATAAAAGTATCATTGTTCGATGCTCTGATAAGATTAACCGTAAGTTGTATGTCCATGTCACATTTTCATTAGAAAAGTCCATGAATGAGTTAGTCCTTTTTTCGATCATTGAGGAAAAATTAATTAGGCCTTATGCAAGCTTAGAAACTATTATTGACATCACAGTTGATCGTGATTATATTGAGAAGCCGATAAGCCTTAAATTGCCCTACACACCTCCTGCAATTTGGAATTGTTCTCACTGCTCTGCCAAATTCACTTCCACACGCGAACTTAGTTCTCATCTCAAATCTACCCACAGCCAAAAAATTAACGGTGCCTAGCCGATTGCGTGATGTTTTGTTAATTGCGCCTTCCACTCCCAAAGACCGTTCCCACTTCACGTTCGCAATGCCTTGCCACATGAAAAATTGTGGAGGGCCAAAGAAATTTTGCAAGGCACTCTCATCTGTGCAATCTGTATTGATCTGTGGCTAATTTTAAAATTGTGAAAATTGACGACGAAGTTTGCGATGCTGAAGGCTTTGCGTGCGCTCAACACGCATTAGAAAAATAAACAAAACAAAAAGCCCACACCGAAGTTCGATGTGGACTTTCTTTGTGACGACAGAAGCTTACGCTCCAACAGCTTTCTTCAACTCTTCCACTTTGTCGGTTTTTTCCCAGGTGAAGTCGGCGTCTTCACGGCCGAAGTGGCCGTAGGCCGCCGTCTTGCGGTAGATGGGACGCAGCAAGTCGAGGTGCTGGATGATGGCGCGCGGGCGCAGATCGAACACCTGCTGGATGGCCTCGGCGATCTTCTCATCGCTGACTTTGCCGGTACCGAAGGTGTTGACATACACCGACAGCGGCTTGGCTTTGCCGATGGCGTAGGCGACCTGGGTTTCGCAGCGATCGGCCAAACCGGAGGCGACTACGTTCTTGGCCACGTAGCGCATCATGTAGCAAGCCGAGCGATCGACTTTTGTCGGATCTTTACCCGAGAACGCGCCGCCGCCGTGGCGGCCCATGCCACCGTAGGTATCGACGATGATTTTGCGCCCGGTCAAACCGGCATCACCCTGCGGGCCACCGATCACGAAACGGCCGGTGGGGTTGACGAACACTTCGGTCGCTGCGTCAAAAAGTTCGGGCGGCAAAATCGGGGTGAAGACATGCTCGATGAGGTCGGCCTGGATCTGCTTCTGTTCCACTTCCGGGCTGTGCTGGGTGGAGATGAGAACCTTGTCGATCTTCACGGCCACGCCGTTTTCATAGCGCACGGTGACCTGCGATTTGCCGTCGGGGCGCAGGTAGGGCAGGGTGCCGTCTTTGCGGACATCGGCCAGGCGCTTGCAGAGCTTGTGGGCCATCTGGATCGGCAGAGGCATCAGTTCCGGGGTTTCGCGGCAGGCATAGCCAAACATCATGCCCTGGTCGCCGGCACCGACTTTATCGAGCGGATCTTCGTCACTTTCATCCAAACGCTGTTCGAGCGCCTTGTTGACGCCCTGAGCGATATCGGGCGACTGCTGGCCGATGGAGGTGAGTACGCCGCCGGTCAGGTAGTCGAAACCATATTTAGCGCGGGTGTAGCCGATGTCTTTCACGACGCGGCGCACGACTTGCGGGATTTCAACGTAGGTTTTGGTGGAGATTTCGCCGCCAACCAGCACCAGGCCGGTGGTGAGAAAGGTTTCGCAGGCCACGCGTGCAGCCTGATCCGAGCGCAAGATTTCGTCGAGAACGGCATCCGAAATCTGGTCGGCCATTTTGTCGGGATGGCCTTCGGTGACCGATTCCGACGTAAAGTGATAATTCGCCATAGAGTTTTAAGGTACTCCCTGAGTTATTTCCGACAACAGGGCTGCGTCCCCAACACCAAACGTGTCACCATGTCGCCAGGCGTGCATTTGACCTTATCTTTGTATAACGTCAAGTGCGGCAAATTTATTGTATCATGTGCTCTCCCGAAAGAACACAATCGGCCGGCATGAACACTTCTTTGATTAACCGATTTAACTACTCTTTAAAGAACTGTTAGCCTGCCGTTTACAATGGCTTGCTACTCTTAAACAATGTCACAAGACGATTCAAGGAGCAAAAGAGTATCCCCCACATGAGTAACTTCCCCAGCCATTGCGGCAAAGCTCGAGCCTTCACCCTGGTAGAATTATTAGTTGTAATAGCTATTATATCTATCCTGGCATCCATTCTTTTTCCGGTGTTTTCCTCGGCCCGTGAAAAGGCACGTCAATCGGTTTGTTTGTCGAATGTCAAGCAAATCGGCCTCGGTGCCATGATGTATTCGCAGGATTACGACGAAATCCTCCCCGAGACAAGCTATGCCGCGGTTTGCCGCAATCCCGGAACCAACGGCACCCAGCAGGGAAACACACGCTGGAATGGTGTCTACGGCTGGCCCCTGGCGATTGTGCCCTACGTCAAAAGCTATGGCATTTTGAACTGCCCCAGCGATCCCTACAAACTGGCCTGGGGGCGGCGTGATGCGTTGTGCTACGAAAAGCAGGTCATCGCCGCTAAAATTCCCGGTGCCTACGCCGGCATGGGCGCCAATGGCGACATGGCGAAGCTCTTCCCGGTTTCTTATGCCGGAAACCCCTATCTGTCTTCGGTGGAAGCAACTCCCACTCTACCGGCCAACAATACCCCCGGCGTGAGCAACGGCTTCATGCGTCCCCTCTCGGCGATTGTATCTCCTGCACAAGTGGTCTATGTCGCGGATGTAGGCACCAGCGACATCGGCACAAGCGCGCCCTGGTCTACCTGGTATGCACCGCCCGGCTATGCCAATCATCGCACCCAGTGGTCGAGTGGCGGCCGTCACAACGGCGGGCGAATCTGGGCCTTTGCCGACGGTCATGCCAAATGGCTCAAAGACCCGCCCTACGTGAACGCCAGTGGCACCAAGCTGGCTGAAGACGTCATCCGGGCCGATTACGAGAAACGGGGCGTCTTTACCTATCCCGAAACCCAGCCAAGCTGATGGTAGTCTCAGAAATCGTCTTACTATTGATTAGGTAGATAGTAGACAGAATACGGGAAACGGGGAGGCAACCAAGCGTTGATGGCAACCCGGTGCCTCCCAACCCGTCATCCTCGCGAACGCGGGGAGCCATAACACGGCTTTTTGAACAAAGAAAAACTAAATCGCTTATCCGCAGCGCTTTTGCAATTATCAGGAAATTTCGCAAATGACGATAAAAAAAAGATCTCTTAACCGTTTTGCCCGTTCTTTACACTTCACCAAAGCACGCCGTATCACCTCATTGACGGTCGCCGTTGTCGTAGCAGCTATTGGGATTATTGCAGCCCACCCGCCCGTGTCTGCCCAATCGCCTGGGAACCCGAGCCTTCGCTCCGTGCCTGAAGTGCCCGAAACTCCCTTCAAAGCCTCGCCCGGCACATGGACTTTGGTGGTGTTGCCGGATACGCAATTCTATTCCAAATGGTATCCGGAGATTTTCATGCGCCAGACGGAATGGATCGTGAAAAACAAAGACCGCCACAACATCCGCTTTACCGTTCATCTGGGCGACATTACCAATAACAATGGCAATTATGAATGGCGCGTCCCCCAGCGGGCGATGAAAGTCCTGAAAACCGGCAAGGTGCCCTATTCGCTGGTGCCCGGCAATCACGATACCGGCGACTATGGGAAGACCGATTCTCGCGAGACCTACATGAACAAATATTTCTCCGAAGCGGACTATGCCAATAACGCCGCCTACGGGTTGTTCGAGCCGGGGAAAATGGAGAATAGCTGGCATCATCTGGACGCGCCGACCGGAAAATACCTGATTCTGGCGCTGGAATACCTGCCCCGCAACGAAGTGCTCGACTGGGCCAATGAAATCGTGCGTAAGAACCCCGATCGCAAAGTCATTCTCACCACCCACTCTTACGTGGGGCGCGACAAGGATGGCAACCCGTTGACCAACCGCATAACGATAGAGGAAGGCAAAAGCGATCCACTCGGCAGCACCAATGGCGGCAAGGAGATGTGGGAGAAGTTGGTTTCGCAGCACCCTAACTTCATCATGACGCTCAACGGTCATATCCACGGCCGGGGCTACCGCGCCAGCAAGGGGGCGGGGGGACAAACCGTGCATCAAATGCTGTCGGATTATCAAGACGGCCCGAACGACCCCACCGGCGAAATTTACAGTGGTGCGCGTGCCGGACGCCCGGGATATGGCGGCGGTGGTTATTTACGGTTGTTGCAGTTTTCTCCCGATGGAAAAACCGTTCACGTGAAATCGTATTCCCCCTGGTATGACAACTGGCTCACCGAACCGGCAGAGGACTTTACGATTAAATGGTGAAACCCGCAAATAAAACCATCCTCATGACTTCTTTCATTTTCCTAAAACATCGTCGTAACATGGCCAAGGCAGCAGCCCTGGCCGGAACCTTCGGATTTCTTGCAGCCTGCCCCAGTGCTTTCGCCGTTGAGCAGACCCCAATCGATTTTGATGGCAAATACCAGCAAAACTTCGATCAATTGGTCCGCACCCGTGGCGTTCTGGCGGGCACCTGGAAAGCCGGATACCAACAAAAGTTGGAAATCCTTCCCGGTTGGCAGGCAGCCCGCATCGGCAAAGACTCGGATACCGACATCGTGTTGCGAGAGATGCCTGGCCCCACACTCAACGAGCGGCTATCTATCTTTGCAGCGCCCAAGGACAACGACCGCGCGTTCGGCGGGACAAGCACCAAAGAGCTGACCACGGCGCTGGGCGTTAGCCTGAAGAACACCACCGGCCGCACGATTGAGCGTGTGCGAATTGGCTATGCGAATGAGGCCTGGGCCGCTCCATCGGGCATACCCGGCCAATACGCCTTCAGCTACGGCACCTCCACTAACGGCATCTCGCAGACTAACTTCCTGACCCACAAAGCCATGAAGCGTCTCGAAACGCCCACTGCAAAAACGGTTCAGGCCGGTGAAACGCTCGACGGCAACGCCGCCGAGAATCGCGCCGTAGTTTCCACTCTCCTCGATGGCCTGGAATGGAAACCGGGCGAACTCTTATTCCTGGCCTGGACGCCATCTCAGGTGGCTGGAAGCAGCATCGGTATCGACGACATTACAGTGATCGACGACAAGCTCACTACAGCGGGTTTCACTGGAGAATACCGCCAGAACTTCGATGGACTGGAACTTCAAACACCGGTTTCTCTTCCCGGGACGGCACAGGTGAACCGGCAACAGGACATTCCCTTTCTGCCCGGCTGGCAAGCCGCCCGTATTGGAGGCACCGGCAAAAGCAACCTGGGAATCGAGGCCGGCAACGGCCAGAATGGCAGCGGCAAGCTCTATTCCTTCGGGCAAATCGGCAGTAAAGACAGGGCACTGGGCGCAATCAGCACGCAAGCCACCTCGTTGGCACTGGGCACATCGCTCACCAACACCAGCAACCAGACTTTTCGCCGCGTGAAAGTGAAATACACCGCCGAACTCTGGCGCACCCCGTCGCGCCAAATCGACAAAATGCTGTTTCGTTACGGCACGTCCGCGAAGGGAATCTCCGAGCAGGATTATCTTACCCATCAAGCCATGACGAAGCTGGAAGCGCTGGACGCCCAATTGCCTGCCAGGAATACCGATAACGCTGCTCTGGATGGCAACGCCGCCCAAAACCAGCAGGAAATTTCCGGGGTGATTGAAGGACTGGAATGGAAGCCTGGCCAAACCCTGTTCTTCGCCTGGACGCTGCAAAACGGAAGGGGAACCGGTTCAGGCATCGGAATAGACGACCTCGAAGTTAGTGCGGAATAAAGAACGGTAAAAAGCGGTTCATCCCTACGGGCGGCACAGGAGCATTTCCTGGCCGCCCGTTTTGCCGTCAGCCTCGCCTGGCCAATTTATTGTATTATGCACTCAGTTCAAAGAAGTAGCCCCGCCTGAAGGCATGAAACAAAAAACTTACACCGCGTTCGGCATTGGCTTCACCGTGTGCTTACCAGAAGAGGCGCTCTGGGAAGCGCTGGAGCAACATCTGCCGCCTGGAGCGCAGGAAAGCCTAATCGCACCGGCACGAAGCTATGTTATTGAACAAAAGACAGGAGAATATTGCCTGTCTGTCGATGGGGAGAGGCTTTGCCGCCATCCATTGCTCGGCTTCGTTTTGGAGGCTTTTGAAGGCGATCTCCAGATTTTTGTCGCCGAATTCGCTCCCGAGCACATCTTCGTGCATGCCGGAGTGGTGGGCTGGCAAGAGCAGGCCCTGGTATTTCCCGGTCGCAGCTTTCATGGGAAATCGACCCTCGTTACAGCGCTCTTGCGAGCCGGGGCGCAGTATCTCTCCGATGAATATGCCGCCTTCGACTTAAACGGCTTCGTCCACCCTTACCCCCGCCGCATTTCCCTGCGCCAGGAAAATGGCGGTTCCCTGCGCGTGGAAGCCCAAGCACTGGGCGCTGCCATCGCCCGGAAATCGTTGCCTGTGTCTAGGATATTCCTTTGCCACTTCGAACCTCAAGCCGTTTGGCAGCCGCAAACACTTTCACCCGGCGAGGCACTGTTAGCCTTGCTCGATAACACCGTGGCGGCGCGCAGCCAGACGGCCATAGCACTCGATGTCCTGGGGAAAGTCGTAGCCAATGCCACTGCTCACAAAAGCGTGCGTGGCGAGGCCGACGATTGCATTGCGGCTATTCTTGCTTAAGGCTTCCTTATGCCCTTACACGATCTTTCGGATGTCACCTTCATCGTTCCCATTTTCATCGACTGCCCGGAACGCCTCCGCAATCTGCAAAGCAACCTGCGGCACCTTACAGCCTTGTTCGACACCTCCATTCTCATCGGTGAGATGACAAGTCCCGATGAGCCACCCATCCACGAAGAATTAACAGAGTTTTCCGGGAGGTTTCAACCCTTGCGCGTCGAGAACAAGGGACAAGGCTTCCACCGCACCTACCTTCTCAACCGACTGCTACAAAAAGTCGAAACGCCGTTGGTTTGCAATCTCGATTGCGATGCGGTTTTTTCGACCAACCAGTATCTAAAAACGGTGCAACTATTGCGATGGAACCTGGCCGATTTCGTTTTGCCCTTCCGGGATTCCGTCGTTCATATTGCTGCCCACAATCAGGCCGAATTCCTTACCATCCTGAAGGAACGAATACCCGATGAAGCAGAAATCCAACGATTAGCCGAAGAAGTGTGGAACATGAACTCGGTAGGCGGTGCTATTTTCGGAAAAACCCAAATATACCGCGATTGTGGCGGTGAAAACGAAAATTTCATCGGCTGGGGCTGGGAAGACAACGAACGCATGGCGCGGTTTGAAAAGCTGGAATACAAAATTGAGCGTCTCGCTGGAAGTTTTTACCATTTGAACCATCCGCGCGGCGAAACCAGCAGCCGGGCTCACGCTCACTATGTGGCGAATCAAAAGGAATTTGAACGAATTGAGCAACTCACAAAACAAGAATTATCAGCGGCAATATCTCAATGGCCATGGAAGCGCTGATTTGATCATAGCCCCATTCTTATGTCATCTACGGAACAGAGAATGGCAGTTGTACTGTGGCATACTGCATTCCTAAACACTTTTGAGATTTCGGAATTATGTCCTCCTCCTACCCACGTGCCCGCCAAGAAGATTTATTGATCCAGGACCTTGTGGATGAAACGCTGGTTTACGACCAGCGCACCCATCAGGCGCATTGCTTAAATGCCAATATTGCCCGTATCTGGAAAGCCTGTGACGGCAAAACGTCTTTGACGGAGTTGCAGGGTTTACTGACAAAACAAGCCGGCAATGATGTCGTTCTCAAACATATCCTTCAGGAACTGGATAAACACGATTTATTAGCAACTCACGCTTTTCATGTTCCGCAAGATCCTTCCCGCCGCGCTCTGTTAACAAAAGCCGGTATGGCGGTCGTTGCCCTTCCCTTCATCACCTCGATTGTTGCGCCCACAGCGGCGCAGGCACAATCAGGCGCTAATAATGGCGGCGTTGGTGGTAATGGAGGAAACGGCGGTGCCGCTGGAATTGGTGGTAACGGTGGCGTTGGTGGTAATGGAGGAAACGGCGGTGCCGCTGGAATTGGTGGTAACGGTGGCGTTGGTGGTAATGGAGGAAACGGCG
>Ga0209369_1000210_pt1 | contig 121602 bp, 112 predicted proteins | sample EBPBio142010_DNA_FD_185865 | JGI IMG/M metagenome (GOLD analysis project Ga0209369, IMG submission 185865) | Wastewater treatment Type I Accumulibacter community from EBPR Bioreactor in Madison, WI, USA - Reactor 1_10/4/2010_ DNA (SPAdes)... | ecosystem: Engineered > Bioreactor > EBPR >...
CTTGACGACGCAAGTGCCCGTCCGCTCGGTCTATCTGACCTCCGGGCGAAGTCGAAAGATGCGCCTCGGCAAGCAGGTCGTGGAATTGCGGCACGCACCGCGCTGGCAACTGGCCCTGGCCAACCGGCCGGCAGGGGAGGCCGTGCGGGCGCTGGCCTGGCTCGGCCCGGAAAAGGCAGAGGCCGCGCTCACGACATTGAAGCGGAAGATGCCGCCCGGCGTGTTCGGCGAACTGGTCGCCGCCGCGCCGCAGCTTCCGACATGGCTCGCGCAAAGCGTCGGAAAGGCGGCGTATGGCTGACGTCTTTCTCCAGCTTTCGACCGAGGACCGGCGCGACGCGTTAGGCGTCGCGGCAGATCGTTCGGGCCGTCCAACGCATCTCCTCGAAAAGGATGTGTGGGTGGTGTGGGCGCTGGCGACCCTCTACGCCGCGCCGCTCGGCGAGCATCTGGTGTTCAAGGGCGGCACGTCGCTGTCGAAAGCCTATCAGGTCATTCGCCGGTTTTCGGAGGACGTGGATCTGACCTACGACATTCGGGCGATCGCGCCCGATCTGGTCGGGGACAATGGTGAGGGCCTTCCGAGAACCCGCAGCGAGGAAAAGCGCTGGTCCAGCGAGGTCCGTCGACGTTTGCCGGCCTGGGTCGCGGAAACCGTGCAGCCCGTGATCGCGAACGCGCTGGCCGCCGAAGGTCTGGCGGCGGCCATCCGCGTCGAGGATGACAGGCTCTTCATCGACTATGAGGCGACCGCGGCCGGGTCAGGCTATGTCGCGCCCAGCGTCATGCTGGAGTTCGGCGCCCGCTCGACGGGCGAACCGGCGAGCCTGCGCGATGTCTCCTGCGATGCCGCCGGCCTTATCGACGGACTGGTATTCCCCACGGTGCGGCCGCGTGTCATGCACGCGGAGCGGACCTTCTGGGAGAAGGCGACCGCCATCCACGTTTTCTGCCTCCAGGATAGACTGCGTGGAGACCGCTTCGCGCGACACTGGCACGATGTCGTCCGGCTGGATGAAGCCGGCTTCGCGGAAGCTGCTTTCGCCGATCGCGAACTGGCCAGCGCTGTCGCCCGGCACAAGTCGATGTTCTTCGCGGAGAAAGCCGCCGACCGCACGCCAATCGACTATGCCGAGGCCGTCAACGGCGACTTGCAACTCGTGCCGGTCGGCCATGGCGCGAAGGCGCTGAAAGACGACTATGCCCGCATGGTCGAGGATGGGCTGCTCTTCGATGACGCAGAGCCGTTCGAGGCGCTCATGGCGCAGTGCGCTGATATAGCTGCGCGCGCGAACAGAGCGGCCAAGTAAGAAACTGGGAGGATCGGGGCAATATGAGCGAAGTCGAAGAGGAGCGAAAATTCCAGTTTCTGCGGAACGGCGATGCCGAGCCGTTGGAACTCGACTGGACCAAGGGGATCGAGAGCGCGCGTCAGGCGATTTCCGAAGCCATGAACGCCAAGAATATCGCGTTTCTGCTCGGCGCCGGATGTTCCTCCCTCATGAAAGACAAAAAGGAACTCGGCATTGCGACCATGGCGCCCCTGGCCAAGGAGTTTTGCGGCGAAACCCTCGAAGCGCGGGCGGCGGGATTCTACGGCGATCTGCCGGTCGTCGGCGTTGCCCCGGCGCCGTGGCGGCTGACCAAGGGCGAACTCGACTATCTCGATGCGCTCGGAATCGACCTAGCGAAGGATTACAGCCGCAATCTGGAACGCCTGATGGAGGTGCTGTTCGCACAGCGGTTCGTGCTGCGCCAGAGCGAGAATCCAGCTCTTCAGCCCTATCGCGCTGTTCTCGACGGCATCATCAAGAAGGTTCAGGACTTCCTCTGGACCCGTGTCACCAAAGGGGCATTCGCCACAGAGGGCGACACCACCGTGCGCGACCTCTACGAGCGGTTCTACAAGAAACTGGTCCTGCGCGATCGGTCCTTGCCCCGGCCCTGGGTGTTCACCACCAACTACGATCATTTCAGTGAATTGGCGATGGATCGCCTGGGCATCCCCTATGCCAATGGCTTTTCCGGCGTGGTGGAACGTCGCTTCAATCCGGCGACCTTCCGCTATGCTCTGGCCGAACAGCTCGACGTCGCCAGCCGCAAATGGACCGCTGTCGACGCCTTCGTCTATCTCTGCAAATTGCATGGTTCGGTCACCTGGACGGAGGACGATCATGGCCTGTTCCCGATCAAGGAGGTTTGGCCGCCGGAATCCACGAACCAGATGCTGATCTATCCGACACCGGCGAAGCAGAACTCTTCGCTCGGTTCGCCCTATGCGGACCTGTTCCGGGAATTTCAGTCTCGGATCGTGCGCGAGCAGAGCGTTCTCATCACAGCCGGCTACGCCTTCGGCGATGAGCACCTTAACAACATCATATATCAGGCGCTGACGATCCCGACGTTCCGTCTGGTGATCTTCGCTGCACCGGATACGGGCGGCGAGATCGCCAATTTGCGAGCGCTGCGCGACCCGCGCATTTGGATCATTGGAGGCGACGGCCCTGCCGAGGGGACGAGAGCGCACTACTTCGACATGATCGTAGAGCACTTCATGCCACAGCGCCCCAGCGACAGGATCGATGACGCCGTTCGCAAGGTGCTTTCCGAGTTAGCGCCGAAAAGGGATGGCGAGACTAAGGATGGTGAGGCATGAGCCACGACGATCGCAAACGCGCGATTGGCAAGGTGGTCTCGGTCGCGGCCGATCGCTTCGTCGTCGAGATGCACGCCGGCACCGACAATTTCACAGTCGTCGGATTCGACGACGTGCATTATGTGGCGCGGCTGGGGTCATTCTTGATGATCCCGTCGCAGTCGGAATATGTCGTGGTCGAGGTTGTCGGCCTTCGTGAACGCGATGCGAGCACGCCGTCTGAGCGGGGCGACTTCGACCGGGCTGGCTCCTCAAAATATCTGGATGTGGTGCCCGTCGGGATGTTGCCGATGCGCGGCGGCGCGTTCCGTTTCGGTGTGTCGGTTTTCCCGTCTCTGTATGCGGACGCACTCTACGCACTTGACGGCGAACTCGATCGCATCTTCGAGACCGAGGCGGCCGTGGAGCCGTCAGTCGGCCCGGATGGCGGCGCCTGCGAACCCGAAGGGGCCACGCGCTATCGGGTTCTGCCAATCGGCAAGTCGGTGGTGTTCGAAAACTACGACATCAAGGTCCGACTGAACGAGTTCTTCGGCGGTCATGTCGCCGTCCTGGGCAATACCGGCAGCGGCAAGTCCTGCACGGTCGCCTCGGTCTTGCAGTCCCTTTTCAGCAAACCCGAGGAGCATCATGCTCGCGGCGCGACGTTCATCGTCTTCGATGTCAATGGCGAGTACTACGCAGCCCTGAACGCTTCCGCGAAGGAGGGGGCCATCGGGGTCGAGCGCGTCGTTCTCGACGGCACGGCGGCAGGCTTCCGCTTACCGCATTGGTTCCTGGAGCTTGCGGAATGGGAGCTGCTGCTGCAAGCCAGCGAGCGCACCCAAGTACCCATCCTGCGCATGGCGCTCGGGCTCTCCACCCTGTTCTCAAATGTGGGGGCCGCAGAACTCAACAGCGTCCGCAATCACATCCTCGCCAAGTGCATCACCCAGATCATGCGCGACGACTCTTCGAGCCCGTCCAAGCATGATCGGATCATTGGCATCCTTCAGCGCTTCAGCACGAACGAGATCAACGCCCCAAAAATCCGGCCATTCATTGCGATCAACTTTGGCCAAATGGCCAACCCTGCGGGGCTGGATGCTTATCTGGTCGGCCCGAACGGCTTCGAGTTGGAGGATCTGAAGCTCCCAGACTATCAGAATCTGCCTTTTGATTTTTCCGCCCTCGGAGACGCGATAGACCTCGCCATCTTGTATGCGGAGGCGCACGGCAATCGGCAGATCCGTGACTACTGCTCCCAGATGGTGACGCGCTTTCAGGCGCTGGAAGATCGTCGGGAGTATGAATTTCTTCGCCACGAGGCGGTCGGTGCTGCCGCCGACAATGGAGAGCTGGAGTTTCTGACCCGCCTGGTCGGGCTGGTTGGAAAGGAAGCCGGTCACACCAAGGCCAACCAAATCATCATCATCGACATGAACGATGTCGAGGACGAGGTGGTCGAGCTGGTCAGCGCGGTGATTGCGCGGATGCTGTTTCGCCTGCTCCGGCGAGCCGATCCGCGCAACCGCTTCCCGATTCACCTCCTGCTGGAAGAGGCTCACCGTTACATCTCTGCGACGCCATCCCGCTATGCCGTGGACGCGACCAAGATTTTCGAGCGCATCGCCAAGGAAGGGCGCAAATACGGTATGTTCGTGCTGTTGGCGTCCCAGCGCCCGAGTGAATTGTCCAAGACTGTGCTCAGCCAGTGCTCCAACTTCCTGGTTCACCGCATCCAAAATCCCGACGATCTCTCTCAGATTCGCCAAATGACACCGTTCATTTCGGAGTCGGTCCTGAAGCGGTTGCCGTCGTTACCCCGGCAACACGCGCTGGTGTTCGGGACGTCCGTCAATTTGCCGACGACCTTCAAGGTCAGGGAGGCATCCCCGCGACCGCGGAGCGACGATACCGCCGTCATTGATCTGTGGTTCCACGAAGAAGGTCGAATGGCTGACATTCGCCTCGCGCCTCGTCCGATCGACGCTGCCGCTGCGGCGGCTGGAGGGGAGCCGATGGCGGTAAACGAAACGCCGGACGATGACATATTCTAGCGATCTGGAAGGCCTAGCGCAGACACTGGAGGCGACAGGGGACTACAGGGTGATCCGGCGTCTCAAGCCGCGCCCTCGCATCGTTCCGCCTCCCGGCACCCCGCTGCGCCTTGGCCTGGTGGTCGATGTGGAGACGACTGGGCTTGACCCTCAGCGCGACGAGATCATCGAACTCGCTATGACGCCATTCAACTACGGTTTGGATGGCACCATTTTCAGCGTAGGTGATAGCTTCCAGGGGCTGCGTCAGCCGAGAGAGCCTATCGGACCGGAAATCACCGCGATCACGGGCATAACTAACGAGATGGTGGCCGGCCGGATTATCGATCCCGCCGTAGTGGCCACATTCGCGGCGCCGGCTTCGCTTGTCATCGCGCATAACGCCGCTTTTGATCGCCGCTTCCTTGAACGATTCAGCGACGTGTTCTCGACGAAGCCTTGGGCTTGTTCGCTCAGCCAGATCGATTGGGCATCGGAGGGGTTCGAGGGCACGAAACTCGCCTATCTCGCTCAAGCCGCCGGCTTTTTCTACGACCGCCACCGCGCTATGCACGACTGTCTTGCGACGGTCGAGCTGTTAGCTATGTCGCTCCCTCAATCTGGCGTCACGGGGCTGTGTCGCCTCCTGGAAGGCGCTCGTGCCGTTTCTTGGCGCATCTGGGCGGAAAACTCGCCCTTCGACCTCAAGGATGTTCTCAAGGCGCGGGGATACCGCTGGAACGGCGATCCCGGACCGCAGCCGCGCGCTTGGTATATCGACGTTCCCGAACACCAGCGCGAAGCCGAGCTTCGGTTCTTGAGAACGGAGATCTATCGGTATGAGGTCGATCCTCCGGTCCGGCGGATCGATGCGTATGATCGGTTTTCAGACCGGATCTGAAAGCTGTCGAAGGCTACGCTGTTGCTTGCTTCGGACGGAGTGGGGCTCGCACTTCCATCTCATGCATCGCGGCTCGCGTGACAGACGATGACTTTAATGGTAGGGACATAGCGCAAGTTTGGCTGGATGCACGGAGCGGACTGGATTGTTTCCTGCATCCGTTGCTTGACGATAGTCTCCGAAAGTACGGTATTTCGGCCTTCCCAGGAAAAATGCTGCAATATCAAGAGCCAGCCGTTTTGGCGGGATGATTGACGGTATAGTGTTGCAAAAAATATTTTTATCCCCGTATTTTCAATATCTTATCCGACTTATTGATAATCGAGTGGGAATAGGTTCATCACCCGATTGCGTGACGACGGCGGAGCAGTCCTGACTATGCTGCAACCATCTGCTTTTAAGCGCGGAGGATGCCATGGTTGGGGTTTCGTTTTCAGCGCGGATCGCGATGTTGCTGATTCTCGGTGCAGCAACTTCCGCAGGGGCGCAATCGCTGGAGGCGGCACGCGAGAACGCCTGCGATGCGCTGCGGAAAGTTCACATCAACACGAGCGCCATCCAGCATGAGTCGACAGATGTCATCGTCGAAGAAGCGAAGGCATGGGCACCGACCTTCAACAGATTTGCGGTATCTGGCAGTGCTCTGAAGCTGCGGCGCCATGCGCAACAGGCGTTACGAAGCTATAGCGGCTCCTATCCTGAAGCCGTTTGCCGCAACCTTCGCCCGCTCTATGCACTGTCCTACTATGGCTATGTCGCCGTTCAGAACAAGGTGCGGCTTACGCGCGGACAACTCCTGTCCCGATGCAGCAGCGTGAGTTGCATTCCGCTGTCCATCTCGAAGATTTCGGAAGCTTGTGACTTCGTGCCCGCCGCCATTCCGGCCGGAAAGCCAGCCTGCTGATAACCAGGGGCGGCCCCTGTGCCATGCTCTGAAACGGTTCTGTGGGTCGTGAAACACCGCTGCCTTGGGCCGAATTCATTGCCCAAGCGACGGTTCTTCTGCCGCAATCCTACTGGAAATCGACCGCCGAAAACATTGGTAGGCCGTGGTGACGATTTAAGGGTTTTGGATTCCCAACTGGTTCCAAATCAGATTCAACGCTGATTTTTGGAGATCGGCGATGAATTGCGATGCGCTTCGGGATGATCAATGGGAGCGGATTAAGGTGTTTGTTCCGGGCGGAACGAAGGGCCGGCGTGGCCCGCGCACTGATAATCGGAAGTTTCTCGATGCATTGTTGTGGATGGCGCGTTCGGGCGGCCGCTGGCGTGATTTGCCGGAGCGGCTGGGCGACCACGCCACCGTGAAACGGCGCTATTACCGCTGGATCGAGATGGGTGTGCTGGACGCGATGCTGGAAACGCTGGCTCGCGAGGCTGATCTGGAGTGGTTGATGATCGACAGCACCATCGTGCGCGCCCATCAGCACGCCGCCGGTGCCCGCAAAGCCAAAGGGGGGCGGATGCCCAGGGCCTGGGCCGGTCTCGCGGCGGTCTGAGCACAAAAATCCACGCCGCCACCGAGGCTTTGGGCCTTCCCGTCCGCCTGATCGGCACGCCCGGCCAGCGCAACGACATCGCCTTCGCTCACGATCTGATCGACGGCATCAATGCAGAAGCGGCCATCGCCGATAAAGGATACGATGCCGATCACCTCGCTGATAGGATCGCTGAAGCCGGCGTCGTGGTCGTCATCCCGCCAAAGCGTAACCGGAAGGTCCAGCGCGCCTACGATGCAGAACTCTACAAAGAGCGAAATCGCATCGAGCGATTCTTCAACAAACTCAAACAGTTCAGACGCGTCGCAACCAGGTATGACAAGCTTCTCGCCAACTTCATGGGTTTCGTAAAACTCGCCGCAATCGCCATATGGCTCAAATAGTTAAATAGTCACTACGGCCTAAGAATCTAGGGGCGATTCACACATTGACGGATGCGACCATGTGAAAGCCTGCAGCAATAGTGACGCCTTGCGTGAAAATGATCTGACTCTGCTCGTATTTTTTGTTCTCTGCATGCTACAGTAGGCGAGGTGGTTCTCGCGCACCGATTTCTCCCGTCATTTTCGGGCTTCTTTACGCCCTTCACAGTACCTCGAAATCGTAAATCAGCGCGACGATCCCGTAGGGCGCCGAGTGGAGCGATTCGAGCGTGACCCTGTAAGCGTCGTTCACGGCAAAGACGTCACGGCGCACGGACGCCTCCATGGTCTTGAAGACAGGCGGGTTGAATTTCCCTTCGCACAGAAGCCGCAAACGCTTGCCAGCGTCGCCATCGCGCTGAAGTGAGGCCGACACGAGCCGCAATCCCGCAAAAGCTCCGGTCAGCTTCACGCTCGCATGTATGGGCCGCTTTTCACCGATGAACATCAGGACGCTAACGATCATCGACCGCGTGCCCTCGCCGTCAAAGTCGACCTCGCGTGGCGCAAGGAGGCCAAGTTCGATTCCCCCTAAGGCGCGATAGGATTTGTCACAATATCCGTTATGGCGCTCGAGGTAGACCAGCGCGCGAATGCGTTCGCCGGGCTTGAGATTGGCCAGTCCCGCGTAATACTTCTCGCGTTCGTCCTGTTTCGGATCGGCGAAGCGACGGCGGAAACTGAGAAAGCGGCGAGTGTCGCATTGGTCGGAAAAGCCCGATACGTCGCGCGGCTCATTGGTGTTGACGAGCCAGGTGCCGGAACCCGCGCCCTGAGCCGACAGCCAACGCTTGAGGATGCAATAGCGGTCGGACTGAACGCTGGAATTGAAGACCGGCGTCGGCAGATTAATCACCTCATGCGAACGCAGCCCGTAACCTTTCCTTGTATTCGCACCCGGCTCGTCCCACAACGCATCCGGCAAGGGCATGCCCTGCGTGTCGAAGACGTTTGTCTCCTCAAGCGGCACACCACCGACGCGATGGACGCGCTTATGCCAGCCATCTCGCCGCCTGCCCGCCTCATGGCTCGCAATCGTGCTCGGCTTGTCGTCCTTCTGGAACACGGCTTCGCTTTCGAGTGCGCCCGAGGCGTCGTACGAGAACCGCACGATACGATCCTCCAATTCGACAGTGGAGGTCATGTAATACGCGGACTTCATTTCGCGCGTATCGGCGAGAGCGGAATAACCGAGCCGCACCGCCGAGAGTCTTGTGCCATCATATTCGAATGTAATATGAGGAGGATAGGTCGACGCGAAAGCGGGCAACCCTTCCGGGGTCATGACATCTAGCGCGGCGATATAACCACGTTCGTTCAACCGTGTGCGCAAGGTCGTCGCCAGACCCAGCGCGATCTGGCGATCGACGTCGGCGGGCGCGAAGGTCATCGACTGGACGACACCGTTGGGATGATAGCTTGTCATCACTTCGCGGCAGGGAGCCGGCCCGCCCCAGCCTTGTTCGGCGAAGGCGCGGACCAATTCGAGCGGATCAAAAATTTCTAGATAAGGCTTATCCCTGCCCGCGCGCGAGCTTAAGGCGATTTCGCGGATCAGACTTCTGCACGGGCCATCGCGCCGTACGCCCTTTCCGTCGAGGAAACTCTTACGCAAGTCACGGCCGGCCTCGTCATAGTCGAAAGCTGTTCGAGATCGTTGACCAAACTACCGTCGGCCCTGAAATCGGTAATGCGCGTTTTCTGGCCCGCTTCGTTGTAGACGATCCGGGTTTCGTGACCGTTTCTGCTCTCAGCCTTCTTGCCGGCGGCGTCAAAAAATTTGGTCGAGGCGGGAAGGCCAAGCTGGTTATAGGCATACTCAACGCGACTATAGCCTTCTTCAGCATCCACAGGCCGCTCGTTCTCGTCGAGAAATGTTTCCACCATGGTCTGGCCGCTCGTGTTGACCTCGCGCACGAGCGTCGCGTAGCCGCTAGCGTTGCGTGCAGGCTTTCCACTAACGTCGTAATACTCCTCCCGCACCAGCGAGCCGCGTCGATCGCGCAGGCTCTTGCGCAGGGCGTAACCGCGAGCGGCGACGGACTTGCCGGCAGCATCGAAGGTCGCGATCTCGGTAAGACTTCCGTCAGTGCTCCAGCTCTCGACGGTTTTATGAACTTGGTCGATATGCGTCGCGGGGGCGCCGTCGGCCGTGACGAAGGCGTGCGTCTGGGAGCGGGCGAGGAGATCGAGTGTCTCTACCATATCTGGCTGGCGCATCTTGCTGCGGAGGATCTGGCCGAGATCCTGCGTTTCATTCTCCATGCTCCCGGTATGCGAATCGGGCGGGAAAATCTGCTGTTTCGTTCTTACCTCGATCGTCGGCGAGGGCACCCCATAGCTATAAATGTTGCCCAGACGTTGCTCCGATCCTTTGGGAAACGGCGCGCCACGTTGGTCGAAATAGCGTTCGGAGGCGCGGCGTCCGAATTCGTCATAGGTCCATTGCGTCATAGTCACGTCGATATTGCAGCGATTGCCCTTTGCCGCGCCCCAGCGATCGAAAGTGCGCTCCCCGATCAGATTGCCGTGATCGTCCCGAACTTGCGTGATGCGGTGATGGTCGCTGCCACCCTCGACAGGCAGTTCGCCGACTCCTAAGCGTCTTTGCGTGAGGGTCGCCCCGTCATACTCGAAGCGCATTTCGACAAGACCGTTATTGTCAGGCGAGGGCCGCAGCTTCGCATTGAGCATGATCTCGCGCGCAACCCGTCCTGCCTCATCATATTCGACGCGCCGCCCGGCCGAGCCGTTGGCGTCTAGCGTGGGCAAGCCGTAACCGTTGAGGTAATGTGTTTCAATGCGGCGCCCCTCGGCGTCGAAGATGAACCGATAGCGCGCGACGTTGGTTGAGCCCATGATAGGGTCCGACCATAGTGTCTGGCCGACACGGCAGGGATCGATCTCGACAATGCTGTTGCGCTCTAGAACGCCGATCCGATCCTTCGCTGCATAGGTCATGCTTCGTATCGTTTGGTTGCGCAGATCTACCCATTCGAATTTCGACGGGCCATCGTCCGAATGGCTGATAGCAAGGCGGCTGTGAAGCTGGCCTTCGCAAGTCTTCGGCATTCCAAAAGAGGTTTCGCATTGATAGCCGGTAACGCGTCGGCGCGAACTTGTCACGCGATAGACTTCATGCTGGCGCCGACCCTGCGCCGTCGCGGCAGAAAACGGAGTGGTAAAATGCGGCGTCAGCGGTGCGCGGTTGATCTCAGCAAAATATTCGACCTTCTCGCGCGTATAATCGTGATAGGCGAAAGTGCCCGCGCCCGCACCGGCGACGAGCAGGCCGATCGCGGTGGCCCAGCGACGCCGCCGAGTGCGCAGGCACCGCTCGCTGGCCTCGATGAGGCTGCGAATTTCTTCTGTCGGACGCGGTTGCGCGGTCTCGCCGCGTTTCTCAGGCTCGCGTGTGAGCCAGTCACGAGCGGCTGCCAGTTCTGTCCGCGACAGCAAGAGATCGGCGTGCCGTTCGCCTTTCAGCCAGTCGGCAGCCAGTCGGCCAAGGCGCGTATGTTCGCGTACCCAGTCAATGTCGATTTCGAGTGCTGTTGCGATGGAGGGAAACTGCCCAGTGACGTCCGCAGGACCCGCGACAAAAAAGTAATTCAGACGCTTCAGTGCAGGAAACCCGTCGCCAACGAAAGCCTTGTCGATCACCATAGGCAGCAGTCGCTTGCCTTGAGCGAGGGCTTCCTCGACTTCCCAAGCGCAGACTTCCGAGGCTTCAAACTGGGGGCTCAGACAGAAAATCACCGCGTCAGCGGCGGAGATCATGTCGCGTAAACGTTCCCGCCATGCCTCGCCGGGCATTATGTCGCGCGTATCAACCAACGGCTCGAAGTTGCCCGCATTCAAGTCATTGATCAGAGCCTCGACAAAATCCGAATTCTTCCGAGAATAGGACACAAATACTTGTGTCTTTTGGTTTTTCATATCACCTAGCATAAATTTAATCCATGCTGCAAAATTCAATTCCGTTCCAAATTAAATGCTTTGCCGATAATTGTATAGATGCTACTTTCGACCTCCTCACCGACAAGGACGATGTCGTCGCCCGTCTCGACGTCGATGTCTGAGAAATTCGCGAAGTTGCTTATCTTTACACGTGAAGTTCACAAATTGACCCCTTATGCTTAAGGTTTCACATCAAAATACAAACATAGCATATCAAAGCGGTTGTCCGCTATCGGCCCCCTTTGCTGCCATTAATCCCCCTGTTCGTGTCCTCGCGCTGTTTCCCCCGCCTGCGCGCGTTCCTTGCTGAGTTTTTCGAGCATCTCAGCCTGTTTGCGGCGGATCTCGGCGACGCGGTCGTTGGTGGCAGAGATGGTTTGAACGGGCCTCGCTGGCTCAGTCGCGATTGACCGCGCCGCCTCCGTAGCATCCCTCGCTTCCCGCACCTCTGTTGATGCCTGTTTCTCGGCCTCCCTCATCAGCGCGCGCTTCTGGTCGATGGCCGCTGTCGATCTATTTTCGCTGAGCGGCGCACCTTCGATCTTCCGTTCCGCCTCCACAGCCCGCCCGGCCGCCTTGGCAGCCTGCTGAGCTTCCCTTGCTTCGGTCCGAGCAACCTGTTCGGCCTTCTCGACGACGGGCGCCATGGCCTGCCGCTCGCGTGCTGTCTGCAGGTCCCGCGCCTTGGCTTCCTCTGCGCGCTGTTGATCGACGCGTTCAGCGATCTTCTCGAGATAGGTTCCCGCGCGCTCAAGGAACTTGGCCCGTGATCCCTCAGGGAGGAGCGCGGCGACATCCGCCGCCTTCTGATTGAGGAGGCGCAGATCCTGCAGCAGGTCGGATGCAGATTTCGGTTGATGGGTCATGGCGGGGGCAGGGGTCTCGGGTGAGGGAATGGGCTGCTGTTGCGGCTTGTTGAAGGCTGGAACGGCTGACTGCTTCAGATCCTTGATGAGCACCCCGGCCTCATTCGCTGCGCTGAGGCGCTGAACCATGGTCCGGGCCATTTCATTCTCAGGCCTCGCCTTCGCTTCGTCCCGCCAATGCGCAAGGCTCTCCTTCACACCAGCCCGTTCGCGCTCCGTCTCAGGGATGCGGATCGGATTGGCACGAGCCGCCCCCATCCGCTCCTGCGCGTTGCGGATCAGGTTCTGGTTCCTCGGATCGCTGGCGTAAGTGCGATCCTGTTCTTTCCGTTCCGGCCTCGGTGTCGATGCGACATCGACAATGGACTTGTCCTTGGGGCCATAGGAACGGGACGAGGCCTGTTCCGCTGCGCGGGCCGCCACATCCTGCAAGTCATGTTCACGTGCTTGGGCGGCGTAGCTCACGCGCCATTGCGCCAGATCGCTGGGGCTGGGATGAAGCTTGGTGCCTGTCTCGCTGCGTACAGCAACAATCGCATGGGCATGGATATGGCCGGCCTCTGCCTTGTCCGTATGCACCCCGAACATGAACTTGTGGTCCGAGAACTGCTGATGCAGAAAGGCCCGCACTGCGTTGGTGAAGTCCTTCACGTCGGTTCCGGCTTTCGCGGAGACCACCATATGCATGGTGTCGCGTGGTGTCTGCGACCGGAGATGCCGACCCCAGTCGCGCGTCACATCCCGAATGTCCTCGGCATTGCGGAGGGTCTTTCCTTCATGAGAACGGGCAGGCGCCTTGGACACCATAGTAGCTAAACGCTGCCCGAGAGCATCCCGCCCATGGCCCGGTGTTGCCGGCTCAATACTGACGCCACTGGCAGTTCGTCCCGTTCTCTCCTCGATCCGCACCTTCATTTCAGCCTCGGAGCGCGCATCGAACACTTTGCGCATCGGGGCATCGTCCGTGGCTCCCATGCGCTGTTCCATGACGCGGATACGCGGAGGAAGGGCGGGGCGCTTCACACCATCGGCGGCCATCACACCGCCTATGGCTTTCTCCTCTGGCGACACCGCCCGCGCCATCACGGCGACGACGCGTGCTTCCAGCACCCCGTCCTTCTGCACATCGACCCGTGATGCGTGGCGGTGTCTGTCGAAGGCTGCAGCAACGGCTGAACCCAGAACCTCGCGATCTCCTGTCGTATCTTTCAACCCGCTGAGCTGGACACGCACGGCAACCACGTCCTGGCTGGGATTACGCTTCTCGAAGCTCGTCGACCAGGCCTTGATCTCCTCAGCTACCGCTTCTTTGTCAGGAAGACGCACACCGTCGTGGGTCTCCAGCTCAACCTCATCGCGCTCGGCATATTGCGCGGATGCCGTGGTACGCGTCACGCCATGGGCATAGGACACAACCTTCACCACCGCAGGCTGATAACCCCGCGCGAGAAGGGAAGCTGTCGTCGCAGACGAACTCCCGGCAGCACCTAAACCGCCAACAGCACCACCCAGTCCCGGCCCGCCACTTAGGCCAATACCGGCGGAGCCTACTCCACCGAGTCCACCAACCCCCTTGGCGCCACGTGCGCCGATCCCGCGCAACCGCCGCGCACGCTCTTCATCCCGGTCACCCGTGATGGAGCGTGAGACCAGACCTGAAAGGGAAGAGCCAGGCCCCTCACCAGTAGCAGCGCCTCTAGTGCCTGAAAGACCAAACCCGCCACGGCGTCCCACACCAAGACGCGCCGCCAGTTCAGCGTTCATGGCAATCCACGGCGCAGCATCAAACCCGGAGAACCCGGCGGCGGAGGGCGTACCAGCACTCATGCCACATCAGCCTCGGCACTCAGCTGAGCAGCAAAGAGACCCGCGCGGTCACGCAGGGCAGGGCCGCTGCCCGCTACAAGTCCAGTCAGCTCGGCATCCAGCGCTGCGATCATTTCATGTAGCCCGCGCCAACCCGGCTCACTCTCGGCGATCCCGACAGCCTCTCCGCGATGGATGGCTTTCAGCACCTGCATTAGGTTTCGACCGACGATCCGGACCTGACCCGTCAGCGCCTCGATCCGCTCCAAGCCATCAGACGACAGGGCAGGGTCGACATCCACCGATGCGCGAACGAGACGACGCACCAGCTCTGACTTGCCGACGCCGAACGCACCGGCCGCGCTCTCCAATACATCAAAGTCTGCATCAGACAGAACCACGCGGAACGAGCGCTTCCCGTCCTGATCCCCGTTACCCTGCGTCATTCCCAACCCCGTCGATTCATCTGCGATTACAACGCGTATGCGGCGTTTTGCCCACACAACACCGCGTCAGCGCCCTCTGGTTTGAACAACAAACCGGTATCTTGTCAATCACGAGTAAACAATATATTGCATTTTCTAGCGACAACAGAGAGTGCCATGGGCAGGGCACCAACTGTGGTCCGGAACCAACATCTAACGCCATCATCCTTTCAATCTGCGGATGCATTTTCAGCCCGACCCAGGTGACTGAAGGGTCGTCAAACATGCCATGGATGGAATATTCTTGATTATTCCATCCATGGCATGTATATAGGGCGTCATGGCTTGGAACGTGGAATACACGGACGAGTTCGGAGACTGGTTCGCTTCCCAGATTGAAGGGGTTCAGGACGACATCGACCGCTCGGTCGGGCTTCTTGAAGCCAAAGGTCCGCAGCTGCCATTTCCGCACTCGTCTGGCATCGAGGGTGGACGTCATCCGCACATGCGCGAATTGCGTGTGCAGAGTGGCGGCGAGCCTTACCGCATATTTTACGCCTTCGATCCACGACGAACGGCCATCCTCCTCATCGGTGGCAACAAGGTCGGTGATGGACGGTTCTATGAACGCATGATCCCGCTGGCAGATGCCTTGTACGAAACCTATCTGGCAGAACTCAGGAAGGAAGGATTGATCCCATGACCGGCCACCGCTCCTTCAAGGACCTTCGTGCGACCATGTCGCCGGCAAGGCGCGCCCGCAATGCCGAAGCGACCCAGATGATGCTGCATGAAATGGCTCTGCACGAGCTGCGTCAGGCTCGTGCCAAATCGCAGGAAGAGCTTGCTGCCACGCTGCATGTCGGCCAACCCGCTGTCGCAAAGATGGAGCGGCGGGCGGACATGTATGTCAGCAACCTTCGCCGCTATGTCGAGGCGCTCGGCGGAAAGCTGGAGATCACGGCAAAATTCCCTGACGCCGAAGTTGCGATCACCCAGTTCAGCGATCTCGGCGCAAAGGCCGGCGGCGCAACTTCCTGAACCAACACATTGGGTAGACCCATGGCACTGTCTCACAGCTTCAAGGAAACCGTGAAGGCGCGCGCAACGCGGGATCCGGAGTTCTGCGAAGCGCTTTTGAAGGAGGCTGCCCACCTCCTGGATGTCTCCAGAGCGTCTTTGGACGGGCTCCTCGCAGCCGGCACGATTTCGAGCCAGATCATCGGCACCAGCCGATTGATAGCCATTGAGGATCTTGTGACCTACGCGGCCAAGATCGACAAAGTGCGCGGAGCAGTGTGATCCCTCTAACGGTGAGACCGGTGACATCTTTATCGGGGACTTACAAGCGCGATTCGCATAAGCTTTCTTATGGAACTTGCCGACGCGGTTCAGCGTACCGTTTCCAGCGCGAACCGAACAAGGCTGCGGATATGGTTGGCAACCGCGCGGCGCACGAGCTTGGCGTCCTGTTGCTCCAGCGCGTCGATGATCGCGCGGTGTTCGGCGGAATCGAGTTCGAGCCGCGCACTGAGGCGCGCGGATTCAAACAGTCGTGTCGTCACCCGCAGCGACTGGATCATCCGGGCCAGAACGTCGTTCCCGCAATATGCGGTCATCAGTTCGTGCACCTGGTCGTCCGAGCGCCAGTGGGCGGCGGTATGTTCGGGCCCGAACGACACGAGCGCATCAATCTCGGCGCCCACCGCGCGGATCTTCCCAAGCGGAATCCTGCCTGTCGCCATCGCGGCCGCTTCCGGCTCCAGGATCTCGCGGACGCGGATGCTCTGAAGATATTCGGCGAGATCGACCTTGCGCACGAGATAGGAACGCCCGGCGCCCTTGATGACAAGGCCCTCGCCCTCGAGCCGTTGCAGCGCCTCGCGCAGCGGCGTCCGCGAAATGCCCAGGGATTCTGCCAGCGGAATTTCCCGCACCATCTCGCCACCGCGCAACGTCCGGCTGACGATCAGCGACTTGATGCTGTCATACGCCCGATCCGACAGATTGCCGGTTTGCTCATCCTGGAGAAGCGCTGGCGCCGGGCGCAGTTTCGGTGTCATGATCCGCCTTTAGCGCCTTCATGCAGAGTTGCAAGATGTGAACGCCGCCTCTCGACATAAATGCCTGTGCCTTTCGGGGCGGCAAGGCTGCCATCCCGGGCAACCACACGGCCGCGCACCATGGTCAGGACCGGCCAGCCCGTCAGCTCCATTCCCTCGTAGGGGGAATAATCGGCACCATCGCGGATCATCGCATGGGTCAGCACCTGCGTCTTGTCAGGATCCCACAGCGTGATATCGGCATCACTGCCCACCGCGATGGTGCCCTTGCGCGGCTCCAGCCCATAAATCCGGGCCGGGTTACGGGCGGTCACGGCAACAAACTGCTCCAGCGTCAGCCGCCCTTTCATCACCCCTTCGGAAAACAGCACCGGCAGGCGGGCACCGATGCCGGGCAGGCCGTTCGGCACCCAGCGAAAGCTGCTGCGTCCCCTGGGCGTCAGCTTGCCTTTTTCGTCCTGATAGCGGAACGGGCAGTGATCGGACGAGAAGACGGCGAAGGTCCCGTTCTTCAGCCCCTCCCAGCACGCCTGCTGGCTGGCGATGTCGCGCGGGGGCGGCGAGCAGACGTATTTGCTGCCTTCCATGCCGATGCCATCGAGATCCTGCTCGGTCAGAACGAGATATTGCGTGCAGGTCTCGGCGACGACGTTCAGCCCCTTGTCCTGCGCCCAGCGGATCTGGTCGCGCGCTTCCCTGTTCGAGACGTGGACGATCATCACCGGCACATCGACCAGTTCCGCCAGCGAGATGGCGCGATGTGTTGCCTCGCGTTCCACAACCATGGGCCGTGACGTCGCATGGAATTTCGGCGCGATCTTGCCGGCGCGTTCGAGTTGCTCGGTCATGTAGCGGATCGCGTCGTAGTTCTCGGCATGAACCATCACCAGTGCGCCCGTATCGCGGGCCACAGACATGACATCGAGAATCTGGCGGTCGTTCAACGCCAGACCATCATAGGTCATGAAGATCTTGAAGCTGGTGTATCCGTCCTCGACCAGCGCCGGCAGCTCCTGCCCGAGCAGGTGCTCGGTCGGATCGGAGATGATCATGTGGAAGCTGACATCGACGTAACAATTGCCATCCGCCTTGGCGTGGTAGGCCTTGAGCGTCTCGCGCATGGAGCGACCGCTTTCCTGAAGCGCGAAGGGCAGCACCATGGTCGTGCCGCCGAGCGCCGCCGAGCGCGTGGCGCTTTCAAAATCATCCGCCATTTCGATGCCCTCGCCCTGCGGCTGGGCAATGTGGACATGCGCATCGATGCCGCCGGGCAGCACGAACCTGCCGGTCGCGTCGATCATCTGCGGCGCTTCACCGAGATCGTCACCGAGCGCCACCACCCGGCCATCACGGATGCCGACATCGCAGCGGGCGCGGTCGGATGCCGTCACCACCGTGCCGCCGTGAATGATCGTATCGAACGGTTTCATCGTTTCCTCCAGCGTCAGTGCGACAGGATCTTGCTCAGGAACTGCTCGGCGCGGGGACTGCGCTCCTTGCCGAAGAAATCGGCGGTTGGCCGATCATCGCAGATTTCGCCGCTGTCGATGAAAATGACACGCGTTGCGACATTGCGGGCAAAGCCCATTTCGTGGGTCACGCACATCATGGTCATGCCCTCCCTGGCGAGGGTTACCATCACATCGAGCACCTCGGACACCATCTCCGGGTCGAGCGCCGAGGTCGGCTCATCGAACAGCATCGCGATGGGGTCCATCGCCAGCGCCCGGGCAATGGCCACGCGCTGTTGCTGGCCACCGGAAAGCTGTATCGGGTATTTGTCGACGTGGTCGGCCAGCCCGACGCGCGCCAGCAACTGCTCCGCCTTGGCGTTGGCCTCCTCACCGCTGCGGCCGAGCACCTTCTCCTGCGCGATCCTGAGATTCTCGCGGATGGTCAGGTGCGGGAACAGTTCGAAGTTCTGAAACACCATGCCGACGCGCGAGCGCAGCTTCGGCAGGTCCGTCGCCGTGTCGCCGACCGAGATGCCGTCGAGGATGATCTCGCCCTCCTGGAATTCCTCAAGCGCGTTGACGCATTTGATCAGCGTGGATTTGCCGGACCCGGACGGGCCGCAGATGACCACCACCTCGCCCTTCTCGATGTTTGTCGAACAGTTTTTCAGCACCTGAAAGTTGCCGTACCATTTGCTCACATTCTTCATCGTGATCATGATGTGTCCTTCAGGTGTCAAAACGCGTGAGTGAGAAGGGGGCGACATCGAAACCGGCCTTGCCGCCGAGCACGAGATCCGCTGTCGCCCGCCCGACCAGAGGGCCGAGCGTGTAGCCGTTGGACGTCACCGCATTGAAAAAGCGCGGCCGGCGCGGGGCCTCGCCGAGGATCGGCGCGCCGTCGATGTTGATGTTCATCGCACCCCAGCTGCGGATGATGTTGAGCTGGCGCAGCGCCGGCACGACATGCTGGGCCACCCAGAGGTTGCCTTCGAGCGAGGCCATGAGCGCGCGCGGGTGCCGGTGAACGGGGTCGAGCCCCGCTGTCCACCCGCCGCCGATCAGGAAGTTCCCGTTTGCCGCCTGCTTCAGTGTCAGATGTCGATCGGCGTGGGCGATCAGGCGGCTGATGGTCGGCGCTGCGGTCTCGGTCACGATCATCTGGAGCGGCGCGCCGAACACCGGCACCTTGACGCCGGCCATCGCCCCCACCTCCGAGGCGAAGGCTCCGGCGGCGTTGACGATGCGCCGCGCCGTGATGCGACCGCGCGAGGTCTCGACAATGAAGCGCGCGCCGGCATCGGTGATCGCGGTGACATTCGTCTGAGACAGGAAGCGGACGCCGCGCGCACGCGCCGCGTCGATCAGGCCTTGCGTCGCCACCAGCGGATTGATCTTGCCCTCCTGCGGGCAGTAGGCGGCGCCGGCAAAGATCCCGTTCAGCGCCGGCTCCATGGCGCGCAGATCTTCCGCACCGATGACCTCGCAATCAATGCCGTGACTGCGTTCAAGACGCGCCTTTTCATCGAGGAAACGGAGTTGGCTGTCATTTTCGGCGACCATCAGCCCGCCGGTGACCTTGATCTCGAAATCCGCGCCCAACTCCTGTTGCAGCACCTGCCAGAGCGCAATGGAATCGCGCTGGAGCGGAAGGGTGCGCGCCGCAGGCCCGCCACCGCTTTCGGCCTTGGCGCCATGGTCGAACGAGAGCAATTGCGCATGCAGGCTGCCGGCATTGCCGCCGGAGGCGCGGCTGTTGGGATAGTCCCGCTCCAGCACGACGACGTCCACACCGGCGCGCGCCAGAAACAGCGCTGTTGATGCGCCAACCACCCCTGCCCCGATCACCAGGACATCAGCGTGGTCCACGCCAAGCGGCTCCGTGTTTGCGGTCAGCCGCGCCGGCGGCAGCAACGCGCGGCGATGCCCGCCCCATTCCGGCTTTTCGACCGCCAGCGCCGCCAGCGGGATCGGCCGCAACGGCATTTGCGGCGCGGAAAAGGCCGCGTCCTCGGTCTTGCCATCCAGCACCGCGGCAAGACGGGCGGCACAGTAGCGACCCTGACATTTGCCCATGCCGGCACGCGTCAGCCGCTTGATGGTTGCAATGTCGGCAAGCCTGGTGCGGGCGCGCGCCTCGGCAATCCGGTCGCCGGCCACCCCCTCACATCGGCAGATGATGGTGCCCGCCGGCTGTTCCGGCGCTCCGGTCGCAGGCCTGAACGCCTGCCATAAAGCGGTCTGGAAGCGGCGGTGATACCGGAGCGCCCGCGCCGCGCCGCCCGTTTCCGGCGCTGTCCGGCCCAGGGCCTTCAGCACGGCTGCGGCGCATAGTGCGCCTTGCGCCATTGCGATATGCGCGCCGCCAAAGCCGCCGGCCTCGCCGATGACGAAGACATCGGGCTGGGAGGTCGCACCGGCAGCATCCCGAACCGTTTCAAGAACACTCCAGCCGTTGCGCACAAGGCGGTGCTCACAGCCGAGCAGACGCGCAAGTTCGTTTGAGGGAGAGAAGCCCTCGTTCACGCAGATCGCATCGACATCGAACGTCCGCTCACGGCCCGCTGCATCGCAAACGATCGCCTGGCTGACCACATCCTCCCCGTCCGCCCGCACAAGCGCGGACCGCCACAGGACCGGAATGCCGCGTTGCCTCAGCCGCGCGAGCGTCGCCAGGCCCTTCAACCCGAGGTCGGGCGCAGCAAAGCCCATGCGAAGCGCGGCTCCGGGGCGCTGCCATGGTGCGGCGGCACGATCGACGACGCCGACCACCCTCGCCCCTGCGGCTGCGAGTTCGGTTGCAACCTGCAGGTTCAGCGGACCATTGCCGGCAACAAGGACCCGCTTGCCGGGAGCAAGGCCATAACTGCGCAAAAGCGTTTGCGCCGCACCGGTCGTCATCACCCCGGGCAGGGTCGAGCCCGGAAACAGCGGCGGCTGCTCATAGGCTCCCGCTGCGATGATGACGACGCCGGGCAGGATGTAGGCGGCCCCGTCTGGTCCGTGCAGACCGATGCGCAGCTGGCCGGTCCCGGACCGTTCGGCGCCCCAGACCAGGGTGCCGGACCGAATGTCGACACCGAGGGCCCGGACGGTCGCGATCAGCGCATGACCCGCCCTGCCCTGCTGATCCTGCATTGAAACGTGATTGACGGTGGCTGGCTGCTTGTAGAACTGGCCACCGGGCGCATTGCGCTCATCGACCATCAGGATGGAGCATCCGGCGTTCGCCGCCGCCTTTGCGGCAGCAAGGCCGGCGGGGCCCGCACCGACGATCAGAATATCCACCGTCGTTTCCGGCAGTGCGACCGTCGGTACGGCAACGCCGGCCGCCTGGCGCGACAGGGAGCGCAGGGGCGCGGCCGGCGCCAGTTCCATGCCTTCGCTGGCCTTGGTCATGCAGGCGCGGATGGCAATGCCTTCTGCGCTGATCACCGTGCAATCATGGCAGACCCCCATGCCGCAGAACAGGCCGCGCGGTGCTCCGTCCCTGCCCTTGCCATAGGCAAGAATGCCGGCGCGTGTCAGTGCCGCCGCGATCGAATCGCCCTCAAGCGCGTCGATGCTCTTTCCGTCGAATGTGAACCGGAAGCCGATCCTGGACGGCGCTGCGGTCATGACGGCTGCCTTTCCTCCTCAAAGTTCAAACTTGAGATCGAAATCGCGCACCAGTTGCTGCATCCGAACATCAAGTTCACCCGGCAACGGCAGGCGCGGCGGCAAAGGCGCGCCGGCGGCAAAGCCCATATGGGTCAGGAGCGCCTTGGTGGCCGCAACATAATAATGCCCGCCGACAGCGGAAATGACGGGCTCCCAACGATTGTAGAGCATCCGTGCCTCCACCAGCCGCTCCTCATCCGCCACCAGGGTGAACAGCCGCGACATCGGCCCCGGCGCGACGTTGGAAGCAACCGCGACCCAGCCCTCGGCCCCTTCGCAGAACGATTCAAACCCGAGAATGCCGCCGAAGACCGTCATCCTCTCCCCGCAGAGGCGGATGATGTCGCGCACGCGGGTGACTTCAAGCGTCGATTCCTTGATGTAGTCGCAACCATCGATTTCGCTGATGCGCGCCACCAGCGGCGGTACGAGGTCGACATTCGACGTGGCCGGATTGTTGTAAACCATCACCGGAATGCCGATGCCGTGAGCGATGGTCTTGTAATGCTGATAGAGTTCATCCGGCGTCGGCGTCGAATAGAACGGCGGAATGACCATCACGCCGTCGGCGCCCATCCTTTCGGCCTCACGGCTGAGGCGCAGCGCTTCGCGCGTGTCCTCCGCCCCCGTGCCGATCAGCACCGGGACACGGCCCTTTGCAGTCCCGATCACCGTCTCGGCGACCCCGTCGCGCTCGTCCTGGCTCAGCGACAGGAACTCGCCCGTGGAACCCAGCGGAATGAGGCCGTGAATGCCCTGCTGGATCTGCCATTCGGTCAACCGCGCCACTGCGCCCAGATCGACACGCTGATTGGCGTCGTGTGGCGTGATCATCACCGTATATGTGCCGCGAAAACGTTTGGTCATGCTGTGCGCGGGCCCGTGCCCGGCTCCCTGCTGAAATGGTGGCTGGACCGCCGGCGGTCTGAAGGACGCACCGGCGCTCCCGTTTCTCGAAGGCGGAACTAGCGCTGCTCGCCCGCGCCGGCGACCTGCTGGTAGGCCCGCCCGAAGCGACGTTCGATGCGTTGCTGGACCATGTCCCACAGCGACGTCATGATCAGGTAATAGATCGCGGCCACGGCAAAGAGTTCGAGCACCATGAAGCGTTCCTGGATGAGCACCTGCGTACGGCGCAGAAGCTCTTCCATCGAGATCACCGACGTGACCGAGGTGGTTTTCAAAAGTCCATTCACGGAATTTCCGAGCGGCGGAATGATAATCCGCAGCGCCTGGGGCATCACGATGTAGCGCATGATTTGCGCCTCGCGCATACCCAGAGCCCGCGCCGCCTTCACCTGACCTTGCGGCACGGCGGTGATGCCGGCGCGGACGATCTCGGCGAGATAGGCCGCTTCATTCAATGTCAGGCCGATCAACGCGGACTGGACGACGCTCAGCTTGATGCCGAGTTGCGGCAGGCCGGTGTAGATGACGATCAACTGCACCAGAAGCGGCGTGCCGCGAAACAGCCACACATAAAAGCGTGCCGGCGCCGCCAGCCACGGGTTCGCCGCCATCTTCATCAGCGCAACGGCAAAACCGAGCGCCAGGCCGGCGGTGATCGAGACCACCGTCAGCCAGATCGTGGTGAGCGCACCCCCCAGAATGAACGGATTCGTCAGGTACTCGAAGAATCCGGACCAGTTCCAGACTTGCATGTCGGCGCCTCCTGCTGGTTCAGTTCGGACCTTCGACCTTCAGGGCTTCATCGGTCGCAACGACACCGTACTTGTCAAACAGCGCCTTGTAGCTGCCGTCCGCCTTCATATCATTCAGCACCTTGAGGATGGCATTGGCGAGAGGCTTGCTCTTCATCGCCAGTGCGACGGGCGTCGGGAACAGGCCGCTGATCGCCCGGTCGAAATCGCCGCGATCGGAATATTCCTTGGCGACACCATCGATGGAGACGACGGCATCCACCTGCCCGGCGCGCAAGGCCTGATAGGCAAGGGCGAAATTGTCGAAGGTGCGGATGGTCATGCCCGCCCCGCCCTTGGCCTTGAGATCGGCATCCAGCGCCTTGGTGCGGCTTTCCTCGAAGCCGCCGATCTCCACGCCGACGGTCTTGCCGTTCAGATCCGCCACCTTGGTGAGGCTGGCCTTCTTGCCGGTCGGCACCGAAATGCTGATGGCCTGCTTCTCGTAGGGGATCATCTGCATCATCTTCGCGCGCTCGGCGGTGAAAAAGATGCCTGTGTTGATCACATCCCAGCGACCAGCCTGCAATCCGGGGATCATGGCCGAGAATTCGATGCGGACATACTCGGGCTTGAGGCACAGGCGCTTGGCAACCTCAAGCCCAAGCTCGACCCTCATGCCCTTCAATTCGCCCGACCGATCAACAAACTGGAGCGGCGGCAAGGTGGGGTTGGTCGACATCACCAGAGTGCCCGGCTTGACCAGATCGGAATCGGCAACCGCCGGTTTGCAGTTCTGCGCGGCCGCAAATGATACGGAAGCGAGTAGCAGGGCCGTTGCTCCGGCAAGGGCCTCAATCCGCGTGACACGCATGGCGTCCTCCTCAGTCGTGATTTTTTGCACAGATGTGCAATACGTTTAAAACACAATTGGTATACCAATTAGAGACACAATCGCCTGTGCTTGGCAAGTGTCTTTACGTCAAGCGGTCAGGGCATCCGCGGCCGCACGACCGGCGCTAGAGATTGTCGAGGGTGCGGCGGCGGACGTTGCGAATATGGGCGCTCATCGCCTTGCGCGCCCGATCCGGCTCGCGCGCTTTGAGCGCCATCAGGATTTCGTGATGATCCTTGAGGCCGGGCATGACCAGCGCCGGCACGGTCTGTTGCTCGAAGATCTTGGTATAGCGCCGCATGTCCTGAATGATGCGGGCGAGGAACATGTTGCCCGAGCGGGCAGCGAGCGTGTCGTGCAGTTGATCGTCGAACGCCCAGTGCAATGTCTCGGCGCCGGGCTCGCCATGCTCCATCCGTGAGATCAGCCGTTCGAGGCTGGCAAGCTCCTCATCCGTCAGATGCGGCGTTGCCAGCGCGGCAGCGAGCGGTTCGACGGCAGCGCGCACATCAAGCGTCTGGAGATAGTCCTCCAGTGTGATGACGCGGACCGTCAGCAGGCGCTCGGTCAGCCGCACCAGCAGCCCCTCGCCTTCAAGCCGCCGGAGCGCGTCGCGCATCGGACTGCGTGAAATGCCGAGCTGGGCTGCGAGTTTGCGCTCCTGAATGACAGTGCCGCCCCGGAGACGGCTGGTCAGAATGTCATCCAGCACCGAGCGGTAGGCCGTCTCGGCCAGGATGAGTTCCTTCTGCTTGTCGACCGGTTGCATCCCTCGCCCTCCCCCCAGTCGCTTTAGAGCAATCTCCTGTCACAGGCCAGCGGCGGCAAGGGCCTCCTCGAGCCGGTGCCGTTCAACTGCGGTCAGGATCGGCTGGGGCGGCCGGACCACCGCAGTGGGCAGCCGCCCGAGGATTTCGAGCGCGCCCTTGAGCCGCGCCGTTGCCCTGCCACCGGGCGCATCGCGATAGATCGCGACGGCGAGCGGATAAAGCCTGTCATGCACCGCGCGGGCCTCGGCCCAGTCCTGCCGCCCTGCCGCCTCCCACAGGGCCACCACCAACTCCGGCACCACCGCCGCGAGACTGACCTGACTGCCGGCGCTGCCGATCAGGTAGCTTGTCAGCAGGTGTTCATCGCCCGAGCCGAGCACGGCGACATCAGCGCGGCAGGCTTTGGCCGCGCGCCGGTTTTCCTCATAGGTCGCCACTTCCCAGCTGCCTTCCTTGATCGCCAGAACGCGCGGCTCTTCAAGGAGCCGGGCCAGAAGCCCGACCGGATAGGCCATCCGCCCAGCGCCCACCGGTGCGCCGTAGAGCATCAGCGGCACTGTCGTGGCGCGGGCAATGAACTGATGATGCAGCACGACGCAATCTTCCGCATGGCCCAGCGCCCAGCTGTTGGGCGGAAAGACCAGGAGCCCATCCGCACCTGCCGCTTCCATCGCCGCCGCCTCCCCGGCAGCCTCAAGGCTCGATTCGCTGTTAACCCCGGAAACGATCAGCACCCCGGCCCCCGAGACCGCGCGGGCGATCTGCATCACGCGCTGCTTTTCTGCCTGCGTCAGCACGAAATTCTCGCCGGCGTGACCATTGATCAGCAGTCCCCGGATGCCCGGCACGGCGATGACATCGGCGATATGGCGGGCGAGCAAGTCCTCGTCGATGCTGAAATCGGCGCGCATCGGCACAATGGTCGAGGCGTGGATCCCGGCAATGCGCCGCAAGAAATCGTCATTCATCATGTCAGGCCCTCGCGACCCGTCGCCGGCGCAAGCAGCCGGTCAATGGGGAAAAGCGGCAGCGATGGTTCCTTGCCCAGCAGATGCTCGGCGAGGAGGCGGGCGATGTAGGGCCCGGAGGTGTAGCCGGAATGCACGCTGCCGCAGACATAGGCATCCGGTATGCCGGGCACCGGGCCCACGGCTGGCAGCGCATCAGCCGTTTCAGCTTCCAGCCCAGCCCAGGCGCGCACCATGCGCGCGGCGCGCAACGCGGGAATGGCGTGGCAGGCCAGTCGTGCATTGCCGATCAGCCGTTCCGGCACCAGTTCGACACCACCGCGTTCACGATCACCGATACCCTGCCACCCGCCGCCGATGACAACGGTGCCGTGTGGATACTGTTTCAGCGACAGCAGCCCGTTGGCGATGCCGACAACGGTGCGCATCACCGGCTGAACGCGCTCGCTGACGGCAAGCTGGTTGACCAGGGTCTTGATCGGCAGCCGGATGCCAAGCCAGCCAAGCATGGGCTCGATCCAGACCCCGCCGGCGAGGAGCAGGCGCTTGCCCCGCACCGGCCCGGCTGACGTCAGAACCGCAAAGCCGCCCGCTTCGCGCTCGATACCTGTTGCCGGCGTATATTCCAGCACATCGACACCCGCCTCGCGCAGGGCGCGCTGGAAGGCAAGGCCGGTCAGGTAAGCGTTGGCGAAACCATCGACCCGGCAATGGCCGGCCAGCAGAACGCCGTCGGCAAGGCCGGGTTCGATTGACTTCGCTTCGGTGCCGGAGATCAGGTCGATGGGTGCGCCAGCCTCGCGGCGCTTTCCCGCGCGGTAGCTCAGGAGTTGCGCTTCCTGTTCGGTGAACGCCAGCGACAGACCATCGCAGACGACGACGCCAACATCGTGGCCGAGCCATTCACGCGCATTCGCCCACATCGCATGGGCGCGCAGGGCATAAGGGATCAGGGCAACGCGCGTCATCTGCATCGTCAGCGTGCCGGCATTGACGCCCGAGGCCTCGCGGGCCAGCGCACCGCGTTCCACAAGCGCCACCTTCATGCCGCCGCGCGCCGCAAAAAGCGCAGCTGTGCAGCCGTGAACCCCTCCCCCGACAATGACCAGATCATAGCTCACAGCGGCGCGGGCTCCGGAATGGGGATATCCGAATACGAAAAATCGCCCAGCAGCGCTTCGAGCGGCACGGGCCGCAACGGCGGGCGCATCGTCAGCGCGCCGAGGGCTGCCCGGTCGCCGGTGCCAATGGCAAGCAGCTCCGCGACGACATCGCCACACATGCGCGCCTGGCATGGGCCCATGCCGCAGCGCGTGAAATGCTTGAGCTGGTTGAGGTCTTTCGCGCCCGCCGCGATTGCCGCATCGATCGCGCCGCGCGTGATATCCTCGCAACGGCAGACCACAGTTTCCGGCGCGATGGCGCGAACCTGTTCAGGCCGCAGCGCCATCATCCCGGCCATGGCATCCGAAAAGCGCCGCCGCGCGGCGAATGTTGCCCGGTGGGGCGCAGCGCGGCGCTGCATCTCCTCAGCGCTGATGGCCCCGGCATCGCAGGCTGCGGCCAGACCGGCCAGCACCCCCGCACTTTCGGCCATCGCAGCACCACGAATGCCGTAGCCGTCGCCGCAGGCATAGAGACCCGCGCGGGAGGTTCGGCCCGCATCGTCCAGAACCGGCACAACGCCGCCGCGCAGCCGGTCATAGGTGTGCCCGGCGCGCAGACACCGCGTGATGTCGCTGCCGGCGACAAGGCCATTGCCCACGCAAAGACAGTCGGCATCAATTGTGAACGCATCGCTGCCCGCAACAGGCGCTCCCGCTGCATCGACGGGGCCGATGACGACCTGCTCAAGACGGCCATTGCCCAGGGCACGCACGACAGCATGGCCGCGATAGACCGGTACGCGCGCGCGCCCGATCGCGAGGGTCCAGACGGCGCCCTGGGCCAGAAGGGACGGCACGGACGCAAGCGCTGGCAACGCCTTCAGCCAGGCGCCGAGCGGCGCGATATCGACAACGGCTGCGACCGTACCGCCGAGCTTGAGAATACCCGCCGCCACGGCTGTCAGCAGTGGCCCGCTCCCCGCCACCACAATGCGGTTGCCGGGGACGATCCCGCCCGATTTGATGAGCGTCGTTGCACCGGCAAGGCCGATCACGCCCGGCAAGGTCCATCCCTCAAACGGAACGACCCGCTCATGCGCGCCGGTGGCCGCAATCAGATGTGGGGCCTCGAAGAACTCCGGATTGTCCGCACCGATCACATCGACACGATACTGGCCACTGACACTCCAGATGCGCCGGCCGGGCAGAAAGCGCACGTTTGAGGCGATCAGCCGCTCGCGCAACGCATTGCCCGCTTTCAGCTCGGCCGTTTCGGGCAGCCCGTTCAGCCCGTCCAGCGGCTTGCGCCAGACCTGCCCGCCGGCGGCATCCTGCTCATCGAGCAGAACAACATCGAGCCCGGATGCCGCCGCCGCCAGCGCGGCATTGGTGCCGGCAGGCCCCGCCCCGGCGACGATCACATCAGCGATCGCGCCTGCGCCCTTGTTGACCTTTCCCATCACGGAACGCCCCTGAGTTCAACCACCATGCCTTCAGCCACGCGGGTCAGGCACGCCTGACGGAGCGCGCCGTCGATATAGATCGCGCATTCCTGGCAAACGCCCATGAAGCAGAACGCCCCGCGCGGCGCACCTGCCGCCGGGCTGGAGCGCATCTTCAGGATGTCGTTCAGACCCAGCGCAACAGCCACGGAATCACCGGCCCGCGCGACCAGCGGACGACCGTCCACCATGATCGTGATGCTCTCTCTGTCGTCCTCGCACCGTCTGCGCATGGGTTTCCTTGTCCCCGCTGCCCAAATTTCAACTTTACAGGAATACCGTTTGTATACATTATGTCCGCCAATACGAAGAATGGCAAGCCATCTGTTAGTCCCGGAAGAGAGCAAGGAGGAAAACCACAATGTTCAAGGGGATCGGCAAGTTTCTGGCCACCATCGGCCTTATCGCCTCGACCAGTCTCGTCAGCGCACCGGTCGAGGCCCGCACGCTGGACGAGATCATCAAGTCCGGCTCGGTCCGTGTCGGCGTCAATCCGACGCTGCCGCCGCTCGGCAAGTTTGACGACAAGAACCAGATCACCGGTTTCGATGTCGATTTCGCGACCGAGATCGCCAAAATGCTCGGCGTCAAGCTGGAAGTCGTTCAGGTCGGCTCCCCCGACCGGATCCCGTTCGTCGTCTCGGGCAAGATCGATTTCGTGATGGGCGCCATGACGCGCAACCCGGAACGGGCGAAGGTCATCGATTTCACGGTGCCGGTCCACACCGAAGTGCTGGGCGTGCTGACCACCAAGGCCAACCAGAAACCGGACTGGAAGGACTACAACAAGGCCGATGTCACCTTCGTGCAGGTGCGCGGCTCGACCCCGGTCAAGTTCATTGAGGACAACCTCAAGAACGCCAAGGTGACCCTGCTCGACAATTACCCCGATGCGGTCCGCGCGCTGGCGCAGGGGCGCGGCACGGCGATGATCGACGTCATCGACTTCATGGGCGAGCACATGCAGCGTCACAAGGTCGACTGGCAGATCGTCGATACCCCGGTGGACATCTATTATTGCGGCCTTGGCGTGGCCAAGAACGCGACCGGCCTCAAGGACTGGCTCAATGTCGCGGTCTTCGAGATGCACCGCCGCGGCAAGACAGCCGAGCTGTGGAAGAAATGGTTCGGGATGGACATGATCAAGCCGGTTGGCGCAACGCCGTACTTCTGATGCCGCCTGCGGCATGAGCCCAGCGGTCCCGCGCCGGAGCACACCGCTCCGGCGCTGCCCCTGAAGGCAACTCAGAGGTCATCGTTCCATGAACTATGTTTTCCAGTACGGGCAGATTTGGCCCTTTCTGCCCAGACTGTTCGACGGAGCACTGGTTTCGTTGCAGATCGCCATCCTTGCGTTCTGCGGCGGGCTGCTGATCGGCACCGCCTGCGCCGCAGTCAAGACCTTCGGCCCCAAACTCGCGGCCTGGCTGATCGACATCTACGTGACCTTCTTCACCAACACGCCACAGCTGGTGCAGATCTATTTTCTCTACTTCGCCCTGCCGGACATGGGCATCCTGCTCACATCCTTCGCTGCCGTGCTGATCGGCATGACCCTCAACGCCGGCGCCTATCTCACGGAAATCCAGCGCGCCGGTTTTGAAAGCCGCCGTGTTTCCGAAATGGAGGCCGCTGAGGTACTCGGTTTCTCGCGTTTGCAGCAGATCCGCTATGTCATCCTGCCGCATGTCGCGCGGGTGCTTTTCCCGCCCCTATCGAACCAGTTCATCATCATGACGCTCGGCACGTCCATGGCCGCCGTGTTCGGGGTGGAAGAACTGACGGGGCAGGCCATGAACATCAATTCGCAGACCTTCCGCTCGATCGAGGTCTTCACGGTTGCCGCCGGCCTCTACATCGTGCTGACGCTTGTCGCCTCGGTCGCGCTATCGCTCATCGGTCGCTTCGCCTTCCGCGCACGGACGGGGCTGATCTGATGCTGGCGACCATTCTCGAAGAGCTGCCGCGCTTTCTCACCTACTATAACCTGCTGTTTCTCGCGCAGGCTGCCCTGGCAACACTGGCGCTTTCGGCCTTCGGCTGCATTGTCGGCGTCATCGTCGGCTTTGTCCTTGCCTTTGTGCGGCTCACCCCCTCGCGGCTCTGGCTGCCGCTGCGCTGGTTCGCCTTCCTCTACACAGAAATTTTCCGGCGTGTGCCGTTTCTGGTCACGCTGATGCTGTGCTTCTTCGCCTTCCAGGCGACCGGCTATGATGTGCCGCTCGCCGTGGTGGGCGCGGTGACCGTGGCGCTGATCGCGAGCGCTTTCATCGGCGAGATCATCCGCGGCGGACTTGTATCGGTGCATCGCAACCAGTGGGATGCGGCGGCGACGATGAATTTCACCCTGCCGCAAACGATCCGGCACGTCGTGCTGCCGCAGGCATGGAAGATCATCCTGCCGCCGGCTTTCGGCTTCTTCGTCATGTTCATCAAGGATACCGCCCTCGCCTCGCAGATCGGTGTCATCGAGCTCACCTATGCCGGCAAGGTCTTGAACAACAAGGGATTTTCGGCTGCCCTGAGCTTTGGAAGCATCCTGCTGATCTACTTCGCGATTTCCTATCCGCTGGCGCGGTTTGGCAAACACCTGGAGAATCGTCTTGCTGCATCTCGACATCACCGGACTTGAAGCCCGATACGGCGCGATGAAGGTGCTCGACGGCATCGACCTCAAGGTCGGTCGTGGCGATGTCATCGGCCTCATCGGCCCGTCGGGATCGGGCAAGAGCACCGTGCTGCGGTCGGTCATCGGCCTGTTGCCGCCCAGCGCCGGCACGGTCCTGCTGGATGGAACGCCGATCGATTATCGCAACGCAGCCAGCGTCCGCACGGTGCGCGACCGCATCGCCATCGTGTTCCAGCAATACAACCTGTTCCAGAACATGAGTGTGCTCGACAATGTCACGGTCACGCCGGTCAAGATCAGGAAGCGCAATCGCGACGAAGCGACGGCCGAGGCCAGGGTGTTGCTCGAAAAGGTCGGGCTGGGCGACAAGCTCGGGCGCTATCCGGACGAGCTTTCAGGCGGCCAGCAGCAGCGCGTCGCCATTGCCCGCGCACTGGCGCTGAAGCCGGAAATCCTGCTGCTTGACGAGGTGACGGCGGCGCTTGACCCCGAACTCGTCTCCGAGGTGCTCGACACGATCCGCGTGCTTGCCGGCGAGGGCATGACCATGATCATCGTCTCGCATGAAATGGCCTTCATCCGCGAGGTTGCGACGCGCGTCTGCTTCATGGCGGACGGGCGCATGATCGAGAGCGGCTCGGCCACAGACATCTTCGATAACCCCGGCGAACAACGGACGAAGGACTTCATCTCGAAAATCCTTCGGCACTAGCGCCATTCAGGAGCACACCATGACCATCAGACTGACAGCCGGCGGCTTCACCTTCACCGGGCATTTCGAGGAGGAAGCAGCGCCCAAGACCTGCGCCGCCTTTCGCAGGCATTTGCCATTTGAAAGCAAGCTCGTGCATGTGCGCTGGAGCGGCGAAGGCATCTGGGCGCCGCTGGGCGATCTCGATTTCGGCGTCGGGCTGGAAAACAACACCTGCTATCCGGCGCCCGGTCATGTGATCCTGTATCCGGGCGGGGTCAGCGAGACGGAGATCCTGATCGCCTATGGTGGCGTCAGTTTCGCCTCCAAGGCAGGGCCGCTCTCCGGCAACCACTTCATCACCTTGACCGGCGGGCTCGAAAATCTGGCGCCTCTTGGCAAACGCACCCTGTGGGAAGGCGCACAGCCAGCACGGTTTGAATGGGTTGACCGGTAAATTGCTGTCCGGCGCCGACAAAGGCGTCACGGATTGAGACCTTGTGGCCGGGCACAGGCCCGCCGAAGCGCCGCCGCTGCGGCGCCTCGGGTTCCGGTGATGTTGGCAATCGCGCTCAGGTCGCCTTGATGTTCCGGCGCTTGACGATGTCGCGCCAGCGCTCGACATCCGCGTTGAGGATCTTGCCGAACTGATCGGGGCCGAGCCCGGTCGCGGAGAAGCCCAGTTCGCTGATCTTTTCAGCCGAGCCGGGGGCCTTCAGCGCGGCAATGGCCGCCCCGGCCAGTTTGTCGACCACGGGCCTGGGTGTGCCGGCAGGCGCCATCATGCCCGTCCAGTTCTCCAGTTCGACGCCCTTGACGCCGGCTTCGGCGAAGGTCGGCACGTCGGGCAGCAGCGGGATGCGCTTGGCCGATGTGACGGCCAGGGCCCGCAGGCGATCGCCCTTGATGGCATTGATCGATTCAGGAAGGTTCGAGACGATGAAATCGATCTGGTTGCCCATCAGATCATTGATCGACGGCGCCCCGCCCTTGTAGGGAACGTGGGTGAACTCGGTGCCCGACGCGAGCGCCAGAAGTTCGAGGCCCAGATGCGGCGGCGTGCCGTTGCCGCTGGAGCCGCCGTTGAAACGCCGCGCCTTGGCTGCGGCAAGGAAGCTCTTCAGATCCTTGTGCGGCGAGGCGGCATTGACCACCAGAACCAGCGGGCTGGTGGCAAGATGCGCCACCGGCTGCAAATCCTTCTGCACATTGTAGGGCAGATCGGAGTACAGCGACGGGTTGACAGCGTGGGTGAGCGTCACCGCCAGCAGCGTATAGCCGTCAGGCGCCGAGCGCGCGACCTGATCGGCGCCGAGATTGGCGCTGGCGCCGGGCCTGTTCTCGACAATCACCGGCTGGCCGAAGCCGTCGCTGAGTTTCTGACCGATCAGGCGGGCCATGACATCGGTCAGGCCGCCCGCCGCGAACGGAACGATGTAGCGCAGCGGCTTGTCGGGATAGCCCGCCTGTGCCCAGGCAGCCATCGGCGCAGCCGGGAGCATCGTGCTGCCGGCGAGAATTCGCAAGGTGTCGCGTCTGGTGATCATGGTCGTCTCCTCCGGTGAAAGGGGCGGGCAACCGTCCAGTCCGTGGCGGACGCCTCATGTTTTATCTTATATAAGATATAAGAGCTAGCCTTTGTCAATCGACCGGCAGGGCGCCGGACGGTGCTTCAGCTCTGCCGGGGGATCAGCACGATCTTGGCGGCGGCGATGCGCCCCGCATCGATATCGGCGAAGGCTTTCGCGCCATCGGCGAGCGGACGCTGGGCAAACCAGCCGAGCGCCCCGAGCCGCCGGCCCTCGATGGCGCGCACGGTCTGCTCGAAATCCTGCGGGGTGTAGCAATAGACGCCCCTGAAGGTGATTTCCTGCAACGTCACCTTGCGAACATCGAGCCCATCGACGCCGGGCAGCAGGCCGACATGCACGATGACGCCGCCGGGGCGCACCATGTGGCTGGCGGCTGCGCGCGTTCCCGCCGCGCCCACGGCGTCGATCACGAGATCGACCGAGTTTTCCGCTGGCCCCGTCATTGCGGGGTCATAGGCGGCAAGGCCCTCACCCTCGGTCAATGTGGTGCGGCGCAGGGCATTGGTCTCGCCGACCGTGATATCGGCGGCGCCGAAATGGCGTGCGACCAGCGCCGCGGCAAGCCCGATGGCGCCGCCGCCGAGCACGACGACGCGGGCCGCAGCGAGCGGCAGGTGCAGCGCCTCCATGCCCACGCGCACCGCGTGCCAGGACACGGCAATCGGCTCGGCGAGCGCGGCCTGCTCGATGGGCGTGGTGTCGGCGATCGGCACGACGTTGCGCGCCGGAATCGTCACATAATCGGCAAAGGCGCCGGGGCGCGGCGGCATCGAGATGATCTGCCGGGTCGGCGACAGATGCCAGCGCCCCTCCCGCGCGTAGGGACAGGCGGGATCGACCACCAGCGGGTTGATGGTGACGCGCTCGCCGGCGCGCGGCCCGGCAACGATGCGGCCCGCCGCCTCATGGCCGAGGATGAGCGGCGGCGGCCGGCGCGAGTCATGGCCGTGATAGGCATGCATGTCCGACCCGCAGATGCCCACCGCCTCGACGCGGATCAGCAGGTCGCCGTCCCCGGGCACGGGCTCCGGCGCGTCGGTGTGGATCAGCGTATGGGGTGCGGTGTAGAGGAGCGCCTTCATGGCCGGGGATCCGTCGGGTTATCGTGCGGTAAAACCACCATCCACCGCCAGGGTTTGCCCGGTGATGTAGGCGGAAGCGGGCGCGGCGAAGAACACCACCGCGCCGTCGAGATCGTCGAGATGGCCGTTGCGGCCGATCGCGGTCTGCGCGGCATTGCGGGCGGCGCGTTCGGGATCGGCGAAGACCGGTTCGGTCAGCGGGGTGGGGAAGAACCCCGGCGCAATCGCATTGGCGGTGATGCCCTTTGCCGACCACGCCTCGGCAATCGCCCGGGCCAACTGCACCACCCCGCCCTTGGCCGCGCCATAGGGCGCCGAATTGGCAAAGGCGCGATAGCTTTGCAGCGAGGCAATGAGGATGATGCGGCCATAACCGCGCGCCGCCATCGCCGGCGCGAAGGCCTGCGTCAGCAGAAACGGTGTGCGCAGATGCAGCGCCATATGCAGATCGAAGGCCGCCGCGCTCACCTCCTGGAACGGCTGGCGCAGGTTCACGCCCGCCGCGTTGACGATGATATCGACCGACAGCCCCGCCGCATCGCAGGCCGTTTTTAGCGTCGCACCCACATCGGGCTCGGCGAGATCGGCGGGGATGACATGGGCGGCGATTCCCTCCGCCCTCAGGCCGGCAGCGGCGGCTTCAAGCTCCGGCAGCCGGCGCGCCACCAGCACCACTCCGGCCCCGGCCCGGCCCAGCGCACGGGCCATGGCGAGGCCGATGCCGCTGTTGCCGCCGGTGACCAGCGCCGTGCGCCCCGAAAGATCGAACAGCGCCGGCATCCTCGCCCCCGCGCTCATTCTGTAACCGGCTGGCCGAGGTCGATGGTCTGACCCGCCGCATATTTTGCCATGCGCACATCGGATGTGCGGGCATGGGCCTCCATGCCCTCAAGCCGCGAGATGCGGGCCGAGACAGGCGCGATGCGCGTGCAGGCTGCCCGGTCCATGCGCTGCCAGGTGAGCGGCTTGAGGAATTTGTGCACCGACAGGCCGGAGGAGTAGCGGGCCGCGAACTTGGTGGGCAGGATGTGGTTGGTGCCCGAGCACTTGTCGCCAAAGGCGACATTCGTTTCCTCGCCCAGAAAGAGCGAGCCATAATTGGTCAGGTGTCGGAGCCACCAGTCGAGGTCGGCGCAATGCACTTCGAGATGCTCGCAGGCATAGGCGTCGGAAACCGCGAGAATCTCCTCGCGCGTGTCGCACAGTACGATCTCGCCATAGTCGCGCCAGGCGGCGCTGGCGGCATCACGCGCGGTGGGCGGCAGCGCGGCGATCAAGTCCGGCATCAGGCGGGAAACCGCGTCCGCGATACGGCGCGAGGTCGTCATCAGCCAGGCGGGGCTTTCATGGCCATGCTCGGCCTGGCCGACAAGATCGGTCGCCACGATCAGGGGATCGGCGCTGTCATCGGCAATCACCGCCACCTCGGAGGGGCCGGCAAAGACATCGATCCCCACCTTGCCGAACAGCATCCGCTTGGCCTCGGCCACGAATTTGTTGCCCGGACCGACGATGATATCGGCCGGCTTGCCGGTAAAGAGGCCGAAGGTCATGGCCGCAATCGCCTGCACGCCGCCAAGGCACATGATCACATCGGCGCCGGCCACCTGCATGGCATAGAGCACATCGGGGTGGATGTTCTGCCCGCGATAGGGCGCCGAACAGGCCACGACGGTCTTCACGCCCGCCGCTTTCGCCGTGGCAATCGACATATAGGCCGAGGCGATATGGGCATAGCGGCCGGTCGGCACATAGCAGCCCGCCGTGTTCACCGGCACGAGCTTCTGGCCCAGATGCAGCCCGGGCGAAATCTCGACCGAAAAATCCTTCACCGAATTGCGCTGCGCCTCGGCAAAGCGGCGCACCTGCCCGGCGGCGAACTCGATATCGGCCTTCACCTTGGGCGCGATGCCGGCGGTCCGCCCGGCAATCGTCTTCTTGTCGAGAACGATCGGCCCGTCCCATTTGTCGAGCTTCAGCGCGTAGTCGCACACCGCCTGTTCACCGCCCGCCTCGATGGCCGCCAGCATGTCGGTGACGACCTTCCGCGCGGTGTCGGTCTCGGTCTCGGGCGTCTTTGTGGCCGTCTTCAGGTAGGTCGTAGCCATGATGCGGGGTCCGTTCTTGTCGCGGGAAGGGGGCGACGGTGCCGCCGCCCCCGAAAACGTCACTTCTTGTCGAATTCGGTCGCAAAGGCCTTGAGCTTGGGGTCAGCCGCCACCTTCTTGAGGAATTCGTCGGTGATGTAGGATTTGGCCTCCGGCGCGGCGGTGATGGTGCCGACATCGGTCATGAACTTGCCGATTTCAGACAGCCAGCCGTCCACCGTCGAGGCGCCCTTGCCGCGATCCATGATCTTGAGCTGCTCGTCGAGGCCGAAGGTCGGGCGCAGCGCGAATTCCTGATCCATGGCGCGCGGCGTCACCTCAAGCCCGCCCTGCTTGTAGAAGTCGAGCGCCAGCGTCCGCGCTTCGGCCGGGTTGGCCTTGGCCCAGGACCAGCCGCGCAGGAACACGGCGAGGAACTTGGCCACATCGTCCGGCCGCTCCTTGGCAAAATCGCCGCGCACGATCAGCGCACCGGGCACGATGGCGCCCGCATCCGTGCCGTTGCAGAGATACTTGGCGTTGGCGCGGTCCTCGAGCGTGTAGGTGTTCGGCGCCCAGACGCCGGCGACATCGCCGTTGTTGGAGGTGATCGCGGTGATGATCTGCGCCTGGCCGAGGTTGACGAACTGCATGTCGCTGCCGGCAAGGCCGAATTTCGTCAGGCACTTGCGGGCGGCGTAATCCACCGTCGAGTTGGTGGTCAGCAGCAGTTTCTCACCCTTCAGCTTTTTGGGATCGGCCTTGATCGCGTCGAACTTGTCGCCGCGCACCATCATGGCATTGGTCTTGGATTCGTCGTTGGTGATGCCGATGGTCAGGATGTTGAAGCGCACGGCGCCGAGCACCGCCGGCACCGAGCCGGTGCCGCCCACATCCCAGGATTTCGCCGCCGAGGCGGCAATCTGCGGTGCGCCCGCCGGGAAAGTGGTGAAGTTCGGGGCAAGACCCACCTCCTTCCACCAGCCCTTGACGTTGGCATAGTGGAACGGCAGCGCCCAGTAGAGCGAGGGCTGGTAGGAGACACCGATGGCCGTCTGGGCCCGCGCCGGGCCGGTCAGGCTCGTGGTCATGAGCGTTGCAAGGGCAACCGCGCCGAGAAGCTTCTTCATCATTTCCTCCGTTGTGCTGCGGGCGCGGGGATCCGTGCCGCTGGTACTTTCTGGGGCAGGCGAAAGGGGGCGGCCTCCTCGGCGGCGGCGACAAGAATGTCGCCGATCAGCCGGCAGTCGGCGTCGCTCAGGGAGACCGGGGTGCGCACGTCGCACAGGGTGGCGAGCACGGAATGGGTGGCCGCAAGCGGGCCTTGCGCGCCGGCATAGCGCCAGTGGCGCGGCGCACTGGTGAAGCCCGCCTGCCGCTCAGCGCCGAACCATTTCACCGGCACGCCGCGCGCGCCGGCCCGCGCCACGAAATCGGCCATCGCATCGGGCGAAAAGCCGGGCAGCGAAAATTGCACCGATGTCGCGGAAAACGCCTCCGCCGCCGGGCGATGCGGCAGGCGAATGCGGTTGCTGTCGCCGAGCCGGGTGATGATCGCCGCATGAATTGCATTCCAGCGCCGCGCCCGTTCGGGCAGCAGCGCCAGTTGCGGACGCAGCAGAGCGGCGGCCAGCGCCGTCATGCGCAGCGAGAAATTCGGCGTCGTCTCGCTCCAGCGCGCCATCACATCGGGGTCGGGTACACTCTGATGCTGGGCATGGAGCATGTAACTGCCCGAATGCAGGATGGCGCGGGCGGCCCGATCCGCATCGTCGAGCACCAGAAAGCCGCCCTCGCCCGCGTTGAGATGCTTGTAGGTCTGGGCGCTGAAGCCGGCAGCCGCGCCGAAGGTGCCGGCGGCCCTGCCGTTCCAGCCGGCGCAGAGCGCATGGGCGCAATCCTCGATCAGCTCAAGCCCCAGCCGCGCGGAGAGTGCGACGACGCGGGCCATATCGGCGATGTGCCCGCGCATGTGCGAAAGCATCAGCACGCGCGCCCCGCTCGCCCGCGCCTTGCGTTCGAGATCGTCAAGGTCGATCACATAGTCTTCGGTCACATCGACGATGACCGGCACCGCCCCGGCATGGACGATGGCGCCGGGCACGGGAGCGAGCGTGAAGCCGTTGACGAGCACCGGATCGCCCGGCTGCACATCCAGCACCTTGAGCGCGAGAAACAGCGCCGAGCCGCCCGAATTGACCGCGATGCAGTAGCGCCGGCCGATGAAGGCGGCAAACTCGGCCTCCAGCAGGGCGGCGTCGCACTGGTCGGCACCCATTTCGCCATAGCGGAACAGCCGGCCCGTCTCCATCAGCGCGAGGGCCCGCGCAATGCCCTCGGCGGGAATCGGCGTCGGCTCCGTCAGGTCGCGCGTGAAGGGCGGCAGGCCGCTGTCAGACCGCATCGGAACCCTTCTCCTCGCGCAGCGACTTCCAGATCTGGGTGCGCAGATGGACGAAGGATTCGATGTCCATCACGTCCTCGATCCTGGAATGCTTGTCCCATTGCTCGGCTTCGCGGATCGACTTGATGTCGAGCACTTCCTTGATCCGGCCCGGACGCCGGGTCATGATCGCCACCCGGTCGGCGAGATAGACCGCCTCCTCCACCGCATGGGTGATGAACAGCACCGTGCGCGGGTTGACGCGCGAGATCCGCACCAGCTCCTCCTGCATCACCACCCGCGTCTGCGCATCGAGTGCGCCGAACGGTTCGTCCATGAGGAGCACGCTGGGATCGAGCACATAGGCCCGCGCAATCGCCACGCGCTGCTGCATTCCGCCCGAGAGCTGATGGGGGAAATTGTCGGCATGGCTCTCGAGATTCATCAGCTTGAGCGCGCGGGCGATGCGGTCCTCGCGCTCGGATTTCGGCAGGTTCTTGTTGCGCAGGCCAAGATCGATGTTCTCGCGCACGCTCTTCCAGGGAAACAGCGCGAACTGCTGGAACACCACCGCCCGGTCCGGCCCCGGCGCCACGACCCTGGCGCCGTTGACACTGACCGTGCCGCCCGTCGGATGCTCGAAGCCGGCGACCATGCGCATGCAGGTCGTCTTGCCGCAGCCCGAGGGCCCGACGATGGCGACGAATTCCTTCTCGCCGATCTCGAGATTGATGCCCTCAAGCGCGTTGAACGTGCCGAACCGCATACTGACATTGTCGAACCGGATCGACCCCATTCCTACCTCCCGGACATCTGAAGACCGCGCCGCCGGAGCACGATGGCCTCGCCCTGGCGCAGCAGCACGTCGATCGCCATGCCGATCACGCCGATGGCGATCATCCCCACCATCACCGTGGGCGTGGCGACATTGGCCTGTGCCTGCACCATCATGAAGCCGACCCCCGCCGCCGCGACGATGAGTTCGGCGCCGACCAGCGATTGCCAGCCAAGCCCGGCGGCCACGCGAAGCCCCGCGACAATCGAGGGGAAGGCCGCCGGCAGCAGAATTTCGAGAATGGTCCGGGTGTTGCCGGTGCCCAGCATCCGCGCCGCCTCGATCAGCCGCGGCTCGACAAAGCGCGCGCCGCGATAGGCGTTGATCAGGCAGGGCGGGAAGGCCCCCGCGAAAATGATCATCACCGGCCCGCCGATGCCGGTGCCGAACCAGAGCGCGGCAAACGGCACCCAGGCAATCGGCGCAATGAAGCGCAGCATGTCGAAAATCGGCGTCACGATGTCGTCGAGCAGGCGGAACCAGCCCATCATCAGGCCAATCGGCACGCCGATCAGCATCGCCAGCCCCACGCCATAGATATAGCGCTCGAAGCTCGACGCCACATGCACCGGCAGCGTGGCGCCCGCAAAGGGCGTCGTCATCAGCTGCATCATGCGGTCCAGCACATCAAGCGGGCCTGGCAGGAACTGCCGGGGCACGAGGCCGCTGCCCGAAAGCCCGGCCCAGAGGCCGAAGAACAGGCCAAGCCCGAGGCCGGCATAGAGAATGCGTTGCGACAGCGTGAGGGGTGCGTCGTTCATGGCTCAGTCCCTCGCCGCCACGTTCCAGGCCAGCGCCCGTCGTTCCACCATGCCGAGCGCCCGCGTCGTCACCCAGCCGAGGACGCCCACGGTCGCCATGCCCACGAGGATCATGCCGGGGTAGATGTCCTGCTGCGCGACATTGAGCACGAAGCCGATGCCCAGCAGCGCGCCGACGAGTTCGGCGGCGACCAGCGTCGTCCACGAGGCCTGAAGCGAGAGGCGCAGGCCGGTGAAGATCATCGGCAGGGCCGCCGGCATCACCACCTCGACGATCTGCCGCAGGCGCGGTGTTCCCAGCATGCGCGAGGCTTCCAGAATCGGTCGCTCGATGGTCCGCACGCCGGCGAAGGTGTTGATCACCGACGGCACGAAGGCGGCAAACCAGATCACCATCACCTTGGCGGCATCGCCGAGGCCGAGCCAGAGGATCGCCAGCGGAATCCAGGCCAGCGGCGGGATCGGCCGGATGATCAGGAACACCGGGTTGATCGCCGCCTCCGCCTTGCGGCTCCAGCCCATCCAGAGGCCGAGCGGCACGCCCGTCACCACCGCCGTGGCAAAACCCATCAACACCAGCTTGAGGCTGTGCAGCGAATGGGCCAGCAGGGTGCCGTTGGCATAGCCGCGCGTGGCAATCTGGTGCAGCGCGGACCAGAAATCCCGGGGCGAGGGAAAGCGCATCGTCGAGACCAGCCCGGTCGCGGTGGTGAGAAACCAGATCCCGATCAGGGCGATCATGGTCGCAAGACCGATCCAGCTACGCCTGCTCATGCATCCTCCCTGAATCCTCGTGATGACGGTTTCGTTGATGATGACGCTTTTATGAGAGCGCCTTCATGAGGACGCATTTATGAGAGCGCTTTCATTCATGCTTTCATCGTTTTTCTGCGAGGTCAACCAGCAATTTGCGAATCTTATAGAAGAATTTTCGATTGAATTTTTGCATGTTTCGTCTTGCCAATGAAATTTCTTTCAAGCATGGTTGCCGGATGAGATCCCGCCCGCGTCTGATCGATGTTGCCCGCGATGCCGGCGTTTCGCCGGCGACGGTCTCGCGCGCCGTCTCGCAACCGGAGTTGCTGGCGGCGGCCACACTGGCGCTGGTGCAGGCGAGCGCGCGCAAGCTTGGCTATGTGCCCGATGGCGCGGCGCAGGCGCTGGCCTCGGGCCGCACCATGACGGTGGCCGCCGTGATGCCAACGCTGGACAGCATCATCTTCGCCAAGGCGCTGCAATCGATGCAGGTCGCGCTGTCGGCTGTGGGCTACCAGTTGCTCGTCGCCTCGCATGAATACAGCGTCGGGGCCGAGGCGGAGGCGGTGCGCCTGCTGCTGGCCCGCGGCATCGACGGGCTGATACTGGTGGGGGCCGAGCGGCCGGAAGCGACCAACACCCTGCTGCGGCAGGCGAATGTGCCGGTGGTGCTCACCTGGTGCCCGGACGGGGTGAACGCCTCGGTGACGGTGGACAATGCGCTCGCCGGACGGCTGGCCGCCGAGCATCTGATCCGGCTCGGGCACCGGCGCATCGGCATGGTCTGCGGGCATCTGCTGTTCAATGATCGCCAGCGCGCCCGCCTTGAAGGGGTCCGCGCCGCGCTGGCCGAGGCGGGGCTGGACCTGCCGGACTGGCGCATCTCGCACCAGCCGATGACGATCAGCGGCGGGCGCAACGGATGCAGCGCGCTGCTGGAATGCGCTGATCGTCCCACCGCGCTGATCGGCGGTATCGATCTTTTCGCGCTTGGCAGCATCGCCGAGGCGCAGGCGCGCGGCCTTTGCGTGCCATCGGATCTGTCAGTGGTCGGCATCGATGATACGGAAATGGCCTCGCAGGTCTCGCCCTCGCTGACGAGCGTGCACATCCCCACCGCGCAGATCGGAGAGATGGCCGCGCTCACCCTGCTGGGGCGGATCCGCCATGCCGAGCCGCCCGCCGACAGGCTGCTGCCCATCAATCTGATCGTGCGCCGTTCCTCGACCGTACCGCCGGCCGCTGATGCGCTTCAGCGCAGCAGTGAAACGTAGGAACAGCTCTCCGTCACGCAATAGGAGCGGCGCCATTCCACCGGCGCGCCGTCGAGCGCGGTCGCCACCCGGTCGATCAGCAGCACCGGCGCCCCGGCCTCAAGCCCGAGCAGCGGCGCATCCTCGGCGGTCGCCGGCAGGGCTTTCACCCGCTCGCGCCCGCCCGCCACCGTCACGCCGAAGCGGTTCGCATAATGGGCGTAAAGGTTGTTGGGCAACGCGCCGTCGTGCCCCAGTTCGGGAAAGAGCTGGGCGGAAACGGTGATGTATTCCGAAATCACGGCCTGCCCGGCCAGCGAGCGGAGGCGCGCGATGCGGATCACCGGCGCGCCCGCCCTGAGGTTCAGCGCCGCCGCTTCCCCCGCATCCGCCGCCGCTTCCACACAGGCGCGCAGGATGCTTTCGGGAAACACCGGCTCGCCGGTATCCGGCGCGATCTTGAAGAACTGGAACAGGATGCGCGCTTCATCATGCTGGGCAACGAAGGTGCCCCGCCCCTGCTGGCGGACGAGCAGGTTCTCCACCGTCATTTCATCCAGCGCCTTGCGCACCGTGCCCTGGCTCACCCCAAGCTCCGCCGCGATCTGCATTTCGGAAGGGATCAGCACGCCGGGTCGCCAGTGGCCCTCGGCGATCCTCTGAATCAGCAACGTCCGGACCTGCCGGTAAAGCGGGCTGAGACCGGGTGCCTTTCGCGGGGCGGAAACTTCAGGACGCTTTGGCATGGCAGGAGTCCTTGGCGAAAATCGGTTTGACAGGCCGCAACTCTTGTATCTTATACAAGATATAGGTTGAAGCCATCTGTCCTTTCGCGCGTATCAGGCTGCCCGCCTTATCGCAAGCGAGGGATGATCGGGGCTTCTCAACGCGAAAGAGGACATCGTGGCCGAAATCGTCATCACCGAATTCATGGACGACAGCGCGGTGGCCATGCTGAAGGCGCGCCACGACACCCTGTATGATCCGGCGCTGGTGGATCGGACCGAGGCGCTGATGGCCGCCCTGCCCGGCGCGCGGGCGCTGATCGTCCGCAACCGGACCCAGGTGCGCGGCGCGCTGCTGGCGGCGGGTTCACGGCTCGAAGTCGTCGGGCGCCTCGGCGTCGGGCTCGACAACATCGATGTCGCGGCCTGCGCCGCCCGCGCCCTGCCCGTGATCCCGGCGACGGGCGCCAATGATCTGTCCGTGGCCGAATGGGTGATCACCACGGCGATGGCGTTGCTGCGCGGCGCCTATCATGCCACCGATGCCGTGATCGCCGGGGAATGGCCGCGCAACCGGCTGATGGGGCGCGAGCTGTCGGGCCGCATCATGGGGCTGGTCGGGTTTGGTGCGATTGCGCGCGAAGTGGCCCGCCGCGCCGAGGCGCTGGGCATGACCGTGATCGCCTATGACCCCCTGCTGCCCGCCGACAGCCCGCACTGGCGGCTTGCGCAGCGCGCCGACCTCGATACGCTCCTGAAATCGGCGGATGTGGTCTCGCTGCATGTGCCGCTGACCGAGGCGACAAGGAACATGCTCGATGCGGAGCGCCTGAAACTGATGCGCAAGGATGCGGTGCTGCTCAACGCGGCGCGGGGCGGCGTGGTGAACGAGGCGGCCCTTGCCGCCGCGCTGAAGGCCGGTGCGCTCGCGGGTGCCGCGCTCGATGTCTTTGCCGAGGAACCGCTGACCGCCGCGGCGGGCGCGGTGTTCCGGGGCTGTCCCAACCTGATCCTGACCCCGCATATCGCGGGCGTGACGCAGGAATCGAACGTGCGGGTCTCCTCCCTGATCGCCGAGAAGGTGCTGGCTGTTCTGGGGGCGCGGGCATGAGCGATGTTGTCCTGAGCCTTGCCGAGGCTGAACAGCTGGTGGCCGCAGCGCTTCAGGCCTGCCGCACCGCGCCCGACACCGCCGGCCTCGTGGCGCGGCTTCTGGTGGCGGCGGAAGCCGACGGCCTCAAGGGCCATGGGCTCTCGCGCGTGCCGAGCTATGCGGCGCAGGCCCGCGTCGGCAAGATCGACGGCTTTGCCAGGCCCCGCCTCGAACAGGCAACGCCGGCGCTGGCGCGCATCGATGCCGCCCACGGCTTTGCCTATCCCGCGCTGGAGCTTGCGACCGATGCGCTCTCGACCATGGCCCCGACCATGGGCATCGCGGCTGCGGCGATCCGCCGTTCGCATCATTGCGGGGTGGCGGGGCATCATGTCGAAAAACTGGCAGCGCGCGGGCTGGTGGCGCTGCTGTTTGCCAATACCCCGGCGGCCATGGCCCCGTGGGGCGGGCGCACCGGCGTTTTCGGCACCAACCCCATCGCCTTTGCCTGCCCGCTGCCGGATGAGCCGCCCATCGTCGTCGACCTGTCGCTGTCGAAGGTGGCGCGCGGCAACATCCTCAATGCCCAGCAGCGCGGCGTGCCGATTCCCGAAGGCTGGGCGCTCGACAAGGACGGCCAGCCGACGACCGATCCCTCCGCCGCGCTCGCCGGCACCATGCTGCCGATCGGCGATGCCAAGGGCACCGCGCTGGCGCTGATGGTGGAGTTGCTCGCCGCCGGCCTGACCGGCGCAAGCTATGCTGCCGATGCAACCTCCTTCCTCGACGACAAGGGCGGCCCGCCCGATACCGGCCAGCTGCTGATCGCGCTCGACCCGCTCCGGGTGGGCGGCGCGGGAACGGTGGCGCATTTCGCCCGCCTTGCCGGGCAGATCACCGGGCAGGACGGCGCGCGGCTGCCGGGCTTGCGCCGCATCGGTCTGCGCCGGAAAGCCGCCGAAACCGGACTTGCCGTGCCCGAGAAACTCGTGCGAGACATCAGGGCCCTGGCCGGGATCTGACCCCCGCCCTGCCCTATCAAGGAGAATGCGTCATGTCGGACGAAGCCTTCTTTCGCAAGGAAGCCTGTCTCATCAACGGGGCATGGGTGGCAGCGGAAAGCGGCGCGCGGATCACCGTCACCGATCCTGCGACCGGCGAGACCGTCGGCACCGTGCCGAACTGCGGACCCGCCGAAACCCGCGCCGCGATTGCCGCCGCCGAAGCGGCCCTTCCGGCCTGGAAGAAACTGCCCGCGGCCGAACGCGCGGGCCGGCTGCTGCGCCTTGCGGCGCTGATCCGCGAGAACGCCGCCCCCCTCGCCCGGCTGCTGACGCGCGAACAGGGCAAACCGCTGGCCGAGGCGACCGGCGAGATCCAGATTTCCGCCGCCTATATCCAGTGGTTCGCCGAGGAGGCCCGCCGCGTTTATGGCGATGTCATCCCCTCGCCCTGGGCTGACCGGCGCATTCTGGTGACGCGTGAGCCGGTGGGCGTCGTCGCGGCGATCACGCCGTGGAATTTCCCCGCCTCGATGATCGCCCGCAAGCTCGGCGCGGCGCTGGCGGCCGGCTGCACGCTCGTCATCAAGCCGGCGGATCTGACCCCCTATTCCGGCCTTGCCTGGGGCGTTCTGGCGGACATGGCCGGCATTCCGGCCGGTGTCGTCAACATCGTCACGGGCGAGGCCGCCCCCATCGGCGCGGCGCTGATGGACAGCCCGGTGGTGCGCAAGATCACCTTCACCGGCTCGACCGCCGTGGGCAAGCTGCTGGCCGGCCAGGCCGCGCCCACCATGAAGCGCGTCTCGATGGAACTGGGCGGCAACGCACCCTTCATCGTCTTTGACGATGCCGATCTTGAACGGGCCGTGCAGGGCGCGATGGTCGCCAAATACCGCAACGCCGGACAGACCTGCGTCTGCACCAACCGCTTTTATGTGCAGGCCGGCATCTACGACACCTTTGCCAAACGGCTCGCCGAGGAAGTAGCGAAGGTGACCGTCGGCGGCGGCTTTGAGGCTGGCGTACAGCTCGGCCCGCTGATCAACGACCGCGCGCTCGCCAAGGTCGAGGCGCATCTTGCCGATGCGACCGGAAAGGGCGCCACCGTGCTCACCGGCGGCCGGCGCCACGCCCGCGGCGGCACCTTCTTCGAACCGACCGTGCTCTCCGGCGCCACGCAGGCCATGACGGTGGCGCGCGAGGAAACCTTCGGCCCCCTTGCCCCCATCTTCCGGTTCGAACGCGAGGAGGAGGCCGTGGCCTGGGCCAACGATACCGAATTCGGCCTCGCCGCCTATTTCTACACGCGGGATCTTGCCCGCGCCTTCCGCGTCAATGATGCCCTGCGTTATGGCATGGTCGGCATCAACGAAGGGCTGATCACCACCGAGGTCGCGCCCTTCGGCGGCGTCAAGGAAAGCGGCGTCGGTCGCGAGGGCTCACGCTACGGCCTCGATGATTATCTCGACATGAAATACACCTGCCTTGGCGGGCTGGTCTGAGCGTCGGTCAGGAGACGGCCATGACAGTGCGGGCATTCGGAGTGGCCGGCGATACGCCGGTTGAAGACATCACCCTGGCCAACGCCGCCGGCGCCGTGGCGAAGGTCATCACCTATGGCGCGGTGGTGCGCGATCTTCAGGTCCCGCGCCCCGACGGCACGCTCCAGCGCGTAGTGCTGGGGCTGGAAACGCTCGACGACTATCTCGCCCATTCCCCGCATTTCGGCGCGATTGCCGGCCGCTTTGCCAACCGCATTCGCGGCGGGCGCTTCACGCTGGACGGGGAGGCCCATCAGCTGCCGCTCAATCAGGAGGGCCGCCATTCGCTGCATGGCGGCGGCCAGGGGTTCGGCAAGAAGCCCTGGCGGCTCGTTCATGCCGATGCCGCCTCCGTCACCCTCTCCCTCGTCTCGCCCGCTGGCGAGGCCGGCTATCCCGGCTGCCTCACCACCACATGCCGCTACACGCTGACGGATGACAACGCGCTGAGGGTCGAACTCTTCGCCTTCACAGACGCGCCGACGATTCTGAACCTCTGCCATCATTCCTATTTCAACCTCGACGGCGGGGCCGATATTCTCGACCACGAACTGATGGTGCGGGCCAATCTGATGACGCCGGTCGACGGCGACCTGATCCCTGACGGCTCGCTCGCCCCCGTTTCCGGCACGCCGTTCGATTTCCGCCGGGCCCGCCCGGTGCGGCTGGCTTCCGGGGATGGCACGCGCGTCTGGTATGACCACAACTTCGTGCTGCGCCGCGACCGGCGCGAGATCGGCACGGACGGCTTCGACCTTGCCCATGCGGCGACGCTCGCCAGCAACCGCTCCGGCCTGAAAATGGATGTCTGGACGACCGAACCCTGCCTCCAGGTCTATGACGGGTTCAAACTGAACCTGCCGGTCAAGGGCCTCGGCGGCGCCCAGTACGGGCCGAATGCCGGCATCTGCCTGGAACCGCAGCACGCGCCCGACAGCCCCAACCTGCCGCACCTGCCCAGCACCGTGCTGCGTCCCGGCGCGCTCTACCGGCAGGTGACGGAATATCGCTTCGGCCCCAGGACGTGACGACCTGACGGGGCTGCGGCGGCGCCTCAGCCCTTCATGCCGCCGCTCGTGAGGCCCGACACCACCCGCTCCTGAAACAGTGCGATGACGATGCAGATCGGCACGATGGCCACCACCAGCGCCGCCGAGATGATCGGCCAGGGAAACGAGAACTCGCCCTGATAGAGCGTGATGCCCACCGGCAGCGTGCGGCTGGCGACGCGCGGGGACAGCGTGAGCGCGAGCAGGAACTCATCCCAGGAATTGACGAAGGCGAGGATGCCCGCTGTAAACACCCCCGGCGCCGTGAGCGGGATCACCACATGCCAGAGCGCCCCCAGCCGCGTACAGCCATCGATCATCGCGGCGTTCTCAAGATCGCGCGGGATATCCTGAAAGAACGAGATCAGCACCAGAATGCAGACCGGCATGGACAGCACCGCATGGGGAAACACCAGCGCCCACCAGGTGTTCAGAAGTCCCAGATCCCGCATCACCTGAAACAGCGGCACCATGATCGAGACCAGCGGAAACATCGCAATCGCCAGCAGCACGGAGAGGATCAGCCCCGCCATGGGAATGCGCATCCTGACCAGCGCGTAAGCCGCCAGCGCCGAGACAAAGACGCAGAGCAGCGTCGAGAGCACCGCCACAACCACCGAATTGAACAGGAAACGCAGGATCGGCTGATCGACAAAAACGCGGATGTAGTTCTCGATGGTGGGCGCGGCAGGCAGAATGGTGATCGGCACACGCATCAGCTCCGCCTCGGTCTTGAACGAGGTGAAAAGGATCCACAGCGCCGGGAAAAAGCCGTTCAGAGCCACGATCAGCGCAGCAAGGATGAGCACCGCGCGGCGATTGTTCAACAGCGGCATCAGCGTCTCCCCCGCTCGCATGGCGCCACGGAGAACCGATGCCCACGTCTGCTGGCCATGCCAAAGGCTTTTGGATGTTCGCATGGCGCCACGCAGAACCGGTACCCACTTCTGCTGGCCATGCTCAGTGCCTCCCCGGATCGCGGCGGGTGTATTTCAGATAGCCGGTGGTGATCACCGCCGAGACGATGAACATCAGCACCGCGAGCGCCGAGCCATAGCCGATGTCGAGGAAGTCGACGGTCGTCTTGTGGATGTACATCGCCAGCGTTTCGGTGGAATTGCCCGGCCCGCCGTTGGTCATCGCATAGGGAATGTCGAAGGTCTGGATGGCCGTGATGGTGCGGAAGATCAGCGCGACGAAAATCGCGGGCCGCAGCATCGGCAGGGTGATTTCGCGGAATTGCTGCCAGTCGCTTGCCCCGTCCACTTCCGCCGCCTCGTAATAGCTCCTGGGAATGGTCTGCAACCCGGCCAGCAGCACCAGCGCGACAAAGCTCGACGACTTCCAGATGATCGCAAGGCAGATGGTGAAGAAGGCGAGGTTCGGATCACTCAGCCAGTTGAGCGGCTGGAAACCAAGGCCGCGCACGATCGCGTTGGCGATGCCCTGGTTGTACTCGAAGAACCAGCGGAAGATCATGCCGGAAAAGACCAGCGGCAGCGCCCAGGGCAGCAGCAGCCCGAGGCGGACCGGCCATTTGATCGTAAACGGCTTGTTGGCCAGCAGGGCGAGGCCAAGCCCGAGGACGACCGCGCCCGGCACGGTAACAACGATGTAAAGCACCGTGTGCCACACCGCCTCGTGAAACCGGCCATCGCCGAGCGCGCGGGCGTAGTTCTCGAAGCCGACGAAGGGATTGCCCATCCACGGCTGGGCAAGGTGCAGGAAGGTGAAGCTCGTGCGGATCAGGTCGATGATCGGATAGAGCACCACCGCAGACAGCAGCAGGAAGGCGGGCGCCAGCATGGCAAACCCCAGCCGCCTGTCAGCCTTCTCAAGCGGTGTCAGCCGGTGGCGGATCGTGCTCATGGGCCTGTTCCGGATGGTTGGTGGCCCCGCCGGCAGCGGGCGGGCGGGGCCAGTGAAGCGTCAGCGCAGAATGGGGCCGAGGCGGCTGGACATGTCGGCCAGCGCCGCATCCGCCGTCCTGGTGCCGGCAAGGAACGCATTCATGTTCGTGCGGATGATCTCCGACACCTCCGTATAGCGGGGGCTGACCGGGCGGGACTTGGAGGCGAGCACTACCGGCAGCGCCTGCGCAAACCACGGGTTGGCCGCCAGCACCTCCTTGTCGGTGTAGACATCCGGGAACACCGGCAGATGCGAGGCGAGGATCGCCTGCATCTTCGACACCTCCGGCGAGGAGAGGAACCTGGCGAGCTTGGCCGCCTCCGCCTTGTTCTTGGAGAAGGCGGACACCGCCACCTGCCAACCGCCGATGCAGGTGGCCGGCTTGTCAGCCGTGAAGCCCGGCAGCGGCACCACGCCCACCTTGCCCTTGACGGTGGAATCGGCGTCGTTCTGCGCCCGGTTCCAGACATAACCCCAGGTCATGCCAAAGATGAGATTGCCGGCCTGGAAGTTCTGGCGGATGCGGTCGGTCGCGATTTCAGCCAGATTCGGCGGGGTCACATTCGCGGCCTTGAGGTCCGCCCACAATGCGAAGGGCTTCTTGGCCGCATCGCCCGCAAGGTTCAGTTTGCCGTCCTTCATCAGGTCTTCGCCCACGCCCCACATCGGCACCAGATAGGTGCAGACCGTGCCTTCGATCGGCGCGCCCGCCGTCTCGAAGCCGCGCAGGTTGGGGTTGTTCTCCCCGGCCATGATCTTCTGGCTGGCCGCCTTCAGCTCGTCCCAGGTCTTGGGCGGCTGGAGACCGTATTTCTCCAGCAGATCCTTGCGGTAATAGAGGAACTGCGCATCGGCGAAATAGGGCAGCGCGATGACCTTGCCGCCGACGATGTTCGCCGCGCGATAGGCCGGCAGATAGCGGGCCATGATCGCATCCTTCTCGGCGCCGAGATAGGAATCGAGCGGTTCGGCCCATTGCGCGGCAGCCCACTGGGCGGGGCGGATCACATCGATCAGCACGAGATCGAGCGCCGAATCCTTGGATGCGAGCACGGTGTTGAGATATTGCTGCTGCTGCTCGGAGGTGGCGCCGCCCACCTCGACCTCGACCTTCACGGCCGGGTTGTTCTTCTGGTAGACATCGACGATCTGCCGCATCACATCGGGGCGCTGCTGGCCGCCGGTGAAGATGCGCAGGGTCGTCTGCGCCTGGGCCAGCGCGGCCGAGCCAAGCATCAGCGCCGCAGCGAGACCGAAGGACGCCACGCGGCGCCGATCAAGACCTGTTTTCATCTGTTCCTCCCGTTTGATGATCATGCTCTTGCCTTGGGCATCAGAGCGCCCGCCCTGTTTCCGGATCGAAGATGTGGGCCCGCTGAAGCTGGACCGAAAGCGCGATGTCGGCGCCCGGCTTCAGGCCGCTGTCGGGCGGGAAGCGACCGGTCACCTCCACCGTACCGATGCGCACCAGCGCCAGCGTTTCAGCCCCCAGCGGCTCAACCAGCGTCACCCGCGCTGTCAGAGGCGCGCTGCCGCCGGCATCAAGGCCGATATGCTCGGGCCTCAGCCCCAGCGTCACCGGCTTGCGGGCAAGCCCCGTCAGGCGGGGGCGCAGGGCTTCGGGTGCGGCAAGGCGCACCCCGCCCGGCAGATCGAGCGCCGTGCCGTCCGCCGCAATCGTCGCGGGGATGAAGTTCATGGCCGGGGAGCCGACGAAGCCGGCAACGAAGGTGGAGACGGGCTGGCGATAGATGGTGTCGGGCGTGTCGAACTGTTCGAGATGCCCGCCGCGCAGGATGGCGATCCGGTCGGCCAGCGTCATCGCCTCGACCTGATCATGCGTCACGTAAAGGATCGTGGTGCCGAAGCGCTGGTGCAGCTTCTTGATCTCGGCCCGCATTTCGCCGCGCAGATGCGCATCAAGGTTGGAAAGCGGCTCGTCGAACAGGAACACCTTCGGCTCGCGCACGATCGCCCGGCCCATGGCGACACGCTGGCGCTGGCCGCCCGAGAGCTGGCCGGGCTTGCGGTCGAGCAGATGGCCGATTTGCAGGATCTGCGCCGCCTCCTTCACCTTCTTCTCGATGGTCACGGCATCCGCGCCGCGCATTTTCAGGCCGAAACCGATGTTCTCGGCGACGCTCTTGTGCGGATAGAGCGCGTAATCCTGAAACACCATGGCAATGTCGCGGTCGCGCGGGGGCAGATCGTTCACCACCCGCTCGCCGATGTGGATCGCGCCGCCCGTGATGCTCTCCAGGCCGGCGATCATGCGCAGCAAGGTCGATTTTCCACAGCCCGACGGGCCGACGAGCACAGCGAACTCCCCATCGCGAACGGAAAGGCTTATGCCGTGGATGACAGGCGTGGCTCCGTAAGCCTTGACAACAGTGTCAATCCCGATCGCCGCCATCATGCCTCCCGTGCTGGGCGTAAGTTGGTCGCTTGGGTCTTGTAAAAGATATAAGACTATCTAAAATCCAACGTCAACAGCATTCCGCCGGGACGGGCGGTGCGAAGGAGAGACGGAGCGCAAGACCTGAAATGGTTGAGATCGTCACCATCGGCATCGTCGTTCTGGACGATGTTCTGCCCATCGCGGTGCCGCTGGTTCCGGGGGAAAAGCACCGCGCTCGACGGATCGAAACGGTCGTGGGCGGCAATGCCGCCAATGCGGCGCGGGCGATCGCGCGGCTGAAGGGCCGGGCGCGGCTGATTGCGCGGATCGGCGATGATGCGGCGGGGCGCGAGCTCCAGGCCCGGCTGGAGCAGGAGGGGATCGACCTGTCGCTGTCGCAGGTGGTGGAGGGCACGGCCACCTCCCGCTCGGCGGTCATTGTCGAGCCGGATGGCGCACGCACCATCGTCAACCATCTCGACCCCGCCCTGCCCGACCAGCCCGCCTGGCTGCCCGGAACCCTGCCGGCAAACACCGCCGTCGTGCTGGGCGATACGCGCTGGGAAGCGGGCGCCCGCCATCTTTTCATACGCGCCCGCCGCGCCGGTATCCCGGCCGTTTTCGATGGTGACCGCAAGCCGCAGGATCTCGAACTGATCGACCTTGCGAGCCATGTCGTCTTTTCCGAACAGGGGCTGGCGGAACTCTCCGGCAGCGCGGACGCCGCCGAGGGGCTGGCGCGGGTGGCACGCGGGCGTAGCGGCTTTTATGCGGTCACCGCCGGCAGTGCCGGGGTTTACAGTTTTCAGGCGGGCCGTGTCCGCCATCACCCCGGCTTTCCGGTTGTGGCGGTCGATACGCTGGGGGCGGGTGATGTCTGGCACGGGGCCTTCGCGCTGGGCCTCGGCGAGGGTATGGGGCTTGATAGGGCGATTGATTTTGCCAGTGCCGCCGCCGCCCTCAAATGCACCCGGCCCGGCGGCGGCGCAGGGGCGCCGCACCGGCACGAGGTGGACGACTTTCTGGCGCGGCACGGCGCCGGCATGAACGGGGAGAGACGGCAATGAAGGCTTTGAGCGCGGGCAAGCTCCGCGGCATCCGGCGCATGGCTGATGCGGGCGGACGCTTCAAGATGACGGCGGTGGACCAGCGCCCGCCGATCATCAACCCCATCGCCGCCCATCACGGCGGGGCGGCGCCCTGGGGCGAGGTGGCGCGGTTCAAGACGATGCTGGTGGATATCTTGCAGGGCCAGTCGACCGCCATGCTGCTCGATCCGAACTTCGCCTATCCGATGGCTGCGGCCACGGTGCTGGATCCGCGCCTCGGGCTGATCATGACGCTGGAGGATTCGGTATTCACCGAAACGGCGGAGGGGCGCCTTTCCAGCGAGATCGACGGCTGGTCGGTCGAGAAGATCCGCCGCTCCGGCGCCGATGCGGTCAAGGTGCTGGCCTGGTATCGGCCCGATGCGCCCCGATCCGTCAACGAGCACCAGAAGGCCTTCACCAGACGCATCGGCGAGGCCTGCCAGCGCTATGACATCCCCTATCTGTTCGAGCTTCTGGTCTATCCCCTGCCCGGCGAGAAAAACCAGACGACGCAGTATATCGAGATGGCCGACAAGCGCGCCGATCTCGTTCTGGAAAGCGTCGCGGAATTTGCCAGGCCTGACTACGGGATCGACATTTTCAAGCTCGAAAGCCCGGTTCCGGCGCGCGAATGCCCCGGTGCAGGCGCCCCCGGCGCCGAAAAGGTGCAGGCGCTGTTTGACGAGATGGGCCGGCTCTGCGCCCGTCCGTGGGTGATGCTGTCGGCCGGCGCGGGCATGGCAGAGTTCAGGAATGTGCTCAGCCATGCCTATGCCGCCGGTGCTTCGGGCTATCTGGCGGGTCGGGCGATCTGGTCGGAGGCCTTCAAGGCCTATCCCGATTTCGACCGCATCCGGCAGGGGCTGGCCGGCGCCGGCGTCTCCTACATGCAGGACATCAACCGCCTGACCGATGCGCACGCCGCGCCCTGGTGGCAGAACTGGGGCGGCGCCACCCTGGCCGATGCCGGAGAGAATTTCCGCCACGCCTATCCGGGCATGGGAGCTGACGCATGAAACCGGTCCTCACCCTCGCCCTGGCCCGCGCCACGTTCGACGTGCCCTTTGCCGAAGCCTCAGCCGCGGAGGCCTTCCGGGCCATCGACGCAGCCGGCATCGCCACCACCGGGCCGCGCACGCTGCTGTTCGATGCCGATGCCGTGCGCGCCGTGCTGGCCGCAACGCCGGCGTCGGAGATTTCCGCGGTTCTGCTGCTTCAGGTCAGCTTCACCGATGCGGCGATGACGGTGGACATTGCCCGCACCTATCGCGGCCTGCCGCTCGCGCTCTGGTCGCTGCCCGAGCCGCGTGCCGGCGGTCGGTTGCGGCTCAACGCGTTCTGCGGGCTCAATCTCGCCGCCCACGCGCTTGGTCGGGCGGATCTGCCGCATCGCTGGTTCCATGGCAGCCCGGATGATGCGGCGCTTGCCCCGTTCCTTGCCGCACTGACAAAGCCGGCGACCTTCGCCCCCGCCCGCCTCCGCCCCGCCGGCGCGGGCGACGAGGCGGCCCGGACAGCCGCCGCCCGCCTTGATGCCGCCCTTGCCAATCGCCGGATCGGCCTTGTCGGCGAGCATCCCGCCGGCTTCGACACCTGCCGCTATGAGCCCGAAACGCTCGCCGGCCTCGGCGGCATCACGGTGGAGCCGATCACGCTGGGCGAAACCTTCGCCCGCGCCCGCGCCGTTCCCGAAGCGGAGACCGAAAGGCGCCGCACCGCCGCCGGCGCCCGATACAAGGGCCTTGGCGATGTCGATGCCGTGCAGCTCGGCCGGTCGCTGGCGCTTCATGCCGCGCTCGAAGCCATACGCGACGAAAAGGCGCTCGACGCCTACGCCGTCCGCTGCTGGCCCGAAACCTTCACCGATTACGGCTGCGCCGTCTGCGGCCCCATGGGCATGATGACCGAGGCGGGCACGCCCTGTGCCTGCGAGGCGGATGTGCACGGCGCGCTGACCGCGCTGCTGATGCAGGAAGCCGCCGGCGCCCCCGCCTGGCTGGTCGACATCGTGGATATGGATGCGGCCAGCGACACCGGCGTTCTGTGGCATTGCGGCTCGGCCCCGCTCTCCATGGGCGATCCGGCGTTTCCGCCCGAGGCGCAGATCCACACCAACCGCAAGATGCCGCTGCTCGCCCAGTTCACGCTGAAGCCCGGACGCATCACGCTGGCGCGGCTGTCGCAGGCGCGCAATGGGCTGTTCCTCGTGATCGGGGGCGGCACCGTACAGCGCGCGCCGATGGCGTTCACCGGCACCTCCGCCGTCATTGCCCTCGACGGCGGCATCACCGCAGCACGGGACACGCTGATCGGCGGGACGCTGGAGCACCATGTCGCCATCGTCTACGGCGACCACCGCCCCGTTCTTGAGGCCTGGGCCGCCCGGAAGGGCTTGCCCGTACTGGATTTGACCCAATGACCGCCAAACCGCTGCGCTATGGCCTGATCGGCGCCGGCATGATGGGCCGCGAACACATCCGGAATCTCGGCCTGATCGAGGGGTCCGTGATCACCGCCATCTCTGACCCCTCGCCCGAACAGGTCGCCCTGTCGGTCGCCGAGGTCGAGCGGCATCTTGGCCAGATCCCGCAGAGCTTTTCCGACTATCGCGCGCTTTTGACCAGCGGCCTGGTCGATTGCCTCGTCATCGCCAGCCCCAACGATACGCATGTCGGCATTCTGGCCGATATCGTCCGCCTCGCGCCCGAACTCGGCATTCTCGTTGAAAAGCCCGTCGCAACCAGCGAGGCGGATTGCCAGCGGCTGGAAACGCTGGCGAAGGCGCATCGCGCCCCGATCTGGGTGGCGATGGAATACCGCTACATGCCGCCGGTGGCCGAACTGCGCCGCGCCGTTGCCGCCGGCGAGATCGGCGCGCTCAGGATGTTCGCCATCCGCGAGCATCGCTTTCCCTTCCTCGAAAAGGTGGGGGACTGGAACCGCTTTTCGGAGCGAACCGGCGGCACGCTGGTTGAAAAATGCTGCCACTTCTTTGATCTCATGCGGCTGGTCACGGGGCGCGAGGCCGTGCGCGTCTACGCGTCCGGCGCAGCGGATGTGAACCACCGCGCCGAGCGCTATGACGGGCGCGTGCCGGACATTCTCGACAATGCCTTCGTCATCGTCGATTTCGCCGGCGGGCTGCGCGCGTCGCTCGATCTGTGCATGTTCGCCGAGGGGGCCTATTTCCAGGAGGAGATCGCCGCCACCGGCGACATCGCGCGGATCGAGGCGAAGATCCCCGGCCCTGCCCGCTTCTGGCCGGGCGGCGAGGAGCGCGAAAGCGAGGTCATCGTCTCCCCGCGCGCGCCGAAAGGGCCGGTGCGCCGGCCGGTCGCGGTTGATCATGCGGTGCTCCGGGCGGGCGATCATCACGGCTCGACCTTTTATCAGCACCTCGGGTTTCGCGCCGCGATGCTGGAGGGCAAGCCCGTGGATGTCACCCTCGCCGACGGCATCGCCGCCGTCCGCATCGGGCTGGCGGCGGAGCGGTCGGCGCGAACCGGCGAAGCGGTGCGCCTCGGTTAAGGGGCGGTCCGGCCGGGATCAGCCCAGCAGCCGCACCCCGGCAATGCCGATGAACAGAATGGCCAGCGTGGCACCGGAAAACACCGCCACATGGCCAAAGCCGACGCTGAACAGCGCGCGTAGTGAGGTGCCAAGGCCGAGCGCGGCCATCGCCACCAGCAGGCCCGCGTTCGAAGCCTCGACGGCAAGGTCGCGCAACGGCGCATAGGCGCCCGCCAGCGCGGTGGACGGCAGGATGGAGTTGAGCGCGGCAAAGAGGATGAAGGCGAGCGCAAAGAGCGGGGCCGGCACGGATGCCTTGACCTCGCCGGGGACCGGCTGAAGCCGTTTCAGCCACAGGCCGATCCCCATGACGACCGGCAACAGCAACATGATGCGGAACAGCTTGACGATGACCGCCGTGTTGCCCGCCGTTTCCGACACCGCGTAGCCCGCGCCCACCACCTGCGCCATATCGTGGATGGTCAGACCAAGCAGAATGCCCGTCTGCCGGTCGTTGAAGCCGATCAGCGCCGCCAGCGCGGGATAGGCGAACATCACCAGCGTGGAAACGCCATTGGCCATCACCACGGAGAAGGCGATATCCGCCCGCTTCTGCGGATAGTCCGGCACCACGGTGGCCGTGGCCAGGGTCGCCGAGGCGCCGCAGACCGCGCAGGCCGCCCCGGCCAGCGCCCCGAAGCCCGGCAGCCGGTCGAGGAACTGCGCAAACCGGACGCCGGCAACGACCGTGACCGTCATTGCCAGGATCACGAGCCAGGCAACCCCCGGCCCGAGCGCCAGAATGTCGCTGAAGGCGATCTTGAACCCGAGCAGCGCGATGGCATAGCGCAGCAGCGTCTTCACTGCGTATTCGATGCCCGGCGCAAAGCGCAGATCATCGGCGCACATGTTGAGCACCATGCCCGCCAACAGCGCCAGCACGATCGGCGGCAGGGTATAGCCGCCGGTCGCCGACTTCAGGACCGGGCTGGCAAGCGCCGCCCCCAGTGCAATGGCAAGGCAGAGCGCAAGGCCCGGCAACCGACCGCCGAACAGCCTCGGCACCCCTGCACGCTCTGCCACGACAGCCTCACGCCGAACGATAAAGCTTGGTCATCGAGAATTCGCGATGGCCAAGCGCCTCTGCCGCCGTCAGGCGTCCGTTGGCGGTGCGCACGATCATGTCGATCAGCACGTCGCCGGCGTCCGGAATCGTCAGGTCGCGCCTCAGGATGCCGGAGACATCGCAATCGATATGCTCGGGCATGGTGCGCATCGTCTTGGGGTTGCCGGTGATCTTGATCACGGGAACGATGGGGTTACCGATGACATTGCCCTGCCCGGTGGGGAAGGTGTGGACGACATAGCCGCCGGCCGCCATCAGCGTCACGCATTCGGCCGCGGCGGACGACGAATCCATGAAGTACAGCCCCGGCCCCTTGGCCGGTGTTTCCGCCGGCTCCAGGATGTCGATGTACTTGCAATCGCGACCGATCTTCTCAAGGTTGCCGAGCGCCTTTTCCTCGATGGTCGTCAGGCCGCCGGCGATGTTGCCCTTGGTCGGCTGGCTGTCGGACAGGTCCGAGGTCTTGTGCGCCTCGATCACCTCATCCTGATACGCCTTCCACATCTTGAACCAGCGCTCGCCAATCTCCGGGGTCGCGGCGCGCGCCTTGCAGAGATGCTCGGCGCCGGTGATCTCCGAGGTTTCGCCAAACACCCCGTAGATGCCCTTGGGGATCAGCTTGTCATACATGTTGCCGACGGTGGGGCAGGAGGACAGGCCCGTCGTCGTGTCGCTCTCGCCGCACTTGGTTGACACCCAGAGGTCCGAGATCGGGCACTTCTCGCGCTGAAGCTCGCTCGACCACTGAACGAATTCCTTGGCGACATAGGACGCCTTGGCGATCACCGCGATGTCGCCATGGCCCTCGATGCCGAAGCCGACCACCGGCTTGCCGGTCTTGGCGATGCCCTCGACCACGATCTTGGTCCAGGCATCCTCGATGCCGATCACCACGACCGCGGCAACGTTCGGATTGGAACCGATGCCGATGATGGTGCGGAAATGCAGGTCGAGGTCGGCGCCGAACTGCAACCGGCCATAGGCGTGGGGCAGCGCCTGCACACCCTTGACGTTGTTGGCAACGGCCTCGCAGGCGGCATTCGACAGATCGTCGAGCGGCAGGGTCACCACGAGGTTGCGCACGCCGACGCGGCCATTCTCGCGGCGCCAGCCAAAGAAGGAATCGTTGCTCCTGGCCGCCCCGCGCCGGGGAGCGACCGGCACCTTGATGGCGGGCATTTCATTCTTGCGTCCACGCACAGACTTCAGCTTGCCCTTCAGGCTGGCGAAATTGGCGACGATCGGCGCACTGGCCATGGGAACCTCCCGGAATTTCAATCGTTTGCTGTGTTCAACGGAGCCGGCGGGGAGCGCGGGGCACAGGGCCCGCGCCCGCCATCACCAGCGCTTGGTCTTGACGTTGTGAACGTGCAGATGCTCGCCCTTGCCGATCGCCGCCTTGGCGATGCCGATGTCCTGTCCGTACTTCCAGATGGTGTCGCCCTTGGCGATGTCCTTCAGCGCCACCTTGTGGCCGATCGGAATGTCAGCCTTGGCGGTGATGCGGAACGAGGAATTGTCATGCGTGACGACGGCCAGCATGTCGGTGCCGGCTTTCAGGTTCTCGACGACGACAACACCCACGCTGTCCTTGAGTTCATGCACGAGCAGATGCGGCTGCGACATGGCGGCTCTCCCCTTCCCTTTCATTTCGGTGATCGCCGGCCTGACGGTGGAAACCTCACGGCCGGGATGAAGTGGTTCTGTGGTCTATCTCTTATATAAGATACAAGACCCCAAGCCTTGTCAAACCGTTTTTCGCGCCGATGACCCGGCAAAAGCGCCTCCGGACCATCCTCTCATCAGCACCCCGCCCCTGCCCCGGCGTTGCCTGTGCGGCAAGGCCAGGCATCGTGGAAAGACGCCCTCCACTGGTCTGGCGCAGCGTGGGTTCTGCTGTGCAGTGGCGCACTCAAGACGCATGTTCTCATAATATTTAAAAGTCGCGATGCGCATCGGCTCCGATTTCAGCACAGATCTCGACCAGTAAAATCTTTATGCCCAGGCCGGAACGAATTCTTCAAAATAATGTTTAGCTTCCATGGAGGTTGTCATGTCTGATGTCATCATTGAATTTATCGTCCTGGATCTCGTCAGCGGGCGCGTTATCGTCTGCGATCAGAACGGTCGCAAAATCAATACTTTGAAGCAAGGCCTTTCAAGCGCGCCGGATGGCGTTTTCATCGACCGGGCAAAACATCATATCTATGTGACGATGATGGGGACGGTCGATCAGGCCACCGGCACCGCCTATGGTCAGGATGGTTCGATCTGGCGGATGGACCTCGACGGCTCGAATGTCGTCAACATCATTCCCAAGGGCAAGTCGAGAACGCCCAAGCAGATGACCGCCGATCTCGAAGGCGGCAAGATCTACTGGTGCGACCGGGAAGGCATGACCGTCTGGCGCGCCAACCTCGACGGTTCGGACATGGAAGCGCTGTACCGGTCCGGCCATGTGCCGGAGGATGAAAAGGACGCGGCACGGTGGTGCGTCGGCATCGCCGTCGATCCGAAGCGGCGTCAGTTCTACTGGACCCAGAAGGGCGAGACGGACGCCGGCCAGGGCAGCATCCACCGCGCCTCCTATGATATGCCGGAGGGCGGGACGCCCGAGCGGCGCGGCGATGTCGAGCGGCTGTTCAGCGGCCTGCCCGAGCCGATCGATCTCGAACTCGATTTCGAGCACGGCTATCTCTACTGGACCGACCGCGGCAACCTCAAGGGCGGCAATTCCCTGTGCCGGGCCAGGCTTCTTGCCGACGGCGCCGTTGCCCGGGATTACGAGGTCGTGGTCGCCGGCGTCGGAGAGGCGATTGCCTCCGTGCTCGTGCCGGAGCGCAACCAGGCCTACATCACCTCGCTGACCGGGGACCTGTTCCTTGCCGATCTGACGACCGGCACCGTCCGGTCGATTGCCAAATTCGACGGGCTGACCGGCATCGCCCGGCTCTAGGCCCCTGCACCACCAGGCTTTCACACGGTCAGCACGCTCCGGTCGCATGGGTCAACCATTCATGAGGAGACGCATTATGGCTCATTCCATTGCAAACAAGGGCACGGTCGCCATCATCGGAGCGGGCGTCATCGGGCGCTCGTGGGCGGCAACATTCGTTGCCGGTGGCTACACCGTCAAAATCTCCGATCCCAATCCGGAAGCTGGCAAACGGGTCTTCGAGGACCTTCCCAACTCCATCGCCGAAATTCCGCAAACCTCGTTCAGCGCTGCGGACATCAAGGCCCTGATGAAGCATGTGACCGTCACCCCGGATACCGACGAGGCCGTGAAAGGCGCCGTGGCCGTGCAGGAAAATGGCCCGGAAGATGTCGGGTTCAAATCAAAGCTCTTTGCACAGCTCGAGGCTGTCGCCGACGCTGATGCCCTGCTGATCTCGTCGAGTTCCGGCATCACGCCGGACAAAATCGGCGCGAAGATGAAGAACCCGGGCCGCGTGCTGATCGGGCACCCGTTCAACCCGCCGCACATGCTGCCGCTGGTGGAAATCTGCGGCGGCCCCAACGTGGATCCCGCCCTCATCGAAAAGGCCGTCACGTTCTACCGCGATCTGGGCAAGGCGCCCGCCGTGCTGACGCGGGCCGTGCCGGGCTTCGTGGCCAACCGCCTGCAATGCGTGCTGGTGATGGAGGCCATCCGGATCGTTGAATCCGGCGTTGTCGACATCAGGACGCTGGATCAGATCGTGCTGAATTCGCTCGGCCCGCGCTGGGCGAGCGTCGGCCCGCTGCTGGCCGGCCATTTCGGCGGTGGCCCCGGCGGGCTCGCCGGCATCGTCGAGCACATCCTCAACAAGCTTGCGGCGGGCATGGGCATCGCGCCTGTCTCGGATGCGACGATCAAGACGCTCGGCAAGCTGGTGAACGAAGCCTATCCGCCGGAGGACATGCCGCGTCTGGCCAAAATGCGCGATGAACGGACCGAGGCCATCCTCGACTTCCGCGCCCATCAGACCGTGTGAACCAGCCACCTGGCACCGCCCCGGGGAACCCCGCGGCCCGACGCCGGAGACAGATTGGTTGTGGATATCCCGGCGGCAGGCGATGCCGCTGCGCCTTCCGCCATTGACAGCTGTCAACGGCCTGCCCGCCGCGCTTTCAGACGTTGGCCGGTCAGCGCCATCACCACCGGGCCAAGGCTGAAAGCGCCGGCCCGTGCCCGCTCGGTCAGCGCCCTGAGATACCCGCCGGCCGAGCGGATCGCGGGTGAACCGTTGACCGTGATCCCCTGCCCCGTCGCCGTCGCTTCAGAGGAATGTTCGGAGCGTTGCAGGATGCTCGCCACGGTGATCAGCGCGGCCCGTTCCCCCAGAACCGCCACGGCATCGCGCCAGGCATCCGGGCTGATGCCCAGCATCGGGCGGATGAGCCGCACCGTTTCATCAAACACCCGCCAGGTCGTGATCTGCCCACCTTCGGCATAAGCCGCAAGATCGGGGCAGGCGTCGAGGACCAGCGGCAAGGGCAGGGCGATGCCTGCCTCCCCTGCTGCCGGCTCCTCCGCAGCAGGAGACAGCTCGTCCGCGACATCGCCCCTGCTTTTTTCGGTAGCAGGTTCAAGAATCTGACTGGCTTGTGGATTTGAATTTGTCTTGTGCCGGTCAGAATCGCCGGCATTGCCGGTCATTTCTTGTCCATCGGTGTTGTGTGACAGGCAGTCCAGCACATCGGTTCGCAAGGCATCGAGGCTCGCGCGCAGGCTTTCCAGCCGGGCAGAATCATCGCCCAGCCGGCGCAGCGGCACCATGAGCCCCATCAGCGCCAGCCGGTAATCCTCCCAGGGGCCGGCGCGCCCCGTCTCCAGCCCGAGCGCGACGAGCTTCAGCACATCCCGCCGCAGCAGCGACACCGTTTCGCGCAGGCGCGCCGCCTGGCGCTGGCGCAGCCGTTCCGCCTCGGCCAGGGCTTCGAATTCGCCGGCCCGCGCCACCAGAGGCCCAAGGTCGAAACCGAAGGCGGTATCCGCCTCCTCGCCCCGGCGGGCATAGCGTTTGCCGTTCGGACTGTCGCGCCGGATGATCAGCCCCGCCTCGACCAGCGCCGCCAGATGCCGGCGCATCGTCTTTTCCGCCATGCCATGCGCCCGCGCCGAGAGCGCCCGGTTCGAGGGATAGACGACAAGATCGGCGCAGGGCCCGTCCGGCTCCGGCAGGGTCATCGCGGTTTCAGGATGGAAGGAGAGGAGGGCGTTGAGCAGCGCCAGCGTCCGGTCGGCAAGGCCCAGCGGGCGCGCCGCAGCGGCCAGCGCCCGGAAAACCGCCCATTTGTTGACCGTGGCCGCGCCATTGGCGCCTGCCGTCCGTGCAGCCTGCGCCGCCGTTGCAACAAGGTCCCTGGTTGCCAGATGGCCAAGCGAAGCCGTTCGCGCCCCAAAGGGCGTCGCTGGGGAAAAGCCGGACATAAAAGCCTCGTTTCGTTGAGGCAAAAGAAAACCGCCCGCCAACGCGACCAAAATCGCGGCGAAGAGACTTGACGGCGATTCGCGGAAGTGGGATTCTCAGCGTTGCGAGGACTAAGAAGGGCTTCCGGCGGAAACGTTGGGGGCCTTTTCTTTTGCGGTCTGCTCCTGGGTGATACGCCGATTACGCGGGTGAATGTCAGGCGTTTTCGCCTATTATAGGAATATTATCGCATTGCCTGTCAAGGGGCCGATTTCCGGCGCCCTTGCCATTCGGCATAGAGGGCGGGCAGGGCGTTCGCGACATGCCGGGCAAAGTCCGGCGCGGCGGCCTCGTCCAGCGTCAGCACCGCCGCCGTGCCGCGTCGTTCCAGCCGGGCCAGCGGCCGGGCGCGGCCATCACGCAGCACAATGTCCGGCCCGGCCGGGGCAGGGGAGGGGGCCTTCGCCTCGGCCGCCTGATAGGCGCGGGCAAAGCGGCTGTCGCTATCGACCCCGGGCAGGTTCGCTGCGGCCTCCGCCCGGCGGCGGGCGGCCTCGTCGGCAACGCGGGCGGCAAGCGCCATCCAGCGCGGACGTCCCGCCTTCGGCGCGGGGCCAATGGCGCGGGCGAGGGCAGGGGGGATGGCCCGGGCCACGGCCAGCAGCCGGGTGATCTCCGCCGTCTGCACGGCGAGCGCGGCAACCAGCGTCGCCCGGTCAAAGCCACGCTGGCTCAGCGCCTCGGCAAAGAAGGCCTTCTCGATGAATGACAGGTCGCGGCGCTGGGCGTTTTCCTGCCCCTGCGCCACCACAAGCTCGGCGTCGGTCAGCGCGCGCACCTGCGCCTGCACCGGACGGCCCAGCGCGGCAGCGGCGGCCAGACGCCGGTGGCCATAGGCGATCTGGTAGCGACCGGGCGCCTCGGGATGGGGCCGGACAAGGATCGGCACCTTCTGGCCATGGTCCCGGAGATCGGCGAGGAACGCCTCGAAATCCGCACCCTCTGCCTGAATGCCGCCCAGCCGGTCGCTGACGAAGGAGGGGTCGATCAGTGCGGGATCGAGCGCCACAACCGCTTCGCCGCTGGCCAGCCGCGCCCTAAGGCTCGCTGCCTCTTCCGCCGCCGCGCCAAGTTCACCCAGCGAGCGGCTCATCGCCTGAACCGAGCCGGAGACGATCCGCCCCGGCGCGGCTTCGAGGCTGCGCACACGCGGGATGGCGCTCTTGGTTTCGGGCGCCGGCGCCTCGGGCGGGGCCAGCGCGCCCAGCAGCGCCGTCAGTTGGCTTTTTCGTGCGCCTTTCATGCCCGCCCCCAGCTCTTGCGGATCAGCCCCGTGAGTTCGCCGTTCACGGCATCGACCGATTCCATCACCCGCTCATAGGTGGAGCGGGAAAAATTCTGCGCGCCGATCTCGTAGAGCGTCTGCTTGGTCAGCCCGGCGTCGGCAATGGCGGTGGATTTGAGCACGGTCGCGGTCGCCACCCGTTCGCCGAACAGCGAGCGCAGAAAGCCGACGATCTGCGCCTGCGGCCCATCCGCCGGCTCGTGCCGCGTGATGACATAGCGCAGGAAATCGAAGCTGAGATCGCCCCCCGCCGCGCGGACCACCGAGAGAAGATCGGCGGCCATGAACAGGAACTGGCTCATCGAGGCGACATCCAGCATCTGCGGATGCACGGTAACGACAAGCCCCGTCGCCGCGCAGAGCGCCGACAGCGTGAGGAACCCCAGTTGCGGCGGGCAATCGATCACCACCACATCGTAATTGGCCTCGACCGACTGCAACGCCTCCCACACCCGGTTGAAGAACGCGGCCTGACGCCGGTCCTCGGCCAGAACCTTGGGCGTCGTGTGCTCGAATTCCTGCAATTCGAGGTTGCCGGGCACCAGATCGATGCCGTCGAAATAGGTCTTGCGCAGGATATCGGCGAGCGGCCGGCGCTCGTCGTCATAGCGGATCGCGCCGTAGAGCGTCCGGTTCGGCCCGACATCGAACTCCGGCTGCACGCCGAACAGCGCCGACAGCGAGGCCTGCGGGTCGAGATCGACCGCGAGCACGCGAAACCCCTGAAGCGCCAGATACTGCGCGAAATGGGCGGTGGTGGTCGTCTTGCCCGAGCCACCCTTGAAATTGGTGACGGCGATGACCTGAAGCTTCTCGCCGGGCCGGCGCGTGGGATCATAATCACGGCCCCGTCCGCCCTCGCGGCTCAGATGCCGGCGCAGGGCGTTGATCTGGTCGAGGCCGTAAAGCCGCCGCCCGCCGGGCCCCACCTCGGGCTGCGGCCCCTCGCCCGCCAGCGACAACTGGCGCAGATAGCTGTCCGACACGCCGATCAGCCGTGCCGCCTCGCCGGAGGAAAAGCGCCGAAGCTCCTTTTCCGCCGAGGGCGGAAACAGCCGCTCGCGCAGAACCTGCAACTGCCGCGACAGAATCGCCGCATCCCCGGCAATCACATCATCGACAGCGGACGGAGCCAGCGAATCCATCGTCATGGCTGCGCCATCCCGGCCAGCAGCACCGCGGCGGACAGGACGAGCCACAGGGCAACCCCAAGGCTGGCCAGCGGCACGCTTGCCCGGCACGCCGCGCTGCGACAGGAGGCCATGGTCGGCCCACCGCTCAATTTTCCGTCAGCCACGCTTGGCTCCATCAGTCACGTTTGCAGCGCCCAAAACGGCATTGCTCCGTTACCATTCGCCCATTCTTCGCGAGTCGCGTCAAGCAAAAGAGGGTTAACGCCGGATTAACCGCTCTGGCTGGCCCTTGACAGGTGTCAACGTTCGCTTCGCCGCACACACCGGAAGCCGAGATGGCTGGTCGAGGTATCGACCGCCTCGGCATGGCGCGCGGCCGGCCGATAGCGCCTGCAATATTGCGGCGTGCAGAGGTGCGAGCCGCCCTTCAGCACTTTGCGGGGAATGCGGATCTCCGGCATCGTCGGATCGAGGCTGTCCTCGATCCTGCCCCCGCGCGGATTATGCGGAATGCAGCACGGCTTGGCCGGATCGGCGGTGTGGCAGTCGGTGTACCAGTCCGCCGTCCATTCCCAGACATTGCCGATCATGTCATGGAGCCCGTAGCCATTGGCCGGGTAATGACCCACCGGCGACGTGCGGGCAAAGCCATCGTCCATCGTGTTCTCGTTGGGAAAATGCCCCTGCCAGGTATTGGCCATGTGCCGGCCCTCCGGCGTCAATTCATCGCCCCAGGCAAATTCGGCGCCCTCAAGCCCGCCGCGCGCCGCAAATTCCCATTCGGCCTCGGTCGGCAGATCCTTGCCCGCCCATTGGGCGTAAGCCAGCACATCCGAATAGGCGACATGCACCACCGGGTGATCGTCGAGCCCGTGGATATGGCTGCCGGGCCCATAGGGATGGCGCCAGTCCGCGCCTCTGAGAAAGCTCCACCACTGGCCGAAGATGCGGGTATCGACCGGATGATCCGGGGGGGTGAAGGTGAGCGATCCGGCATAGATCATCTCGGGTTTCGCGCCGGGATAATCCTTCGGGTCGGGCTTGCGCTCGGCAAAGGTGACGTGGCCGGTGTCGCGCACGAAGCGCTTGAACTGCCGGTTCGTCACCGGATGCACGTCAATCCAGAAACTGTCGACGCTCACCCGGTGAGCCGGCGCCTCCTCGGCGTAATGGCTGTCCGACCCCATCAGGAAGGTGCCGCCCTCGATCCGCACCATTCCGCGCGGCACCAGCCCCGGCCGGGGGGATTCCCCGGCGGGCCCGGCCCTGGTCATTCGCGGCCCTTGCTCAGGAAGTCCTGAACCATATTGGCCATTTCAAACGACTTGCTGCCCTGCACCGGCGGATATTGCGCCAGGGTTGCCAAATGCTGGCCGACGAGTTCCTTCATCGGCCCCATCTGCCACGAGACCTTCTGGAGCATATGCCCCTCGCTGCCCGTGGGATCGGCATAGCTCTCATAGGGGTCGGCATGGATGTTGAAGACCTTGGGAACCGTCAGCGGCACGACATTGGCGTAATAATTTTCCTTAGTTGCAAAATGCCATTTCCAGTTGCCCATGCGCACAGCGGTCAACTTGGCCTCGTAGTACAGGAAGAGGTGATCGCGCGCGGAATCCTTCGCCTCGCCCCGCCAGTAGGGCGTGTTGTCCACCCCATCGATAAACTGCTTCTTCTTCTGCATGAACCAGGCGGCAGGGTCCTTGACACCGGCGGCCACGCCCAGCGAGGTGAACATGTCCTGATGGCACTGGATGCCGCCGAGAACCTGCCCCGGCTTGACGACGCCCGGCCAGCGCAGCAGAGAAATGACGCGCACGCCGCCTTCATAGGTCGACATCTTCTCGCCGCGGAAGGGCGTTGTCTGCCCGTCCGGCCATGACGAATGCTCCGGGCCGTTGTCGGTCGAATACCAGACGATGGTGTTGTCGGCCAAACCGTTGTCGTCGAGGAACTTCAGCACCTCGCCGACCGTGTGATCGTGCTTGATCACGCCGGAGCCGGCCTTGTCGGCCTCGGATGTGAAATCCTCGGCGGCATAGCGCCACTTGTCGTCGAGATGCACATAGAGATGGCCGCGCGTCGGGTTCAGCCAGACAAAGAACGGCTTGTTCGCGCTCTTGGCATCGGTCATGAACTTCATCGCGCGGGGGCCGACCTCCTTTTCGTCGAAGGTCTTCATCCGCTCGCGGTCGAGCGGACCGGTATCGGTGATGGTCTGGTTGAGATAGGGCCCGAAGCGCGGATCGGTCTTGTCCACCGGCTTGTCGGTGGCCAGCGAATGGATGACCCCGCGCGCGCCATACTTCTTCTCGTAGGCTTCCTTGCCGCCCGGATACTTCGAGGCCCAGCGCTGATAATCGCGCTGCTGGAATTCCTCGGAGACGTTGAGGTGATAAAGGTTGCCGAAGAACTCGTCGAAGCCGTGGTTGGTCGGCAGATGTTCGTTGCGGTCGCCGAGGTGGCTCTTGCCGAAATGGCCGGTCGAATAGCCCTGCGCCTTCATCAGTTCGGCAAGGCCGGGCGAGGCGGTGTTATGCCCCAGGGGGTCCCCCGGCTGGCCCACGGTCGTCATGCCCGAGCGGATCGGATACTGGCCCGTGATGAAGGCCGCGCGCCCCGCCGTGCAGGAGGGCTGGGCGTAGTGCGATGTAAAGATTGCGCCTTCCCTGCCGATCCTGTCGATGTTCGGCGTCCGGTAGCCCATGACGCCGAGGCCATAGGCCGAAACGTTCGACCAGCCGATATCATCGCCCCAGATGACGAGGATGTTCGGCGGCTTGCCGGAGGCGGCTGCCGGCCGGGCCGGCGCGGCCTGGTTCTGCGCCACGGCCGGGCCGCCGAGCGCGGTCGCCAGCGCCGCAAGCCCGGCACTGCCGAGCATGAGGTTGCGGCGGCTGGTCTCAACGGTGGCGCCCGCCGGTGTCCCTGCGGTGGCCTTTTCGTCCATGGCTTTGGTCACGACAATATCCTCTCGCAATCGATCGGTTTGAAACGGGCGGCGGGCCTCACGGCATCATGCGGTGATGCAGGTCGGTCATGATCCAGATGGCACCGCCGATGAGAACCGCCGACATGAAAACGGCAAGGCCCAGCGCAATCGTTGCTTCAAGCGGCACGCGCTTGGTGGAATAATGAAGGAAGTAGCGCAGGTGCACAGCCACCTGCACCACGGCAAGCCCCGCGATCAGCAGCAGGGCCGGGCCGCGCTCGACATCGGTGAAGGCCACCACGCCAAAGGGGACGACCGTCAGGATGATCGCAAGCAGGAAGCCGTTGATGTAATCGCTGACATGCGGGCGACGAAGGTGAACGGGCGTCATTTCAGGGCTCCCGGCAGGTAGACGACGGAGAAGATGGCGATCCAGATGATGTCAAGGAAGTGCCAGAACAGGCCAACCCGATAGAGCCGCGACAGGACCGGCTCGGTCAGGCCGCGCCGCGTCAGCTGCACGCCAAGAACGATCAGCATGACCATGCCGACGGAGACGTGCAGGCCATGGGTGCCGACCAGCGCAAAGAAGCCGGACAGAAAGCCGCTGCGGTCTGGCCCCGAGCCCTCGCGGATCAGCCCCTGGAACTCCTGAAATTCCAGGAACAGGAAGGCCCCGCCAAGCAGGAAGGTGAAGACGAGCCACATCAGCGCCGATTCCCGCCGCCCCGACAGCGCACTGATCGACATCAGGCCGAAGGTAAGGCTGGACGTGAGCAGCAGCGCCGTCTCCTGCGCCGCGCGCCCGAGTTCCAGAACCTGATGCGGACCCGGCCCGCCCGCCGTGCCGCCGCTGAGCACCAGATAATTGGCGAACAGGATGGCGAAGATCACGGCATCGCTCATCAGATAGAGCCAGAAGCCGAGCGCCCGCTCGCCGTGCATGGCATGGCTCGCCGGTGTGCCGAGCCCGGCCATCGGGTTTTCGGCCAGAACATCCGCCGGCGGGAGTGTGGTTGCGTGTGCCGTTGCCTGTGTCATGGCGCGCCCTTCCTACTTCTGACCGGCCATGATGGCATTGACGTCACTGAGCGGGATTTCATACTCGCCATGGTCCTCGAAGCTCTGGTGGATCGCCAGCGCGACGATGATGAGGAACGACAGCACAGCCAGCCACCAGATCCACCAGACCGCGGCAAAGCCGAGCACGAAGCTCATGACGCCGATGAAGAAGCCGTTGGGGTTGGGCTTGGGCATCTCGATGGCTTCCGCCGGCCCAAGCGGGATCGGCTTGCCGCTCTCCTTGGCCGCAGCCAGGACATCACGGCCCGAAATGATGGGCTGGCGGGCGAAATTGAACGGCGGCGGCGGCGAGGAAATCGACCATTCCAGCGTGCGCCCGTCCCAGGGATCGCCGGTCGTATCCTTCAGGGCCTCGCGGTTCCTGATGCTGACGATCAGCTGCATGATGATCGAGAAAATGCCGAAAGCGACCGAAAGCGCGCCGATCATGGCGATCATCAACAGCGTGGTGAAGCCCTTGTCGTAGATTTCGGCGATACGGCGCGGCATCCCCATCAGGCCGAGAATGTAGAGCGGCGTGAAGGCCAGCACGAAGCCGATGCACCAGCCCCAGAACGCCCGCCGGCCCCAGACCTCATCCAGACGGAAGCCGAAGGCCTTGGGAAACCAGAACACATAGCCGGCAACAAAGGCGAACAGCGCGCCGGGAATCAGCATGTTGTGAAAATGCGCCACAAGGAAGGTGGTGTTGTGCAGGTTGAAATCCACCGGCACCGTGGCGTGGATCACGCCCGTCGCACCGCCGATGACGAACAGCACCATGAAGCCGATCGTCCAGTACATGGTCGAGTGCATTCTGACCCGCCCCTTGTACATCGTGAACATCCAGTGGAAGACCTTCACACCCGTGGGAATGCCGATGATCATCGTGGCGATGCCGAAGGCCGCATTCACGTTGGCGCTGGAGCCCATGGTGAAGAAGTGGTGCAGCCAGACCAGCATCGAGACGACCATGATCACGGCGGTCGCCTTCACCATCGCCTCATAGCCGTAGATGCGCTTGCCCGAGAAGGTGGCGACCACCTCGGAAAACACGCCGAAGGCCGGCAGGATGACGATGTAGACCTCGGGATGGCCCCACATCCAGAACAGGTTGGCAAAGTTCATGTAGTTGCCGCCCGCCGTCGCGGTGAAGAAATGCGCCCCGAAGATGCGGTCGATTTCCAGCAGCGCCAGCGCCACCGTCAGCGGCGGGAAGGCGAAGAGGATGATGACGCAGGTGCACAGGACCGTCCAGGTGAAGATCGGCATGTCCATCAGCTTCATGCCGGGCGCCCGGCGGCGCAGGATCGTCACGATCAGGTTGACGCCGGTCAGCGTCGTTCCCACCCCGGATATCAGCAGGGCCCAGATCCAGTAGTCGACGCCGGTGTCAGGGCTGCGCTCGATGCCGGTGAAGGGCGGATAGCCCGTCCAGCCGCCGGCCGAAAACTTGCCGAGAACGAGCGAGATCAGCACCAGTCCGGCGCCGGCCGTGGTCAGCCAGAAGCTCAGCGCGTTCAGGAAGGGGAACGACACGTCGCGCGCGCCGATCTGGAGCGGCATCACGAAATTGGCGAGCCCGGTCATGAATGGCATCGCCATGAACAGGATCATGATCGTGCCATGGGCGGAAAACACCTGCTGGAAGTGATCCCCCTCCAGATAGCCGTGGCCGACCACCGACAGCGCCTGTTGCGAGCGCATCATGAAGGCATCGGCAAAGCCGCGCACCAGCATCACGATGGCCAGGACGATATACATGATGCCCAGCATCTTGTGATCGACCGTGGTGAGACAGTTGCGCCAGAGCCAGCCCCAGAGGCGGAAGTAAAACAGGATGCCGATCACGGCGACCCCGGCCAGAACCGTGACCGCGGCGCCCGAAAAGGCGATCCAGCTATAAAACGGCAAGGCATCAAAATTCAGACGGCCCAACATGATCAATGCCCCTTATGAGGTTTGGCAACAGCCCCGGCAGCGGCAGGCGAGGACGCAATGGTCACCGGCAGGGGGTTCATCCTGTAGGCGGGTTCATATTGTCTGAGCACGGTCTGGAACAGCGCCGGCTCGACGCGGGTGAAGGCCATGACCGGCGCCCCCGGCGTCCGCTCCGCGAGCTTGCGATAGCGGGCGAAATCGAGCAGCGGCTCCTGCGCGGCGGTCGCGCCCGGCATCGTGCCGGCGGCAACCGAGGCGAGCCAGCCCTGGAAATCGGCCTGGGTCATGATCCTGGTCTTGAACCGCTGCATGTAGAATTCCGGTCCGGAATACATCGCGTTCGCGCCCTCGAACTCGCCCGGCGCGGCGGCAAGGAAGTTCGCGCGCGTCTCCATGCCGGTCATCGCATAGATCTGGCTGACCAGCGACGGGATGAACAGCGAGGTCATCATCGGATCGGAGCTGATGCGGATGGTCACGGCCCGTCCCGCCGGCGCCGCCAGCTCGTTGACGGTGGCAACCCCCGCCTCGGGATAGATGAACAGCCATTTGTAATCGAGCGCTATGGCCTGGATCTCGTAGGGCGGCAGGCCCGCCGGATCGGTCCTTGGACGATAGGGATCCAGCCGGTGCGTGTAGACCCAGGTCAGCGTGCCGAGCGCGACAATGGTCAGCAGCGGCACATAGAACGTGACCTTGTTGATCACCGCTGATTCGTCGAACGACGGATCATAGCCCGTGTGCCCCTCGCGCATCCGGTAGCGCCAGACGATCCAGAGAATGCCCAGAATGATCGGCACCCCGATCAGCGTCATGACCAGCGCCGAGAGCTTGAAGAGCTGCAATTCGATGGTGGTTACATCGCTCGCCGGGTTCAGCATCGGCATTCTCGATACCTGGCACCCGGTAAGCAACATTGTGAGTAAAACTGTCGAAGAAGACTTCTTAAAATAAGAAATAGTCGGCGCCCATGACGTAGTTGTCATTGACTGAGCCCTCCGCATTCCATGCCCGCCCCCGATTTTTTTCCGATGTCGCGAAATGTCAACCAAAGTTTTCGACCGTATCCGTTTTTACATAGCGACGTTCCGCCGCAATCAGTGGCCGGGCCGCTCCGCAACATTGGGATTTTGTAATCTCGCGGCCAAGATGCCGGCAGGGTGGATCTCCTACATCACTGTCAACGAGCGGCCCTGTGCCGACGTGCAGTCCACGGAGAAACTCATGACCCCTTTCAAATCCTCGCCTTCGATGTCGCGCCGCAGCCGGTTTCTGGCCTCTGCCGCCGCGATCGCCTTCCTCGGTGCCGGCGCCATCGGCTCGGCAGCGCTTCAGTCCCTTCCCGCGCGCGCCGCGCCGGTCGTCACCTCCGACCTCAATGCGAATGCGATGCCGTCCTTTTCCAAGGTCGTCGATCGCGTCAAGCCTGCGGTCGTTTCGGTGAAGGTCAAGATGGACGCCGGCATCAGCCAGGCCGCCGACACCTCGGACGGCTTCGATCAGCTGCCGCCGGAAATCCAGCAGTTCTTCAAGCATCGCGGCCAGGGTAATTTCGGCCAGCGCGGCGAAGGCCAGCGCGGTGCGCCGCGCGGCGGCATGGCCACGGCCCAGGGCTCCGGCTTCTTCATCTCGGCCGACGGCTATGTCGTCACCAACAACCATGTCGTGCAGAGCGCCAAGGAGGTCACGGTCGTCCGCGAGGATGGCAGCGAACTCTCCGCCAAGGTGGTCGGCACCGACCCCAAGACCGATCTCGCGCTGCTGAAGGTCAACGAGAAGGGTGACTATCCCTTCGTCAGCATGGCCAAGGATGCGCCCTCGACCGGCGACTGGGTGGTGGCCATCGGCAACCCGTTCGGGCTTGGCGGCACGGTGACCGCCGGCATCGTCTCGGCCCATGGCCGCGACATCGGCTCGGGCCCCTATGACGACTATCTCCAGATCGACGCGCCCATCAACAAGGGCAACTCGGGCGGCCCGACCTTCAACCTCAAGGGCGAGGTCGTGGGCGTGAACACCGCGATCTACTCACCCTCGGGCGGCAGCGTCGGCCTCGCCTTCGCCATCCCGGCCCGCACGGTGACCTCGGTGGTCAACCAGCTCGAGAACGGCGGCAAGGTCGAACGCGCCTTCCTCGGCGTCAAGATCCAGCCGGTGACCCGCGACATTGCCGAAAGCCTCGGCATGAAGGATGCGGCCGGTGCCATCGTCGACAGCGCCGAAGCCGGCACACCGGCTGCGAAGGCCGGCCTGAAATCGGGTGACGTGATCGTCAAGGTTGACGGCACCGCGATCAAGGACGCCCGGGACCTGACCCGGCGGATCGGCTCGCTGAAGCCGGGCGAGACGGTGAAGCTTGGCTATCTCCGCAATGGCCGGGAAGAAGCCGCCTCGATCACGCTGGCAGGCCAGCAGGACGGGCGCCAGGCCAAGGCCGATCTGAAGGCGGGGGGGAAAAGCGTGCTGGGTGTCCAGCTCGCCCCGGCCAGGGACGTGAACGGCGCCGGAGACAAGGGCGTCGCCATCGTCGGCATCGATCCGAACGGCCAGGCTGCGGCCAAGGGCCTTTCGGAAGGCGATGTGATCCTGGAAGTCGGCGGCAAGACCGTCGAGACCGCGCAGGAGGTCAAGGGCGGCCTCGACCAGGCCCGGCAGGACGGCAGGAAGGCCGTGCTGCTCAAGGTCAAGACCGCCGATGGCTCCCGCTTCGTCGCCATCGGACTGCCGGCGGCGTAACGGGCTGACGCGCCCCTCGGGGGAGGACCGCCCGGCGTCATCGCAGGGCCGGGCGCGACAGAGGCGGCGGAGGTCAACCGGCCTCCGCCGCTTTTTCATGTCCATCATCGGAACGCCATGGTTGCCTTGCACGTTGAAGTTACCAACAATGACACGCCGCCCCGCCACGGAACCGCACCCCATGAAGATTCTCGTCATCGAGGATGACACCAGCACCGCCGACTACATCGTGAAGGGCCTGACCGAACTCGGCCATGTCGTCGACCATGCCGCGACGGGCCGCGACGGCCTGTTCCTCGCCGCCGGCCAGAGCTACGATGTCATGATCATCGACCGGATGCTGCCGGGCCTCGACGGGCTCGCCATCGTCAAGACCCTGCGCGGAGCCGGCGTGAAGACCCCGGTTCTGTTCCTCACCGCGCTCGCCGGCATCGACGACCGGGTGGACGGGCTGAGCGCCGGCGCCGACGATTACCTCGTCAAACCCTTCGCCTTTGCCGAACTCGTCGCGCGAATCACCGCGCTTTCGCGCCGCCCGCCGATCAACGACCAGCCGACCCGGCTGACCGTCGGCAACCTCGAAATGGATCTGCTGAAACGCAAGGTGCGGCGGGGGGGCACCGAGATCGACCTGCAACCGCGCGAGTTCCGCCTGCTCGAATACCTGATGCAGAATGCCGGGCGTGTGGTGACGCGGACAATGCTGCTCGAAAACGTCTGGGATTATCATTTCGACCCCCGGACCAACATCGTCGAGACGCATGTGAGCCGGCTGCGCGGCAAGATCGACAAGGATTTCGGAACGCCGCTCATCGAAACCGTTCGCGGTTCGGGATACATGATCCGTGACGCTGCCTAGGATTTTCCGCACCGCGAGCTTCCGCTTCGCCATCATCATCGCCGCGCTGATCCTCGTCTCGGGTGTGGTGCTCGGCGCCATCGTCTACCGCTCGGTGTCAGGCGCGCTGGAAGAGCAGGTGGCCGATCAGGTGGATCGCGAGTTCGCCCACCTCATCACCGAATACCAGACGAACGGCATCGAACATCTGACGCTTCAGGTGAACCGTCGCCAGAACAGCCGCAGCCGCGATGCGCTCGACTATTCGCTTCAGGGCCTGCGCGGGGTGGTGATCGCCGGGGCGGCGCTGCCGGCCGGCCCCTTCACCACGCCGCGCATCCGGGGCGAGGGGGGCGCACCGCTCTACATCCGCACCAAGCAGCTGCCCGGCGGCGAGACGCTGATCGTCGGCACCGATGTGAACTGGATCCGCAATGTCCAGGACAAGATCCTCACCGCCTTTGCTTCGGCGCTGCTGTTCACGGCGGCGCTGGCGCTGGTGGGTGGCCTGTGGCTGAGTTCGCGCTTTCTGGCCCGGCTCGACGCGATGACCCGCACCGCGGCCAGCATCGTCGCCGGCGATCTTTCAAGCCGTGTGCCCGTTTCGGCGCGCGGCGATGACTTCGACCGGCTGGGCACGGCCTTCAACACCATGCTCGACCGGCTGGCCGCGACCATGGACAGCCTCAGGCAGGTTTCCAACGACATCGCCCACGACCTCCGCACCCCGCTGACCCGCCTGCGCCAGACGCTCGACGAAGCCGCGCGAAAACCCGGCGGGAATGCCGAAACGGAGCAGGCCTTCGATGCCGCCGGCGAGCAGGTGGACGACATCCTGTCGACCTTTTCGGCGCTGCTGCGCATCGCGCAGATCGAATCGGGCGCCCGCCGCAAGGGCTTTGCCCGGCTCGACCTTGCCGCGCTCGCCAGCACCATCGCCGATGATTTCCGCTCCGTCGCCGAGGAGCAGGGGCGGAGCCTCACCTTCGCGGGGGCAGAGCCTGTCTTCATCGAGGGCGACCGGGACCTTTTGACCCAGCTCATCGTCAACCTGATCGAGAATGCCCTGAACCACACGCCGGCAGGCGCGGCCATTGCGGTCAGCGTGACCCATCCCGCCGAAGGTCCGCGCCTTGCCGTCGCCGACAACGGGCAGGGCGTGCCGGAAGCCGAGCGCAGCCGGATCTTCGACCGCTTCTACCGCCTGGAGACGAGCCGGACGACGCCCGGCAGCGGCCTCGGCCTCAGCCTCGTTGCGGCCATCGCGGATCTGCATGGCGCGACGGCCAGCGCCAGCGACAATGCCCCGGGCCTCGTGGTCAACGTGCAGTTTTCCGCCCGACCGGCGTGAAACCGCCGGCGCGATCGCCGATGCCGATGCCATAACCGGTTGAAAAGCACCGGATGCCTGTTCATTCGGCCCGTCCTCCATGGTCATATGGCCGGAAAGGAGATCAGGGACATGCATTGCAAGCTCATCGGCGTGCCGCTTCAGGATGGCGCGGGGCAACCCGGCTGCGAGATGGGGCCGAGCGCGCTGCGCACCGCTGGCCTTGTCCGGGCGCTTGAGGAGCTGGAGCATCGCGTCACCGACCTTGGCAATCTCGGCATCGCCCGGCAGTCGCCGCGCAGCCACACGAATGCCGCCATCCGCAGCCTGTCGGAAATCGCGGCCTGGACCGAGCTTCTGGCCGAGACGGCCTTTCGCGAAAGTGCAGGGGCCATGCCAATCTTCATGGGGGGCGACCATGCGATGTCCGCCGGCACCGTCAGCGGCATCGCCCGCCGGGCCGCAGCCGCCGGGCAGCCGCTCTTCGTGCTCTGGCTCGACGCCCACACCGATTTTCACACGCTGGAGACGACGAAAAGCGGCAATCTGCACGGAACGCCGGTGGCTTATTTCACCGGCCAGCCGGGGTTTTCCGGCCACCTGCCGCCGCTTCATCATCCGGTCGATCCGGCCAATATCTGCATGGTCGGCATCCGCAGCGTCGACCGGGACGAGCGCGAGGCGCTGCGCCTCAGCCGGGTGACCGTGTGCGACATGCGGATGATTGACGAGCACGGCGTCAGCGCGCTGCTGCGCCCGTTTCTCGAACGGGTCCGGGCGGACCGGGGGCTCTTGCACGTCAGCCTCGATGTCGATTTTCTCGAACCCGGCATCGCGCCGGCGGTGGGCACCACGGTGCCGGGCGGCGCCACCTTCCGGGAGGCGCATCTTGTCATGGAGATGCTGCACGACAGCGGCCTCGTCACCAGCCTCGATCTGGCGGAACTCAACCCGTTTCTCGATGAACGGGGCCGCACCGCGACGCTGCTGGTCGACCTTGTGGCCAGCCTGATGGGCCGCACGGTCATCGACCGGCCCACGCGTCGCTTCTGACGACAGCGAATCGGCCTCGTCAAGTCTGCCCGGCTGGGCTATCCCGGTTGGTGAAACCAGCGAGGCACGGGCCATGAACGCCACCGACAGCAGCCAGCGAAACATCATTCTCCAGCGCGTCCAGCCGGCCTTGCTCGGACTGATGGATGGCTCGGTATCCACGCTGGCGCCGATCTTCGCCGCTGCCGGACTGACCGGGCGGCCGCTCAACGCCTTCTATGTCGGCCTTGCGGCATCATTGGGGGCTGGCATCAGCATGGGCCTGTCCGAAGCCCTGTCCGATGACGGCAGCATCAGCGGGCGGGGCAATCCCGTCAAGCGTGGCGCAATCACCGGCCTTGCCACCGCCATCGGCGGCATGCTGCACACCTTTCCCTTCCTGCTGTCAAATCTCGGCACGGCATTGCATCTGGCTTATGCCGTCGTGGTGCTGGAGTTGCTGGCCATCGCCTACATCCGCTACCGCTTCATGGGCGGCAGGCTGGGCAACACGATCGTTCAGGTTATCATCGGCGGCGGCATCGTGTTTGCGATCGGTGTCTGGCTCGGAAAGATCGGCGCGGGCTGAGCGGCCATCGCGGCGCCGACATCCGACACCGACAGGCCAATGGGCGCGATCAGCCCGGGGAGCGCCTCAACCGCGTGATCGTTGGTGTTCCTGGGGGTATCGGTCACGGGCTCTTGCCTTGCTGGTCTGTCCGAGGAGGCGGGTTTTCGGTTTGCTGCCACGCAATAAGGGCAGGGACGTTCCTGCCCGGACCGGCACATCACGCAAGACCAGCATTTTTCCAGGCCTCTGGAACCCAATGCGGCAGCCCGCGTTTCTCCCCCAGCACCACGACTCTTGCGACACCTGTACCCGGACGTCCGGGCATCGGAGACGGCGCATGGGTCGCCGCCTGAACCGCCCGGGGCCAGACAGTGCCGCCCTGGCGGGGCCTCCCGGAACAACAACCAACCCTGTTTCCCAAGGAGAATGACCATGCTTCGCCCGAACACGCTTCGGACGTCCTGTGCGGTGCTGGCCCTGTCCGCAGCCGATCAACAAGTTCCTGCCCGATGTCTCGAAGATGCTGCTCTGGGGCGATCAGGCAAGGATCATCGGCCAGCGCAACAGCTATCGCAACAACCCCGGAACGCCGATCCCGGCTGGCGGCAAGGTGTTCGCGCTGCCGGAAGCGCCGGCGGCCATGCATCTCAATCTGTGGGACATCTCCTACACGCGCGATGGCCGGAAGGTCTCCCTGCCGGAGTTCCAGAAGGAACAGAACGTGCAGGGTATGCTGGTGATCAAGGAGGGCAAGATCGTCTACGAGCATTATGCGGGCGGCAATACTCCGACGAGCCTGTGGAGTTCGCACTCGGTCGGCAAGTCCTTCGTCTCGACCCTCGTCGGCATCGCGATCAAGGAGGGCAAGATCGGCTCGCTCGACGATGCGGTGACGACGTATCTGCCGAAACTCAAGGGAACCGGCTGGGACGGGGTGAAACTGCGCAACCTCATCAACATGGATTCGGGCATCGACTGGAACGAGGATTACGCCAATCCGAAATCGGACTTTTCAAAGCTCATCCAGTGCCAGGCGCATATCGCGACAACCTACACCTGTGCCCAGAACCTGATCTATCCGCTCAAGCGCAAACATGCGCCGGGGGAGGTCTTCTCCTACACCTCCGGCGGCGCCTGGCTGCTCGGCGACATCCTCGAACGCGCCGTCGGGATGCCGATCGGCAGTTATCTTTCGGCCAAGATCTGGAAGCCGTTCGGCATGGAACATCCGGGGATCTGGCACGCCTACCAGACCGGCAAGCATGACGTTGGCGCCCACGGCCTCAACGCCACACTCAAGGACTGGGGCCGCTTCGGCCTGTTCATCCAGGGTGGCGGCAAGCTGCCCGATGGCACCAGCCTGCTGCCGGACAACTGGCTGAAGGATGCCGCGACCTGGAGCAAGGCCAAGGGCTCGGTGTCCCCGGCCTATCCGGATGGCATCTACTCGCATGAGTGGTGGAACATGCAGATCCCCGCCAATGCCACGAACATCTCGCCCGGCGCGGACGAGTATCCCAAGGGTTCGCTGTGGGCGGTCGGCATCTTCGGCCAGATCATCATCATCAACCCGCGCGACAAGCTGGTCTATGTCCAGTGGTCAACCTGGCCGGAAGCCGAGCCGAAATTCGACGGCAAGCCGGAAAATCTCGCGCTGATGTTTACCGCCATCAACAACAAGCTGCGCGAAAAGGCCGGCGCCGCGCAGTAACGGCGCCCGCAACGCCCGATGCCGTCGGCATCGGGCGGCATCAGGCCATACGGACGGGCAGGGGAAGATTGGGGGCCAGCATGGTCATTTCCATGGCAAGCTGCCCCATGAGTTCGGCGCGCCTTGCCGCATGGGACGGGTCGGCGAACAGGTTCTTCAACTCATGGGGATCGGCGACAAGATCGTAAAGCTCGCCCCAATCGGCGCCGGCGTAGATCGACAGGCGCCAGCGGCCCGAAAGCAGGGTGCGGACGCGCCAGGGCGGCGGCAGGCCGGGAATGTCGCGGTGGCTCTGCTCCTCGATCAGCAGCGCGCGCGCGCCGGCCTCCTCGCCGCGCATGAGGGGCAGCAGCGAACGGCCCTGTACGCCATGGGGCACGGGCAGCCCCGCACATTCGAGGATGGTCGGGAAAAGATCCATCGCACAACAGGGACTGTCGCAGACAGGGGCGAGCCCTGCGCCCGCACGGATGATGACGGGCATCCTTATGACGCTCTGATAATGCAGCGGGCCTTTGAACAGCAGGCCGTGATCGCCCATGAAGTCGCCGTGATCGCTCAGGAAAATCACGATCGTCTCGTCATCAAGGCCGCTTTCCGCCAGCGCCTGCATCACCATGCCCACCGCATCGTCGATCATCGCAATCGCGCCAAAGTTGAGGGCAATCGCCTGCCGCGCCTCGTCTTCCGATACCGCGATGGCGCGCGAGCCGCCGGTCGTGCGCCGGCCCTCGGCAAACTCCTCATGGATGGCGCGCTTGTGCGGGGGCGCGGCGGCGAGCGGGGCTGCAAAGGAGGCTGGCAGGGTCACTGCCGCCGGATCGTACATCGACCAGTATTTTCCGGGTGGATTGTACGGGTGATGCGGATCGGGAAACGAACAGTGCAACAGAAACGGCTGGTCGCGGCCGGCGCCCCCGGCATGATCCCGGATCCAGTCCGCCGCAGTCTCCGCGATGAACCGCGTGGGGTAAAGCTCTTCGCCAAGGCGGGTGGGGGCGGCCTGCGGCGCGACCGCGCGGGCCTCGGGATCGTGCCGGTGGTGGTGCAGACCCGGCGCGCGCCTTGCCAGCCAGCGATCATAGGCCCCGAGCACGGCATCGCCATGCTCGAGACAGAGCTGTGTCTCGTCAAAGCCGTAATAGGGCGTTTCCGGCGTGAAATCCGGGTCCTGCCAGCGCTCCGGCGCCTCCGAGCCGTATAGCGGGCCATCGCGCCGGTCGGTGGAGGCCTGATCGTGCCGCGGCACCTCGGGCTCGCCCGGCACCGGCGAGGGCCTGGCACCGGTCATCACCTGGAAATGTGCCTTGCCGATCAGCGCGGTCCGGTAGCCTGCCGCCCGCAGCACCCCGGCATAGGTGACCGCCTCGCGCGGCAGCGGCACGCCGTTCATGCGGACGCCGGCGACACTCGGCATCCGCCCCGTTATCAGGGCCGCACGATTGGGCATACAGACCGGCGCATTGACGTAGAACCGGTCAAACCGCGTGCCCTGCCGGGCCAGCGCATCGATATGGGGCGTGCGCAGCAGCGGATTGCCGTAGCACCCCAGATGATCGGCGCGCTGCTGATCCGTCATGAAGACCAGGATGTTGGGCCGGCGCCCGGGCGCGTCCGCCCTCCGGCCTGCCGCTTGTGTCACTGGGCCTCCAGCTTGATCGTCTTGGCAAGCTGCTGATACCGCACGATGTCATCGCGCACAGTCTGCATCATCGCCTCGGCGGTGCCGGTCTTCACCATGATGCCCTGGTCGTTCAGGGCCTTGACGAAATCGGGCCGGGCGAGAATCGCGCGCAGTTCGGTATTCATCCGGGTGATGATCGCCGGCGGCGTGCCGGCGGGCGCAAAGAACCCGAACCAGGTTTCCAGCGCAAAGCCCGGAATGGTCTCGGCAATCGTTGCGGCATCGGGCAGCATCTTCGAGCGCGTGCCTTGTGTGACCGCCACGGCATTGACCTTGCCGGCCCGGATCACCGGCAGCGCGGGCGCAATGCCGGCGAGCATGAACTGTGCCTGGCCGCCCGCCACATCGGCCACGGCGGCCGCGCCGCCCTTGTAGGGCACATGCAGCGCCTTGGCGCCCAGCTTCTGGAGCAACTGCTCCATGAAGACGTGGTTCGGGGTGCCGTTGCCGGCCGAGGCATAGGTGACGCTGCCGGCCTTCTCTTTCACGAAACGGGTGAAATCGGCAAAGGTCTTCACGCCCGTTCCGGCATTGGCGATCAGCACGAATTCATTGACCGCCAGCGGCGCGACCGCCGCAAAATCCTTGGTGGGATCATAGGACAGGTTCTTGTAGAGCACCGTATTGATCGCCATCATCCCGTCATGGGCGATGCCGAAGGTGTAGCCGTCCGGCGCGGCATTGGCGAGGGTTTCGCTGCCGACGATGCCGCCGGCGCCGGGCTTGTTCTCGACGATGAAGGGCTGGCCGAACTTGGCTTCCAGTTCCTTGCCGAGCAGCCGGGCGAGCGCATCGGGCGAACTGCCGGGGGTCGACGCGACGATGATGCGCACCGGACGCTCCGGCCAGGCGGCCTGGGCCGATGCAGCCGTCGGGAGGACCGCTCCAAGCATCATCATTCCTGTCGTGAAGATCCGCCGATCCATGGTCTTTCTCCTGTGTCGGTTATCCGATCCACGCCGGCTTTTCGCCCGGCGCGGGCGTATGCGGCACACCGCCCTTGCTGATGATGGCCTCGCGTCCACCCAGTTCCTGGAGCCGGTGCGCCTGGCTCGCCTTGGCGGCCCGGTCGATCGCCTCCGGATCGACAAGCCTTCTGAGCGCCTGGTCGAATGCGGCGCAGAGTGCGTCAAACTCCGGTTCAAGCGCGAGATTGCGCAACTCCTCTGGGTCCTCGGACAGGTCGAACAGTTCCGGCTTCAGCCCGACATAATGGATATATTTGTACTCGCCCCGGCGCAGCATCAGGGCACCGCTCATCGCGCAGGAAGCGTGATACTCGCCAAAGATCATGCGCTCGTCGTCATCAGCCGCCGCCGCGATGCCGAACAGCGATTTCAGCGGCAGGATCGTCACAGGCAAGGGGTGCTTCGCGCCCACGCAATCAAGCACGGTGGGGTAGAAATCGGCCAGCGAGACCGGCGTGGCGCAGACCGCGCCCGCAGCCACATCCGGGCCGCTGAGGATCAGCGGCACCTTGGCGGATTCCTCATACATGGTGGATTTGCCCCAAAGCCCGCGCGCGCCGAGATTGTCGCCATGATCGGCGAGAAAGGCGATGCGGGTCGTCTCCGCAAGGCCGGACTGCCGGATGGCGCTGACCACCCGGCCCACATTGTCATCAAGGAACGAGCAAAGGGCATAATAGGTGCGGATCGCCTCGCGCCGCTCGGCGGCATCCTTGAAGAAATCATCAAAGCAGTAGCAGTTGCGGAAGGCGGTGAACCAGGGGTGCTCCGGCTCGCCCGCCAGCCGCTGCTTGGGCTCCGGAATGTCGATATCGCGGTAAAGATCGAGATAGCGCTGCGGCACGATCAGCGGAAAATGCGGCGCGATGTAGGAGACGAACAGCACCCAGGGCTTGTCATCGGGCCGCGCGGCCTTGCCGGCCAGCCAGTCCTCGGCAAGGTCGGTGATCTGCCGGTCATACCGGGTGTAGCCCGAATCGCCGACGCCCACCTCCCCGGCCAGCGTCTTCGATTGCGGCCGCATCGGCGGATCATCGCGGATCAGGCCCCAGATATCGCCGCCGTCGAACAGGTGCATCGGCAGGATCTGCTCATCGATGCCCGTCGGTGCGGCCTCGTCGATATAGTGCAGCTTGCCGATGGTGGTGAAGTGGTGTCCCGTCGCCTGAAGCGCATGACCCCAGGAGGGAATGCGCCCGTCATAGGCGAACACATTGTCCCAATAGCCGGTCTCGTGCGGCTGCCGCCCGGTCGCAAAGGCAGCGCGGGCGGGCATACAGAGCGGCGAGTTGGTATAGGCATTGGTGAACCGCGTGCCGCTCCGGGCCAGCGCATCGATATTCGGCGTTTTCACGAAGGGATGGCCATAGGCGCCGACCGATTTGGTCGACAGCTCATCCCCCATGATGATGACGAGATTGGCAGGTTTCATCATGTTTCCATTCTGGCAGCCGGCAGGGCGGCTGCCCTCTGCGATGCCTAGTTCAGCTTGAGGCCCGTTGCCGGAATGACGGTCCGCCATTTGGCGGTCTCCCCGCCGATCACCTTGCCGAGCGCCACCGGATCCTTGAAATCGGCCTCACCGCCGAGCTTGACCAGGCTCGCGCGCGTTGCCGGATCCTTCAGGATCTCGCTGATCTCCTTCGCGAGCCGCTGCACGCGCTCCAGCGGTGTCCGCGCCGGGGCCACCAGCGCATGCCAGTTATCGGCGGTCATGCCCGCATAACCGAGCTCGATCAGGGTCGGAACCTCGGGCGCGGCGGCAGAGCGTTTTTCGGTGGAGACGGCCAGCGCCACGAGCTTGCCCGCCTGCATCTGCGGCAGGGCCGGGGGCATTCCCGAGAAGAACAGCTGCACCTGGCCGCCCAGAAGGCCGGTGATCGCCTCGCCCCCGCTCTTGTAGGGCACATGCACCATGTTGACCTGCTCGCGCTGGGTGAGCAGCGCGGTCGCGAAATGCTGGAGCGTGCCATTGCCCGGCGAGGCATAATAGAGGCTGCCGGGCTTGGCCCGGGCGCGCGCGATCAGTTCCTTCAGCGAATTGACGCCCAGGCTCTTGTCCACCACCAGGATCAGCGGAACGGAGGCGACGTTGGCCACCGGGGTGAAGCTGCCCACGGCGTCATACGGCGCATCCTTCGACAGCGAGGGCAGGATTGTATGGACCGCCGTCATCATCAACAGCGTGTTGCCGTCGGAGGGGGCCCGCGCCGCCGCTGCCGCGCCAATCGCACCGCTCGCGCCGGGCTTGTTGTCGATGATCACGGGCTGGCCCATCCGCTTGGAAAGCTGATCGCCGATCAGCCGCGCAATCACATCGGGCGCAGATCCCGGCCCCGAGCCGACCACGATCGTGATCGGCTTGTCCGGCCAGGCCTGAGCGCCCGCCGGGAGGCTGTGCCCGGCCATGACCAGCGAAAGCAGGGCGAAGGCCCCGCACAGAATCCCGCTTCGCCGTTGAATGCGCATCGAAACCTCCATGTTCGCTTCCCGGTGGGCGATGCGACCTTGCTGGCCGTCTTCAAACCCGATCCTTCACTATTGTATACATAAGTCTTATATGTATGCAATTGGCGTCTCGTGCGTAATGCGCGGGTTCGTGTAAACTGGCAGCGACGATCGGAAAGTCCTCCAGATGAAACATGACACCCCCCGTCTGGTCGCGGGGTCCGGCGACACCCTGGCAAACGCCGTGCGCCGACATCTGGGCGATGCCATCCTGAACGGGGCCTATGCCCCCGGCAGTCGCCTTGAAGAGGCCGCGCTGGCGCTGGAATTCGGCGTCTCCCGCACGCCTGTGCGCGAGGCGCTGCACCAGCTTGCTGCCGCCGGCATCGTCACCATCCGCCCCAATGCGGGCGCCGTGGTGCTTGCCGTCGATGGCGATCGCCTGCCCATGCTGCTCGAAGCCATCGTGGAGATGGAGACGCTGCTGACGCGGCTGGCCGCCGCGCGCCTGCCGCTGGCCGAGCGCCTGAAGCTGCGGGCCGCCCTGGCCGATTGCGGAACCGCCGTCGCGGCGGATGATCTTGACCGTTATGTTGCCGGCAACCGACTGTTCCACGAGGTCATCGTCAAAGGCGCCCAGAACCCGGACCTGCAATCGGCCGTCACCGCCCTGCGCATCCGGGCGGCGCCGTTCCGCAAAGCCCAGTTCCGCACGCCGGGACGGGCGGCACGGCTGCACGCCGACCAGCTTACCGTTCTTCAGGCCATCGAGCGGCGGAGCCCCGATGATGCCGCCGCCGCCATGCGCCACACGCTGGAAGAGGAGATGGCGGCCATTCTGGTGCTGTTCCCGCCCGCGCACAGGTCCGGAGCGGCGCAGGGGCCGGCGTGACACCGACATTATCTGGTTGCGCCCACCACCGCCAACCGTATGCTGTCGCTCCTTGCCGGGGCATTCCCGGCCGAACGGGGAGCGGTTGATGCGTCGTGCAGCCATTGTCAGTGCGGTCCGCACACCGGTAGGAGCGTTTGGCGGCACCTTGCGGACAGTCCCGGTCGAGACGCTCGGCAGTATCGCCGCACAAGCTGTTCTCAAGCGCTCCGGCATCGATCCGAAGCTGATCGAGGATGTCGTTTTTGCCCAGTCCTACGCCAATTCGGAAACGCCCTGCGTCGGCCGCTGGGTCGCGCTCGAAGCCGGGCTCCCCATCGAGGTGCCGGGCTTGCAGATCGACCGGCGCTGCGGCGGCGGGCTTCAGGCGCTGGTGACGGCGGCGATGATGGTGCAGACCAACGCCTGTGATGTCGTCCTTGCCGGCGGCGTCGAGAGCATGTCCAACATCGAGTTCTATTCCACCGACATGCGCTGGGGCCGGCGCTCGGGCACCACCCAGTTTTATGACCGGCTGGATCGCGGGCGCGAACGATCGCAGCCGGTGCATCGGTTCGGCTTCATCTCGGGCATGATCGAGACCGCGGAGAATCTGGCGAAGGATTATGCGATCACGCGGCAGGAGGCGGATGCCTTCGCCGCCGAGAGCCACCGGCGCGCCGCCGCCGCCTGGGCAAGCGGGCGCTTCGCCGATGAAGTCGTGCCGGTGCCCGTGCCGCAAAGGAAGGGCGATCCCGTCATTTTCCGGCAGGATGAGGGCATCCGGCCCGAGACCACGCCCGAAAGCCTCGCCAGGCTCAAGGTCATCCTGAAGGACGGGATCGTGACCGCCGGCAATGCCGCCCAGCAGAACGATGCCGCCGCGGCCTGTCTGGTCGTTGCGGAGGATCGCCTCGCCGCGCTCGGCCTTGAACCCATCGCCTTCCTCAACGGCTGGTCGGCGGTGGGGTGCGAGCCGTCCCGCATGGGCATCGGCCCGGTCCCCGCGATCCGCAAGGTCATGCAGAAGACCGGCCTCTCGATGGCCGACATGGATCTTGTCGAAATCAACGAGGCGTTCGCGGTCCAGGTTCTGGCCTGCCTGAAGGGGCTTGAATGGGACGAGCGCGACAGGCTCAACGTCAACGGGTCCGGCATTTCCCTCGGCCACCCCATCGGCGCGACCGGCGTGCGCATCATGACCACCCTGGTTCACGAAATGAAGCGCCGGGGTGCGCGCTACGGGCTGGAAACGATGTGCGTCGGCGGCGGCCAGGGCATGGCCGCGATTTTCGAGGCTGCCTGACGCCGCCGCTTGCGGCATCAGGATCGATCCGCCGCTCGCTGCCGGTGGCCGGGCTGGTCCGGCGGCAGGCAAACCCCGACCACCGGTCCCCGTGTGCTGATGTACAACATTCTCAAGGGTATGCGCGTCATCGAGGGCGCGTCCTTCATTGCCGGACCGGTCTGCTGCCAGCATTTGCTCGGCCTCGGCGCGGAGGTGATCCGCTTCGACATGATCGGCGGCGGGCCGGACTTCAACCGCTGGCCGGTCACCCCTGATGGCCACAGCCTCTACTGGGAGGGGCTGAACAAGGGCAAGAAATCGGTCGCGCTCAACCTCGCCAGCAAGGAGGGCCGGGACCTCGCCCTGCGCATCGCCACCGCGCCGGGGGCGAACGGCGGCCTCTTCGTCACCAATTACCCCGTCGACGGGTTCCTCTCCCACGAGCGGCTGGCAGCGCGCCGGCCGGACATGATCACCGTCCGCGTCATGGGCTGGGCCGATGGCCGCAACGGCATCGACTATACAATCAACGCCGTGACCGGACTGACCACGATGACCGGCCCGGCGGATCTTGCCGGCGACCAGCCCGTCAACCACGTTCTGCCGGCCTGGGACCTCATCACCGGCGCCTATGCGGCCTTTGCCCTGATGGCGGCGGTGCACCATCGCCAGACGACGGGGCAGGGGGGCGAGGTGCGGGTTCCCCTCTCGGACATGGCCGCGACCTCGCTGGGGCATACCGGCCAGATCGCCGAGGCGCTGGTTTCCGGCGACCGGCCGCGCCTGGGCAACGACCTGTTCGGGGCGCTCGGTCGCGACTTTGCCACGGCAGACGGCAAACACATCATGATCGTCGCGATTACCGGCAAGCAATGGGCCTCCGTGACCGAGGCGCTCGGCATCGGCGCGGAGGTTGCCGGGATCGAGGCCGAACTCGGCGTCACCTTTACCCACGAGGGGCAGCGCTTCACCCATCGCGCCCGCCTGTTTCCGCTGATGGAGGCCGCGCTGCGCCGCCTGAACCTCACAGAGGCCGCCGCGTGTCTCGACAGGGCCGGCGTCTGCTGGAGCGTGTATCGCCCGCTGTCGCAGGCGATCCGCGACGAGCCGGGGTTTGTCAGCGGCAATCCCGTCTTCGCCGAACGCCGGCATCCCGCAGGGCAGACCTATCCGACACCGGGCGCGGCGGCGACATTCGCCGGGTTGGCGCGCGGACCGGCGCCAGGGGCCCCGCGCCTTGGCGAACACACCGACGAGGTGCTCGCCGGGCTGCTCGCGCTGTCAAGCGCCGAGATCGCGCGCCTGCATGATCAGGGCGTGGTGGCCGGTCCGGGAGAACGATGACGCCGCTCACTCCTTGAACAGATCCGCATGGGTGCCGGCGCGCACGAACCAGACCAGATCATTCTCGATGCGGTAGATCAGCAGGAAATCACCGCCGATGTGGCACTCGCGATAATCGCTCCAGTCGCCCTTCAACGGATGATCCAGCCATTCGGGGCCAAGCGGCGCATCATTGGCGATCAGGAGCAGCATCGCCTCCTTCAACTGCGCCATGTTGTACCGTCCGCTGCGCGACAGGCGCTCCCAGTCCTTCCTGAAGGTCCTGGTGAAATCGCACGCCAGCGGACGATTGGCCCGCTTTGCCTTATCGGGCTTTCGCTTCGAGGACATCGAACAGGGCCTCGGGCGTCGGGAACCGTGCAACCCGCGCCTTCATCGCCGCCCGCGCCTCTTCCATCGCAGCGCGGGTTTCCGCGTTCGGAACCTTCAGTTCAAGCGGCAGGGCCCTGTCGCGCGCCACGCGCGTCAGGGTCATGCGCAGCACATCGGAAACCGTGAGCCCAAGTTCGGCGAGCACATCGGCCGCTTCATCGCGGATGGCCTGGTCAATCCTTGCGCGTACAAATGCCGTGGCGGCCATGGTGCTCATCCTCTCGGCGCAAGATGTACCTCAATTGAGCAACACTGACAAGCGGCCCGCACGGGCGGCGCATGTCGATCCACTCCCCCCTGATGGGCAGGATCCGGCCCTGTCAGCCGATCAATGGGTGGACACAGGGCAGCCGGGGCAATAAGCGTCTCACATCGAACGTCTCGGTTTGAGGATATCGCGCGATGTTGAAGATCGAGCTGAAAGACCTCGAAATCTTCTATTGGGTCGCACAGCTCGGCAGCTTCCGCGGCGCAGCGGAGCGCCTGCACACCACCCAGCCCGCGATTTCCCAGCGCATTGCCAATCTCGAACACACCCTGGGCGTCAAGGTGATCGAACGCGGCGCCCGCACCTCGACGCTGACCCCGCGCGGGCGCATGTTGCTCGAATATGCCGAACGCATCCTCCGGCTTTCGACCGAGATGGTGCAATCGGTAGCCGACCACAAAACGCTGAGTGGCGTCGTGCGGCTTGGCGTCGCCGAGACGATCGTTCACACTTGGCTTTCCCGCCTGATCGAGCAGGTCCATGCGCGCTATCCCAATATCGCGCTCGATATTTCGGTCGATGTGTCGATCAACCTCAGGAATGCGCTGGTCGCAGGGCAGATCGACCTTGCCTTCCTGCTCGGGCCGGTGAGCGAGCCGAGCATGGTGAACCTCGACCTCTGCCGGTATCCGCTGGCCTTCATTGCCGGGCAGGCCATCGATCTCGGCCCGGAGCCGGTGACGCTGGAGCGCCTGACCTCCAAGCCGGTCATTACCTATCCGAAGACCACACGGCCCTACATGGCCCTGCGCCAGATGCTGACCCGGTCGGATATGGCCAATCCGCGCATGTACCCGAACTCCTCGCTGTCGACGATCATCAAGATGACGCTGGAAGGCATCGGCGTCAGCGTCATTCCGCCTGCGGTCATTGCCCGGGAGCTGGCGCGCGGGGAACTGCGGATCCTTGCAACCGAGCTGACCTTGCCGGACCTCGTGTTTACCGCAACGATGGGCACGACGCCCAGTCTGTCGCTCGCCGAGCCCGTGGCCCGGATGGCCCAGGAAATCGTCGCGATGTATAACGAACCGTAATCGATTTTGATAATGTAATACGATTTCTTATTATCGATCAGACGTGCTTTCCTCGTGTCACAACAGGGAGAAACGCATGGCATCCGCAACCGATGGTCGCAGGCACAGCCAACTGTCGACCGGACGGGACGTTCGGCTGGCCTGCCGGAACGGCAGCTTTTCAGGCAATACAGCCGATCTTGCGCCAGGCTATGTGCAGGGAAATCTCGTCATTCTGCCGGCGGACCTTGCGGGGGACTTTCTTCGCTACGCCCAGGCCAACCCCAAGCCTTGCCCGCTGCTCGGCGTCTCCGACGTGGGGTCCCCCCATATCCCGCTGCTGGGCCGGGATCTCGACCTGAGGACCGATCTGCCGCGCTACCGGGTGTGGAAGGACGGCGCGCTCATCGAAGAGCCGCGGTCGATCAAGACCTGGTGGCGCAACGATCTTGTCGCCTTCGTGATCGGCTGTTCCTTCACTTTTGAAGCGGCGCTGCTGGATGACGGGATTCCGCTGCGCCATGTCAGTTGCGGCGCGAACATCTCCATGTATCGCACGACGATCCAAACCACCCCGGCGGGGGCCTTCCACGGCCCGATGGTGGTCTCGATGCGACCGCTGAAGGCGGCGGATGCGATCCGCGCCGTGCAGATCACCTCGCGATTTCCGGCCATGCACGGGGCGCCGGTGCATCTGGGGGACCCGGCGCTGATCGGTATTGGGGATCTGGCGAAACCTGACTATGGTGATGCGGTTCCGGTTGAGCCTGACGAAATCCCCGTGTTCTGGGCCTGCGGCGTCACCCCCCAGGCGGCCATCGCCGCTGCCAGACCCGGCTTTGCCATGACCCATGCGCCCGGCTCCATGCTTGTCACGGACCGGCGGAACAGTGAATTCTCAGTGATCTGACAAATAAAAAACGGGAGGACTACCATGATAATATCTCGCAGGGCGGCGCTGATCGGCGCTGCGACAACCGGCGTGTTGCCCGTCAGCAAATTGCTGGCCCAGGGCACGCAGGAGGTTGTGATCGGCGCGATCTATCCGATGTCGGGCTCCAACGCGCAGGTCGGCGTTGATGCCCGCCATGCGCTTGAGACTGCGGCGGAGATCATCAACACCGCCAATGCCATCGACCTGCCCACCGCCAAGGCAGCCGGCCTGCCGGGTCTGGGCGGCGCCAAGGTGCGCCTGGTCTTCGCCGATCATCAGGCCGATCCGCAGAAGGGCCGCGCCGAAGCCGAACGCCTGATCACCCAGGACAAGGTTTGCTCCATCGTCGGCGCCTTCCATTCCTCGGTGTCGAATACGGTGAGCGTGGCCTGCGAGCGCTATGCGGTGCCCTATATGTGCGCGGATTCCTCCTCGCCGTCGCTGCATCGGCGCAACCTGAAGTTCTTTTTCCGCCCCGCGGCGCATGATGAAACCTTCTCCAAGGGCATGTTTGATTTTCTCGATGCCCAGCGCGCGGCCGGCAAGAAGATCGAAACCCTGGCGCTGTTCTACGAGGATACAATCTTCGGCACGGATTCCTCCAACACCCAGCGCAAGCTCGCCCAGGAGCGCGGCTACAAGGTGACGGCGGACATCAAGTACCGCGCCAATTCGCCGTCGCTGACCGCCGAGGTGCAGCAGCTCAAGACCGCCAATGCCGATGTGCTCCTGCCGTCGAGCTACACCACGGACGCGATCCTTCTGGTCAAGACCATGGGTGAACTTGGCTACAAGCCGAAGAACATCGTCGCGCAGGCCGCCGGCTTCTCGGAAAAGGCCGTGTTCGACGCCGTGGGCGACAAGCTCGACGGTCTGATTTCCCGCGCCAGCTTCTCGCTCGACATGGCGGCCAAGCGTCCGTCGATCAGCTATGTCAACGACAAGTTCAAGGCCCGGGCCGGGCGTGATCTCAATGACAACACCTCCCGTCAGTTCATGGCCCTGCTGATCCTTGCCGACGCGATCAACCGGGCAAAATCGCTCGAAGGCGAGAAAATCCGGGCAGCGCTCGCGGCCACCAACATCCCGGGATCGGAAACGATCATGCCGTGGGCGAAGGTCCATTTCGGCCCGGACGGCCAGAACCCGGACGCCGATCCCGTCCTCATCCAGTATCTGGGCGGCAAATGGGTTACGGTGGCTCCCAAGGATGTCGCCGTCGCCGTCGCCAAATGGCCGATGAATCCGTAAGCGGAATTCATTCCGGGCACTTCGGGTAAAGACTCCGGGACGGCCTCGTCCCGGAGCGACGCACCCGGCAACAGGAACAACAGCAATGACGCTGCAAGCCTTTCTCCAGGTGCTTGCGAGCGGCCTTCTGATGGGATTGCTTTACGCACTCATCGCCGTCGGCCTCTCGCTTATTTTCGGCCTGATGGATGTCGTGAATTTTGCCCACGGTGAATTCCTGATGGTGGCGATGTATGCCACCTTCGGACTCTGGCTGGCGACATCACTGGACCCCGTGGTGCTGATGCCGGCGGTGACCGCGCTCATGTTCGTGCTGGGGGCGCTGGCCTATTTTGGCGTGGTGCGCTTTGCCATGCGGGCCAGGACGAACGTCGGCATGGTTCAGATCTTCGCCACCTTCGGGCTGGCCGTGCTGATCCAGGGCCTCGCCCAGTTCTTCTTCTCGCCCGATTACCGCAGCATTCCCAAATCCTGGCTCGGGGGCAAGACCCTCGACATCGCCGGCGTCTTCCTGCCCCTGCCGCAGGTTTTTGGCGGCCTGATCTCGCTGCTGGCCTTTGCCGGGCTTTACCTGCTGATGGACCGGACCGATTTCGGCAAGGCGCTGGAAGCCACGCGCGAGGATCAGGGCGCGGTCGCACTGGTCGGCATTGACCGCAACCGGGTCTTTGCGCTCGGCTGGGGGCTTGGCGTGGCGCTCGTCGGCCTTGCCGGGGTGGTGCTGGCCATCTTCTATTACATCCATCCCCATGTCGGCGGCCCCTTTGCGCTGATCGCCTATGTCGTGGTCGCGCTCGGCGGGTTTGGCAGCGTGTTCGGCGCGCTGGCGGCGGGGCTGATCGTCGGCGTGATCGAGGCGCTGGCCGCCACGGTGCTGCCGCCGGCCATGAAATCGATCGCGGTCTATCTGCTTTATCTCGGTGTCGTGTTCGTCCGCCCGAGCGGCCTGTTCGGGAGGCTGTGATGACGCATCGCCAGCTTCAGCTTGTCCTGCTGTCAGGCGTCGTGATCGCACTCGCCATCCTGCCGCGGGTCATCACCGATGTGTATATGCTCAACGTCCTCGTGCTCACGCTGATGTATGCGGCGCTGTCGCAGAGCTGGAACATCCTCGGGGGCTACTGCGGCCAGATTTCGCTCGGCCACGCGCTCTATTTCGGTGTCGGCGCCTATGCGACCTCGGTCTTCTACGCCAGCTTCGGCATCACGCCCTGGCTTGGCGCACTGGCGGGCGGGGTAATCTCGATGCTGCTGGCGCTGGGGCTCGGCTATCCCTGCTTCCGCCTCAAGGGGCATTATTTCTCGATCGCCACCATCGTGATTGCCGAAATCGGCCTGCTGCTGGTGCACAACTGGGATGCGGTCGGCGGCGCGCTCGGCATCCAGTGGCCAATCGGCCCCGACAGCTGGGTGACCTTGCAGTTTGCCCGCGACAAGGCCCCTTACGTCTATCTGGCCCTGGGCCTGTTCGTGATCACCTGGCTCGTGACCTACTGGATCGAGGACTCGCGCTGGGGTTTCTGGTGGCGCGCGGTGAAGGACAATCCGGAGGCAGCCGAAAGCCTCGGCGTCGAGGTGTTCCGCTCGAAGATGGCCGCGGCTGCGCTCTCTGCCTTCTTCACGGCGCTGGGCGGGGGGTTCTATGCCGCCTTCGTCTCCTACATCGACCCCGAGAGCGTCATGACCTTCCGCTTTTCCCTGCTCTTCGCCCTGCCGGCGGTGCTGGGGGGCATCGGCACCCTCTGGGGGCCTCTGGTGGGCGCGGCGGTGCTGATCCCCCTGACCGAGATCACCCGCAGCTACATGGGCGGCTCCGGCAACGGCCTCGATCTGATCATCTATGGCGCGCTGATCATGATCATCTCGCTCGCCAAGCCGGAAGGCATTCTCAGCCTCTTCCATCGCAACGCCAAGCCGGATGCCAGACCATGAGCGGCGAACCCATCCTTGAAATCCGGAACGTCTCGAAGCACTTCGGTGGCCTGACAGCCAATGACGACGTTTCCCTCAATGTCGGCCGGGGCGAGATCCTCGGCCTCATCGGGCCCAACGGCGCCGGCAAATCGACGCTGTTCAACATGATCGCCGGCGCCTTGCCGGTGACCGCAGGAACGATCCGCTTCAACGGCAGGGACATCACCGCCATGCCCGGCACCGCGCGCTGTGCGCTGGGCATTGGCCGGACATTCCAGGTGCCGCGCAGTTTCGACACCATGACCGTGCTTGAGAACGTCATGGTTGGCGGCTTCATGCGCTCGTCATCCACCGGCGCTGTCCGCCGCGCGGCCATCGAAACCCTCGACTTCGTCGGCATCGGGGGGCGCGCCGATGCGCCCGCCGTCGAGCTGACCCCCCCTGAAAAGCGCCGTCTTGAAATGGCCCGCGCGCTGGCGACCCGGCCGCAACTTCTGCTGCTGGACGAGGTCATGACGGGCCTGACGCCCGCCGAGGCCAAGGCCGGGGTGGACCTTATCCGCAAGGTGCGGGATCAGGGCGTGACCATCATCATGGTCGAACACGTCATGGAAATCGTGATGCCGCTCGTCGACCGGGCTGTTGTGCTGCATCTCGGCAGGCTGCTCGCGGAGGGCAACCCGGCCGACGTGGTGCGGGATGACAAGGTGATCACCGCTTATCTGGGAGAACGTCACCGTGCTGCCTGATGACCATGCCACCGAAGGGGGCAGGGCCCTCCTGACCGTCGACAGGCTGACCACGGCCTATCGCGGGCTGATCGCCATCTCGGAAATCTCGATCTCGGTCGCCCGCGGCGAAATCGTCGTTGTGGCCGGGGCCAACGGCGCCGGAAAGTCCACCCTGCTCAAATCCATCGCCGGCATGGAAAAGCCGCGCGACGGGGCGGTCTCCTTTCTCGGCAAGCGGATCGATACCCTGCCGGGCCATGAGATCACCGCGCTGGGCCTTGCCTATGTGCCGGAGAACAAGCGGCTGTTCCCGCGCCTCACGGTTGCCGACAACCTGAGGCTCGGCAGCTACCTCCACCGCAGCAAGCCGGACAGGGACGCGCCGCTGGAAACGGTCTTCACACTGTTCCCGCGCCTGAAGGAGCGTCTTGGCCAGCGTGCCGGCACCTTGTCCGGCGGGGAACAGCAGATGCTGGCGATCTCACGCGCGCTGATGACACGGCCGGCCCTCCTGATGCTGGATGAACCCTCGCAGGGCATCATGCCCAAGCTCGTCGACGAGATTTTCGCCGCCGTGCAATCGATCCGCAAGACCGGCGTGACGGTGCTCCTGGTGGAGCAGCGGCTGGCCGAAAGCCTGGATATCGCCGACCGCGCCTATGTCCTGCAAACCGGGCGGCTGGTCCTTGACGGAACGGCAAAGGAGGTTCGGGACCATCCCGACATCCGCCGGGTCTATCTCGGCATGTAACGCACCCCAAAATCGCCCCCCCCCACGGCATGACAGCAGCCGGCGACCCGTTTCGCCGGACGGTCTGTCGCGCCCGAATTTTCGGAGAACACCCCCGTGACAGCCACGATCTCCAATGCCGCATCCTGGGACTTCTGGATCGACCGCGGCGGCACCTTCACCGATGTCATCGGTCGCGATCCCGCCGGCGTCCTCCATGCCCGCAAGCTGCTGTCGGAAAACCCGCGATCCTACCGCGATGCCGCCGTACAGGGCATCCGCGAACTGCTCGGCGTCGCCCCGGGCACGCCCATCCCGCCGGGCTGTGTCAACGAGGTGCGGATGGGCACGACCGTGGCCACCAACGCGCTGCTTGAGCGCACCGGCGAGCGCACCGCGCTGATCACGACCCGCGGCTTCCGGGATGGTCTTGAAATCGGCTACCAGGCCCGTGCGGACATCTTCGCCCGGGCCATCATCAAGCCCGAACGGCTCTATGCCGATGTCGTGGAACTCGATGAGCGTGTGCGCGCCGACGGAACGGTGGAAACACCGCTGGACGAGGCCGAGGCCCGCGCGGCCCTGCAACAGCTGAAAGACCGGCGCGTCGATGCCCTCGCCATCGTCTTCATGCACGGCTACCGCTACCCGGACCACGAGCGGCGCGTGGCGCAGCTGGCGCGCACGATGGGCTTTGCCCAGGTCTCGGTCAGTCACGAAGTCTCGCCGCTGGTCAAGTTCGTCGGGCGCGGCGACACGACGGTGGTCGATGCCTATCTCTCCCCGACCCTTGGCCGCTATGTCCGGCAGGTCGCCAGGGAACTGGACGTGGAGCGCTCCGGGGCGCGGCTGATGTTCATGATGTCCTCGGGCGGGCTGACGGCCGCAGACCTGTTCCAGGGCAAGGATGCGATCCTCTCCGGCCCCGCAGGCGGGGTGGTGGCGCTGGCCGAGACGGGACGGAGCGCCGGCTTTGACCGGGTGATCGGCTTTGACATGGGCGGCACCTCCACCGATGTCGCCCATTTCGACGGCGCCTTTGAACGCGCCTTTGAAACCGAGGTTGCCGGCGTCAGGATGCGCGCGCCGATGATGCGCATCCATACCGTGGCGGCGGGGGGCGGCTCGCTGCTGCGCTACGATGGCGCCCGCTTCCGGGTTGGCCCCGACTCGGCCGGCGCCAATCCCGGGCCGGCCTGCTATCGCAACGGCGGTCCGCTTGCCGTCACCGACGCCAATGTGATGCTGGGCAAGCTGATGCCCGAACATTTTCCCCCCATCTTCGGCCCGGACCGCAACGAGCCGCTCGATGCCCCGCTGGTGAAGACCATGTTCAGAGCGCTGGCCGAGCGGATCGGCGGGAAAACCGGCGAGGAGGTCGCCGACGGGTTCGTCGTCATCGCCGCCATGAGCATGGCCAATGCGATCAAGAAGATCTCCGTCGAACGCGGCTATGACGTGACCCGCTACGCGCTGAACTGCTTCGGGGGCGCAGGCGGGCAACATGCCTGTCTCGTGGCCGATCAACTGGGCATGACCAGGATCCTGATCCATCCGTTCTCCGGGCTGTTGTCGGCCTATGGCATGGGCCTTGCCTCGATCCGAGCCAGCCGCCAGCAGGCGTTCGATGTCAAACTTGACGCTGATGTCGCAGCGCATGTGCGGACGGTGCGGGAGGGCATCGGCGCCGAGGCCGTTGCCGAGGTCGCGCGTCAGGGCATCGCGCCCGAGAATATCGGCATCCAGATCGACCTGCATCTGCGTTATGGCGGCTCGGACAGCGCGATCCCGCTGGCCTGGCAGGAGGGCGATTCCGCGCTCGCGCTGCGCAACCGGTTTGAAAAGGCCCATGGCGCGCGCTTCGGCTTCACCGATACGGGCAAGCCTGTGGTCATCGAGGCTGTGAGCGTCGAAGCCATCGGCGGGGGCAGCGGCTTTGAAGAGCCCGCCGCGACGGAACACCGGCATGAACCTGTCCCGGCGACCACAACCCGGTTCTACAGCCAGGGTGCCTGGCACGAGGCCGGCGTCTATCAGCGGGCCGATCTGGCGCGCGGCGCGGTCTTTGCCGGCCCGGCGATCCTGATCGAGCCCAACCAGACCATCGTGGTTGAACCCGGCTGGCAGGCCGAGGTGACCGCGCGGAACCATGTTGTGCTGACCCGCCGCACCGCGCCGCAACGGGCAAAAGCCATCGGAACCGAAGCCGATCCCGTCCTGCTCGAAATCTTCAACAACCTGTTCATGTCGATTGCCGAGCAGATGGGCGTCGCCCTTCAGAACACGGCCTATTCGGTCAATATCAAGGAACGGCTCGACTTCTCCTGCGCGGTGTTCGATGCCGAAGGCCGGCTGGTCGCCAATGCCCCGCACATGCCGGTGCATCTGGGATCGATGGATCGTTCTGTGGAAAGCGTCATCCGCAACAATCCGGTCATTCACCCCGGCGATGTCTTTGCGCTCAACGCGCCCTACAACGGGGGCACGCATCTGCCGGATATCACCGTCTGCACGCCGGTGTTCGATCCCCAGGGCAAGAAGCTGCTGTTCTGGGTCGCCTCACGCGGGCATCACGCCGACATCGGCGGCATCGCGCCGGGGTCGATGTCGCCGCTGGCAACCACGATCGAGGAGGAAGGCGTCTATATCGACAATTTCAAGCTGGTGGACCGCGGGCATTTCCGCGAGCCGGAGCTGATCCGGCTGCTGACCTCGGCGCGCCATCCCGTACGCAACACCGTGCAGAACATCAACGATCTCAAGGCGCAGATCGCCGCCAATGCCAAGGGCGTCGGCGAACTCGACAAGATGATCGCCCAGTTCGGCCTTGCGGTCGTCGAGGCCTATATGGGGCATGTGCAGGACAATGCGGCCGAGAGCGTCGCCCGGGTCATTGCCCGGCTGCATGATGCCAGCTTCACTTACGAAATGGATCAGGGCTGCCACATCCGCGTGAAGATCACGGTGGACCGCGAGAAGCGCGAGGCCACGGTCGATTTCACCGGAACTTCGGCGCAGCGACCGGACAACTTCAATGCGCCCGAACCCGTCACCCGCGCCGCCGTGCTCTATGTCTTCCGCGTGATGGTGGAGGATATGATCCCGATGAATGCCGGCTGCCTGCGGCCGATCCGGATCATCGTTCCGGACGGCACGATGCTGTCGCCGCGCTATCCTGCGGCGGTTGTGGCCGGCAATGTCGAGGTCAGCCAGGCGGTGACCAACTGCCTGTTCGGGGCCCTCGGCGCCATGTCCGCCGCGCAGGGCACGATGAACAACCTGACGTTCGGCAACCAGGCGTATCAGTATTACGAAACGATCTGCTCCGGCTCTCCCGCCGGGCCGGGCTGGCATGGCACCGCCGGCGTGCATACGCACATGACCAACTCCCGGCTCACCGATCCGGAAATCCTCGAACAGCGATTCCCGGTTCTTCTGGAAGATTTCCACATCCGGCGCGGCTCCGGCGGCAGGGGCCGGTGGAACGGCGGTGACGGCACACATCGACGCATCCGGTTTCTGGAGGTGATGGAATGCTCGATCCTGTCCGGGCATCGCCGCATCGCGCCCTTCGGAGCGGACGGGGGCGGTGCCGGCCAGACCGGAAGCAACCGCATCCGCCGCAATGACGGCCGGATCGAGACGCTTGGCAGCTGCGCGCAAACCGTGCTCGAACCCGGCGAGGCCTTCATTCTCGAAACACCGACGCCGGGCGGATTTGGCCGACCGGACCAGGAGAACTGACGCCTGCCGGTTCTGATGGGGTGGACACCCCCCATCAGAACCCGAAGCAGATGGTGCTCACTGCTTTCAGTTAGTCGCGGCAGAAAATCGGAGATGTCCAGGCCATCTGACCGCCGCGTTGCCGCAGGCGCAGGTAAACGGTCTCGCCGGCCCTGACATCGCCCAGCGGCACAACGCCCTGCCATTGCCATTGTTCGGGGCGGGGCAGGGCGTGGATGCGCCACGCCGGACTGTCGATGGGGCCGAGGTTGCCGCTGCGCGCATGTCTGAACAATTCGGCCAGCGGAATACGGATGGAACTGCCGGGGAATTCGGCATGGACCGTTGCAGTGTCCCCCGCGCGAATGCGCAGCATCAGCCCTTGCGTCGCCGGCGTCACGTTATTGGGGTTTGCCTCGGCGATGATCGAGAAGCGGACCGCGCCGCTGCTGTCGGCTTCGATCTTCGGCAGCGCATGGGCCGCGTCATCGCCTTCAAGCGGTGAAACGATTTCGGCGCCGCGCAGCCGCGGTTCGACCGACAGGATTTCGCCGCCGTCAATGCCGATGCGGCCGTTCCACGCAAAACTGCGTCCGCGCGCACCCCAGCCGAGTTCGAGATGAAGCAGGGTCTCGGGTTCGGCTGAAATCGGCGCCGGCGCAAGGTCGGGGCTGATGCGGTGGATCAGCGCGCCGTTGCGGATGACATCGATGGTGTCGATGAAGCCGCCGGCCACCGCTTCGATTCGGAGGTCGGCGTCTGTCGTAGGGGGCATGACGCCACCCTGCATGGTCGAACCGATCGCTGCCATCAGGTGGATGCTGTCGCCTGTGAGGGCATTGGTGCGACGCGCGTTCATCGCGTCCCAGATCGCCGGGCGGTCGCGCCGGGCCGCATAGGCCGCCATGCGGCCGTGACCGTAGGAACCGGGGAAGGCCGAGTGATGATCGGTATTGCCGACGATGCCGAACAAGGCGCCACGCGCAAGGCCGGCCTGCATGGTCTGGCTGCCGTCCAGAGGGCCCATCGAGTGAAGATAGGGGCGATCGGTCTCGGATGTCTCGGCGCAGCCATGCATCGAATTCATCTCGACGAAGGGCGAGAGCGCCGGATCGAACGCATCCCAGTTGATGCCGCGTGCGCCCAGCCGGTAGCCGATGTGGTGCGGAAAGGCGAAGGCGCGCCCGGCCATGTGTTTCTCAAGGCCGGCCCGCAACTCCGCCGGGCTGTCGGCGAGGATCATCGGCGCCGGCTCGGCATCCCGGTAGACGATCGTGTAGTCGCCATAGGCGGCGGAATGAATTTCATAGCCGGGAAAGGCGACGAAATCCCTGGTACTGGCCGCCGCGAGTGCTGCGAAATGCGCCGGCCAGCGCTTTTGCAGCCGGGCGAAGCCCTCGACATGGAAGGCGACGATATGGGCAACGCTGGGGTCGTCCACCGGCATGTCTGGCCAGTGCGCATGGCCGGTGATCGACACGAAATCGAGCTGGAGCGCCGCGCGGGCCAGCGCATCCTCGAAGCGGCCGTGACCGTAACTGAGATCGCAATGGTTGTGGATGTCGCCGAACAGGGGCGTTACGCCGAATTCGGTGGCAAGCGGTGTGAGCCGCGTTGGCAAGGGCGCGCGAATGATGCTCATCGGTCGGTTCCCGGGATGTCCTGTCCGGTTGGAAAGATCTGGCGCGTGCCGGTTGCGGCGGCGCGATAGGCTGTCGTGATCATCTCAAGCGCGGCCCGCCCGTCGGCGAGCGTTGCAGGTGGCGGCTTGCCCGTCCGCAGGCAGGCGAGGAAGGCGATCGCGTTCTGGTGATGGAATTGGCCCAGCTTGAACCGGGGCGTGATCTCCAGATCCTGCCAGACTTTGCGGCCGTCACGCTCATCTGAAACGCGCAGGAATGCGCCTTCCGTGATGTCGCGCGAGGCAAGATCGACGGCGGACAGCAGGGCGGTCGCCTGCGTGCCATAAAGTTCGATCGAGACTTCTGCCGCCGGCAGGAGGACCGAGGTGGTCAGTTCGGCAATCATCCCGCCCGGATACCGGAACAATGCGACGCCGGTTTCCTCGACCGGCAAGCCGCCGACGGGCGTTGCCAGCTCCGCGGTGACGCTCTCCGGCCGTCCGAAGAACCAGTGCAGGAGATCGGCGCCGTGAATGCCCTCGTCGAGCAGCGCGCCGCCGCCGCCAAGCTCGGGGTCGACATACCAGCGCTTGCGGAACTCCGGATCGAGCCCATACCAATGCCCATGTCGCACGCGGACAAGATGGATCTGGCCCAGCCGGCCGGATGCAACCAGATCTTTCAGCGCATGCGAGGCCGGATCGAGACGCTTGGGGAAACTCTGCATGAACAGAACGCCGGCCTTGTTCACAGACGCCGCCATGGCGTCGGCCTCGGCCAGCGTGCGGGCCGTCGGCTTTTCGCACAGGATGTGTTTTCCCGCCGCCGCCGCCGCTTCCGTCAAGGCCGGATGCTTCACCGTTTCGGCGCAGATCGCCACGGCGTCGCAGGTTGCCAGGGCAGCGGCAAGCTCCGCCTCGAACGGGACGCCGAACCGCGCTGCGGCGTCCTTGCCCCTTTCGGCATCGTCATCCCAGATGCAGGCGAGTGGCCGCGCCGCATCGGCAAGCAGGGCTTCGGCCCAGAAATTGGCGTGGTAATGCGCAAAACTGAGGATCGCGATCCGGGGATTGTTGATCATGCGGGTGCCCTGACGGTGGTGCGGACGCCGTCGCTGCTGCCCGATTCGGCGATCGCTTCGGCGACGAGCAGTCCGGCGAATGCGTCGCGCGCAGTCGAAAGGCGCGGTTTGCGCCCCGTGATACCATCCACCCAGTCCTGATGATGGCGCTGGCCTGCGGCAACGTCCGGCAAGGGGTGGAGTTGCCAATCCGGAGCACCGCACCGGAACGAGGCGAGCCGCCCGCGTTCGCTGCGAAGCCATAACGTGCCTGCCGTTCCGTAGATCTCCATGCGGAAACGATCGGTCCCGGCCTGTTCGATCATCGACATCTCATGCTGGACGACGATCCCGCCGGCGGTCCGATAGCAGGCGTGGGCGGTATCGGCATTTTCGACCGGAACGTCGCGACCGTCCCGCAGCCGACGCGTCGGGACGAGCGTGTCGACCGTGGCGGAAACGCTTTTGATCGGGCCGAACAGATGGCCGATGAGGTCGATGCCGTGGATGCCCAGTTGCAGCACGACGCCGCCACCCACCACATCGCGGCGGAAGAACCAGTCGCCCCAGTTGGGACCCGGCGTGGCATTGCGCAGCCGGACCGAGTTGATCGTTCCGATATGGCCTGCCCCGATCAGCGCGCGGGCGGCGACGACTTCCTCGAAATAGCGGTGCATGAAGCTGACCTGCAGATCGGCGCCGGTTTCCGCGGCGACGCTGAGCAGGCGCCGGCATGCCGCCGAATCGGGCGCCATCGGCTTTTGCAGCAACACGGCGCGGCCGGCCCGCAGGGCGGCGGCGGCCAGTTCCTCGTGCGTGTCGTCCGGCGTCGTGATGATGACCGCATCAATGTCACGCCGCCGCAGCGCCGCTTCGAAATCGTTCGAGGCCTCGGCAATGCCATGCTGCCGGGCAACCCGGCCAGCGCTGTCGGTGGTGCGGCTGACGATGAGCCGCACCTCCGCATCATCGACAGGCTTCAACCCGCTGAGGTGGTAGTCAGCGATGAAGCCTGCGCCGACGAGAGCTATTCCGACCGGTTTCATCGGCTCACAGCTTTGCCTTGCCCGGAATGCTCACCAGCTTGGGATCGGCAGCCGCCAGCGGCTCGGTGTAGGTGTAGTCCATCGGGTCGGTGATCGACTTCACCCGCCCCGACGCCACGAGGTAGCCGGCGAGCGAGCGCATGTCGGCGACATAGGCCTCGCCGATCGACGGATCGAAGACATACTGGTTCCAGATGGCTTCCACGACCGATTTGTCCTGCTTGGTTTCCTGCGAAACCAGATCGATGACTTCGGCCTTGTTGGCAGGATCGGCGGCGAATTTCTGCGCCCGCGTCAGCACGGACACCAGGGCGCGCGTGCCAACCGGGTTGCTCTTCACGTAATCCTTGCTGGCAACGAAGATCGAGCGGGTGGCCGAGACCTGCGCCGGCTGGCCGTTGTTGGCTTCGAAATGGCTGGTCGTGCCGCTGTGGATCAGTTGCCCGCCCGCCGCGATCGCCTTGTAACCCCATGGCTGCCAGCACAGGAGGGCCTGCACATTGCCGGAATTGACGGCGGCGAATTGTTCCGGCGGCGGCAGATTGACCGGCTGGAGCCGCTTTTCATCGAGGTTGTAACGCTTGGCGATATTATACAGCATCGCACTGGCGCTTGAGCCTGCGAGCAGCCCGATCTTGATGTTGTAGAGATCTTCGGGCTTGCGGATGTTGGCATCCTTGCGGGCAACAAGATTGTCGGCTGCTGCGGCGATGCAATTGGTGCCCAGCACGACAATCGGCACATCGTTGGCGACCATCGAGATCGGCGGCAGGTTGCCCGGGGTCCAGAGGTTGATCTGGCCGGCAATCAGGGCCTCGCCGGCCAGGGCGCCGCTGGTGAACGATTTCGTGTTCACCTTGGTGAAGCCGGCTTCGGCGAGCCAGCCCTTGCGCATCGCCAGGATATGCGGTGCGAACACCGGATCGAGGCCGAAGCCAAGTTCGAGCGTCGGGTTTTCGGGTTTGGTTTGTGCGCGCACCAGCGAGGGCGCCGCCATTGCCAGGCCAGCCACCGTGCTGCGGAGCATGAGATCGCGTCTGTTCATCACCTTTTCCTCCTTGATTAAACCTTGGCCCAACGGCCGACCGTGCGCCGGATGACGGCGCCGAGCTGCCAGTCGGCCAGCATACTGAGGATACCGATCAGCAGGATGCCGAAGACGGCAATGCCGAGGTGGCCCAGCTGGCGCGACTGCATGATGAGGTAGCCCAGCCCCTTGTCCGCAGCGATCAGCTCGGCTGCGACGAGAATGCCGAATGCCAGGCTGAAGCCGACCCGCAATCCGGTCGCGATATCCGGCATCGCAGCCGGCATCGCCACCTTCCACAGCAGTCGCCAGCCATCGATATCCATCGTTCGCGCCGCGCGGAAAATCACCGGCGGAATCATCGTGATGCCGCGATAGGCATTGGTGAAGACCGGGAAGAACGCGCCCAGAAAGATGACGAAGACCTTCGAAGGCTCGCCAAGTCCGAACCAGATGATTGCCAGCGGAATCCATGCCAGCGGCGGGATCGGCCGGAGCAGTTCGATCAAGGGCCGCAGGATCATGCCGAACCACGAGAACCAGCCGGCGGCGATGCCGAGCAAGACCCCGGCCGCCGCCGCCAAGGCAAAGCCGGCCAGGATCCGGCCGAGGCTGATACCGATATGCCCGAGCAATTCGCCGGGCTGCATCAGCGTCAGCGCCTGCATGATCGCATCGGAGGGCGCGGGAAGAACGGCGGGGTCACGCCAGATCAGCCGCGCCGCAAGCTCCCAGATCAGGGCGAAGGCGGCGACACCGATGAGGCCGGCGTAACGGGACAAGGGATGATCCATCAGCCCGCCTCCGCATTGCCGCGCGGCAGCCAGGGCATCAGCCGGGTTTCGAGACGGGCAAGAGCACTCGTCAGCACCAGGCCAAGGATGCCGATGGCCAGCATTCCGATCATGGTGATGTCGGTGCGGTAGAAGGTGCGCGCCTCCATGATGAGAGCACCAAGCCCCGTGACAGTGCCGATCATTTCAGCGCCGACGATCACCATGAATCCGACCCCGAGCGCGATGCGCGCACCGGCGGCGATGCGGGGCAGGGTGGCGGGCAGGACGACGCGCATGAACAGCCGGTGTTCGGGAATGTCCATCGTCCGGGCCGCATTCAGCAGCACCGGATCCACCAGCCGGACTGCGGCGATGACATTCGACAGCATGACCCAGAAGCAGCCATAGCCGATCAGGAATATCTTCGACGTCTCGCCGATGCCGAACCAGACAAGCGCCAGCGGCAACAGGCTGAGCGTGGCCACCGAGCGGCAGAATCCGACGATCGGCTGGGTCGCCCGGTCGAGCAGCGGCCGCGACCCGATCAGCAGGCCGAGCGGGATCGCCAGCACGAGTGCACCGATGAAGCCTGCAAGGATGCGGGCCAAAGTCACCGATGCGTTGTAAAGCAGCGTGTTGCCGACCGGCACGCCGACCGAAGCCAGTTCGATGGCACTGCCGATGAGGCGGCTCGGCGGCGGAAACAGCAGGCGCCGCAACCAGCCGGCCGCGACGGCGAACTCCCAGAGCGCCAGCATCAGCGCAAGGAAAACCGCCGGAATGAGAAAGCGCGCGAGCCGGGTGCCGATCAGCCTGTCCATGGTCATCTCGCCTGCAAGGCCTGCCAGATCGCCTCATGCAGGGCGAGCAGGCCGGGGTTCGTGCGCGAGCGCGGACGCGGTTGATCGACCGACCGCTCAAGCACGATGCGGCCAGGGCGCGGGGCGAGCACCACGATCCGGTCGGCGAGCATCAAGGCCTCCCAGATCGAATGGGTGACGAACAGCACGGTCTTGCGCCGGACCTGCCAGACACGCAGCAATTCGTCCTGCATCTCGTTGCGGGTCAGTTCGTCGAGCGCGCCGAACGGCTCGTCCATCAACAGGATCGCCGGATCGAGCGCCAGCGCCCGGGCGATCGCGACACGCTGCTGCATCCCGCCGGACAGTTCGGACGGATACTTGTCGCCGACAGCGTCCAGCCCGACCAGGCGCAGCAGCTCGGCGGCAAGCGCTGCGGCCTCGGCCTTCGACTGGCCGCGACTCTGGGCGGCGAACATCACGTTGCGCGCCGCCGTCAGCCAGGGAAACAGCGCATTTTGCTGGAACACCATGCCCTTGCCGCCACCCGGACCGGTGACCGGACGGTTCGCGACAAGGACCGAGCCTGACGTGGCCTTTTCCAGCCCGGCGACAATGTTGAGCAATGTGGTCTTGCCGCAGCCGCTGCGGCCGAGCAGCACCACAAACTCGTTGTCCCGGATGGTCAGGTCGATGGCATCGAGCACGGGTTCGGAGCCCTGCGTATCGGACGCAAAACGCTTGCCGACGCCGGCAATCCTGATGATCGGATCGGTGCCGCCGTTTGCCGCGTCAGGCATGGGCTCGGCCAGCATCGCGGGGCCTGCACCCGAACGCATGGGGCGGTCGTTCATGCCAAGGTTTGCCACCTCCACGTGCCTGCTCCCTGCTGGACCCGATACCGACAAAATAATGCCCGCTTCGGCTATATTGTCAACACACATGACAAATTAATGAGCCAAAGATTTGAAGAAGCCGATCTGACACGCCATAAAACGAAATTCCTGCAAATTTTGTGATAAATTTGTTCGTCGTGGTGCTAAACTCCCTTGACTTTCACAATCCGTGGGCTGATTTTGTCAATATGGTGGACGAATATAGCAGCTTCGCAGAATCGGATGGGGTGTCGGGGGCCAGACAGGCCACGATGGGCGCGATCGTCGAGATCCTGCTGCGCGAAGATGCTGTCTCGCGCGCGGAAATCGCGCGGCGCACGGGATTGTCGAAGCAGACCGCCTCCGAAGTCATCCGCATTCTCGAGGATTCCGGCTGGATCAAGCTGCGTGGTCAGACCCGGGGCACATTGGGGCGCAGGGCGCTGACCTATGAACTCGACAGCCGGAACGCGCTCGTGCTCGGGGTGGATCTCGGCGGAACCAAGCTTCGGCTGGCGCTCGCCGATCTGCGTGGAAACATCCTCGGAGAGGACGTCCAGCCGACCGATCCGCGTGGCGGCCATGCCGTTGTCGAGCAGATCAGGTCCATGACGGCGGCCCTGGTCGCGCGGCTCGGAATCCCGATGGGGCGCGTGCGCCAGTGCATTCTCGGCAGCCCCGGCGTTTTTCAGCCCGAAAGCGGTGCGATCCATCTTGCGCCGAACATTCCGGGGCTCGACGCCTTCGATGTCGCCGGCGCATTGAGCGCATCGCTGGGCTTTCCGGTGGCGATCGAGAACGATGTCAACCTTGCCACGCTCGGCGAACGGCGCAGCGGCGCGCCCGCCAACATGGTCTTCATCGCCCTCGGGACCGGTATCGGCATGGGCATCCTGGCGGATGGCCGGCTGGTGCAGGGCGCGCGCGGCTGTGCCGGCGAGGTGGCGTATCTTCCGCTCGGCGGCGATCCGTTCGATGCGCGCGGCGCCCGTCTTGGTACACTCGAAACCGCCGTGGGAAGCGTCGCCATCAAGGAGCGATACCGCGGGCGCGGCGGCGATCCGGCGCTGGACGTGCGCGGCATCTTCGAACGCCTGGTGGCCGGCGATCCGGCCGCGACGGCGACCATTGACGAGGTCGCGCGCATCCTCGCCACCGTCGTCATGGCGGCTCGGGCGCTGCTCGATCCCGAGACGGTGGTTTTCGGCGGCAGCGTCGGCGCACGAACCGAGCTGGTCGAGCGCGTGCGGCATCTGATCGGGTTGCATGCCGGCGGCCAGCCCGAAGTGAGGGTCAGCGCGCTCGGCACGGATGCGGTGCTCTTCGGGGCTGTCGGCATGGCGCTCGACCGGCTGCATGACCGGCTGTTCGGCATCAATCCCGGCGCCGTTCGGGTGGCGGCTGCAACGGCATGCGGCTCCGGCCTCTCCGACGAAGCCGCCGCATGATCCCGGCCCAGGGCGAAACGAGGAATGGCATGGACCTGCGCCAGCTTGCATATTTCCTGAAGGTCGTCGAACTGGGCAACCTGACCCGCGCTGCCGAAGACCTCGGCATCGCCCAGCCGAGCCTGACGAAGGCCATTCGCCAGATCGAAGAATCCGTCCGTGTGCAACTCCTGCATCGCCTGCCGCGCGGCGTCGCGCCAACCGAAGCCGGCGAGCGGCTCGCTTCGCGCGCCCGCATGATCCTGTTGCAGGTGAACGATGCCGAGAAGGAAATTTCGGGCCATTCCGACGGCCTTTCGGGCGTGGTCACCATCGGCGCCGGGCCGGCCTGGCTCCGGCGGTTCCTGCCTGAGGCAGTCGGCGCGGTGACGCGACAGCATCGGGCTGTGCAGTGCCGGATCGTCGGCGGTTTCGATGACGGGCTGCTTGAGCAACTGCGGTCGGGCGCCCTCGATTTCGTCGTTGCCGAACTGCCGAGCCCGGATCGCCACCGGGACATCGAGGCCAGGGCGCTGACGAGCGATCGCCTCGTCGTGGTGGCCGATGGCCGGCACCCGCTCGCAAAAGGCCGCGCCCGGCCAGAAGATCTGCTGTCGTTCGGTTGGGCCATGCCGCCATCTGCGACTCAGGCGCGGCGGCGGATGGAGGCGATGTTCGCCGCAAGGAACCTGACATCGCCGGACATCCGCATCGAAACCGCGTCGATGGCGTTCCTGCTTGGCGTCTTGCACAACTCGGAGCTGATGACCTTCACGGTTGAATCAACGCTCGACGGCCCCGAGGCGAGCGGCCTCGTCGCGCTGGACGTCGTTGGTTTCGAAAGCGCGCGCGAGGCCGGGATCATGCTGCGTAAGGACGCCTGGCTTTCACCCGCCACCCGGCTCGTCATCGCCGAATTGACCAGGCTTTGCGCGGTCAACGGGCGCAACTGAGACAGGAAACCATAGCCTGTAGCTATAGATAAGTGGGACGAGGTTATTTGTAGCTATGAATATTTCGTGCAAAAATCAGCGCAAATGGGTGGATCACACACCCGACCAAGGGAGAGATCGAATGACATCGAAACCGAACGGGTCGACGACCCGCCGTGCCGTTCTGGGTGCTGGCGCAATCCTGCCGTTGGCGATGAGCCGGTCCATCGCATTTGCGCAGGCCAAGCAGGTGCCGATCACCATCGTCATCAACCAGTCGCCTTGGTTCAACAGCTTCCGCCAGACGGTGGAGCATTACGAGAAAGAGACCGGCAACAAGGTCAATCTCGATGTCAACCCGTTTGCCGGATCGCTGGAAAAGCAGCGCAATTCGGTGCGCGCCTCCAACGGCCAGTACGACATCCTGATCATGAACTCCGGCTGGTTCGCCGAAATGTACGCCGGCGGATTCCTGGAGGCGATCACCGATATCGACCCGGCCTTCAAGCTCGACAAGGATGTCTATACGCTCGGCGACACCGTTTATTACGACGCGGCCAAGAAGGTGATGACGCCGGCCGGCAAGCTGATGTCGATGCCGATTTCGCCGCTGATCCCGCTGCTTTACTATCGCGGCGATCTCTACAAGCAGAACGGGCTGAAAGTTCCCGAAACCTTCACCGAACTCGAAGCCAATGCCCGCAAGCTCAACAATCCGCCGAAGATGTACGGCATCGTTCAGCGCGGCGCGCGCGGTCCCCACACCGTCGCGTTCGATTTCTATCCCTATCTCTACGGCTTTGGCGGCGGCATCTTCAAGGATCAGGCCAACGCCGATTACACGGTGACGCTGAACAACGAAAAGGGCAGGGAGGCGCTCGATTATTACATCCGTCTTGCCAAGGAAGCGGGCCACCCCAAGACGGCCGCCTTCGATCAGGCCGAGGTGATCCAGCAGATGGTGACGGGACATGCCGCGCATATCATGATGGTGATCGCCGCATGGTCGCAGATGGACGATCCCAACAAGTCGGCGGTGGTCGACAAGGTGGAGTTCGCGCCGACCCCGCATGTTGTCGGCGTTCCGTCCTCCCCCGGCCTTGGCCACTGGCTCGGCGGCATCTCGAAAAACGTGCCGGATGACCGCAAGCGCGCGGCGGTTGAGTTCTTCCGCTGGTTCCAGACGCCCAAGGCGCAGATCGCCAGCGCCAAGATGGGCGCCATTCCGATCAGCGCAGCGGCGTATAACGATCCGATGTCCAACGAGCGCCGCTACCGCTGGATGAAGCCGATGGCTGAATCGCTCAAGCACGCGGTCAACATCTACCAGTTCCCCGAGGCGAGCGAGGTGATCGCCATCCTCGAACTTGGGCTGAACCGGGCGATCGCCGGGGAAATCACCTCCGTCGCGGCGCTCAATTCGATGTCCGACGAGATTCAGGCGGTGATGGCAAAGAACGGTTACAAGACCGGCAAGCTGCCGCCTCTGAAATGACCACGACAGCGATTGCCGACGCAAGCGCGGCGCGCGAGGAACGGCTCTGGCGTTGGCTGATGCTGACGCCGACCGGGCTGCTTCTGGCATTGTTCAGCATATTGCCGATCCTCAACCTGTTCGCGCTGAGCTTTCTGAATGTCGCCTGGAAGGACGGGCGCGCGGAGATTTCGGCGGCGGGGCTGTCGCATTACGCGGCGCTGCCGTCGGACAACCTGTTCCGCGCGGGGCTGTTCAACACGATCGTGTTCGCCATCTTCGCGGTGCTGGGGCAACTCGTCCTCGGCTTCGTGCTGGCGCTGCTGACCAGCCGCGTCAGGCGCGGCAGCGTCATCTTCCGCACGATATTCATCCTGCCGATCCTCATTCCCGGCATCGTCATCGGCGCGATCTGGAAGCTGATGTACAACCCCGATTTCGGGCTGATCAACCAGATGTTCGGCCTTGTCGGACTTGGTCCGTTCGATTGGCTGAAATCATCGGATACCGCGCTGATGTCGGTGATCATCGTCGATATCTGGCACTGGATGCCGTTCTGTTTCCTGCTGTTTCTCGCCGGAATCGAAAGCCTGCCGCAGGATGTGTACGAGGCGGCGGAGCTGGATGGCGCCAGCTGGTGGCAAGAGCTGATCTACGTCACCCTGCCGATGATGATGCCCACCATTCTCGTTACGGCAGCCTTCCGCATCATCGTCGCCTTCAAGGTGTTCGATGAGGTCTACCTGCTGACGAGCGGTGGGCCGGGAACCTCCACCGAGGTCGTCAGCTTCACCATTTACCAGCGGTTCTTCACCGAGGACCGCGCCGGCTACGGGGCGTCGATGTCGGTCGTCGTCATCTTCATCGTGGCGCTGATGCTGGTGCTGGCACTGGCCGCGCGCCGCCGCACAGGAGCGGCAACATGAGCACGGTTTCACCGCGTGGGGCACATTGGCCCGTTCTTCTGACGCTCGCCGTCGCCGCATTGGCGGTGCTTGTGCCGGTGCTCTGGGTGGTCGCAGGCGGCTTTCGCACGCAGATTTCGCTGCTGATCGGCGAGTTCTGGTTCACGCCGAATCTTGCGAGTTTTCAGGAGGTCCTGTTCTCGAAAACATCGGAGTTCCTGTCGAATTTCCGCAATTCGATCATCGTGGCCGTGGTTTCGACGCTGCTGGTTCTGGTCGCCGCAACGCTCGGCGCCTGGTCGCTGCACCGGATGCAGGTGCCGGCATGGTTGCGCCACAGCCTGCTGGGGTGGACGATGCTGTTCAACACCATTCCGCCGATAACCCTGGCGGGGGCGTGGTACACCATGTTCCGCACCATCGGCCTCGACAACACGCTGACGGGGCTCATCCTTGCCCATGCGACACTCAATCTGCCGATGGCGCTGTGGCTGATGGCGGTGTTCGTCAGCGATGTGCCCGTGGAGCTTGAGGAAGCCGCGCGCATCGATGGGGCGAGCACGCCGCTCCTGTTGCGCAAGATCGTGCTGCCGCTGGTAGCACCGGGCCTGGCGGCAACCGCCGTGCTCTGCTTCGTGTTTTCGTGGAACGAATTCGCCGTCGCCCTGACGCTGACGACAAGCCTGACCGCGACCGTACCGGTGGCAATCGCGAAATTCGCACAGGATTTCGAGATTCAGTACACGCAGATGGCGGCCAGCGCCGCATTGTCGATCATACCGGCAGTGATCCTGCTGCTCGTCTGCCAACGTTATATCGTCAAGGGGTTGACGATGGGCGCCGTGAAATGACCGAACCAGTAACTTTCGGAAACGACACATGAAAACGGTCTTTGTGCTGTTCGATTCGCTCAACCGGCACATGCTGGGTGCCTATGGCGGCACGCGCATCCCCACCCCCAACTTCGATCGGCTGGCGCGCCGGACCGCGATCTACGACAATCATTACGTCGGCTCGCTGCCCTGCATGCCGGCGCGGCGCGACATGCTGACCGGCAGGCTGACCTTCCTGCACAGGAGCTGGGGGCCGCTGGAGCCGTTCGACGATGCCTTTCCGGAACGGTTGCACAAGGCCGGCGTCTACAGCCACCTGATCACGGACCACTTCCACTATTGGGAGGATGGCGGGGCAACCTATCACAACCGCTATGATTCCTATGAATTCGTGCGCGGCCAGGAGGGTGATCGCTGGAAGGCGATGGTGCAGCCGCATTGGGAGCGCTTGCGCGAAATGTATCATGCGCGGCAGTTCTCGCCCGAGCGGCGCACCTATCTTGCCCAGAACATCATCAATCGCGAATTCATCCGCGAGGAGAAGGACTTTCCGTCCGTCCAGTGTTTCGCCCATGCCTTCGAGTTTCTCGATGCCAACAAGGATGCGGACAACTGGCTGCTTCAGCTCGAAACCTTCGATCCGCACGAGCCGTTCACCGCGCCCGAACGGTTCAAGGCGCCATTTGATACCGGCTGGAAGGGGGCGATCCGCGACTGGCCGCGCTATGGCCGCGTCGATGAACTGCCCGAGGAATGCGAGGAACTGCGCGCCAACTATTACGCCATCGTCTCGATGTGCGATTTCCTGCTCGGCGAACTGCTCGATTATTTCGACCGCCACGATCTGTGGAAGGATACCGCGCTGGTCGTGACGACCGATCACGGCTTCCTGCTCGGGGAGCATGATTTCTGGGCCAAGAACCGCATGAACCTCTATCAGGAGGTGGCGCACATCCCGCTGTTCCTGCATGATCCGCGCCGGCCCGTGCAGGGCGAGCGCATCGCGCGGCTGACCCAATCGGTCGATCTTGCGCCGACGTTCCTCGATCTGTTCGGCGTCGCGCCGCCATCCGACATCGAAGGCGTTTCGCTGCTGCGCGATGCGCGGCGCGAGGCACTGCTCTACGGCTATTTCGGAGGCGCGGTGAATGTGACGGATGGGCGCTACACCTATCACCGCTTCCCCAAGGATCTGCGCAAGCAGGACATCTACCAGTACACGCTCATGCCGACGCATATCTTCAGCATGTTCACGACGGAGGAACTGTCGAACGCCGAACTTTCGCCGGCCATGCCGTTCACCAATGGCGCCCGGCTGCTCAAGATTCCGGTGACGGACCGCTCGCCGATGTATTCCGTTTACGGCCCCGGCGCCCTGCTCGAAGACACCACGCGCCTTTACGATCTCGCCACCGATCCGGGGCAATTGACCCCGCTCGATGATCCGGGCACGGAAGCGCGGCTCTGCGCGGTGATGGCGCGCCTGATGCGCGAAAATCATGCGCCGCCGGAGGCATTCGTGCGGCTGGGCGCGCCTTTCCCCGGACTGGCCGCTGCGGAATGACCGGCGGACCCGACCGCGCCCTGTTTGGCGATTTGCGTCAATTCGCCTCGGTCAGGCGCATCACCATCGATGAAGGGCCCGAGCGCGGCGTCGGGGCGCTGGCGTTTTCAACGGGCGGCGGTCTCGATTTCTGGCTGTTGATCGACCGGGCGCTCGACATCGGCCCGCTCTGGCGTGACGGCCGCCCGGTGGCCTGGCAGAGCCCGGCCGGATTTCGTCACCCCGCGCTGGTCGATCCGGAAGGGGACGGCGGGTTCGGTTTCGGTCGCGGCTTCTCCGGCTTCCTGATGACCTGCGGCCTCGATCACACCCGCGCGCCGCGCGATGGCCGGCCGCAACACGGACGCCTGCCATTCCTGCCGGCACGCCTGACCGCCTATGGCGAGAGTTTCGACGCGGACCCTGCCGTTCTGTTCGCGACAGGCGAAATCATCCAGTGGCGCCATGATGGCGAAGCCTTGCGTCTGCGCCGGCGGATCGAAGCACCGGTCGGTGGCCGTTCGCTGACTATCGTCGACGAGGTTTGCAACATCGGAGCATTGCCGCAAACCGTGGACGTGCTCTACCACTTCAACATCGGGCACCCCGCGCTCACGCCCGACACCACCGTGCTTCTCGACGGTGAGGCGCTGCCGGGGCCGCAGGGTGATCCCGTGGCCAATGCCGCCGATGTGGCGTTCAGCCGACCGCTGCCGCGTCACGACGCGGTCTGCGTCGTTCGGAACGCGGGCGGCCCGATCCTCTCGCTTTCGGTTTCGGGCGAAACCTTGCCGCACCTGCAGCTTTGGCGCGACCGTCGCCCCTTTGCGAATATCCTGGCAATCGAACCCTGCACCTCGGCGCGCGATGTTTCGGACGAACAGCGAACGCAGGAGCAGGAAACGCGAGCCATTCAACCGGGCGCGCAACGGTGTTTTGTTGTCAAGATCCAGTTTCCCTGAAGACGCGTATTTGTGCTGTAAAAACAAGGCTTTTCAGTTCGGCTGGTTCTGTCGCCAAGGGCTAAACTGGCGAACGGAAGCCCGGCAGGGTGCGCAGCGAGCGCATGCGGCTTGATTTTCAATCGGAACAAATATCGAACATTTTCATGACTGTTCTGGATCTGGTCGACAAGCTCGGCATTCTGGCGGATGCGGCGAAATATGATGCGTCCTGCGCCTCCAGCGGTGCCAAGGGGCGGAATTCCGTTGGCGGGAGCGGCATCGGCGCGACTGAAGGCGCGGGCATCTGTCATGCCTACACGCCGGACGGGCGATGCATCTCGCTTTTGAAGATCCTGCTGACCAACTATTGCATGTTCGATTGTGCCTTCTGCGTGAACCGGGTCTCATCCAACGTCCGGCGTGCCCGTTTCACCGCGCGCGAGGTCGCCGGGCTGACCATCGATTTCTACAAGCGCAACTATATCGAGGGGCTGTTCCTGTCCTCAGGGATTATCCGTTCGCCCGATTACACCATGGAGCAGCTCGGCCTTGTCGCCCGGTTGCTGCGCGAGGAACACGACTTTCGCGGCTATATCCACCTCAAGTCGATCCCCGAGGCTGATCCCGCCCTTGTCGAGATGGCAGCCAGCTGGACTTCTATCAACGTCGCGCTCACCGAGGCGGAAGCGAACTACTACGCTGTCCTTGAGAACCTCAAGATGGCCGCGTAAGACTCTAGCCACCCGCCCTCCGGCAAACCACGGGCGGTTCATCCGCTCAATTTACGTCAAAAAACATTTTCATTTGCGCGTCGTTTGGTTCGAAAAAGGGAAATCGCCTTATGACCGACGCTTTTTCTAAAGGAAAATTTACCAACATCAATCCGAGTGGCTTGGTGAGTTGTAGGTATGTCCTCGGTTCACAAGCAGGAACATAACGTAGCGTCCGTCTATAGAAGGGCATATGCTCATTTCTCACCGATGCCAACGTAATCTCTGATTTGAAATATTCACTTGCGAAAAACGGGACTCGCAGTGTCGCATAAAGCAATTCCGGGTGCTTGCGCGACGCCGCCGCGTCAACAACAAACCGCGTTGGGTCGATTAGTGTTTTCCCCTCACGTATGTAGGGCATAAGAACGTCATTAAACGTCGACATTGACGGGGAAAATGGTTGACTGGCATTAAGGACATGAACGCGAATAGCCGCCACAATCTGACCTTCGATATGTATTGATATGTTATGCGTATTATTTTTATTATCAAAACAGTCTGCCAACATATTAGCTTTATTTTTCTTGATGATACCTTCATGCAAATAGCAACGGTAACGCAAATATCTAATTTCATCCAATTCATCGTTGCTCGATGCACGTCGATACTGAATTGTCCGCAGTAATTCACTCACCCTGTCATTAAGGGAAGGTTGGCAAGAAATGCCTTGTGAGGGTTCAGAAAAGCGAATGTCGCCAGCCATCACGAGGTGGCCTTTTTGGGCCAAAAGTGCCCGGTACGCTGCTTATATTTCTTGTATTCTTCTGCGTGTGCGGACAATAAAAACATACGCTCCTCACGCACTGAGGCTATCGTATACAGCGCACTGAGAGCGCCTAGAACAACAATGCTTAATTCACTTCCTGTTGCTATAGCACACCCAAGCCAATATAATATATACGCTGTATAGAATGGATGTCGTATGTAACGATATGGTCCAAGCGCGGTTATACCTGCCGGTGTCTTGGGATCAAATGCTAATCCAAAATTCTTACCTCTCGTTGCGGCGAGAGACCATCTGAAAAGAACTATAGTAATCATAAAAAGAATAGACGTAGCACAAGTACGGATTTCGTTAGGCGGAAAATTCCAAATGAAATAACAAAATAATAATATTCCCGTAACGGAAAATAGAGATACCAGCTTCATGCCAAAAGGCATGTTCTCGGACACAAAATGGTATCGAACCGCCCAAGAAATCCAGCAAAAAAGCGCCAGTCCAGCGCACAAGAGTACCAGATGCATGAAAACCTGCTTTCCACGGAACGTGTTATTGAACGGCAATCGTTCATGCTGTGAGCGATCCGTCGTAGGAAGGTGGTGGGCTGCTCCCGGTCTGGCAGACAATTCGCAGCCTCACGCTGTGGTGCCAACGGAGGCGCGGAACCAGCTGGTCAAAGCCATAGCGTAGAATTCCCCTCCCTCCACAAACGACTCCACCTAATCCTCGCGCACACCCAAGAGGTAATAAAAGCAGCCTTGTTGCAACACCTTCACCGACCACTTGTCTGTCCGCTCCAAGATTTCACCGAGTTCGGTCATTTCGTCGTACGTACGGGGTATCATCCACCAGTCCATTACCGCTTCACAGTACCCCAAGTTTGCGGCTTCTTCCGTCAGATTGCCAAAAAGAAGCGTTCCACCTCTATCTACCGTTTCAGATATAAGGCGCAGGGTTCTTTTGGCTGCACTTACATTCAAATAATCAAACAAACCCATAGAGTAGGCAAAATCCAGCATTCCGATATTATCGGCACTAAGACGAAAAATATTATGATTTATCGCTCTAATTTTTATTGCCAGACCGTATGAATTATTTATTTCATATAACGACATATTATCTGCATCTATTGCGACGAATTCATGTATTAATTCTGAGGCATATTTTATGGATTCCAACTCTCTTGCATGACCGGAAGCAAAACTCCCAACACGAAGCTTGTTGTCCTTTGCCAGCCGCTCAATAGTTGATGCGATCAATGAAATTCTATCACGGGCGGATTGGGATTGCGGCGCGCCGGACGTTGTTTCGTATATGATCCGTCCATATTCACTTTCTGCGGCGACATGGCGCATAACAGAGCTATGTCGATAAGCATAGTCCATTACAACTGCATCACCTGCATATCCCCTTGGCTTAAGAAGTGCGTGTCTAGTATACGGATCATCACAGAGGAATTCGCGCCACGCAGCCAATTGACGATCTTCTGCGCAAAAAGCTTTCCATTCCAATTTAGACATGGATTTACGCGCGTATTCTATTCGTTCCATGAAGGGTGGCACGAGCGTGATATCCGGCGCATCTAGATTAAGCATCATAACTTCTCCCAGCCGCAGGCAGCGCCTGTTAAGTGGGCGTTTGAGGGAGGGGCTCTCATCCCCGTGGCACACCTTCCCGCTAGTCATCTGGAGTGGCCGGGTAAAAAGCCCCATCGATCGAGTGCACGGCACCGACGTCGCTTGGCGGGAGCATCTCCGCTCCAGCACCATCACGACAAATACAGAAGCCGCGAGCGTATACACCACTCATCGCCTACACTGAGCCCGCCGGGTATAGGTCTTGCCCGGCTCGCTGAATACAACGTCCGTTCTGCATGAGGCGGGTCGTGATCTGGCAAAGCTCTCGGTATTCGATGCCGTGGATGCTGTTGCCCTTGTCATCTTGCCCGGCGACGCAATTGCCGCCGCCGGGCCAGACACAATAGGGGGGAAACGAGGCAACCAGCGTTTATACTAGCAGCCGTCGCGACATCAATTGCAATACTGTCGAGTGCGGTTACAGTATCGGGGCGTGCATTCATCGACGAAAACACGGGTGCGGCCATCGCCCGAAGCACGCGGCACTTGCCGACAATCCTGCCCGCACTGCACGGACTCGACGACTGTTCGGCAATTGCGCTGAGCTAGCTGCATAGGCGCAGATGAAAACGTTCTTTCCGAGGCCAGGCCATATGATGGCACAATAAGAGAACTCAAAAGAACGAATACGGATTGAACTCCAGCGATGCTTTTCATTACTTACATCCTTGTTGGCTTTGCCCCTTGGAACAACGCTCCGCATTAAACGCTGCACCTGCGGGGACAAGAAAGAAACCCAAGGACAAAATGCCTGCAATTACAGCCAATAAAAGACGATTATACATGGCCGCCTCCATCGCGTCGTTTTGCTCATGATCGCTCCATCCTGCTTGGAAATCAGTGCCTCCAGAAGTCCCGGGGCAGTTCAAAGCAAGTTGGATGTCGTTCTTTTAAAACAGGCTGGCGATGATGATCATGATCCGAACGGACCATGGCGTGTAGGATTTTGATAAACTGGCTATAAAGGAGGCGTCAGCCGACGGGTGGCAGTACACGAAGGATCAGCCGTATAAACTCAATCCGACTACTAACCCCCGCCTTCGAGAGCACCATGGAAACCTGGTTCTTTGCCGTTGTCGGGCTCGTGCCTCGCCGTTCCGCAATTTCGGCAATGCTCGCCCCATCGGCAATCCATCGACACACATCAGTCTCTGCCGGGGTCAGTTTGTAGAGTTCGGCAAACCGCTCCAATCGAAGATAAGGTATGCGCTCGGGATCAATAATGGTGATCATCGCCCCGGCTAGCCCTTGTTCGAGCTCGCCCTTGCTGTCGCTGATCGGACCGATATCTAAAAGGAACGCTGTCAAACCCGACGGTCGGGTTATAGAAATCAATGACTCGTGTCGATTGGCCTGCCCCTTGGCCGTGGAACCGATGTCCAAGATGTAAGCATTGATTTTTTCTGTCGTATCCGGGTTGGAAGATATGAGCTTACCGTCGCCAGATAGCTTAATTCCATCGTTGGAACCAAGTATTCTCTCAGCCTCATCATTCTTAACAATGACGTGACCGTCAGGCAACGCAATAACAACACCAGCCTGTACTTTATTAAGGGCCGCAAGTGTAGCCTTGTATCGCGCTCTCAATAGCGTGAAAACGCGTCCTATCTCTATAGATTTTGTCAGATGTGGAAGTAATATTCGTGTTTTTTCTGTCGCAGAATCTGGGATTTTATGGCGTTCCCGTGCAAATCCGATGCTCATGGCGTCAAACCAAACTGAGTCGGCGTTCAACCGCACGCCAAGTCTGCGCGCAACGTCAGTCCGCTTCCTAAGAAACGCGTAGTCCTTGCGTGCGTCGAGCGCCTCTGCCGAAAGCCCCATCTTCAAATCAGGGATGGGGTGATGAGGGGCCTGAGTCTGGAGAAAATCCCAGTCCTGCTTCTGCAGGCTCGATAGCCATGCGCCATAGTACCAGCCCGATGGCGTGCGGGAAAAATCTAGGTATACACTAGACATCAGTGTGATGTCTGGCGCGCCAGCTTTCTTGCCACGAATGACCAGCGCGATAGCTTTTGATTCGACTGTTGTCGCAACTGCATCCAGTGCGCGGCGCCAAGAACCAGGGTTTACCGCTGTTCCATATATCAATTCGAGGGCGCGGTATCCCTGTTCGGGCATATTAAACCTCGCAATCACTAGAAGAGCTACCTGAGGCAAGCAGGTTGAGGATGGCTTGAAGCTTTTTCTGCTCCCCACGGCGTCCGCGCCTGGATAGGCGCTCCATGCCCCTCGTACATTCAAAATAAGTCATCATCATCGACTCTACAAGTCGATGATGATGCTGGCGCAGATGCAACTTTCTCAATCTCCTCAACAGCCAATCGAACTCCGATGGGTCACGTCCGTCAATGTGGTGTAATTTTCGGGTGTAGTGGCGGTGGCCATTTTCAGGCTGCTTTGGGTGTAATCTGAAGTGTTGGGAACGGGGCTGCGACGGCGCTCTGCTCGGCGAAGCCCTCGATCTGCATGTATCGGTTCTGTGTCTGCCATTCGTCGTTCTGCTCCATGAGGACGGCGCCGATCAGGCGGATGATGCTGTCCTCGTTGGGGAAGATTCCGACGACATCGGCGCGGCGTTTGACCTCCTTGTTCAATCGTTCGAGCGGATTGGTGCTGTGGAGTTTGGTGCGATGCTGAGCTGCGCAGCCCATGTAAGCCAGCACATCGTGCTCAGCCTCGTCCATCAATCGGGCGAGCTTTTCGAAGCGGGGCCGGAGCTGATCGGCGACATGCCGCCAGACCTGGCCTGCGGCTTCACGGTCCGGCTGGATGAAGGCTTGGCGGATGGCGGCGGCGACCATCGTGTGCTGGCCTTTCGGCACATGGGCCAGGGCATTGCGCATGAAGTGAACGCGGCAGCGCTGCCATGTCGCGCCGATCACGCGCTGGATGGCGGCTTTCAGGCCCTCGTGGGCGTCGGAGATGACGAGCCTGAGGCCGCGCAGGCCCCGCTTCATCAGCCCCTTGAGGAAGGTGGCCCAGAAGGTCTCGGCTTCCGAGGGACCAATGCCGAGCCCAACGATCTCACGCCGACCGTCAGTGTTGGCGGCAACAGCGATTATCGCCGCGACCGAGACGATGCGGCCGCCCTCGCGCACCTTGAGGTACGTGGCGTCCAACCACAGATAGGGCCAGTCGCCCTCAAGCGGACGGTCGAGGAAGGCTTTAACGCGCTCGTCGATTTCCTTACACAGTTTGGAGACTTGGCTTTTCGAGATGCCGGACAGGCCCATCGCCTGCGCCAGTTCATCGACGCGGCGGGTCGAGACGCCGCTGATCCACGCCTCCTGGATCACCGCCACCAAAGCCTTCTCCGTCGTCTTGCGCGCCTCCAGGAACGGCGGGAAGTAGCTGCCGGCGCGCAGCTTCGGGATTTTGAGTGTTGATTACCGCTGAGAACTGACCCGGCGGGCTCGTAAATTTCCACTGAGATTTGACCCATGTTCTGACCTTCTCCCTGGCTTTGGGTCGGGGGAACATGGAGTGATCGACATGGCATTATTGAGC